>JADGMW010000072.1_pt4 | contig 16654 bp, 15 predicted proteins | sample 8641801 | NCBI WGS metagenome assembly JADGMW01 (sample SAMN16272018, study PRJNA661076) | feces metagenome | isolation source: fecal sample from diarrhoea affected cattle A | host: Bos taurus | place: South Africa: Lokaleng Village, Mahikeng | collected 2019-09
TGCGGGAGCAGGGCCGCCTCGACGGCTACTCGCTCACCCCCGCGACGCTCGAGGACGCGTACCTCGCCGTCACCACGTCCGAGTCCGCCGACGCCCCCGCCACCGAGGAGGCCTCCCGTGCCTGAGACCACCATCGCCGAGCGCCCCGCTGGGCGGGCGGCCGCGTTCGTCCCGCCCCGCGTGGGGCTCTGGAGCAGCTACCGCACGCTGCTGCGCTGGCAGATCGGGCAGACCGGGAGCGACCTGCCCATGATCGTCGTCATCCAGGCGCTGCTCGCCGCCGGGGTGGTGGTCGGCTTCGGCTTCCTGATCCCCGACATCTCGCCCGCGTCGGCGCTGTTCCTGTCGACCGGCACGCCGACGGTCCTGCTCATGGTGGTGGGCCTGACGATCGTGCCGCAGGGCGTGGTGCGCGCCCGCACCGACGGCACGTTCACGTACCTGCGGTCGCTGCCGGTGGCCCGGCCGCTGCTCCTGCTGGCCGACCTCACCGTGTGGCTGCTCGTGGCGCTGCCCAGCATCGCTGTCGCGGTGATCGTCGCGCAGCTGCGGTACGACCTCGCGCTGGCCTTCGACTGGCCCTTGCTGGTCGCGGCGTCGTTGCTGGTCGCGGTCACGGCGACGGCGGTGGGCTACGCGATCGCCGTGAGCTTCTCCACGATGCTGGCGCAGGTGCTCAGCCAGGTGCTGGTGTTCTTCGTGATGCTGTTCTCGCCCATCACCTTCCCGGCGAGCCAGCTGCCGGGATGGTTCCAGGCCGTGCACGACGTGCTGCCGATCCGCCCCGCGGCCGACCTGCTGCGCGCCGGGCTCGTCTCGGACGTCTACTCCGCCAGCCTGCGCGACCTGCTCGTCCTCATCGCCTGGTGCGCGGTCGGGCTCGTGCTGAGCACCCGGGCCCTGGTGCGCCGGGCCTGAGCCGGGCGCACCGGCGCGGTGGTCCCCGTCGGGCGGGGCGCCACCGCGCCGGCGGCGGGTCAGGCGTCCGCGTCGGCGGGGAGCTGTGCCGCGACCCCGGTCCGGGCGGCGACCCGGCTGCGCCACGTGAGCAGCGCCCCGCCGATGGTCGCGGACATGAGCGAGCCGATCAGCACGGCTGCCTTGACGTGCTCGCTGTGCGGCGAGGAGGCCGGGAACGACAGCTCGCCGATCAGCAGCGAGACAGTGAATCCGATGCCGGCCACGCAGGCCACAGCGGTCAGGTCGAGCCAGCGCACGCTGGCGTCGAGGCTCGCCTTGGTGAGCTTCACCAGCAGGAACGTGGCCAGCAGGATGCCGATGGGCTTGCCGACGACGAGGCCGAGCGCGACGCCCTGGGCGGTCGGGTCCCCGGCGGTGCTCGCCAGGGCGTCAGGGCTGAGCGTGACGCCCGCCGCGAAGAGCGCGAAGACGGGCACGGCGAGGCCGGCCGAGACCGGGCGCCACAGGTGCTCGTAGCGCTCGGCCAGGCTGATGGAGGCGCCGTGGCGGGCGATGGCCGGCACCGTGAAGCCGATCAGCACGCCTGCGATGGTGGCGTGGATCCCGGAGGCGTGCATGAATCCCCAGGCGAGCACGCCGAGCGGGATCAGCACCCACGCGCTCATGCCGCGCCGGCGGACGAGGAGGCCGAAGGCCGCGATCGCCAGGATCGAGGCGCCGAGCCACGCGAAGGCGAGCGACTCGGTGTAGAAGGCGCCGATGACGACGATGCCGAGCAGGTCGTCGACCACCGCGAGCGTGAGCAGGAACGCGCGCAGCGCGGTGGGCAGGCGCTTGCCGAAGATGGTCAGGACGGCGACGGCGAACGCGATGTCGGTCGCGACCGGGATGGCCCATCCGTCGAGGCTGCCGGCGCTGCTCAGCGAGTTGACCAGGGTGTACAGGAGCGCCGGAACGGCCATGCCGCCCACGGCCGCCAGGATCGGCACGATCGCGGTGGACGGCCTCCGCAGCTGCCCGGTGACCATCTCGCGCTTGAGCTCGACGCCCACCACGAAGAAGAAGACCGCCAGCAGCCCGTCGGTGGCCCACTGGGACACCGACAGGTCCAGGTGCAGCGCGCTCGGGCCCAGGACGATGTCGCCCAGCGACAGGTACGCCTCGCGCCAGGGTGAGTTTGCCCACAGCAGCGCCACGACGGCGCCCGCGAGCAGGAGGATCGCGCCGGTGTTCTCGGCGCGCAGGGTGTCCGCGAAGTTCTTGCGGCCCCCCGGGGTGAGTCGCCCGAACAGCGCGGGCTTGGCATTCGACATGGTGCATCCCTCGGTCGGTGCAGCATGCCCCACGTCGTTGCGGGGCGTGCCGGTTCGGAACCCTAATCGCCGGGCCTGGGCCCTCCCCGGGCCGGTGATCCCGAGGGATGCCGGCGCCAGGGTGGTACTCCCGCGCGCGCCGCACGCGCGTCGCGCGCGAGAGTGAAGACCACGCGCTCAGGGGGTCACACGGAGGCCCCGGCGGGGGGCGTGATCGCGGCGCCGAGGTCGCGGGCGACCCTGGCCCGGGCCTCGGCCACCTGCTCGAGGGCGGCTCGCGCCACGGCGAGCCGGGTCTCGACATCGGCGTCGGCGGGCCGCACCGAGATCTTGACCGCGAGGATCTCGGGCTCGCCGGCGGCGAGCGTCGCGGCGGCCTGCTCGACGCCGAGCAGCGAGGCCGCGCTGGCCGCGAGAGCGTCGTGGTCCCCGCGCGGGGCGATGTGGGCGTCGCCCCAGGCCGGGCCCCAGGCGGTCTCGACGTCGCTGGCGCCGGACAGCACCACGGCGCGCAGCAGCCCGGCCTCGCGGGTGGCGCGGGCGTGCTCGACGGGGGTCTGCGCGGAGCGGCCCTCGATCGCGGACCTGCCCCAGTTGAGGCTCAGGCCGATCGGCGCGTCGGTGTCCGCGACGGCGCGCACGGCCGCGATCTCGTCCTCCAGCGACCAGAAGCCCTTCGCCGCGGCCTGCCCCGGGACCCGTGCGTCGCAGTGCTCGACGAGGAGCTCGGCGCCGGCCAGGTCCCAGGAGGCGATCTCGGCGAGCGAGCGGGTCAGGGCCTCTCGCGAGCCGGCGTCGGGCCCGGGCGCGCTGTGCACCTGGATGCCCACGACGCGTCGGCGCCCATGCTGGTCGGCGAGGCGCAGGGCGAGGTCACGGGCCTGGGCGACGTCGCCGAGCGCGCGGGCGCGGGCGGCCTCGTCGGTCGATGACAGGCCGTAGCCGGGCAGGTCCTTGAGCCTGCCCATGACGGTGGGGATGCAGGTCACGAGCAGGTCCCACGACGGGTCCAGGTGCGTGGCCTCCCACGCGGCCTGCTCGTCGACCGGCACGTCGGCCCGCAGCGGCAGCTCGAGGCCGTCGACCCCGAGCTCGGCGACGCCGGCGTAGAAGCGCCGTGCGTGCTCGGGCTCGGCGGGGGCCATCGCGTAGGCGCCCAGCAGGACGCCCGTCAGGGGGTGGGGGGTCATGGTTCCTCCGTCGTTCTCGCGCATCGTCGCGCGATCTCAGTGGGCCAGCAGGGCCGAGCCGTGAGTCTCGAATTGGTATCGATCGCGTGCCCGGGACTTACGTCACGGTGGCGCAACACCGACCGTGTGGCTAACTTGTTCCGCACGTCAGAACTTAGTTCCATTTTCGTGAACGCCGCCAGTGTCGTCTTCGGGCAGTGCAGCCGGGAGGCCTGGGGCGGACGCGGGAGTCGTGCAGCACCCCAACCCGGTGCGGCCCACCTGCTCACGTCGTCGTGAGCCGACAGAGGAGTTTCCAGAATGAGGCGAAACAAGGTTGTTTCGATCGCCGCGACGCTCGGCGTCGCCGCTCTCGCGCTGACCGCCTGCAGCGCAGGCACCGGCACGGTGGACAAGCCCGCCGGCGGCGAGACCACCGCGTCGTCGGACGGCGGCGCCGCTGCCACCACGATGCTCAAGCTGGCGTTCAACCAGCCCGAGACCCACCCGCAGTACAAGGCCCTCGACGCCATGGGCGACCGGCTCAAGGAGCGCACCGACGGCGCGTACGACATCGAGATCTTCCCGAACGAGACCCTTGGCGCCCAGCGCGAGACCATCGAGCTGGTCCAGGCCGGGACCATCGACATGGCGTTCGTCGCGGGCTCGCTGCTCGAGAACTTCAACCCGGACTTCGTGGTCTTCAACCTGCCGTTCGCGTTCGACTCGCAGGAGCACCAGAGCGAGGTCACGAACGACCCCGAGATCGTCGGCGACCTCTACAAGTCGCTCGACGACCAGGGCATCCGCGTGGTCAGCGCCTTCCACGGCGGCATCCGCTCGGTCTACAACTCCGACAAGCCGATCAACACCCCGGCGGACCTCGCCGGCATGAAGATCCGCGTCATCGAGTCGGACACCAACCTCGAGATGATGCGCCTCATGGGTGGCACCGGCACCCCGATGGGCCAGGGCGAGGTCTACACGGCCATCCAGTCCGGCGTCATCGACGGCGGCGAGAACAACGAGCTGATCTACGCGAACCTCAAGCACGCCGAGATCGCGCCGTACTACAGCTACACGCGCCACCTCATGTTCCCCGACTTCATCATCACCAACCCGAAGGTCCTCGAGGCCATGGGCCCGGAGATCGAGGCGATCTTCAACGAGGAGCTGGCCACGGCCCGCGCCGACGAGGCCGCCTTCTGGAAGGACGACGTCAAGACCGCCAAGGCAGCAGCCGAGGCCGCCGGGGCGAAGTTCAACGAGGTCGACGCCGAGGCGTTCGCGACCGCGCTCGAGCCGCTGATCGAGTCGAAGCTCTCCAACGACGTCGTCCGCGACATCTACGCCAAGGTCCGCGCCGCGGCCAAGTGAGCCGCTCGTCCCGAAGAGGTCTGACATGACCGCAGTCAAAAATGCGCTGGACCGCATCCTGACGTGGGCCTGCGTGGCGCTGTTCGCCGTGCTCGTCGTTGACGTCTCGTGGCAGGTCTTCGCGCGGCAGGTCCTCGACAGCCCCAGTGGCTGGTCCGAGGAGCTCGCCAAGTACCTGTTCATCTGGTTGGGCCTCTTCGGGGCGGCGCTCGTCTTCGGCGAGCGCGGGCACATCGCCGTGGACTTCGCCGTGCGCCCGCTCCCCAAGGTCGTCCAGGTCTGGCTCACCGTCGTGGTGCAGCTGGCGATCCTCGCCTTCTCCGCCCTCGTCCTCGCCTGGGGCGGGTACCGCGTGGTGTCGCTGGCGTGGGACCAGAACCTCACGGGCCTGCCCGTGAACGTGGGGCCGATGTACCTGGCCCTGCCGATCGCCGGGGTGCTGATCTGCTTCTACACCCTCTACCACCTGATCCGGATCCTCACCGGCGCCGAGAAGGCCGTCGATGAGGAAGCCGAGCCCGAGCTTCTGTAAAGGAGGACGACACCATGGATATCGCAGCACTCGCAGGCCTCGTCCTGGTCCTGGGCATCGTCGTGCTCCTGCTGATCGGCGCGCCGATCAGCGTGGCCGTCGGTGGCTCGTCCGCCGTGGCGATGATCGTCATCCTCGGTTTCGAGAACGGCGTGCTCACCTCGGCCCAGCAGATCTTCCGGGGGATCAACTCCTTCCCCCTGCTCGCCATCCCGTTCTTCGTGCTCGCCGGCGTGATCATGAACAACGGCGGCATCGCGCTACGGCTGATCAACGCCGCCAAGGTGATGGTCGGCAAGGCCCCGGGCTCGCTCGCCCAGGCCAACGTCGCGGCCAACGCGCTCTTCGGCGCCGTCAGCGGATCGGCCGTCGCGGCCGCCGCCGCGGTCGGCTCCACGATGGGGCCGCTGCAGGCGAAGGAGGGCTACGACAAGAACTTCGCCGCGGCCACCAACATCGCCTCGGCGCCGTCCGGCATGCTCATCCCCCCGAGCAACCTGATGATCGTCTACTCGCTCGTGTCGAGCACGTCGATCGCCGCGCTGTTCGTCGCCGGCTACGTCCCCGGCATCTTGTGGGCCGTGACCTGCATGGTCGTGGTCTACCTGTACGCCCGCAAGCGTCCCGAGCTCAAGGTCACCGAGAAGATCACGCTCGCCCAGGGCGCCAAGATCATCCTCGACGCGGTGCCGTCCCTGGCGCTCATCGTCGTGGTGATCGGCGGCATCCTGGCCGGCTACTTCACCCCGACCGAGGGCTCCTGCATCGCGGTCGTGTACTCGCTGGTCCTGTCCTTCATCTACCGGGCGATCAAGGTCAAGGAGCTGCCCGGCATCCTCATGGACGCGACCCGCACCACCTCGGTGGTCATGTTCCTGATCGGCGTCTCGTCGGTCATGGGCTTCGTGATGTCGTACGCGAAGATCCCGGCGATGGTCTCGAACGCCATGTTCCAGATCAGCGACAACCCGGTGGTCCTGCTGCTGCTCATCGCCGTGGTGCTGCTGATCATCGGCTGCTTCATGGACCCGACGCCGGCGGTGCTGATCTTCACGCCGATCTTCCTGCCGATCGTCACGAGCTTCGGGATCCACCCGGTGCACTTCGGCATCATGATGGTCTTCAACCTGTGCATCGGCACGATCACCCCACCGGTGGGACCCGTGCTGTTCGTCGGGGCCAAGGTCGCGAACCTGGCCATCGAAGACGTCATCCGCCGTCTGCTGCCGTTCTTCGGCGCGCTCATCGTGATGCTGATCGTGGTCATCTTCACGCCGGCGCTGTCCCTCTGGCTGCCGACCACCCTCGGACTGGTGATGCCGTAGGTGGAGGCTCCGCTGGGCGGGGCACGCCCCCCGTGCCCCGCCCAGCACCCCGACTTCTCTCCTTATATATAGGGCCCGCTGCGCACCGCTCCCTCGGAGCCGGCGGCCCACGCGTCCCGCACGCGGCCCACGCACGGAAAGGCATGTCATGGAACAGCGCTACGCCACCAGCCCGGAGCACGTCCCGGGCATGGACACCGCCGAGCTGCGGCGCCGGTACCTCGTCGAGGACCTGTTCGTCGCGGACGACGTCAACGCCGTCTACACCCACCACGACCGCGTCGTGCTCGTCGGGGTCCTCCCGGTGACCACCGCCGTCGCCCTGCCGACGTTCCCCGAGATCCGCAGCGACTACTTCTTCGAGCACCGCGAGGCGGGCATCGTCAACGTGGGCGGCACGGGTTCCGTGACCGTCGACGGCGTGGTGCACACCCTCACGCACGGCTCCTGCCTGTACGTGGGCCGTGGCGCCCGCGACGTGGTGTTCGGCTCGACCGACCCGTCCGGCGACCAGGGGCCGGCGCGCTTCTACGCCGTCTCGGCGCCCGCGCACACCGCGTACCCGACCACGCTGGTCGAGGCCGGCCAGGGCAACGTCCGCGAGCTCGGCGACGCGCTGACCTCCAACCGCCGCACGCTCAACCAGTACATCCACGAGAACGGCGTCCGCAGCTGCCAGGTGGTCATGGGCGTCACCACGCTGCACCCCGGCAGCATGTGGAACACCATGCCGGCGCACACGCACGACCGGCGCATGGAGGCCTACCTCTACTTCGACCTGCCGGAGGACGCGCGCGTCATCCACCTCATGGGCGAGCCCACGGAGACCCGGCACCTGGTGGTGGGCAACCACCAGGCGACCATCGCCCCGAGCTGGTCGGTGCACTCCGGCGTGGGCACCGCGAGCTACAGCTTCGTGTGGGCCATGGCGGGGGAGAACCAGTCGTTCGACGACATGGACACCTTCCCCGTCGCCGACATGCGCTGAAAGCGATCCGGTTCCGGGACCGACCTGGTACGACAGGCATGACGTCGGTCGCGGAACCGACCACCACCCCACAGACGGGCAGAAACCATGGTCAACGAGGTCGAGTACCGGGACGCGACGCAGGGCTCCGGCGCTGTGAGCGCGAGCGAGAAGACGCTGCTCGTCCTCGAGGCGGCGATGGCGCATCCCCGGTTCACGGACGTGGTGGAGGCGACGGGGCTGGCGAAGGCCACCGTGCACCGCATCCTCGCGACCCTCGCTGAGCGTGGCTTCGTGGCGACGGGATCGGACGGCGGGTACCTGCCCGGCCCGAAGATCCTGTCGCTCGCCGGGCTCGCGCTCCAGCGCATCGACATCTCGGCGATCTGCCAGCCGTTCGTCGACGACCTCGTGGACCGGGTCAAGTGCACGGTCCACGTGGGCGCCGCGAACGGCGACGAGATCGTGTACCTGATCCGCACCGACTCGGACAAGCCCTACAAGATGCCGTCCCGGGTGGGCCACGCGATCCCGATGCACTCGTCGGGCATCGGCAAGGTGGTGCTGAGCGACTGCAGCGCCGACGCCGTCGCGCGGTTCGTCGCCCGGGCCGGCCTGCCGGGTCGCACCTCCCACACGATCACGACGCTCGAGGACTTGCGCAGCGAGCTCGCGCACGTCCGGTCCGTCGGGTACGCGCTGGACCGCGAGGAGAACGTCCCCGGCGTCGCCTGCGTCGCCGCCCCCGTCCGCGACCACACGGGCGCCGTGAAGTACGGGCTGAGCATCTCCACGCTCACCCTCGAGCACTCCCTCGAGCAGGTCGAGGCGATGGCCCCTGAGGCGATCGCCGCCGCCGATCTGATCTCCGAGGCCCTGGGCTACCGCGCCCGGGACTGACCGTCGGCGCCACGCAGTCGTGCGTGTCGCCGTGCACCGCACGACCCAGAGGAAGCGCAGAAACATGAGCAACACAGTCCAGACCCCCGCACAGTTCGCCGAGTCCCTCCTGAGCATCGAGGGGAAGCTGGCCGTCGTGACCGGCGCGAGCCAGGGCATCGGCCTGGCGATCGCGACGACCCTGGCCAAGGCCGGCGCGGACATCATCGGCGTCAGCCACGACATGCCCGAGGGCGACAGTGCCGCGCGCGCCGCCATCGAGGGCGTCGGCCGCGAGTTCACGCCGATCCTGGCCGACTTCTCCGACCGGGCGCAGGTCGCCGAGCTGGCCGCCCGCCTGGTCAACCTCGACATCGACATCCTGGTCAACAACGGCGGCACGATCCGCCGGGTGCCCGCCGCGGTGCACCCCGACGAGGACTTCGACCACGTCCTCGACGTGAACATGCGCACCACGTTCGTGCTCACGCGCGAGATCGGCCGCGGCATGATCGCGCGCGGCCACGGCAAGGTCGTCAACACCGCCTCGATGCTCTCGTTCCAGGGCGGCATCAACGTGCCCGGGTACACGGCGTCGAAGTCGGCCGTCGCGGGCCTGACCAAGGCCTTCGCGAACGAGTGGGCCGACAAGGGCGTCAACGTCAACGCGGTGGCCCCCGGGTACGTCGCGACCGCCAACACGCACGACCTGCGCCGGGACGCCGAGCGCAGCGAGTCGATCCTGTCGCGCATCCCCGCCGGCCGCTGGGCCGAGGCCGAGGACATCGCCGGCGCCGTGCTGTTCCTGTGCTCGCCCGCCGCGAGCTACGTGCACGGAGCGATCCTCCCCGTGGACGGCGGCTGGCTGGCTCGCTGAGCCGCCGGTCCCACCCTCCCGGGCCTGTCAACGCCGACATCTCGTAGCAAGGAAGCCACCGTGCGCATCGTCATCACCGAGTGCGACCACGACACGTTCACCGCCGAGCAGGCAGTGGTGGACGCGGCCGGGGCCGATCTCGTCCTCACCCAGTCCAGGGACGCGGCGGAGCTGGTCGCCAACGCGGCCGGCGCCCAGGGCATCCTGGTGCAGTACGCGAAGATCACCGCCGAGGTGATGGACGCCCTGCCCGGGCTGCGGGCCATCGGCCGCTACGGCGTCGGCGTCGACTCGGTCGACGTGGCAGCCGCCACCGCGCGCGGGATCGCCGTGTGCAACGTGCCGGACTACGGCACCGAGGCGGTCTCCGACCACGCGATCGGGATGGCACTGGCCGTGGCGCGGGGCATCCCGCGCCTCGACCGGGGCGTGCGCGCCGGCTCGTTCGACCTGGTCGCGGTCCGTCCGCTGTACCAGACGCGGGCCCGGGTGTTCGGGGTCGTCGGCATGGGGCTGATCGGCACGGCGACGGCCCGCAAGGCCGCCGGGCTGGGCTACGAGGTGATCGGCTACGACGTGGCCGCCGAGCCGGGGGCGGCCACGTTCCACGGCTTCCCCTCGGTGTCCCTGGCCGAGCTGCTCGAGCGCTCCCAGGTGGTCTCGGTGCACGTGCCGCTCACCGAGACCACCCGCGGGATGATCGGCGCCGCCGAGCTCGCGCTGCTGCGCGACGACGCGATCGTCGTCAACACCGCGCGCGGCGGCGTGATCGACAGCGAGGCGCTGGTCGAGGCCCTGCGCTCCGGGCGCATCCGGGGCGCCGGCATCGACGTGCACGAGACCGAGCCCATACCCGCGGACGACCCGCTGACGGGCTTCGACAACGTCGTCCTGACGCCGCACCTCGCCTGGTACACCGAGGAGTCCTACGACGAGCTGAAGTGGCGCACCGTCGAGAACGTCGTCGAGGTCTGCGCGGACCGCGTGCCCCGCAACATCGTCAACCCCGAGGTCCTCGGGGCCCCCGGGCGGAACGCCACGTGCCCGCCCGCCACCACCCGCACGACAGGAGCATGACGTGAGCAGCATGAAGGCGGCCGTCTGGACCGCCACGGACGAGGTCGCCGTCGCCGAGGTCGCGATGCCGCACGTGCCCGAGGGATGGGCGTTGGTGCGGGTCGCGTACAACGGCATCTGCGGCACGGACCTGTCGATCCTGCACGGCAAGCACCCGCGCGCCCAGGCGCCGCTGGTCATGGGCCACGAGCTCTCCGGCTGGGTGGAGCGCGCCGGGGCCACCGGCCCCGCCGAGGGCGCCCTGGTGATCGCCGAGCCCCTGATCAGCTGCGGCGAGTGCAAGGCCTGCCGCGACGGGCACGCGCATGTGTGCCGGCGGCTCGGGCTGTACGGCATCGACACCGCGGGCGGCATGGCGCAGTACGTGGCGCTCCCGCCCGAGGTGCTGCACGAGGTGCCCGCGGGCGTCGACCCCCGCACCGCGGCGCTCGCGGAGCCGCTCGCGGTCGCGGTGCACGCCGTGGCGTTGTCCGGCATGGAGCAGGGCGACACCGTCGCCGTCTACGGCGCCGGCCCCATCGGCATCCTCACCGCGCTGGTCGCGCGGCACGAGGGCGCGGGCCACGTGGTCATCACCGAGCCGAGCCCGTGGCGCCGCGAGGTCGCCGAGGGCATGGGCTTCACCGTGGTGCCCGAGGGGTCGACCATGGCCGAGGCGCTCGCGCCGCTGACCGACGGCGAGGGCGCGGACACCACGTTCGACAGCGCCGCCCACCCCAGCGTCGCCGCCGAGCTGACCGCGGTGACGCGGGTGCTGGGCCGCATCGTGGTGGTGGGGGTCTACAAGCAGCCCACGCCGGTGGACCTGCGCGACGTCTGCTTCAAGGAGCAGTCGGTGGTCGGCGTGCGCGTGTACACGTCCGCCGACGTGACCCGCGCGATCGAGCTCATCGCCTCGGGCGCCCTGGGCCTCGACGGCTTCCCGACGAAGGCGTTCGCGCTCGAGGACGTCACCGCCGCGTTCGACGCGGCCACCTCGGGGCAGGACTGCCTCAAGGTCCTTCTCACCCCCCTCGATGGAGCGGCAGACGCATGAGCAACGCCTTCGACCTGACCGGCAAGACCGCCGCGGTGACCGGGGGAGGGCGCGGCCTCGGCCTCGGCATCTCCCAGGCGCTGCTCGAGGCGGGCGCGGACGTGATCGTCTTCGGCCGCAGCGGCATCCCCGACGAGCTGACGGCGCTCGCGGGCCGACTGGGCCGCGAGGTCGCGTTCTACGCGCTCGACCTGGCCGACTCGGACCAGATCGCGGAGGTGGGCGCCCGGGTGCTCGCCGAGCACCGCGTGGACGTGCTGGTGAACAACGCGGGCACCCAGGACCGGTACCCCGCCGCCGAGTTCCCCCTCGAGGCGTGGGACCGGGTCATCGACGTGAACCTGCGCTCGGTGTTCCAGCTCTGCCAGATCTTCGGGCGCCCGATGCTCGAGCGCGGCGAGGGCAAGATCGTCAACCTCGCGTCGCTGCTCAGCTTCCAGGGCGGCCTCACGGTGCCCGCGTACGCCGCGAGCAAGGGCGGAGTCGCCCAGCTCACGAAGGCGCTGTGCAACGAGTGGTCCGGCAAGGGCGTCAACGTGAACGCGGTGGCGCCGGGCTACATGGCCACCGAGATGAACACCGCGCTGCTCAACGACCCGGTGCGGCTCGAGCAGCTCTCGGTGCGGATCCCCGCCGGGCGCTGGGGCCAGCCGGAGGACATCGGCAACGTCGTGGTGTTCCTCGCGTCGCAGGCCTCCGCGTACGTCCACGGCCAGGTGCTGGCCGTCGACGGTGGGTGGATGGCGCGATGAGCCGTGCCCGCCCGGGTGTCGTGGACACCCGGGCGGGCGCTGGCTCAGACCGCGGGCGCCGCCTGCTCCGCCGCGAGCCGCGCGGCCCAGTAGGAGCCGTCGGGGTAGCGGAACTCGGCCACGGACGCGGCGTGCATCTCGGTCGAGTAGCCGGGCAGGCTGGGCGGCGCGTACGCGGCGTCCCGCACGATGCACGGGTCGGTGAAGTGCTCGTGCAGGTGGTCGACGAACTCGGTGACGCGGCCCTCGCGGGTCCCCGAGACGGCGACGAAGTCGAGCATCGACACGTGCTGCACCATCTCGCAGAGCCCCACGCCGCCCGCGTGCGGGCACACCGGCACGTCGAACTTCGCGGCCAGCAGCAGCACGGCCACGATCTCGTTGAGGCTCGCGAGCCGGCCGGCGTCGAGCTGGCAGAAGTCCATCGCCCCGGCCTGCATGAACTGCTTGAACATGACCCGGTTGTGGCAGTGCTCGCCGGTGGCGACGCCCACGGGCGAGACGCCGCGGCGGATGGCCGCGTGGCCGAGCACGTCGTCGGGGCTGGTGGGCTCCTCGATCCACAGCAGGTCGAACTGCGCGAGCGCGTTGGTCCACTCGATGGCCTGGTCGACGTCCCACACCTGGTTCGCGTCGATCATGAGCGTGCGGTCCGGGCCGATCACCTCGCGGGCGATCGCGCAGCGGCGGATGTCCTCGGCGAGGTCGGCGCCCACCTTGAGCTTGATGTGCTGGTAGCCGGCGTCGACGGCCTCCTGGCACAGCCTGCGCAGCTTCTCGTCGCTGTACCCGAGCCAGCCGGCGGAGGTGGTGTAGCAGGGGTACCCGGTGGCCTCGAGCTCGGCGATGCGGGCGGCCTTGCCGTCCTCCTTGGCGCGCAGCAGCGCGATCGCCTCGTCGCGGGTGAGCGCGTCGGACAGGTAGCGCAGGTCGGCGACGTCGACGAGCTGCTCGGGCGTCATGTCGGCGAGCAGGCGCCACACCGGCTTGCCGGCGACGCGCGCGACGAGGTCCCAGGCGGCGTTCATGACGGCGGACAGCGACAGGTGGACGACGCCCTTCTCGGGGCCGAGCCAGCGGATCTGCGCGTCGGCGGTGAGGTCCCGGTAGACCTGGCCCATGTCGGCGGCCATCGCCTCGACGTCGCGGCCCACGAGCTGTGCGGCCTGCTGGCGGGCGGCCACCCCGACGATGTCGTTGCCGCGGCCCGTGGTGAACGTGAGCCCGAAGCCGGCGAGCGGGGTGCCGTCGGGCGCCGTGCCGTCGGTGCGCAGCACGACGTACGCGGCCGAGTAGTCGCCGTCCTTGTTCATCGCGTCCGAGCCGTCGGCGGTGAGCGAGGTCGGGAAGCGGACGTCCTCGATCTCGACGCTGGTGATCCTCATGCGGTGCTCCGTGTGGTAGGGGATGGCTCCGTGTCAGGCTAGCATTCATCTGATGAATTGAGCGTGTACGGCAACCCGGGATGCCTGTGCCGAGACAGAACGCGTGACAGATCTGATGACTGGCAAGGAGTGTGCCCATGGCTGCCGAGTACCTCGTGGGCCTCACCGCCGACGTCCTGCGGCCCGACGGGTCCGTGTTCTTCGGTGACGTGGGCCTCGACCGCCTGACCGCCGCCGGGCTGCGCTGGGAGGTCATGCCCGCCCAGGAGGGCGCCGCCGCCGGGCTGGAGCCCTACGACGCCGTGCTGTCCTTCGGCCACCTGCACTTCACCCGCGAGGCCGTCGCCGCCGCGCCCCGGCTGCGCCACGTCGCGCGGTTCGGCGCGGGCTACGACGGGATCGACCTCGACGGGCTCGCCCGTGAGGGCGTCCTCGTCACCAACGCGCCCGACGGCGTGCGCCGGCCACTGGCCCTGTCCGCGCTCACGCTCGTGCTCGCCCTCGCGCACCGGCTCATGGAGAACCACCGTGCCGCCACGAGCGGGCACTGGTCGGCGCGCGGCGACCACCGCGGCATCGGCCTCGCCGGGCGCACCGTCGGCATCATCGGCTTCGGCAGCGTCGGCGCAGAGCTCGCTGGGCTGCTCAGGCCGCTCGGCGCCCGCCTGCTCACCCTCGACCGCCCCTCCGCCCGGGAGCGGGCTGCGGGGACGAGCGTCGAGCTCGTGCCCCTCGAGCAACTGGCCGCCCAGAGCGACTACGTGGTGCTCACCGCCGCGCTCACCCCCTCCTCGCGGCACCTGGTGGACGCGGCGTTCCTGGACGCCATGCGGCCCGGCGCGCACCTGGTCAACGTGGGGCGCGGCGGGCTCGTCGACCAGGCCGCCCTCACCGCGGCACTCGTCGAGGGCCGGCTCGCGGGCGCCGCGCTCGACGTGCTCGACCCCGAGCCCCCCGCGCCCGACGAGCCGCTCCTCGCGATGGACAACGTGATCGTCACCCCGCACGCCCTGTGCTGGACCGACGACTTCGTGGCCGCCGTCGCCCGCAGCGCCACCGACGCCGTCATCGACGTCGCCCACGGCCGGCGCCCCGCGCACCCGCTCAACCCCGCCGCCCTGGACCACCCACGGCACGCCGCGACGCCCGCCTGGCTCCCATGAAATCTGTCCCGCCGGGCCAGGGGGCGCGCCTAGTCTGTGCGCATGCCCACCCCGACCAGGCCCGCGCCAGAGAGCCCGATGACCGAGACCTCGTCCGCCTCGCCGGTGGAGTCCGTCGACAGGGCGCTGCTCGCGCTGCAGGCCCTCGCCCGCGCAGGCAGCCGCGGACTGACGCTGGCCGAGCTCGCCTCCTCGCTGGGCCTGCACAAGACGACCGTGCACCGGGCGCTGCAGGCCCTGCGCTACCGCGGCTTCGCCGCCCAGGACGCGACCTCCGGGCACTACGTCCTCGGGCCCTCCGCGACGTTGCTGGCCGACGACTTCCTCAGCGACGAGAACCTTCCCCTGATGCTGCACCCCGCCCTCGTGGCGCTGAGCGGCGACGTCGACGAGCTCGTCCACCTGGGCGTCCTCAGCGGCCCCCACGTGGTCTACCTGGACAAGGTCGAGCCTGCGCGGCCGGTCCGCGTCTGGTCCGCGGTGGGGCGCCGCAGCCCTGCCGTGCGGACCGCCCTCGGCAGGGCCCTGCTCGCGTACCGGGGCGCCGACCGCACCGCGCTCGCCGGCTACGTGCGCGCGGGGGAGGAGGGAGCCGCGGCGTCTGCGCCCACCGCCACGGCGACCGAGGAGGCCGCCGCCGTCGAGTCCGCCTGGGAGGCCCTCGAGGCGGCCCGCGCTCGCGGCTACGCCACCGAGCGCGAGGAGAACGAGCCCGGCATCAGCTGCGTCGCCGTGCCCCTGCTCCGGTCGGGGTCGGCCATCGCCGCCGTGAGCCTCACCGCCCCGGCGGAGCGGATGACCACCGAGCGCCTGGACTGGCTGCACGGCCGGATGCGCGCGGTGCTGCCTGAGCTGCTCCCCGCGGGTCTCACCCTTCCGTGACGACCTGCTGTGACTGATCGATGGGGCCGTCGGGGTGAGGTCGGGTCTGCGGGTGTAGACCCGCGCCCAGCCGTGAACTAGCGTCGCGCCAGGTCCCCGACACGCCGTCAACCGAGGCATGCCGGATGAGCAGGGAGTGGCCATGGGCAACCTCGAGGGTCGACGCGCGCTGGTCACCGGCGCCGCCACCGGCATTGGACGGGCCACGGCGCTCGCGCTGGCGCAGGCGGGCGCGGACATCGCGTTCACCCACCTCACCCATGACCCGGCAGCGACCGTCGCCGAGATCGAGGCGCTGGGCCGCCGGGCCATCGCCTACCAGCTCGACGCCCGGCACAGCTGGGACGTCGACCGCGTGGTGGTGCAGGCCGCCGAGGAGCTGGGCGGCGGCATCGACATCCTGGTGAACAACGCCGGTGGGCTCGGCGGTCGCCAGCTCGTCACCGGCATGGACGACCAGCACTGGCACCAGGTGCTCGACCTCAACATCTCGAGCGTCTTCTACGCCACCCGGGCGGTGCTCCCGCTGATGCCCGATGGCGGGCGCGTCATCACCATCAGCTCGCTGGCCGGGCAGAACGGCGGCGGCACCGGGGCCGTCGCCTACGCCACGGCCAAGGCGGCGCTCGACGGGTTCACCCGGGCGCTGGCCCGGGAGCTGGGCCCGCGGGGCATCACGGTGAACTCGGTGGCGCCCGGGTTCATCGGCGGCACGCCCTTCCACGCGATGCACACGCCCGAGCCGGCGCAGCGCGCCGCCGTCGAGGGGACCCCGCTCAAGCGGGCGGGCGCCCCCGAGGACGTCGCGGCCGCCGTTGTCTACCTGGCCTCTGAGGGCGCGGGGTTCGTCTCCGGCGCGGTGCTCGACGTCAACGGCGGCGCGTACTTCCGCTGACCGCGGAGATCTCCTCGCCCACCTCGGCGATCGTCGCGGTCCCGTCCATGACCAGGCGAGGGAGGAGCCGAGCCCGGGGTAGCCCGAGACGCGCACGAACCAGG
>JADGMW010000466.1_pt1 | contig 16597 bp, 2 predicted proteins | sample 8641801 | NCBI WGS metagenome assembly JADGMW01 (sample SAMN16272018, study PRJNA661076) | feces metagenome | isolation source: fecal sample from diarrhoea affected cattle A | host: Bos taurus | place: South Africa: Lokaleng Village, Mahikeng | collected 2019-09
AATCCGGGAACTCCGGTTATCACAGCTTCAAGCAACTCGGTTTGTATAGGCGAGGCGCAAATGCTGACGACCAACATTCCAACAGTTGGACTGGCAATTATAGGTACGGGCACAACCTCACCTGGAACAACGTCTTATCCAAATCCGCTTAGCGGTTTTTATGGCGGAGTAAAGCACCAGATGATCTATCTAGCTTCTGAACTTACGGCACAAGGAGTAATTGCAGGAACTCAGATTACGACAATCAGCTTTAGTATTACCGACTTTCTTGTGAAAGATGCTACAAACTTCACGATTAGAATGGGTAACACTTCACTTACCGCTCTTACAGGTTTCATCACGGGAACGACCACGGTTTATGGTCCGCAAACCTTTACGCCATCGGCAACAGGTATTGTAACCTTTACATTATCGACTCCATTTACATGGAACGGTACGTCGAACATTGTTGTTGAAACGGTTCACAACGCCGGAAATGGCGGAAACGGTTCAGGAACACGAACTGCAACCACAACAACGCCAACAAACACTGTATTCTACGGTGCTCGTGATAACGTTTCAGGTGGAATTGCAGGTTTTGATTCGCAGACGTCTTACACCTCGACTGGTGCAAGCCCGCTTCGTCCGAACGTACGGTTTGGATTTAATGTAAGTCACCCAACTTGGACCGGTGCGAATCTTTATACTGATGCAGCTGCAACGATTCCGTACACCGGAACTCCGCGTGCAACGGTTTATGCCAAGCCAACTGAAACTACTACGTATGTGGCCACAGTAACCACAACCGCGGGATGCTCAGCTTCAAGCGCGGCGTTCAGTCTGACTGTTAACCAAAAGCATCCGTTCTATGTTGATGCTGATGGCGATGGTTATGGCGATGTGGAAGGCGAACCTGTAAGTGTTTGCGCTGTTGATGCAGATACAGCTCCTGCAGGATATTCAGTAAACAACCTGGATTGTAACGATCAGATCGCTGCGATTAATCCGGGTGCAACCGAAATCCTTTACAACGGTGTTGATGACAACTGCGACGGAAACCTAGACGAGGGCAACCAGATTACAACCCAAATCCAGGCTTCGCAGTGTGGAACGACAGTAGCAAGCATCGGTACACTTATCGTTGCTCAACCTGTAGCTCAAGCAACTCGTTACCGTTTCTATGCAACCAATACTGCTACAAACGTGACAGTAACTTATGAGCGAGCTCAGCCTTACTTCTCGATCTCTAACCTTCCGGCTTACGACTATGCTTCGACATATTCAGTATCGGTTGAGGTTCAGCGTAACAATGTTTGGCTAGGTTACCAAGGTCCGGCTTGTTTGGTGTCTTCACCGGCAATTTTGACTGAAGGTGGTCCTGCAACAATTACTCAGTGTGGAACTCAAATCGCATCAGTAAACACACTAATCGCTTCTCCAAGCATTCAGGGTGTTACCGGTTATAGATTCCGCGTAACCAATGTTGGCGATCCGCTTGCACCAAATCAGGTTCAGGTTATTGATCGTTCAGTAAACTGGTTTAAACTGAGCATGCTTGAGACCTTTACTTACGGCGGACTTTACCTTGTAGAGGTTGCTGTAAAAGGAACAAGCGGAGATTACACCGACTACGGTTCGCCTTGTGAAATCATGGCTCCACCGGTTCCATCGCTTGTAGATTGTAACGCTATTGTACCACTTGGAACCTCACTTGTTGCGGCTCAAAGCTTGCAGTATGCTACATCTTACCGATTCGAGATTACAAATCTTGCAACTAATGCGGTAACTACACTTACCACGCCTACCAATTACTTCAAGTTCAACCAGGTTCCAAATTACGAACGAGGTGCGCAATACGGAGTACGCGTAGCGGTGATGACCAAAGGCGTTTTCTCTGATTACGGCGAGCCGTGCGAGATTACAGCTCCAGGTCAGGCGGGTGCAAGAACAGACGAGCAAATGGCACCGAAATCTGATTTCGCAGCAGTTGCTTATCCGAATCCGTTTGCAGACAACTTCTCGATTGATGTAACAACATCACTTACCGAGACCATCAAAGTGACCATGTACGACATGACCGGAAGACTTTTGGAAACAAAAGAAGTATCGCCGTCTGAAGTCAGATCGCTTGAACTTGGTTCGAGATATCCATCCGGAGTTTACAACGTGATTGTAACTCAAGGTGAAAACGTGAAAACGCTTCGAGTGATCAAGCGATAAAATCACAGGTTTAATACTTAAAACCCCTTCGGAAACGGAGGGGTTTTTTGTTTATTAAATGAACCTCAATCCAGCATCCAACACCCAACACCTGGTACCCAATACCCAACACCCACCCCGCGCCAGGGATAGAGGCCGGTGCCGTGCACAGCCGAAAGCCCGGTGCTTCCCGCCGTTAGTTGATAGCATGTTGGGCAACGTCGATTTTACGGAAGTGCGAATAGGGAAGCAGGCGCCCAAATAAGGTCGGGCAAGGTTAAAATATTAAAACTCAGACTATAGCCGATTAAAATTTGCGCAAGTCGTTTGACGATAAAAAAATGCATTTTAACGAATTTTAGGGATTTAATTGGGATTACTTTAACTAAATCGATAAATTACGTATTCATTTAACCCAATTTAATTTATGAGTAGAAACTACAACTATTTGAGTTCTAGCAGGGATGCTTGGCTCAAAAAAGATGTAGGGGAGGACGATTGTTCTTCCCGATCCAAATGGCAAGTCATGCGAACGTGGCTTGCTTTATTGTTTTTTGTATTGGCCTTTAATGGCCATTCGGTGTTTGCTCAGGCTACGATCCAAATTGGATCAGGTACGGGTACCAGTTCAGCCATGCCGGTTAGTACCTGTTGGGGATATAGTTACTCCCAGCAAATTGTACTTGCGAGCGAGTATGCTAACGGTAGTGGTGGTCCGGGTAATATCACTAAGATCAGGTATCATGCCGAGGAGCTAATTCAGCCCGTCGACGTATGGACTGGCTGGACCATTTATCTTGGTCATACAGCAAAAACCAGCTTTTCATCAGGGACAGATTTTGTGCCGCTAACCGAACTGACGCAAGTTTTTTCAGGAACAATTACTCCGATTGAAGAAAATTGGTTTGAAATCACGTTTACAACGCCATTTAATTATGATGGGGTTAGTAATATTGTTGTGGCGGTTGATGAAAATACGCCGAATTATACATGTTCGTCTTATTTTTACACCTATCCGGCTACTGATCGTGGAATTTATGCGCGTTCGGACAGTTCGAATCCTGATCCATCGACAGCACTATCAGGGTTTCGCACAAGCACGGTTGCTCAAATCCAATTTGTAGGAGCACCGATGCCGTGTGCAGCGCCGCAAGGGTTTTCAAAAAACCTATCGACGATATCGACCTCTACGTTTTCGTGGATTCAGAGCTCTAACGATGCAACTAATTTTGACTACGAATTACGAACCGAAGGTGCTCCTGAAAGTGGCAGTTTAGGTCTTGTTAGTAGCGGAACAGTTACCTCTCCATCGGCAACGGTTTCCGGCTTAGTGCTAGGACAAACCTATATGCTTTATGTACGGTCGCGCTGTGGAGAAACAGTTAGTACCTGGAACAGCGCCTCGTTCTTGAACGACTATTGTGTACCGGCTCCGACTAGCGTAGACGGCATTGGGATTGTGAATGTGGCTTACGGAACCGTAAATAATGCTACGGAAGATGAGCCAACCAACTATGGTGATTATTCGTCGTTGTCTTCGACATTTGTTCAAGGTCAGGCTGTTGAGGTTGCCATCACTTATGAAACAGATTATACGTATAGCACTGCTATTTATATTGACTGGAACGGCGATTATGATTTTGATGATGCCGGAGAAGTTGTGTACACGGGAGAATCACTTGACGATTCGCCTACGACTTTATTAGCTCAATTCAACATTCCGCTTACAGTAGCTCCTGGAAGTTACAGGATGCGAATTGGTGGGGTGGACATAGGTTCGCCTTCGCCATGTTATGTTGGCGACTACGGATCTTTTGAAGATTATACGATTAATGTTATCGCGCCACCGCCATTCCCACCTTTATGTGCGGAATCTACTTCACCGGCGAATGGGGCAAATAATGTTTTCCGTGATGTAGATCTTACATGGACAGCAGCTCCGGAGTATCCGAACAATTATGATGTGTATTTTGGAACAGATGCAAATCCACCGTTGGTTGCAACAGTATCTCAAAATACATATTCGTTTGATACCGAAGTTATGGAAGCTGATACACAATACTACTATCGGATTGTGCCTAAAAATTCTTTCGGATCAGCACTAGATTGCCCGGTATATTCGTTTACAACTGCGGCGGTGGTGACTCCAAATTACTGCGTGCCAACATATACTTATGGTAAAACGTCGGGGGATTTGATTTCAAATATAAGTATTATAGGAACAACGCTTTCCAACAATAGCGGAGCAGCTCCTGTAAATCCATCGTATACGTATTACACTGGTCAGCCTAATTACACAGCGACATTGCAAGCTGGTTCGTCGTATACAATATCTGTAACTGTTGGTACTTATGCAAATCAAAATATCGCAGCCTGGATTGATTATAACGATGATGGACAGTTTGATAATTCTGAACGAATAGGTATTACTACAACATCAATCGCAGCAAACGGTACGGCAACATTCCCGATCGTACTTTCTTGTAGCCCGGCACTTGGTATGCACCGAATGAGAATTCGCGACGTATATGCAACAGCGGCTGGTAGTATTACTCCTTGTGGGTTATTTTCATTCGGTGAGACAGAGGACTACGATGTAAATATCGTTGCGGCTGACCCTTGTCCGATGCCAAAGTTAGTAGCTGCGTCAACAGTTAGTGATGTTTCAGCTACAATTACCTGGACGGTTGGATGTGTAGAAACTGCTTGGGAAGTTGCTGTAGTACCGTCGGGATCACCGGCGCCAACCTCTGGAACAACAGTAACCGCACCAACTTATAACGCAACCGGATTAACCGCAGAAACGGCTTATCAGGTTTATGTGCGTGCTGTTTGCGAAGAAGATGTTCTCTATAGTTCTTGGACAACTGCCGTATCATTTACTACTACGGTTGCTCCTCCTGCTTGTACAACGCTTATAGCACCAGCTGACAATGCTGTTGCTGAACCAATTGTAGAAGGAGGAATTTTAATGACATGGACTGAAGTTGCCGGAGCGGAATCATACGATTTATATATAGGTGACGCTTCAGGGGAACTTGAATATATCTTAAATACCGAAGACACCGAAATCGAAATCACCGGTTTTGAATTTGATACTGAGTATTTTTGGGCGGTCTTGCCACGAAACGGCGGTGGAAACCCAAGTGTTGAGTGTGCGGAATTCAGTTTTACGACTGGTTCTCTTCCGGAAAATAATGTTTGTTCAGGAGCTTTATCGCTTGACGGACTAACATCGCCGATTTCGGGATCAACTGTGGGTTATACTGATAATTATGATCCGAGCTGTAATTCATCGTCGGCGACTGCTTTAGGTCCGGATCTTTATTACTCGATTACCGTACCGCCTGGATACACATTGACGATGGGACTTACAGGATCAAACTATGATTCAGTTCACGCCATGTTTTATGGAAACTGTACAACTTCGACACAGATTGTTTGTACAGATAGTGAAGTTATTAACCATACGTGGGTGAATACGACAGGAACTTCTCAAACGGTTTATTGGGTACAGGATAGTTGGAATGTTACGCCAGGTTTCTTCATTTTAGGATGGAACTTAGTTGCACCTCCAATTGCAATTACAAGCGTGAGTCCATCACAGGTTTGTACCGCCACTATCGAGGATACCGATGTAACTTTGATCGGTCAATACTTCAATGGAGCCACAACTGTTAATTTGAATGGTGTATCAACTCCGTTTACAGTGGTAAGCGATACCGAGATCATTGTTCACTTAACTTCAGCATCTACTTCTGGTGTTTTTGAAGTAATCAGTGACGCATCTTCAGGACAAAGTACACTTGCCTTAACGGTTAATGAAAATCCTGAAGTAGCTCCGATTACCAACGGAGACGCTGTTCTTTGCGCAGGTGGCGACACCTACAACTTGGAGAACCCGACTGCCGGTGGAACCTGGTCGTCTTCAAATGAATCGGTGGCCATTGTCGATGCAGACGGAATCGTTACGCCAATTTCTGCAGGAACAGCAACGATTTATTACTCAGCTGTTGATTTTGGATGTACAACGTCGGTCAGCACTACTGTAACCGTTAATGCTCCCGTCACTGTATCTGCCGAGCCAATTGCAGCCATTGTTGTTTCAGGTGACAATGCAAGTTTTAGCATCACGGCTTCCGGAGATATCACAGCTTACCAATGGTATGTTTCAGACGATTTCGGATCGACATTTACGCCACTTGCAAATAATGGTGTTTATAGCGGTGTAACCACAAATACCTTGACCATTACTTCGGCTCAGGAGGATTTGAATGAAAATTTTTACCAAGTTGTTATAACGGGTCAATCGCCATGTGGACAGTTCGTGTCTGAACCGGTGATGTTATCCGTAGGCGATATAGGTGTTCTTGAGCATCCATCTAATGCAACTATTTGTAGCGATGGTGATGGTACGGCACAATTTACCGCGTCGTTAACAGGTGAAGTTGAATCTTATCAGTGGTACGTTAATTCAGGACTTGGCTTTGAGGCGATTTCTGACGGAACTATTGATGGAATTACCTATTCAGGTGCCAATACATCTACATTGAGTCTAAGCGGAATAACGCTGGCAAACTCAAACTTCAGTTATTTGTTGGAAGGTGTGGGCGTTTCTAATTCTGCAATGACCAATCCTGCGATTTTATTTGTTAGCGAACCAATTGTAATTACATCTCAGCCTACTGACCAAGCTTCATGCTACAGTGGAGGAAGTAGTTCTTTTGCAGTTACAGCTTCAGGTCTTATCGACGGATATCAGTGGCAGCACTCATCAGACGGTGTCACTTTTGCAAATGTTGCTAACGGAATGCCGGTTGGTGCAACATATTCAAATGCAACAACATCAACGCTAACGGTATCAACAACTGCTGCAAGTACGGCCACGGGAGCAAACTACTACCGTGCAATCATTAACAGCAATGTTTGTCCTGCAGTTACATCTAATGTGGCAACCCTTACCTTTAATACGCCACAAATCACGACGCAACCTGCTGCATCAGCAGTATCAAATGGCGCGTCAACAATGTTTACCGTTGCAACATCGGCACCTTCTGCAACATATCAATGGCAATATTCGACCAATGGTACTTCAGGGTGGACAAACGTAGTGAGCGCGGTTCCAACCGGACTAAACTACGCAGGTCAAACTAGTGCAACATTGACTGTTACTGCCGGGTCAGGCGCAACTGCCAGCACAGCTCGCTATTACAGAGCAATTGTTACAGTTGACGGATGTTCAGTAACCTCTAACGCAGCGCAATTGAGAGTTGTTTCTTACTGTCTTCCTGCGCCAAGTTCAGTAGACAATAATGGTATCACCAATGTAACCATTGGTACCATTAACAATACTACGGGTAGAGAAGTAGGTAACTATGGCAATTATGCGAACTTGAGCACTAATATTGCTCAGCTTGCAACAACGCCATTCAGCATTACTTATTCAACAGGCTATTCATACGGAACCAAAATCTGGATCGATATGAACCAGAATGGATCTTTCGAGACTAGCGAACAGGTTTATTACGGATTGTCGGATGGAACTAATCCGACGACTCTTTCAGGATCTTTCGTTGTTCCTTTAACTGCTTTAACAGGTCCAACCCGAATGAGAATCGGTGGAACGGATACCGACTCAGGTCCGGGTACTGCATGTTATAGCGGAACTTATGGATCATTTGAGGATTATACGGTTAACATTCTGCCTGCGCCTGAGTGCTCCGGAAATCCTGTTGCGGGAACTATCTCTGCTAGCAGAACCAGAGTTTGCGTTAGCGGATCTGCTGAATTGACGGCTACAGGTTATACCAATGACGCTATCGGAGTTACGATCCAATGGCATAATGTGGCAACAGGACCAATTGCTTCGGCAACCGGTTCAACATTTACCACACCGGTAATATCTTCAGAACAATCATACTTCTTGCGAGTTACATGTGCAAACGGCGGTTATTCTGATTCCAACATCGTGACAATCGCAATTGATGCTCCGCAAGTAACTTCTGCGACTCCGGGCACTCGTTGTGGTGTGGGAACAGTCGAGCTTTCTGCTACGGCTTCAGAAGGAGCAGCCCTTACTTGGTATGCTGCTCAAACAGGTGGTCTTCCACTTGCAACGGGCGCAAGCTTCACCACTCCGTCGATTTCGGAAACGACTACGTATTATGTAGCGGCACAACAAGGCGCTGTTACTGCAAATTATGGTCGTATTTCACCGGTATCGGGATCGGGTACTAATTTGAGTACCTATACACAGGTGTTTACGCTAACTGAAGAAGTGACGCTTAACTCTGTTGATGTTATCTCGACCACAGGAACGGCTATTACGATCTCGTTGTTAAACGCGGGTGGTACAACCCAACTTCAAACAACAGGATCTCGAACGGTTCCAACGAATACCAGATCAACGGTAGCATTAGGTTGGACATTAGCACCGGGAACTTACCGATTGGGAATGACGGGCATGACGGGTGATTTCATCAGAGAGAACTCGAATGTTACCTATCCGTTCGCTTTGGGAACTTTTGGACAGGTGACAGGATTTACATCTTCTATTACCGGTAGTCTTACAACTTCGGCAAGCTACTACTTCGCTTACGGCTGGAATATTTCAACTGGTTGTCAGAGTGGACGTACGGCTGTAGTTGCTACGGTAACTGATGCGCCGGCACTTGCTCTTAGCGCGGATTCAGTTGCAATTTGCGCTGGCGCTTCAACCGAAACGATCACGTTGACAGGTGCTGAAAATTTCGACACCTTCTCATGGTCGCCAACAACAGGCGTTTCAGGTGATGCAGCTACAGGTTTTGTGTTCAACCCAACTGCAACAACTACGTACACACTAACAGCTACAAATGCTGACGGTTGTGCTAACGTGGCAGACATTGAAGTTACGGTGAATCCAAATCCGGGAACTCCGGTTATCACAGCTTCAAGCAACTCGGTTTGTATAGGCGAGGTGCAAATGCTGACAGCTACCGCTCCGGCATCTGCTGTTGCAATTCTTGGTACAGGCACAACCTCACCTGGAACAACGTCTTATCCAAATCCGCTTAGTGCGTATTATGGTGGCGCAAAACACCAGATTATTTACCGCGCTGCTGAACTTACGGCACAGGGATTATTACCGGGAAGTCAGATTTCGACAATCAGTTTCGATTTGACAAACTTTGCTTCAAATGCGGCAACGAATTTTACCATCAGAATGGGGAATACGTCGCTTACCGCACTTACAGGTTTCATCACAGGAACGACCACGGTTTATGGTCCGCAAACCTTTACGCCATCGGCAACAGGTATTGTAACCTTTACATTATCGACTCCATTTACATGGAACGGTACGTCGAACATTGTTGTTGAAACGGTTCACAATGCCGGAAACGGCGGAAACGGTTCAGGAACACGATCTGCAACCACCACAACGCCAACAAACACTGTTTACTACGGTGCCAGAGACAATGTTGCCAATGGAATTGCAGGTTTTGATGCTTTGACCTCGTACTCAAGTTCAGGCGCAAGTGCACTTCGTCCTAACATGAGATTTGGTTATTCGCTTCCTCCAACCTGGACAGGCGCAAATCTTTATACTGATGCAGCGGCAACGATTCCGTACACCGGAACTCCGCGTGCAACGGTTTATGCCAAGCCAACCGAAAGCACTACGTATGTGGCAACCATAACAACATCGGCGGGATGCTCAGCTTCAAGTGCGGCATTCAACCTGACTGTTAACCAAAAGTATCCGTTCTATGTTGATGCTGATGGCGATGGTTATGGTGATGCTGAAGGCGAACTTGTAAGTGTTTGTGCTGTTGATGCCGATACGGCTCCTGCAGGACATTCGGTAAACAACCTGGATTGTAACGATCAAATCGCTGCGATCAACCCGGGTGCTGCTGAAATCCTTTACAACGGTGTGGACGACAACTGTGACGGAAACCTAGACGAGGGTAACCAGCTTACCACTCAAATCCAGGCTTCACAGTGTGGAACAACCGTGGCAAGCATCGGTACGCTGATCGTTGCCCAGCCTGTTGCTCAGGCAACCCGCTACCGTTTCTATGCCACCAATACGGCTACCAATGTGACCGTAACTTATGAGCGTGCACAGCCTTACTTCTCGATCTCTAACCTTCCGGCTTACGACTATGCTTCGACCTATTCAGTATCGGTTGAGGTTCAGCGTAACAATGTATGGCTAGGGTACCAAGGTCCGGCTTGTTTGGTGTCTTCACCGGCAATCTTGAACGAAGGTGGTCCTGCATCCATCACTCAGTGTGGAACTCAAATCGCGTCGGTAAACACATTGATCGCTTCTCCAAGCATCCAGGGTGTTACCGGGTATAGATTCCGCGTGACCAATGTTGGCGATCCGCTTGCACCAAATCAGGTTCAGGTTATCGATCGTTCGGTAAACTGGTTTAAACTGAGCATGCTTGACACCTTTACTTATGGCGGTCTTTACCTTGTAGAGGTTGCTGTAAAAGGAACAAGCGGAAATTACACCGACTATGGTTCGCCTTGTGAAATCATGGCTCCACCGGTTCCGTCGCTTGTAGATTGTAACGCTATTGTGCCACTTGGAACCTCACTTGTTGCGGCTCCAAGCTTGCAGTACGCTACATCTTACCGATTCGAGATTACAAATCTTGCAACTAATGCCGTGTCGACAATCACGACGCCGACCAATTACTTCAAGTTCAACCAGGTTCCAAATTACGAACGAGGTGCGCAATATGGAGTACGCGTAGCGGTAATGACCAAAGGTGTTTTCTCTGACTACGGCGAGCCGTGCGAGATTACAGCTCCAGGTCAGGCGGGTGCAAGAACAGACGAGCAAATGGCACCGAAATCTGATTTCGCGGCAGTTGCTTATCCGAATCCGTTTGCAGACAACTTCTCGATTGATGTAACCACATCACTTACTGAGACCATCAAAGTGACCATGTACGACATGACCGGACGACTTTTGGAAACAAAAGAAGTATCGCCGTCTGAAGTACGCTCACTTGAACTTGGTGCGAGATACCCATCCGGAGTTTACAACGTAATTGTAACTCAGGGTGAACACGTGAAAACGCTTCGAGTGATCAAGCGATAACTCGCAGTTTAATACTTAAAACCCCTTCGGAAACGGAGGGGTTTTTTGTTACATGAAAGTCACGAAAAAACATCTTCAATTAACAATGCCTATCCAACATCAACGCGGCGGCTCGCGCCAGGGATAGAGGCCCGGTGCCGTGCACAGCCGAAAGCCCGACCCGCGCCGGCAGCTATCGGGATTCAAAAACAACTAATAACGCTGTGGAAGTAATTGCTGCGGGTGGCGCCCAAAAATCGGTTATAACAGCCCTTCGTTAATGGCTTTGGCAGCGAGTTCGGCAGTGGTTTTAGTCCCCGTTTTTGCCAGAACATTCTTGCGATGCGTGTTAACCGTGTGAACCGAAATGCAGAGTTCGCGCGCAATTTCAAGCGTATGCGCACCGCACAAAAGCAACCTTAGGATTTCCTTTTCGCGTTTGGTAAAAATCTGTTTCGAAGGTTTATACGTTTGCTCAGCCTGGTAATCGATGTACGACGGTTCGCCATCAAGCCCGATAAACGACAAACTAGTCTTGCAACTCTGTTTGAGCGAGGTAATATCGGTATGCACGCCAAAAGTTGTCAGCACATTTTCAGCCGCATTAAACCGCACGGTGGTGACTTGCTGAAGCAAACGCACATATTCGCCGCTGCTGTTCATCACGCGGTAATCATAGGTAAACTTGTATTTCGGAAGTTTCTCAGCCGGCAACGCGCTAAAGAAATCGACCACCGCTTTCTCATAATTCAGCATCACCGATTGATCGTCGGGATGAAGCTTGCTAAAAAAAGTTTCGGCATCGATATCCGGGGAATAGCCTAGGACGTCGGTGATTTGCGGACTAATAAATTCAAATTTGGAATTCATCACATCGAACAAATAGTAGTAAAATTTGCCCACGTGAAAGAACTCAAGAAGTTTGCGCTGCATTTCTACCTGCAAATCCTGATCGGCAATCGATCCACAAATCGCAATACTGCCGTAAACCTTTTTAACCTCTTCATAAACACTCACTGCCATAGTCTTATTTTACGTGCAAAATGCCTGAAACAGCAATTCATAGCACACAATCTACGTCTTTTTTTCGGGCGCGGGTTACTTTCACGACCGATTATTTTGGCGCCACCCTCCGGGTCGGGTCTTCCGCAGTGCACGGCACTTTGCTTCAACCCCTGGCGCAAAGTCGCTCTTAGCTGAAAATTGGTGTTTTAATTGTGTCATTTTGGCCAAAACGCAAACTTTTCCCGAGCTGCCACGAACCATTTGTCGAGCTATTTTGCACTATATCGAATGTCACAAAATTTTAACTTTTTGTGCGGTTTTCCCATTCAAATCTGATTTTATCGACTAAAGACATAATTCTCCGATAAAGTGAGCGATTTATTCGTTTTTTAGCGAATTTGATAAAAATAATTGCCGTTTTTAGTGAAATACGTAAGATGTTGTTGACAAAAACTTAACAGTGGAGTCGATTAACGACGGATTTATGTAGTAATTTTGTAGCTGTTTTAAAGTTAATCTTAAAAAAAAAATTATGAGTAAAAATTTACACTTTCGACATGTAATGAGAGTGGTTGTGTTCGCCCTGATGCTTTTCGGCTATCAGGCAAATGCACAGCTCTTATTATCGGACGATTTTAACTACCCAATCGGGTCGTTACTAACAGCAAATGGCTGGACTGCGCTTGCTAGTGGTGCCACCACCCAGCCAATAAATACAACGACTGGGTTAACATTCCCGGGGTATGTTGGTTCAGGAATTGGCGGTGCAGCCCATCTGGACGCCAATGGGCAAGATGTGAACAGATCTTTTGCGTCACAAGAAAGCGGTACAGTTTACGCTTCCTTTATTTTGCAAACATCGCCAACAAACAGCCAAGGTTACTTCTTCCATTTTGGAACTGTTGCAAGTGCAACAACTTATTTGTCGCGCGTATGGGTTAATGGTACAGGTACAGGGCTCGGAATCGGGCAAAATGCTCCTTCGAGTTATGTTGATATTCAGCCTAATATGCCTTATTTAGTAGTTGTAAAGTATGAAGTGTCAACTAAAGTTTCGAGTTTATTTGTACTAAACGCGATGACCGTAAATGAACCGCTAGTAGCAGGGCAGACATTTGCGGAAACACAAACTATTCCGTTTGTTGGTACTGTCGGATTACGTCAATATAATGATGCACAACGTCAAATTGTTGACGGAATCAGAGTGGGTAAAACATGGGCTGATGTAGTGGCATTTTCATCGCCAACAATCACAACATCAACGTCATCTATTGCTGTTCCGGGAGCAACTTTTGGAACACCATCACTATCTTCTGCTTTCATCGTAACAGGTATGGCAATCGAACAGGGCGGAATTACAATAGAAGCTCCGGCCGGTTTTGAAGTTTCGACTTCGCCGGTTTCAGGTTTTGCGCCTCAAATCAATATTGCAGGATCGAACCAAACTCAGGTTTTCGTTCGCTTGGCTGCAACTACTAATGCAGGTACGCATTCAGGAAATATCACACTTAGCGCAGCAGGTGCAAATACTGTAACGGTAGCCATTGCGCCAAGCACTGTTTTGGCAAAAGCCGTATTGATCAGCGGACTTACAGCTGAAGACAAAGTTTATGACGCAACACGCACAGCTACCATTACCGGAACGCCGGTTTCTTCAGAAGCAGGTTGGGATGTAACCGGTATTGCTGAAGGTACTTTTGATACTAAAAACGTTGGTTCAAACAAATCGGTGACGGTTTCAGGATTGAACTTTTCAACGTCTGCAGAAAGCGGATTGATCGCTTCGAACTACAACTTTGTTTATCCAACATTAACAGCCAGCATTTCTCAGGCGCCACTTACGGTAACAGGAATTGTAGCGGCTGATAAAAATTATGACGCTACAACTGATGCCGTACTTACCGGAACAGCAGTTTTAAATGTTTTTGGTGACGATCAGGTTTTATTATCGGGTATTCCCGTAGCAACGTTTGCTTCAAGTGAAATTGGCGATGCCATTCCGGTAACGGTTACAGGTTACTCAATTTCAGGCCCGGATGCAGCAAACTACAGCTTTTCACAACCAACAGGTCTTGTGGCAAACATCCTTGATACAGGAAAAGACAACCAAACCATTGTTTTTGAAGCTCCGGCTGCTGTAACTTATGGCGATGCAAACTTTACCTTGACAGCTAACTCAACGTCAAATCTTGAGGTTTCATTTACCAGCGACAACGAGGATGTAGCTACGGTTTCAGGAAACGTAGTAACGATTACCGGTGCCGGTACTGCTGTAATCACGGCTTACCAATCAGGTAACGACGATTTCAACCCGGCTTCAATGGTTTACCAAACTTTGGTCGTAAACACCAAAGAGCTTACGGTTGCAGATGCTTTGATTGCAGATAAAGTTTACGACGGAACTACCGTTGCAACAATTTCTTCAGTTACCCTTGCAGGAGTCGTTGGTGCAGATGATGTAAACGCATCAGGTGTTGCTGAATTTGCAACTAAAAATGTAGGTGTAAACATTCCGGTTACAACCAATCTGGTATTAAGTGGTGCTGATGCGTCAAACTATACATTGGTTCAGTCTTCTGACTTTTCTGCAAACATCTTAAGTCGCGCAGTAAGTGTTGAAGGATTAACCGGAATTGATAAAGTTTACGACAATACAACTGACGCTGCCGTAGCCGGAGCTCCAATCTTGATTGGTGTTGTTATTGGCGACGTTCTATCGATTGCAGGTTATAACAACGTTGCATTCGACAACTCGAATGTAGGTACTGATAAAACCATCACTATTGGTGAGGTTATGCTATCAGGGGTTGATGCTGGCAACTACACAGTAAGTGTTGCACAAACAATTACTGCTGATATCACGGCTCGCGAACTTACCATTACCGGTATTTCGGCTGATGATAAAATCTTTGACAACACAACTTCAGCCACAATTTCAGGAACTCCGGAATTAGTTGGCGTTCTTGATGGCGATCTTGGAAATGTAACTGTTGAAGGTACGCCAACGGGAACGTTCGCATCTTCAGCTGTTGGAACCGACATTGCAGTAACGGTTACAGGTTACACTCTTGGTGGTTCTGAAGCCGGAAATTACGAGCTTACACTGCCAACGCTTTCAGCTGACATCACCGGATTAAACGCGCCGGTTGCAACTGCAGCGTCAAGCATTACTTCTGATGGTTTTGTAGCAAACTGGAATGCAGTTCCGGGAGCTACAAGCTACGAACTTGATCTAAGCACTTCTGCGACATTCTCAACTGAAGGTCCGGGTGTAACAATTGTTGAAACGTTTACTGGGCTACCCGGAGCGTCTGGCTCATATCTTACTCGTGTCTGGTTAGGAAACGGAGGGATAACTTGGAATGCATATAACGTTAGAACTGATGTTGCACTAAATAATGGAAATGATGGCGCAACTCAAAGCGGTAGCACTACGGGTGCTATTGCACTTCATAATAGCGGATCCGCGTATATCGAGTCTGGTGTAATTACGGGAGGTATTACTGCAATGAGTTTCGAAGTTCAACAAGCATTTGGTGGAAGCGGAGGTCAGATTTCTGCAAGTATTTTGTCAGGACCTAACTTTGCAACCGTAACAAATCTTGGCAATATGCCTGTTACAAATACGAAAACTACTTATTCTCGTACAGTATCTGTTACCGGAGATTACAAAATCAGAATTAATCATAATGGAAATGTTCGCCCAACTATCGACAACCTCTCGTTTACGTCAATGCCGGTTGATACACCTTCATTTGTTGCAGGTTACGACGGTCTAAACGTAGGAAACGTGACGTCTCACGAAATTGGCGGTCTTGAAGAAGGAACAACTTACCACTACCGGGTTCGTGCGGTTAACGCAAACAACGAATCGGCTAATTCAAATACAATCGAGGTGACTACGACGCTTGATGAGCCTACGTTCACACGTATTTCTGCTAATGATGAAACAGTTTGTGCAAATACAAACATCGTAGTTGAAGTGGTTGGATTATTGCCTTTCACAACATCGACAATCACTTATAATATTGGTGGTGGCGATTCAGTGGCGGTTGAAAACGTACAATCGAATAGCACAGGATTCGCAATCTTCTCTGTAAATGTAACAGCTGAAGACAACAACCAGGTTCTTACTGTAACTTCTATCGAGCGTACAGACGCAGGTAACGCGGTTCTTGTTGTAACTGAAAACAACACAATTACACTTTCTGTAGGTGTTGAACAAACATACTATGCTGACGCTGATGGCGACGGTTACGGTAATGCTGCGGTTTCAATCACATCTTGCGTACCGGTTGAAGGTTATGTATTGGATGGAACTGATTGCGACGATCT
>JADGMW010000467.1_pt1 | contig 16535 bp, 13 predicted proteins | sample 8641801 | NCBI WGS metagenome assembly JADGMW01 (sample SAMN16272018, study PRJNA661076) | feces metagenome | isolation source: fecal sample from diarrhoea affected cattle A | host: Bos taurus | place: South Africa: Lokaleng Village, Mahikeng | collected 2019-09
CCCGTTCGCCGAGGAGCACCGCGCCGACCTGCGCTACGTGCGGACCGCGGTCGAGCAGATCGCGCCCCGGCTGCGCGGCGGCGAGGTGGTGATCTTGGAGTCGACCTCCCCGCCCGGCACGTCGGACGCGGTCAGCCGCTGGCTCGCCGAGCTGCGCCCGGACCTGGTGCTGCCGCACAGCTCGGAGGGCGTCCCCGACGTCCACGTCGCGCACTGCCCCGAGCGGGTGCTGCCCGGCCGGATCATGATCGAGATGATCACCAACGACCGGATCATCGGCGGCGTCACCCCGCGCTGCGCGGAGAAGGCCGCCGCGGTCTACCGGGTCTTCACCCAGGGCCAGGTGGTGCTCTCGGACGCCGCCAGCGCGGAGATGGCGAAGCTGGTCGAGAACGCGTACCGCGACGTCAACATCGCCTTCGCCAACGAGCTCAGCCTGGTCAGCGAGGAGCTTGAGCTCGACGTGTGGGAGGTGATCCGGCTGGCCAACCACCACCCCCGGGTCAACGTGCTCACCCCGGGCCCGGGCGTCGGGGGCCACTGCATCGCGGTCGACCCGTGGTTCATCGTCGGGGCCGCCCCCGGCGCCGCGACCCTGATGCGCACCGCGCGCGAGGTCAACGACGCCAAGCCGCGCCACGTCGCCGAGCAGGTCGTCCGCACCTGCGACCGGTTCCGCAGCCCGACGGTCGCCTGCCTGGGCCTGGCCTACAAGGCGAACGTGGACGACCTGCGCGAGAGCCCGGCGGTCGAGGTGGTCGCCGAGATCGCCCGGCAGATGCCCGACCTGGACCTGCGCGTCGCCGAGCCGCTGGCGCCCTACCTGCCGCGCCAGCTCGCGGACCTGCCCGGGGTCCGGCTGCAGGGCGCGAGCGAGGCGATCGCGGCCGCGGACATCGTGGTGCTCCTCGTCGACCACGACCACTTCCGCTCGCTCAGCCGCTCCCGGCTGGCCGGCAAGGTCGTCTACGACACCCGCGGGCTGTGGCGGTGACCACGGTGCCGTCGGGGCCGTCCGGGTCGTCGGGGAGGACGCGGGTGCTGGTCGTCTACGGCACCCGGCCGGAGGCGATCAAGCTGGCCCCGGTGGTCCGGGCCCTGCGGGCCTCGGAGCGCCTGGAGGTCGTGGTCGCGGTCACCGGACAGCACCGGACCATGCTGGACCAGGTCAACGCCCTCTTCGAGATCGTGCCGGAGCTCGACCTGGACGTGATCCGGCCCCGGCAGCGGCTCGACGAGATGACCGGGCGGATCCTGCTCGGGATGACCGACGCGCTGCGCCGGCTGCGCCCCGACGCGATCGTCGTCCAGGGTGACACCACCACCACCTTCGTCGCCGCGCTCGCGGCGTTCTACCAGCAGGTGCCGGTGCTGCACGTCGAGGCGGGGCTGCGCACCGACGCCCGCTACGACCCGTTCCCCGAGGAGATCAACCGCCGGCTCACCTCGCAGCTCGCCGCCCTGCACCTGGCCCCGACCCGCTCGTCGCGGGCGAACCTGCTGCGCGACGGGATCGCCGCCGACGACGTCGCGGTCACCGGGAACACCGTGATCGACGCGCTGCTCGACGTGGTCGCCCGCGACCTGCCGCCGAGCGACCCGGCGGTGCGGGTGCTCGAGGACGGCCCGTCGGTGCTGATCACCAGCCACCGCCGGGAGTCCTGGGGCGAGCCGATGTCGCGGACCGCGAACGCGATCGCCCGGCTCGCCAAGGAGCACCGCGGGGTGCGGTTCCTGCTGCCCGCGCACCTCAACCCCGCCGTCCGCGAGGTGCTGCTGCCGCCGCTGGCCGGGTTCGACAACGTGACCGTCACCGAGCCGCTCTCCTACGCCGACTTCGCCCAGGCGATGGCCCGCTGCACGCTCTGCCTCACCGACAGCGGCGGCGTGCAGGAGGAGGCCCCCAGCCTGGGCAAGCCGGTGCTGGTGCTGCGCGAGACCACCGAGCGCCCCGAGGCGGTGCACGCGGGGACGGTGCGGCTGGTCGGCACCGACGAGGACCTGATCGTCGCGGAGGTCTCCGCGCTGCTCACCGACCCGGCGGCGTACGAGGCGATGGCGCGGGCGGTCAACCCGTACGGCGACGGGCACGCGGCCGCACGGGTCGCGGCGGCGGTGGAGGCGTTCTTCGGCCACCGCGAGCGGCTGCCGGACTGGGACTGCTGACCCGACGTACCGAAGATGCGGTAAATCGGCCCGGTCCTGTCCCGCCGGGCCCCGCTACCGGGTTGCGCTGGGGTGTTCCGGTGCTTTCATGGCCGCGGTCCCCGACCCCGCGGTGGCATCCCACCGGCCGCGGTCCACGAGCCGACTGGATCCGCCATGACCCGAGCCGCGCCATGACCCGAGCCATCCCGTGCCCCGCGCCGCCTGCCGCGCGAGCGCGGCACCGAGGCCCCGGGCGCCGGCGGCGGACCTCGGCGCTGGTCGCCGGCGCGCTCACCCTCGTCCTGGCGGCCGGCTCCGCGCTCGGGTTCGCCGAGCTGTCCGCGTCCCCGGCCGCCGCGGCCGCGGAGTCGTTCTTCGAGCCCACCGACCGGCCCGGCACCCCGGTGGTGGCGGACGCGCGCCCGGTGGAGCTGGGCCTGCGCTTCTCGGTGACCGTCCCGGGCACGGTCGCCGGGATCCGGTACTACGGCACCCGGGAGAACATCGGCGAGCACACCGGCAGCCTGTGGTCCGGCGGGGGCCGGCGGCTGGCGAGGGCGACGTTCCCCGCCACCGAGGACCCGGTCGGCTGGCAGTCGGTCGCCTTCGACCGGCCGGTCCGGGTCCGCCCGGGCCGCAGCTACGTGGCGTCCTACTACGCGCCCCGGGGCCGCTACGCCGCCGACCAGGGCGCCTTCGCCGAGGGCCGGACCCGTGGCCACCTGGTGCTGCGCCCGCAGGCCGGCGTCTTCCTGTACGGCGAGGGCGGCGGCCGGCCCCGCGCCAGCTGGCGCGACTCGAACTACTGGGTCGACGTGCTGTTCGTGCCGGACCCGGCGCCGACCTGGACCCCGTCCGGGACGCCGCGCCCGTCCCCGACGCCCACCGACGGCCCGGCGGTCCCGAGCGACCCGCCCCGCACCCCGACGCCGGGCCCGAGCACCGGCCCGACGACCGGCCCGAGCACCGGCCCGACGCCCCGGCCGACCGCCGGCCCCACCGGCTCGCCGTCGCCGACCACGCCCGCGCCCCTCGGCGGCTGCGCCGCCGACCCCGGCGCCTGCGGCTACCCCGACGCCGACACCACCGGCGTCCCGCCCGGCACCACGCTGCGCGACGTGCCCGGCGAGGTGCGCAGCGGGCCGGGCTGGCACTACGACACCCGCGGCTGGGTGCAGATCGACGGTCCGGGCGCGGTCTTCTCGGGCTTCCGGGTCCGGGTGAACGTCGACGTCACCGCGCCCGACGTGACCATCGCGAACTCCGAGATCACCGTCGGCGCGGGCTGGGGCGTCAGCCTGCGCGACGCGGACGGCGTGACGATCACCCGCAGCGACATCGGCGGTCGCTCCCCCGACGACGTCTGCGACAACGCCATCCGCGACATCTACGGCGACACCGACCGGGTCACGATCACCGCCAACGACCTCTCCCACTGCGCCTCGGGTCTCAACCACTTCAACAACGGCGGCCTGGTCGCGGACAACTTCATCCACGCGATCGGCTACCCGTGCTCCGGGTCGGCCTGCGATCACTTCAACGGCATCCAGCTCGAGGCCGGTCACGGCAGCCCGATGACGATCAGCGGCAACACGATCCTGGTGCCCTACCCGCAGACCGATGCGCTGATGCTGGCCAACTCCGACGGCGACCAGCGGAACCGGACCATCACCGGGAACCTCCTCGCCGGTGGCGGCTACACCTTCTACGGCTCCGGCGGGCCCGGCGCGACGGCGAGCGGGATCGTCTTCACCGACAACCAGTTCTCGACGTCGTACTTCCCGGCCTCGGGCTACTGGGGCCCGGTGACCTACTGGCGCTCGGGCAACACCTGGGCGCGCAACACCTGGGCCGACGGGCCCCGGGCCGGGTCCCCGGTCACGCCCTGACCCCGGTCACGCCCCCGGGCCGGTCAGGCCCGGGCGCGCGACGCGGCCAGGACGTCGGCGTAGATCTCCTCCATCTGCTCCACCCGCCGGGCCCAGGTCCCGCTCGCCAGCACCTCCTCGCGCGCCGCCTTGCCCAGCGCACGGCGCCGGTCCGGGTCGCTCACCAGCGCCCGGACCGCGTCGGCCAGGTCCCGGGCGTAGCCGGTCGGGTCGGTCACCGGGACCCGGATCCCGACCTCGTCGCCGACCACGTGGGCCGGGCCGCCGGCGTCCGCGACGATCAGCGGCAGCCCCCACGACATCGCCTCGAAGGGCACGTTGCCGCCCGGCTCGCGATAGCTGGGGAAGACGAAGACGTCGGCGCGCCGGTAGAACCCGGCCACCTCCTCGCGCGGGCGGGCGCCGTGGAAGCGCACCCGCTCGCCGAGGCCGAGCTCGGCGGTCAGCTCCTCGCAGGCGGCACGGTCGAACCCGTCGCCGACGACGTCGAGGACCACCGGCAGGTCGTCGAGGTGCGCCAGGGCCCGGATCGCGTCCCTGGCCCCCTTGGTCCGGATCAGCCGCCCGACGAACAGCAGCCGCACCGGGTCGGGCGAGTCGGCACGGTCGACCTGCGCGGGCACCCGGTCGGCCGCCGTCTCGGCCAGGTAGCGCGGCTCGCGGACCCCGGCCGCGCGCAGCGCCGGCCCGGCGTACGGCGCGATCGCGAGCACCGCCGCGGCGTCGCGGTAGCTGCGCCGCAGCATCGGGTCATGGGCCAGCCGCCAGGAGTCCACCGCGCGCAGCCCGACGTACCAGGGTGCGGTGTCCTCGTCCTCGAAGTGCGCCGGGCTGGGGATGCTCCCGCCCACCGGCCCGAGGACGTACGGGACGCCCAGCCCGGCCAGCGGGCTCGGGTAGCGCATCGCGACCGGCACCGGCTGGTGCGCCACGTCGAAGCGCTCGCCGCGGCGCAGGGCCTGCCTCACCCAGCGCCGGGCGTGGTGGTGGAAGAGCGGGTACCAGGGCTTGAGCAGGCTGTTCACCCGCGGCGCGCGGCTCAGCACCGCGGGTGAGTCCCACTCCACCACCCGGACGCCGGGCAGCTGGCCGGCGGCGCCGGGCCGGCCGTGGCCGCGGTAGGTCAGCAGGGTGACGTCGTGGCGCGCGCCCAGCCGGGAGGCCCACTGGTGGGCGACCCACGCCTCCCCGACGTCGGTGCCGTCACAGCTCGGCGCGACCAGCAGGATCCTCACCGCCGCGACGCTAGGGACGCTCCCGCGGGGCCGGGGCCGAGACCGCGGCGCCCTCCCGCAATCTGGGTACGCGCATCCCGGTCGCCGGGCGGCGCCGACGCCCGCTCCTAGAGTCCCGGTCGTGGAGCCGGTCGACGTCGTCATCGTGACCTACAACAGCGAGCACGTCGTCGGCGACCTCCTCGACTCGCTGCCCGCCGCGCTGGCCGGCACCCCGGCCCGGGTGGTCGTGGTGGACAACGGGTCCCTCGACGGCACCCGTGCGCTGCTGGAGGCCCGCGCCGACTGCCGGCTGGTCCGCGAGGAGAACCGCGGGTACGCGGCCGGGCTCAACCGCGGGGTCGCGGAGCTGGACGGCACCGGGCCGATCCTGGTGCTCAACCCCGACGTCCGGCTGCACCCCGGAGCGGTCGCGACGATGGTGGAGGCCCTGGCCCGGCCCGGCACCGGGATCGTGGCGCCGCTGGTCCTCGACGAGCACGGCCGCCCGACCCGGTCGCTGCGCTGCGAGCCGACCCTGGCGCGCGCGCTCGGCCTCGGCCGGGTCGGCACGGCGGCGATGAGCGAGTACGTCTCGGACCCGGACCGCTACCGCCGCCCCGGCACCGTCGACTGGGCCCTGGGCGCGGTGCTGCTGATGAGCCGGACGGCGTACGAGACGGTCGGCGGGTGGGACGAGTCGTTCTTCCTCTACTCCGAGGAGACCGACTTCTGCCTGCGGGCCCGCGACCGCGGGCTGGTCACCTGGTTCACGCCGGACGCCGTGGCGACGCACCTCGGCGGCGCCTCCGGGACGTCGTCGCAGACCCACGCGATGCAGATCGTGAACCGGGTGCGGCTCTACCGGCGGCGCAACCCGGTCGCGCCGGCGGTGCTGTACCTGCTGCTCACCGTCGCCAGCGAGCTGAGCTGGCTGCTCCGCGGGCACCGGCAGTCCGCCGTCGCCGTCGCCGCGCTGCTCAGTCCGCCGCGCCGCCCGGCGCAGCTCGGGCTCGGCCGCCACTGGCTCCCGCGCTGAGCGCCGCCCGATCCCGGCGGGCGAGCCGGTAGAACGCCCCGCAGAGCCCGACCTCGAGGAAGAGCACCGCGGCGGCCATCGGAAAGCTGAGCCCGTCGTAGAAGGCGTTGGAGACGGTGCCGACGGCGACCCCGGCGACGGTGGCCTGGGCGAGCTGGGCGACGAGCGGGTCCGGGTGGCTGCGCGCCACGGCGCGGCCGCACCCCATCGCGGCGACCAGCAGCGCGAGCAGGGCGACGGTGCCGAGCACCCCGACCTCGATCAGCGCCAGCAGCCACTGGTTGTCGAGGATCCGGTACGTCGGCAGGAACGTGCCGAACCCGCGGCCGAACCAGGGCCGCTCGGCGACGAACGAGAACGCGACCGGGTAGCTGTCGATCCGCGAGCGCGCGCTGTCGTCCCCGCCGAGGCCGCTGAACATCCCGGCGACGGCGCCGAGCAGGCCGGGCACGGTGACGAAGAGCAGGGCCCCGACCACCGGCAGCGCGGCCAGCGCGAGGACCCGGCTGCGCACCGGCCAGCGCGCCATCACCACCACCAGCCCGACGACGGCGCCGATCACCGCGGAGCGGGAGAGCGAGACGGCGACCGCGAAGCCGATCACCGCCACCGGGAGCCACCGCGCCAGCACCGGCCTGGCCCGGTCGAAGACGGCGAAGGTGAGCGCGAGCGGCAGCACCATGGTGAGCACCGCGCCGAACTCGATGGCGTGCAGCGAGGTCCCCGTGGGCCGGCTGAAGCCGGAGCGCGCCCCGAGGTCGCCGAGCGACTGGGTGAGCACCAGCCCGGGCAGGTGGATCCGGTCGATCAGCTGCTGGTGGGTGACGAACTGGACGACGCCGACCCCGGCCACCACCGCGGTGAGGACGACGAGTCGGCGCAGCACCCGGACCAACCCCGCCCAGTCCCGCAGGCCGTCGTGCGCCACCAGCAGCAGGCCGCCCCAGGACAGGAAGGCGATCATGCCGAGCAGCGCGGTGCTCGGCTCCAGCGGCTCGGGTGGCCGGGTGGACGCGGCGACGAAGCTGACCAGCAGGCACACGCCGACGACCCCGGTCGCGATCCGGACCGGGTGCCGGTGCGTGCTCTCGGGCTCCACCCGGCTGACGTGGTGCAGCAGCCACCACAGGAGCAGGCCGAGACCGGCCAGGGCGGCCGGCGCACCGACCCCGCCCAGGGCGGCGATCTTGAGCCTGGACGGCACCAGGAGGAGCGGCCACAGCGCCAGCAGCACCGCGGCGGCACCGTCGAGGCGGCCCAGCCGCTGGAGCAGGCTCATCCGGGCTCAGGACCTGGACCGGCGCCCGATCGGCACCACCGCGCCGGGCCGGGGCACCGCCTCCTGCTCGGCGGCGCCGTGCCCGGGGTCCCCGGCGGCCTCGGGGGCGGCGACCTCGGGTGAGTCCGCGACCGGGTCGTCGTCCTGCGGGACCTGCTCGTCGTCCGGCGTCCGGCCGCGCCCGGCGCGGGCCCGCAGCAGCGAGTCGAGGCCGGCGATCACCAGCAGCCCCAGCACCAGCGCCGCTCCCACCACCATCACCGTGGTGCGCATCTTCGCCTTCGTCTGGGCGACCGGCTCGGGGTCGCGGGCCACCGGGAGCGAGACGATCTGCCACTGCTCCGGCGTCGCGACCGCCTTCTGGATCTCCGCCAGGCGCCGCGGGACCTCGTCCTGCAGCCGCGTCATCAGCGTGCCGACCGCGTCCCTCTCCCCCGAGACGGTGAGCACCATCAGCGGCGCGTTGCTGGTGAAGTCCGGGGTGACCGTGTAGGTCGCGCCCGGCGCGGCCCCCTCGATCTCGAGGCGCACGTCCCGGGCGCTCATCGAGCGGATCATCACGTCGACGGCCTGGCCGATCGTGCCCAGCCCGAGCAGCCGGTTCTCCCCGGTCACCTCCTTGTTGGAGGGCGGCAGCAGGACGACGGTGGTCTGCGACTCGTACTGGGTGGGCAGCGTCGCCCAGGCGCCGTAGCCGACCCCGCAGGCGAGCAGGACGGTGGCCAGCACCAGGTACCACCGGCGCCGGACCAGCGCCGCCACCTCGGCGATCAGCATCGACGTCCCCCTCCCGTCCGGCGTGAGTCTGTCGAGCCCGTCCGCGGGTTCCCGCCCGCTTCCGGACCCGACCCCCAGATTTGGGGATAGCCGCGCCGTGCGCCGCAGCCGCCGGGGCCCGGGTGGCCACCCTCGGGGCGGAGGGACCGATGACGACGACGACGGTGCTCGCCGCGATGCTCGCGCGCTGGCCGCTGACCCTGCTCGGGCTCGCCCTGACCGTCCTCGGCGTGCACCAGGTGGCGTCGGCACCCGGCCTCTACTACGGCCAGGTCGCCGTCCACTTCCTCGCCCCGGCCTCGGCGAGGGACCCGAACCGGATCCAGACCGAGACGATCTCCCTGATCAGGACGGCCGGGATCGTCAAGACCATCGTCAACGAGGGCCACCGCACGCCGGGCGAGTCGCTGGCCCTCACCCTGCGGACCACCGACCCGGCCTCCTCGGTCAGCCTGCCGAACGCGGGCAGCCAGTGGATCGACATCTACTCCAAGCCGATGCTGCTGGTCGAGGCGACCGGCCCGGACCCGGAGTCGGTGCTGCGCCGGATCGCCGGGTCCGAGGGGCGGATCCGCGAGACCCTGGCGGAGGTCCAGGACCGCGAGCAGGTCGACGCCGAGCACCGCATCGCGCTCGCGACGGCGCCCGAGGTGCCGGTGGTCAGCCACCTCCTCGGCGCGCGGAACCGGGCCGCCGCGGCCGCCGGGCTGCTCGGCCTCGCGCTCACCGTCTGGCTGACCTGCGAGGTCGACCGGCGGCTGCGACGACGTCCAGGTGCCCGGCCAGACCGTCGCGCATCGCCTCCGCGCGCACCGCGATCAGGTGCCGGGCCGGCGAGGGCCGGCAGTCCAGCAGGGACTCGTCCGTCCGGGTGACCTCGTGCAGCCGGCGGGTCCGCGGCTCGTAGAAGAAGAGCCGGTAGCCGGCCTCGGCGAGCAGCGCGTAGTAGGGCAGCGAGCGCAGCCCGAGCAGCAGGACGAGGACGTCGACGCGGCCGGCGCGCAGGCTGGGCAGCGCACCCTCGAGCACCTCGGGCTCGTAGCCGGCGACGTTGACCTTGAGCAGGTCGACGTGGTCGAGGCCGAGCTCGTCGAGCTGGCCGGCCAGGGTCCGCACCGGCACCGGGTCGCCGCTCGAGCCGGTGCTCAGCCCGCTGACCCAGGTGTGGCCGGCGGTCTCGAAGACGCCGGTGCCGTCCCGCTCGCCCAGCGCCACCCGGTGCACCGTGACCGACGTCGCGACGTCGTTGAGCGCCAGGTTCGCCTCCAGGGTGGCGACGTTGCTCCGGCTCGGCTCGAAGGCGTGCACGCGGGCGCCGGGCAGCCGGGCGGCGAAGACCGTGAACTGCCCGATCGCGGCGCCGACGTCCACCACCCGCCACCCGGGAGCGGCGACCTCGCGCAGGAACGCGTACTCGGGGTCGACGAGGTCGCCGAAGGCGACCAGCATGGTGGGCAGCTGGCTGGGATAGCGGAAGCCGAGCGCGTACCCCGACCGGAGCGCGACCGTGGAGACCGGCGGCCGGCGCAGCCGCAGGCCGGCCAGGGTCGCGAACCCGCGCGCCGAGCGCACCGGCCCGACCGCCCGCGCCCCCCACAGTGCCTTGTCACGTGCCGCCGAGAGCCGCGTCAACCGTCCCGCCACCGGGTCCCCCTTCCTCGTCCACGTCCATCCCGCCGGGCCCCTCCAGGAGCGCCACCAGCTCGCGGGCCCGCACGCTCCAGTCGTGCCGGACGGCGAACCGCCGCCGGGCCTCGACGGCGCCCGGGTCCCGGCCGGTGCGCGCCGCGCTCTCGGCCAGGTCGGCGAAGTCCTCGGCCGCGGCCGCGGTCGCGACCAACCCGGTGCCGAGCGCGGCGACGGCGGGCAGCGGGGTGGAGACCACCGGCAGCCCGGCGGCCAGATACTCCAGCGTCTTGAGCGGGAAGCTGGCCCGGTTGAACGCGGTGTCGCGGTACGGCGTCAGCCCGACGTCCATCGCGGCCAGGTAGCCGGGCAGGGCGTCGAAGGGCTGCGGGCCGACGTGCATCACCGCGGGCCGGGCCGTCAGCGCGCGCACCCGCTCCTGGTCGGCGTCCGGCAGCACCGGCCCGACCAGCAGCAGCGTCAGCGACCGCTCGGCGACCGCCTCCAGCAGCCCGAGGTCGATCCGCGCGGAGATCTGGCCGACCAGGCCGGCCACCGGCCGGTCCGCCCGAGCCAACCCGGCCAGCTCGGCCGGGGTCCCCGGGGTGCGCGCGTAGGCCAGGGCGTCGCAGCCGTTGGGGAGCAGGTGCGCCGGCCGGCCGGTCTCGCCCCACCGGGCCAGGATCAGCGGCGAGACGGCCGCCAGCACGTCGGCCTCGCGCATCCGCCGCCGCTCGGCCGCCGCGATCCCGGCCGGCCGGACCCCCCAGAGCGGGGCGGCGGCGACGAAGTCGTCGGTGGCGTAGTAGAGCCCGACGCGCCGGCGGGCCGGGGCCACCACGTCGAAGGACAGGTACGGCGAGGCGTTCACCACCGCCACCGTGCGCAGTCGCAGCCGGTCCAGCACGCGATGCACGGCGGCCCGCACGAGCCGCTCGGTGAGCACCACCATCGCGGGGCGCAGCGGCCAGGGCGGCACCACGACCGAGACCCGGACCACCCCGGGCGCGGGGGTGCTCACCGGCGCCGGGCGCGCCGCGCCCGCACCGCGGCCGCGGACCAGGTGCGCCAGCGAGAGCGGCGGGTCCACCCACACCACCTGCCGGGCCTGGGCGAGCCGCTCCACGAGGTGCCGGTCGGTGCCCCGCACGGCGTCCCAGGAGACGCCGGCCAGGTAGACGATCGCGCCGCTCACCGGGGCCTCGCGTTGAAGTCGTCCTGCGCCCGGGTGCCGCGCCGCCGCTGGGCCCGGCGGCGGACCTTGTACGAGACGAGCGCCGGGGCCGCCGCCAGCCCGCCGGCCGCCCAGCCGGGCGCGCTCGGGCGGACGGCCCGGGCCTCGGCGTAGCGCTGCTCGAGGGTGGCCGCGGCCGCCTCCAGGCCGTAGCGCTCCTCGACCAGGCCGCGGCCGAACGCGCCGAGGGCGGCGCGCCGGCCGGGGTCGCCGAGCAGGTCGTCCAGGGTCTTGGCCAGCCGCTGCACCGCGTCCTCGGGCCCGCGCTCGTCGACGCCGTACCAGCCGCCCGACAGGAACCGGGGCGCGCTGCGCGGGTCGCAGACCTCGAAGAACCCGCCCTCGCCCTGCACCACCAGCGGCGCGGCGTGGGCCAGCGCCCGCAGCGCCGAGCCGCCCATGCCCAGGCAGACGTCGGCGGACAGGTAGGCACCTCGGGGATCGGCGAGCTCGCCGGTGAGCACGACGACCTCCCGGCCCGCGCGGTGGTTCGCCTCCCGGGCCGCGGCCGCGACGGCGTGCGAGGCCGGGCCGTCGCCCACCACCACCAGCCGGACCGGCCGGCTCCCGGCGAGCCGGGCGACCGCCTCGACGGCGGTGAGGATGCCCTCCAGCTTGAGCTCGCGCGCGAGCCGGGAGACGATCACGACCTGCTCGGTCCCCGCCGGTGCGGGGAACGCGCGGCCGAAGTCGGCCGCGCCCGGGCCGGGCCTGTTCTCGACGAGGTCGACCGGCGGCTCGAGCAGCGTGGTGGGGCCCGGCCGGCGCCGGGCGACCTCCTCGGCCAGCTGCGGCGTGCCGACGGTCAGCGAGACGCGGCGCGGCACGAAGTCGGCGACCCCCATCGACATCACCGAGCCGACGAGCGCCGCGCCCGTGCCCGGCCCGGTCGCCGCGTAGCCCTCCAGGATCGGCGGCCACTCCCAGGCGTGCACCACCTCGATCCCCCGGTCGCGGACCACGCCGCGCAGGTGGCGCGCGGTCCCCGGCCCGGGGCTGAGCCGCGACTCCCGGCGCGCCACGTGCACCAGGCCGTGCTCGCGCACCCGGGCCACCAGCGGCCCCGGGGCGGAGTAGACGACGACCTGGTGCCCCCGGTCGCGGACCGCCGCGGCCAGGTCGACCGCGTTGAGCTGGCTGCCGCCGATCTCCATCGTGTGCGGGTAGACCAGGACCCTCATGTCGTCCCTCCGAGCCGCAGGACGTGCAGGTCCTCGCGGCAGCGCCACAGCAGCCCGGCTGCGACGGCGGCCACCGCCACCCCGGTCACCGCCAGCGCGAGCAGCGCGCTGTCGAGCTCGCGGGAGACCAGCATGCCGAGGCCGAAGCATCCGAGCGCCGCGGCCAGCGGCACCGCGAGCGCGCGCGCCACCCGCGCGGTCCGGAGCCCGGCCCGGGTGAGCAGCCGCAGGTAGAGCGGCGCGCTGACCCCGACCGCGACGGCCACCGCGGCCGGCGCGGCGCCGGCGAGGCCGAACCGGTCGACGGCGAGCACGAGCACCGGCGCGAGGCTCAGCACCCAGGCGACCTGGAGCCACAGCACGGCCGCCGACATCGCCAGCACGACCACGTAGTCGTAGACGAGCTCGAAGAGGATCCGCAGCCCGGCGAGGATCGCGAGCCAGCGCAGCACCGGCCCCGCGGGCGCCCACTGCGCGCCGTACACGAGGCGCACCAGGTCCGGCGCGGTCGCGGCCAGCGCCGCACACAGCGGCAGCGCGAGCGCGGCGAGCGGGCGCAGCAGCCGCTCGAAGGAGCGGTTCATCAGGTCGCGGTCGCCCTGCATCCGGGCCAGCAGCGCCGGCGCGACGCCGCGCAGCGGCTGGGAGAAGAGGGTGAGCGGCCAGCCGGCGAGGTTGGTGGCCAGCACGTAGTAGCCGAGGAGCACCGCGCCCAGCGCGTGGCCGACGATCAGTTGGTCGAGGAAGCCGACCAGGAAGACCACGATGCTGGCGCCGGCCAGCGGGACGCCGAAGGCCAGCAGCGGACGGACGTGGCGCAGGTCGAGGCGGACCCGCAACGGCAGCGGCGAGAAGTACACGAACAGCACCGCCGAGACCCCCGCGCCGACCAGCCGGCCGACGACGAGCGACAGCGCGCCGGCGCCGCCGACGGCGAGCACCACCGACACGACGGCGCCGAGCCACACGTTGACCTGGTCGGCGACCATCCGCTGGCCCTGCCGGAAGGTCCGCTGCAGCAGCGCGGCCGGGGTCGCCACCAGACCGTTGATCAGCACGCACAGGCTCAGCAGCCGCACCAGCCCGGTGGCGCCCGGGTCGCCCATCGCCGCGGCGAACCACGGCGCGAGGACGACGACGAGCACGGTGAGCAGGGCGCTCATCCCCAGCGAGATCGCGGCCACCGTCGGCGCGATCTCGGCCGGGTCGTCGCGCCAGCGCACGATCGCGAGGCTGACCCCGAGCTCGTTGAAGCTGAGGACCGCCATCAACGCCACGAACGCGACCGCGTAGGTGCCGAACTCCGCGGGGCCGAGCAGCCGGGCCAGCACCACGCCGACGGCGATCGTCCCGAACCGCGCGACCGCGGTGTTCAGGAAGCTCCAGCCGAGCGCTCGAGCGGGGCGCTGGGCCTCCCGGGCGGCCTCGGCTCCCCCGGCCGCCTCGGCCGGGCGGGTGGTCACCGCTCCGCCGCCCCGGGCCGGCCCGGGTCACGCCCAGGGTCGAGCGCGGGGTCACGCCCGGGGTCGAGCGCGGCAGTCAGGGCGACGGCCACCTGCTCCTGCTGCTCGCCGGTCAGGTGCGGGAACATCGGCAGCGAGAGGATCCGCGCCGCGGCCCGCTCCGCGACCGGGTAGCTGCCCGGCCCCAGGCCGAGGTGCGCGTAGGCCCCGGTGAGGTGGACCGGGGTCGGGTAGTGGATGCCGGCACCGATGCCCGCGGCGCCGAGCGCCGCCAGCACCCGGTCCCGCTGCGCCACCCGCACGACGTAGAGGTGCCACACGTCCTCGTTCCCGGCCGCCGACCTCGGCAGCCGGCAGCCCGCGACGTCGTCGAGCAGGACGGCGTACCGCTCGGCGGCCTGGCGCCGCAGCTCGTTCCACTTCTCCAGCCGGGCCAGCTTGGCGCTGAGCACCACGGCCTGGACGGTGTCCAGCCGCGAGTTGCGGCCCACCACGTCGTGGACGTACTTGCGCGGCGAGCCGTGCGCGGCCAGCACCCGGACCCGCCCGGCGAGGTCGGCGTCGTCGGTGAGCACCGCCCCGGCGTCCCCGGCCGCGCCGAGGTTCTTGCCCGGGTAGAAGCTGGTCGTCGCCACCCGTCCCGCCGAGCCGGCCGGGCGGCCGTGCCGACGCGCGCCCTGGGCCTGGGCGGCGTCCTCGACGAGCCAGGCGCCGGCCGCCTGGGCCAGCGGCGCCAGCCGCTCCACCGGGGCGCTCTGCCCGAACAGGTGCACCGGCACGATCACCCGGGTCCGGTCGGTGATCGCCCGCTCGACCGCGGCGGGGTCGATCAGCAGGTGCTCCTCGTCGACGTCGACGAGGACCGGGGTCGCGCCGACCGCGGAGACCGCCTCGGCGGTGGCGATGAAGGTGTTGGCCGGCAGGATCGCCTCGTCGCCCGGGCCGACGCCGAGGGCGCGCAGCGCGAGCTCGATGGCGTCGGTGCCGTTCGCGACCCCGACGCAGTGCGCGACCCCGGCGTAGCCGGCGTACTCCTCCTCGAACCGGGTCACCTCCGCGCCGCCGACGAAGGCGGCCCGGGCGAAGACGGAGTCCAGCCCCAGCCGGACCTCGTCGGCGACCTCCTGCTGCTGGGCGGCGAGGTCGAGGAACGGGACGCTCACGAGACCAGCGCCTCTCGGGTCGCGATCCGGCGGGCCGGGACGCCGGCCCAGGTCTGCCCGGCCGGCAGGTCCTCCAACAGCACCGCCCCCATCCCCAAGGTGGCGTCGCGGCCGACGGTGACGCCCTGGCGCACCGAGGCGTTCATCCCGAGGTAGGCGGCCTCCTCGACCACGACGCCGCCGCCGAGGGCGACCCCGGCGCACAGGGTGGCGTAGTCGGCGACCACGTCCTCGTGGGTCAGCACCACGTGCGGCATCGCCACCACGTGCCGGTGCACGTCGACCCGGGCGGTGAGGACCACCCCGGCCATCAGGATGCAGCCGGCGCCGACGCAGCAGCCGGGCGGGATCTCCACGCTGGGGTGGATGACCCGGCCGTACCGCTCGGGGGTGACCCCCAGCCCGCGCAGCCGGCGGGCGATGCGGCGCCGGGCGGCCCCGGAGCCGGTGCACAGCAGCAGGTCGCCCTCGACCTGCTCGGCCACCACCTCGATCGGGCCGACCACCTCGACGCCGTCGAGTCGGGTGCCCCACAGGTCCGGGGCATCGTCGAGGACCAGCACGTCGTCGTAGCGGCGCAGCATCCGCTCCATCGCGATCACCTCGCGCGCCAGCCCGCTGGCGCCGAGCAGTACCAGGGAGCTCATCCGAGCACCTCCAGGACCCGGGCCGTCTCGGAGTCGGACATCCGGTGGAACAGCGGCAGGACCAGGGTCCGCTCGCTCAGCCGCTCGGTGACCGGCAGCGGCACCGAGCCGGTGTCGCGACCGGCGTACGCCGGCTGCCGGTGGGCGGCCATGATCCCCCGCCGCGCCGAGATGTCCGCGGCGGCGAGCGCCGCCATCAATCCCTCCCGGTCGAGCCGGTAGGCGTCCTCGACCTCGATCCAGTAGGCCTGGAAGTTGCCGGTCCCCCAGGGCGGGTCGGCGACCGCCCGCAGGCCCTCGATCTCGTCGATCACCTTCGTGTACGTCGCCGCCAGCGCGCGGCGCCGCGCCACCACCTCGGGCAGCTTGCCGAGCTGGACCAGCCCGACGGCCGCCTGCAGGTCGGTCATCCGGTAGTTGAAGCCGACCTCGTCGTACTGCTCGGGCGGCGCCAGCACGCTGGCGTGCCGGGACGCGGCGGAGGCGCTCATCGCGTGCTCGCGCAGCCGGCGGGCCCGCGCCGCCCACTCCGGGCGCGAGGTGGTGAGCATCCCGCCCTCGCCGGTGGTGAGGATCTTGCGCGGGTGGAACGACCAGGCCGCCAGCTCCGCGCCCGCGCCGACCGGGCGGTCGCGGTAGGTCGAGCCGGCGCCGCAGGCGGCGTCCTCGACCACCACGACGCCGCGCGGGTCGCAGAGCGCGCGGATCGCGTCCAGGTCGACCGGCACCCCGCCCTGGTCGACGACGACCACCGCGCGGGTGCGCGCGGTCAGCGCCGCGGCGACGCTGTCCGCGGTCAGGTTGCCGGTGGTGGCGTCGACGTCGGCGAAGACCGGACGGGCGCCGACGTAGGTGGGGGCGTTCGCGGTCGCGAT
>JADGMW010000468.1_pt1 | contig 16442 bp, 14 predicted proteins | sample 8641801 | NCBI WGS metagenome assembly JADGMW01 (sample SAMN16272018, study PRJNA661076) | feces metagenome | isolation source: fecal sample from diarrhoea affected cattle A | host: Bos taurus | place: South Africa: Lokaleng Village, Mahikeng | collected 2019-09
ACCCGAGGGAATCAAGGCGGGCCATGATGCTTCGCATGGCCGTGTGGTCCGCGACGGGTCCGTACAAACTGGTGAATCCGCCGGCCGCACTGGCAACACTGAGGTCGGGAAATGCGGCCTTGACACGGTCCGACACTTCGCCGTCGATGAGGAATTGATACCGAGTGGGAGCATTCATCAGTGTCCGCTCCATTTCGTAGGGCCGTGAGTTTCGGACCCGCCCCGCGCCGAGTCTCGAAATCAGGTGTCGTCAAGTGCAATCGGCGTCGCTGCTCGATCCAGGACTCCGCATCGTGAGATCCAGTCTTACTCGCGCATGCTCCTCGGGCGTCATCCCCTACGGGTGAATGTCGCCACGGTTCTGTTCATCCTTTTCGTGTGAGGCTGCGCAGGGCCCCCGCCCCTAGTGTCGACCGGGAGAGAGAAGAGGTCGGCATGGGATCTGTCATCGGGGATCTGTTACCCCTCGCGGTCGGCGTCGCGGTATCGCCGATCCCGATCATCGCTGCAATCTTGATGTTGTTGTCCAAGCGAGCCGGCAGCACGAGCGTCGGGTTCGCTCTGGGCTGGATACTCGGAATCGTTGTCGCCACTGTGATCTTCGTGCTCTTGTCCAGCAAGCTCGGCGACTCCGAAGGTGATCCGTCGGCGACGGTCTCGTGGATCAAGCTGGCGTTGGGAGTGTTGCTTCTTGCGTTCGGAGCGAAGCAATGGCGCGGACGCGGAGGCGAGCACGAAACCCCGAAGTGGATGCAAGCCATCGACGACATGACCGCTGCCAAAGGCCTCGGCTTGGGCTTCGCTCTGGCTGCGATCAATCCGAAGAATCTGATGATGTGTATCGCGGCCGGAATCTCGATCGGATCCGCTTCGCTTGGATCCGGAGAAGTTGTTGTCGCCATTCTGGTTTTCACGATCATCGCGGCCTCGACAGTGTGTGTGCCTGTGATCGGTTACCTCGTTGCCGCGGAGCGACTGCGCGGTCCGCTGGCCAAGCTGAAGGTGTGGTTGCAGGACAACAACGCCACGGTGATGAGTGTGTTGATCCTGGTTATCGGTGTTGTTCTCATCGGTAAGGGCATCGGCGGTCTCTGACAACTGGAGGTAGGTATGGGATCGTTGCTACTGCAACAGATCCCGCTGGCGCTCGGGATCATCATGAGCCCGCTGGCGGTGGTTGCCGTTGTTGCCGTGCTCTTTTCCGAACGAGCGCGGATCAACAGCATCGCGTACCTGATCGGGTGGTATCTCGGAATAGTTGTCGCGCTGGCCGGCGCATACATCATTTTGACGGCCCTTCAAGTGCACCAGCGAACTCACCCCCCGTTGTGGGTGCCCATCCTCCATCTCGTTCTCGGCGCGACTCTGCTGGCGGGAGCCTGGTTCGTCTACACACGCAGCCGCCGCGGAGTCCAGGCCATGGCGGCGGCCGTCGCACCCGGCGACGTGGTCGCCGCCGCCCCGCAGCTGCCGAAAATGCTCCAGTCGGTAGAGCATTTCCGGCCGATGCGATCAGGGGCGTTAGGTTTCGCGCTGTTCGTCCTCAACCCCATCGACATGTCATGTGCCATCGCCGCCGCCATGAATCTGCGGCTCAGCACTGTGGAACCCACGTCGCAGATCGTCTCGGCCGTGATCTTCTCGCTGGTGTCCGTGACCTCGGTTGCGGTGCCCGTCGCCCTCCTTCTGATCAAGAAGGACGAGGCAACCGAACCGTTGCAGAAGATCCGCACCTGGATAGCCACCAACACGCACTTGCTGAACGTCGGGCTTCTCGTCCTGATCGCGGCGATGCAGATCAGTAAAGGGGTGCAAGGACTATGAGTGCTCCGCACACACGGACGTGGTGGGTCTTCGGATCGCTCTCCGACTACCAGCGCGGCTGGCTCCGCCCCGACATCATTGCCGGCCTCACCGTGTGGGCCGTCCTCGTTCCCGAAGCGCTCGCGTACGCCACCATCGCCGGAGTTCCGCCGGTAGTCGGGCTCTATGCTGCAGTTCCGTCACTGATTCTGTATGCAGCAGCAGGTAGTTCGCGACACCTGATCGTCGGGCCGATGTCGGCGACCGCAGCGTTGTCCGCGGCGATGATCGCGCCACTGGCTTCGGGAAACGACGGCCGATTCATCGCGCTGTCGGCCGCATTGGCAATCGTGACCGGGCTCGTGGGTCTGCTGGCAGGATTCATGCGCCTCGGCTTCATCGCCTCCTTCATCTCCGAGCCGGTTCTGAAGGGATTCATCGTGGGTCTCGCGCTCACGATCATCATCGGTCAAGTACCCAAACTTCTGGGCGTGGAGAAGGGGGAGGGAAACTTCTTCGTCCAGGCGTGGACAGTGGTGAAGGAACTGGGTGAGGTCGACGGACCGACGGTGATCATCGGATTGCTCAGCCTGGCAATGGTCCTGGGCGTCAAGCGATGGCTTCCGCTGGTACCGGGTTCGCTCCTCGTCGTGCTGCTGGGCATCACCGCAGTCGCGTTGTTCGGCCTCGACGATCGCGGCATCGACATCGTCGGGCACATCGACTCGGGACTGCCGTCGATGGGTCTGCCGAGTGGTGTGGGAGCCGAGGACTATCTCGATCTGGTCGGACCGGCAGTCGGCGTTCTGCTCATCGGATTCGCCGAAGGTCTGGGTGCTGCAAAAACATACGCGGCCAAGGCGGGGTACACGATCGACGCCAATCGTGAACTCGCTGGACTGGGTGCGGCCAATCTCGGATCGGGTCTGTGCTCCGGAATGGTGGTCAACGGCAGCCTCTCGAAGACCGCTGTCAACGGGGGCGCGGGCGCCAAATCTCAGGTCAGCGGACTGGTGGTCGCTGCACTGACACTGTTGACACTGCTGTTTCTGACCGGCTTGTTCGAGAAGTTGCCGGAGGCGACGCTCTCCGCCGTGGTCATCGCCGCCGTGATCGAGCTGGTCGATTTCTCCTCTCTCGCAGCGCTGTACCGGGTCTGGACGAAGAGGTTGGGCAGCATCTACGGCCACGCCGCGCGGGCCGATTTCGCCGCAGCGATCGCGGCGATGTTCGGAGTTCTCCTGTTCGACACCTTGCCCGGTTTGATCATCGGAATTGCCGTCTCGATGTTGCTGCTCCTCTATCGAGTCTCCAAACCGCATGTGGCAGCTCTGGCCAAGGACGGCACGCGCTGGGTCGACGCCAGCGGTCACCCCGATCTGAGGACACTCGACGGCATCGTGGTGGTCAGGGTGGAATCCGGGCTGTTCTTCGCCAATGCCGATCACGTGCGTGATCAGATCACCGGCCTGGTGACCGCGGGGACCACGATGGTGGTGCTCGACGCCGAAACGTCACCGTTCATCGACGTCAGCGCGGCCCAGATGTTGGCTCAGCTTCGAGACTCGTTGGCTCGCAAGAACGTGAGCTTCCGTGTAGCCCGAGACATCGGACAGTTCCGCGACGTTCTGTCCGGTGCTGACCGGGGCGCGCTGAAGGTCGACGTCTATCCGACGGTGTCGCAGGCGCTTGCCGGTGGAGGCGGCATGTCAGCGTGAGGTTCGCAGCCAGATTCCCAGCGGGCCGGAATCTTTGGCCACCGATCCGACGATCGACGACGCGACAACCACGATGGCCGAGAAGACGAACAGCCAGCCGATGACGGTGAACATCACGCCCAGGAGGCCGAACTCGTCCTGAGAGGTCTTGGTCATACGGGGCAGGAAAAGGGTGCCTGCCACGTGCAGTCCGCTCAGACCCGTCGCGGTGAGCAACCCGGACCCGACGCACATACGAGTGGTCATGCGATTAGCGGTCAACAGCATCGGCACGGCAGTCCAGACGAGCGCCCACACCACGTAGACCGCAACAAATTCCAGGAGTCTGCCCACCCCCGGCACACCGTTCAGTTCTCGGCACAGGGCCGCCCCGACCACCGATGTCGCCACGACGAACACGACCGCTATCCAACGCCACGCCTGACGAAGCGTCGCAGTCGGCACGCTCCAGATGCGCCCGTACATCCGGCCGAGAGCGCGAGCGTAGGACGTCGAACTGATCAGCAGCATGAGCAAACCGACGATTCCGAACGCGGCCGCAGTGGAGGTGTTGATGATTTGGGCGTCGGGTAGTTGGACCCCGAGGTCGTCCTTGGCGGCGTCGGCCAACGGCTTCAGTTTCTCCAGGGTGGACGCCGCGATCATGACCGGGAGCAAGGACGTGAAGGCTTGAGCTGCCAGAGTCATGGCGCTGTCGACGAGACCGACTTCGAAAACATCGACGGTTGCATCGGTCGCCAGGCGACGGCTCGGTGTGCGTCTTGCCCACACCATCAAGCGATCGCGCGAGTCGGAGTACAGCTTCGGGAGCATGGAAGCAGTCTTGCTCAGATGAGACCGCCGCGTCGCGCAGCCTTGAGCGCGTCGCGTCGGTTGCTCACTTCCAACTTGCGATAGATCCCGCGAAGGTGCGTCTTGATCGTGTTGACCGAGAGGAACAGCGTGTCGGCGATCGACTCCGTGGTGTCTCCCGAAGCCAGTTCGCGTAGCACGGTGTACTCACCCGGGGTGAGGATCGGCGCACTCACCAGCTCCTGTGGGCGTACTCGATTGCGTACCTGTTCGGCAAAAACTTCCTGATCTCCGAAATGTCCACTGAACTCGTCGAATATCGGCCGCAGGGCTGTTCCGTAGTCGAGGAAGGGCCGCAGGAGGCCACCGGTTTCTGCGGCGTGGAGAGCTTTGTGAAGAGAGCGAAAAGACTTGCGTTCGTGACCTGTTGCGGCGTGGATCCCCGCCTCGAGTGTCCAGGCGTAGACGTGATGCGCAAGCAGCGGCGCTTCGGAGGTTGCGAGAGCTTCGGAGACTTCGGCGAGGGCTTCTGCGAACTTGTTGGCAGAGAACGCGACGGCACCTCGTGCGAGATGTATCTCGGAGGTCTCGCCGAACCGCTCGGCCGCATCGCGTACGAGTCGGCCGGCCCATTCCACTTCGCCGACCGACAAGCAGGCGTTGACGACGGGCGGTAGGAGGGCGAGGGTCGCCATCGCGAAGGTACGTAGTTCGATTGCACTGAGCATGGCGTCGCGAATGTCGGCGGCAGTCGACCGTCGATCGGACGCGTCGTCGAGGCCGTGAAGCCCGAAGGTTACGACGGTATGCCAACCGAACACTGGCGCGCTGGCGCCGAGAACGTCTGTGCTCCGGTAGTTTCCGATGGTGGGGATGCGGTACGGAAGATCACCCGTGGCGCAGAGGTACGCCGCGAAGGCGACCACCGACGCGGACAACTCGTATTCCGCTGTCGTCGTGATTCGGTGTTCGATCGCGTAGTCGAGAGCGTAGGTGGAATGCGCTCTCATCGCCCCGATGTCGCCGCTGAGGGAAGCGACATACCCCAATCCGGTCAGTGACTTCAGGACGAATCGCGACCGGCCCCGTAGTGCCCCGAGGGCTGCGGCCTGGGTGTACTCGACAGTCGCCTTTTCGAACTCGCGCCGGAGCAAGTGCGCCGTCGCCAATTCGAGGTGCACGTACGCCTCGACGTCGGAGTGGGTGCTGTTCGGGCGTCGCTGCAGGCGTGACACCAATGGTTGGTTGTCGGAAGTTGCCGAAACGCAGGAGATTTCCAGGCTCATCGCCAGGAACAGCGGATCGTCTGCAATGGGGGGATGAGTTGCCTCGAGGAGGTCGAGACATGTCGTAGCCGAGGTCACGTCACCGGAATGGAGGGCGGCCGCTGCCAGAATCAGTCGGGTGATCGGGGATTCCGAGACCTGCGTCGGGGCGGATTCAAGGACTCGCACGACGTCACCGCTGTGACCGTCGAGCACGAGCCCCAGCCCGCAGCGTTCGAGAAACGCGAGAATGCGGCACGGGTCGCCGATCGATATCTCGAGTTCGAGCGCCTCGAGTTCGAGATGATGGCTTTCGTACCAGGTTGCTGCGCGCACGTGTGCGCGCTTCCTCTCGACGTGATCGACGCGGCGGAACTCTGCCCGAAGGTGTTCGCGCAGTAGCGGGTGATAGCTGAACCAGGTCGTGTGGTCGGCGGAATCGGTACGGGTCACCGGAAAGTTGAACTGAATCAGAGAGTCGATCTCGGATCGTGCGTTCGAATCGGTCAGAGTTTCCGCCAGTGGAGCGGAGAACGAATCGACTATCGATGTCCGCAGCATGAACGAGGTGATGTGTTCGGGTAAGGACGTCAGCACCTCGTCGACCAGGAAATCGGCGATCGGCCGTGGTGTGTGCGTGAATTCGTCCAGCGCGTCGGCGATGTCATTGCGGCCGGCCAGAAACGCTGCGGTGAGGCGAACGACAGCACCCCACCCCTTGGTGAAGTCTTCGACGATTGCCAACTCGTCTTCGCCCAACATGATGTCGTATTCACCGAACATCGCAGTGATCTCGGACCGGTCGAAAGCGAGATCGGTGGATGCGAAGCGGGTGAGTCGGCCGTCCAGAGCCAAACGATGCCACGTGAGGGGTGGTTCGTATCGTGCGGCAACGATGATCGACAGATTGCCTGGGGTGTGAGTGAGTATCCGATCGAGAAGACTGATCGACAGTGGATCGTGAAGTGTGTGAACGTCGTCGAGGATCAGCGTCGTTCGACGATCGTGCGTTTCGAGAGTTTCGGCGAAATGCGCGAGCCATTGCTCCACCGGTCGCCTGGATCCCGTTTGCGCGGGAAGCCTCCGGCCGGTCGGATCGATAGGCGTGGCGATTGCTTCGGCCAGGGATTCACACAGCACCGACACGTTGTTGTCGCGCTCGGCGAGCGTCAACCACGCCAGGTCCGCGTCGGGGGACGCGCGAGAATACTCGCGCGCCCAATCGGCCAGCAGCAAGGTCTTCCCGGCACCGGCCGGGGCGGACAGCAACCCCACGGGTCCAGGGCCGACGCCATCGGCAGCGGTGGACGCAGTGAGTTTGCGATGCAGGCGCGGACGCGGGACCAGTCCTTTGACGGCCGACGGCGGGTGAAAGCGACCGTTGATCGGGGCGCCGGGCACGCGCGCACGCTCACCGCGCGAAGACGCATCGAGCGTCACTGCAGCGGCATCACGAAATGGGCTGCTCATCCGACTCCTGTTCGACTGGCTCCACTGGACGTGACCGCTGGATCGAAATTTTGAACGAGTTAGATGATGTGAAACTACCCAATTCGGACACCAAATAAGCGTCCAAGTGAGAAATTCGGACCAAAGTCCCTGATTTAGCGGGGTGCGGTTCGAACTCCGAACGGCGTCGCCAGTTCTACTGCCCGAACGGCGAGGTGCGAGCAAGCCTCGAATATCGGTCGAATACCTTCTCCAAGCACACGAGATCCGGATCTGACAACAATGCTGCCAGAAGTACACGTGCCTGCCCAGCTCGAAGATCGGTGGAAAATACGGCGCCTGCGGCGATCAAGTCGTGGCCGCCACCGCCGCCACCGTAAACTGGGGAGATTGGCCCCGAGGGCACCCGAGTTGTCACAGCTACCGGAATGTGAGCGTCTACGCAGTCTCGGACGGCCTCGACGATCGTCGGATTGGCATTTCCCGAACCGAGTCCGTCGAGAACAAGTCCCTGCGCCCCGGCGTGCACGCAAGCGTCGATCTGAACGCGGTCTGCCCCGGGGTACACGGCGATGATGTCGACGCGGGTGTCCGAAATCGGATGCCACGGCAATGTTTTGGGAGTGCGCAGCAGGGCCGGGTCGTGTACGGAGCGGAAGGCATCGAGTGAGCACGTATCTGCCTTTCGCGTACCGGCGGCCGGATGGACCGAACCGCCGAATGCGATGAGGACACCACGCCCGTGTGACGACATGTCCAGCCCGGCTGAGATCGCCGCGGCGAGATTCGAACGAGCGTCGGATTCGGGATGGTCGAAAGTCCGCTGCGCCCCGGTGAAGACCACCGGGCGTTGATCGTCGTGGTGCAGGTCCAACAAGAACGCAGTTTCCTCCATCGTGTCGGTGCCGTGAAGCACGACCACCGAGTCGAGTCCGGGATCCTTCAATTCATCGGCCACGGCGTCGCGAACACGATCCATGTCCGCGAAGGTCATGCTCGAGCTGTCCTTCGACATCACGTCCACGACTCGAAGCTCGATGTCGGTCTGCTCGTTGCCGAGCAGATCTGCACCGGTGATTGCGGGCCGGCTGATTCCCTGCGCATCCCGGGTGCTGGCGATGGTGCCTCCGGTAGTCACAACTGCGACTTTCGACACTGTGATCCTTTCACGTCATGCTGCGGGGGATGGATGGCCAACTCGCTTATACGATTCCTGGCGCCGTACCAACCGATCATCAACAGCGGTGCGATGATCGCGATGGATCCGACGGTCCACGTTCCAACAGGGTTGTCGAATGCCATCAACACGATAACGACCGCAAGAAAGACCAGTGTCGCGATCCCTGTGTACGGTGCGCCGAATATGCGGAAGGGAGGGCGAGTGACTTTGCCTTGTTTCGCAAGATGCCAGAGCTTCAACTGACACAGCACAATTACCGCCCACGCACTGATGATGCCCAGGGCCGCAAGATTGAGGACTATTTCGAAGGCTTGCGCTGGGACAACAGCATTGAGCCCGACGCCGAACAGGATGACCACGCCGGTGAGTGCGATTCCCCCGTACGGCACTCCGGCCTTGTTCATTCTGGCAGCGAAAGCAGGCGCCGAACCGGCCATCGCCATCGAATGGAGAATTCGTCCGGTCGAATACAATCCGGCGTTGAGGGAAGACAAGGCTGCCGTGAGAACGACCAGATTCATGATCGCATCCGCGCCTTGGATGTTGATCGATCCGAAGAAGGTGACGAATGGACTTTCACCGGCGTGGTACTCCGTGTACGGGAGTAACAGCGAGAGCAGCAGGACCGATCCCACGTAGAAGACGAGGATCCGAATGATCACTGTGTTGATCGCCTTGGGTATCACCTTCCGGGGATTTTCGGTCTCTCCAGCCGTGGTTCCCACGAGTTCGATTGAAGCGTAAGCGAACACGACGCCCTGAATCACCACGACTGCCGGCAGTATTCCGTTGGGGAACAGCCCACCGTTGTCGGCGATCAGGCTGAAACCGGAGGAATGCCCCTCGATGGGTGTGCCGAAGAGTACGAAATAGACACCGAACCCGAGGAACGCGGTCAACGCCACGACCTTGATCAACGCGAACCAGAACTCCAGCTCTCCGAAGACTTTCACGGACACCAGATTCAGCCCGAGGACCAGCACCACCGCGATCAGAGCGAACATCCACTGATCGATGTGCCCCAGTGGCGCCCAGTACTTTTTGAAGAAGTTCATGTACAACGCCACAGCCGTGACATCGACCACGGCAGTCATTGCCCAGTTCATCCAGTACAACCAGCCCGCGGCGAAAGCCATCTTCTCGCCGAAGAATTCGCGTGCGTAGGAAACGAAGGATCCGGAAGTCGGTCGGTGCATCACCAGTTCGCCGAGTGCCCTCAGGATCAGGAACGCGAAGAACCCGCACAGCGCGTACACGAGCACCAAGGCCGGGCCCGCCTGTTGTAGTCGCCCTCCTGCGCCCATGAAAAGGCCGGTTCCGATCGCACCACCGATCGCGATCATCTGAATCTGTCTGGGGCCGAGCGCCTTCTGATATCCGAGATCCTCTTCAGTGGTAACTTCGGCGTGACCTGTCTCCTCCCGTTCGACGGTCATCAAACCTCCTCCGCAACGGCGGTAGCATGAGGCTTCTCGCCCGAAACGCGGAGATTGGCGAGATGTTCGGGGCTGAGCAATCGATCGAGTTCCTCGCGGTCGAGCAGGCCGGCTTCGATTACGAGATCGGCGACGCGACGCCCGGAAATCAACGCCTCCTGGGCGATCCGAGTGGACGCGGTATATCCGATGTAGGGGTTGAGCGCGGTCACGAGGCCGATGGAGTCCTCGACTCGCGCGCGCAGCAGTTCGGTGTTGGCCGTGATGCCGAGTACGCACCGGTCCGCCAGAATGCGGCAAGCCGCACCGAGGTGTCGCATTCCTTCGGACAGTGAGTGCACGATGATCGGCTCGAAGGCGTTGAGTTGGAGCTGCCCGGATTCCGCTGCCATCGTGATCGTCACGTCGTTGCCGATGACTTCGTACGCGACCTGATTGAGGACTTCGGGAATGACCGGATTGACCTTGCCAGGCATGATCGACGAACCTGCCTGCACCGGTGGAAGATTGATCTCGTTCAATCCGGCTCGCGGACCCGAAGAGAGCAGCCGAAGATCGTTGCACACCTTGGACAACTTCACAGCGACCCGCTTGAGTACGCCGGAGAGGTGGACGAACTGGCCTACGTCTTGGGTCGCTTCGACCAGATCCGTTGCCAACACCAGCGGCAGTCCGGTTAGTGCGCCCAGGTCGGAACAGGCCACCTCGGCGTAGCCGGCAGGTGCGTTGAGGCCAGTGCCGATAGCAGTGGCGCCGAGGTTGATCTCGTGAACGAGAAGAGCGGCCTCAGCCAGACGCGCCCGGTCCTCCTCGATCATGACCGCGTAGGTGCCGAACTCCTGACCCAGAGTCATCGGCACGGCGTCCTGCAGTTGGGTGCGTCCCATCTTCACTGTGTCGGCGAACTGGAGAGATTTGGTCGTGAACGCATTCTGGAGTACGCGAAGTGCATCCAGCAGGTCCTCGATCGCGAAGATCGTCGAGATATTTACGGCCGTGGGGTAGACGTCGTTGGTCGATTGGCTCAGGTTCACGTGCTCATTGGGGTGAACTCGTTCGTAGTCGCCGCGCTGGTGGCCGAGGATTTCCAACGCGCGATTGGCGATGACCTCGTTGGCATTCATGTTCGTCGACGTTCCGGCGCCACCCTGGATGACGTCCACCACGAACTGTTCGTGCCACCGACCGTCCACGATTTCCTTGCATGCCTGTGAGATGGCCTCGGCGCGCGGGCGGTCGAGGATACCCAGCTTCTCGTTTGCGCTGGCTGCGGCCCACTTGACGTAAGCGATGCCGCGGATCAGATGCGGGTTCGTGGCGATTGTTCGACCAGTAATCGGGAAGTTCTCCATCGCGCGCAAGGTGTGGATACCCCAGTACGAATCGGTCGGAACTTCGCGATCGCCAAGCAGGTCGTGTTCTGTTCGCGTTTCGAGCACTTGATCAATTCCTCGTGTCTCTTCGCGCAAGCATCACTCTGCGCGGTGGGTGTGTATTTCGGGATCGCAGCGCTGACGGACAAGTAGTAGACCCGCCCAGCTATCGGGCTATCAGGCTGTCTGACAGGTGTAATTGTTACCTCGCTCACTCCGGCACGTCAACCCGTCACCAGGTGCGATGTTTGACGCGGGACTTCGGCAGTCGCGACAATGACGGCATGAACCTGTCAGACAGCTGGGCCACCAGGCGACCCGTCGCCGCGCGGGTGAGTGCTGCCGAGGCAGTTCTCGCAGACCTGCGTGCCGCAATAACCTCCGGAGAACTGGCAGTCGGAGAGCGGCTCCCGTCCGAGGCGTCCCTGGCCGAAAGGCACGGGGTCAGTCGATCGGTCATCCGTGAAGCCCTGCGCTCGTGCCATGCCCTCGGGCTCACCGAGACAAAATCCGGGCTCGGCACCTTCGTCGTCAGTGATTCGATCGCGCGAGACCTCGACTTCGGCAGTTATGCGGCCAACGAATTGGTCGAAGCGCGGCCTCATGTCGAAATTCCGGCCGCAGGATGGGCTGCCCAACGGCACACAGTGGAGGAACTGGCGGCCCTCCGCGGACTGGTTCAGCAGATGCGTGACGAGGATGATCCGCTCGTATGGGTTGCACTCGATGCGCAATTTCACGGGCTGATTGCAAAAGCCAGTAGAAATCGGGTCTTCGAGTCGGTAATCGTCGATATCCGTGAAGCGTTGACAAGGCAATCCGAGACACTCAATCTTGTTGCCGGTCGCCAGGAAAAGTCGAACGAGGAACACGAACGAATAGTCGAAGGAATCGCATCCGGGAGTTACGACCACGCCTCCAGGGCGATGGCCGAACATCTGGACGCCGTCAGGATGACGCTTGAAACTCTTGTCCAAGAAAGTGATCCGCTGTGACGGCGCGGCCGCGTAGGTCTGTCCTCGCCTGCGCAATCTTCGCGGTTTCAGTGACCGGAGCGTTGGCGGGTTGCAGTTCGTCTGACACCTCGGTGGCGCCGACTGCCTCGTCGTCTGTGACTACCACGGCAGCCGTACCGCCTACGGGTGTACCGCCTACGAGTGCCTTGCCACCATCGACGCCGGAATCCGAACGCGCCCTCTTCGACGCTGTGGACCGCAATGATCCGGCAGCGATCACCGCTGCCTTGGGCGCCGGCGCGAACATCGAAGCTCGCGGCGAAGATGAACGTACTCCGCTCGTCGAGGCCACCAAGAACAACGCCGTCGCCGCGGCGTCGACGTTGATTCTTGCCGGGGCAGACGTGAATGCGAAGGACTCCATGCAGGATTCGGCTTTCCTGTATTCCGGAGCCGAGGGATTGAACGAGATTCTGGCGCTCACGCTCACCCACGGCGCGGACGTCGACAGCGTGAACCGTTACGGCGGTACGGCTCTGATTCCCGCGAGTGAACACGCGCATGTCGAGACGGTCCGGATGCTGATCGCTGCCGGGGTCCCGGTCGATCACGTCAATGATCCAGGGTGGACTGCCCTACTCGAAGCTGTCGTCTACGGTGACGGATCCGCGCGCTATGTCGACGTGATCACTCAGCTTCTCGACGCCGGGGCAGATCCCTCGATCCGGGATGCGTCGGGAAAGACGGCGTTGGACAATGCCGAAAGTCGTGGTCAGACAGACGTTGTGGCGCTGCTTCAATCGCGGGGCTGACGCCAACGAGTCGGGCTGACTCCGTAGGCCTGCCGAAAGCGTCGGCTGAAGTGGCCGGCGTCGACGAAGCCTGCCCGGTGGGCGATGGCTGCGATCGGTAGGTCGGCGGTGGCCGGTCCACGAAGTTCTTCACGAGCCTTCCGCAGACGCTGGGTGATGATCCACTGTTCGATCCGAAAGTCGTTGTCCGAGCAGATCTTGTACAGCTGTCGCAGTGAGATGTTGTGGGCGTGGGCAATTCGTGCGGGATGCAGCGCCGGATCGTGAAGGTGTTCGCGGATGTATCGACGGATCGAGGTCATGGCGAGTGCCGATCTCGGGGTCGACACGTGGGGATTCGCATGCGCGATCGAGGTGACCAACGCGCGCGCGAGTTCGATCGAAGCCTCACCCAGTTGTTCGGCCGCAGGATCGGTGTCCAGTAGGTCGGCGCCACGGAACAATTCGCGAACGTGCGCAATCATCAAGGGGTACAGGTTGCTGTGATGAGGCCGGGTAGCTGCGTCGCGGACGGCGTCGATCGGCAATCCCAGCCGATCCATCGGAACGTAGAGGCACTGGGAAGCGCCCGTTCCCGACCAGGAGAAATCGTAGGTCGAGGTCAGGTCCGTCATGAGGAGTTCACCGGCCGGGACCCTGCGCTGTGATTGGTACTGGTCGAGATGGCCGATTCCACTCTCCTGCAGAGCAATCGCAAGAACGGGCATCGATGTGGACCGGACGTGGTGTGGGGCACGGGTCAATCGCATCCCGGTCGACTCGGAGCGGAACAGTGATGCAGCGCCCAGATTCCATACGTTCATTCTTGCGCTCACCCGATCCGGGTTCTCCACGTGGATTGCGCACGGAACCGAGGCGCGACCCATCGCGTCGACAAAGGCGTCCGTGCGTTGGTCAGGCTCCAACACGGAGGTATCCAGGAGCAAAGCCATGCAGGCTTGATACCCCGCGATGCGGACGCTCAACCAGAAGCTGTGCAGTGTGAGCCCAGAAGTCTGCACGGACAGTCATGTCCGTCGCACCCGGTGTTTCTAGGATCGAAACGGGCATGTCCCGGCTTACCGCAGTTTCTCGCTTTTCGACGAGAGTGAAGGAAACGCATGAAGATCTCACGTGTATTCACAGCAGTTCTGGCAATGCTCATGACAGTCGCGGCCGGACTGATCTTCGGCTCTGGTGCCGCGGTGGCAAGCCCCAAGCCGACTGTCGTTCTGGTTCACGGCGCCTTTGCCGACGCGACCAGTTGGGACGGCGTCGCCGCCGACTTACGTTCGCGCGGCTATCGAGTCGTGGTACCGGACAATCCTCTGCGTGGACCCGCTTACGATGCGTCCGTGATCGAGAAGACGGTTGCGGACATCGACGGACCCGTCGTGCTCGTGGGCCACTCGTACGGCGGAGCGGTGATCACCAACGTCCACGATCCGAAGGTGCAGTCGTTGGTGTACATCGCGGCGTTTGCTCCGGTTCAGGGAGAACCGGTACAGATCACGATCGATCCGATTCGATTCCCGGGCAGCCAATTGCTGCCGCCGGCTCTGGGATTGAAGATCGTGGACGATCCTCACGCGATCGGCGGTAAGAACGTCGACGGCTATGTCACGGACGAGTATTTCCATTCCGTCTTCGCTCAGGACGTTTCCGACGAGACAGCGGCAACGATGTTGGCGCATCAGAAGTCCGCGGCTCTGTGGGCGAACCTCGAGCTCGGCGGGCCTCCGTCGTGGGCGAACACACCGAGTTGGTATCTGGTCGCCGGTGAAGACCGAGTGATCCCTGCGACGGCGCAGCGGTTCATGGCAAATCGGATGGGAGCGAACACGAGCGAACTCCCGACGTCGCATGCATCGCTGGTTTCACAGCCGGGGGCAGTGGCAGACGTGATCGTGGCGGCCGCTCACGGATGAGTGAGCGACCGCCACGAAAGAAGAACTAGGGTCAGGCGGAAACGATCACCGAGGAGCCGTGGCCGAACAGGCCCTGGTTGGCGGTGATTCCGATGCGAGCACCTTCGACCTGGCGGCCTTCGGCCTGTCCACGAAGCTGCCAGGTGAGCTCGCAGACCTGCGCAAGTGCCTGTGCGGGAACGGCTTCGCCGAAGCACGCGAGTCCACCGGACGGATTGACCGGGATGCGGCCACCGATGCTGGTGTCACCCGCACGCAGAAGGTGCTCCGCCTCGCCCCGCTTGCACAGGGCGAGGTCTTCGATCCAGTCCAGTTCCACCGAGGTGGCGAGGTCGTAGACCTCGGCGACGTCGACGTCCTCGGGAGAGATCCCGGCTTCCTCGTACGCGGCGTAGCCGATGGATTCCTTGAACGTGCGCTCCGGAGCGGGGACGGCAGAGCTGGAATCGGTGGAGAAGTTCGGCATGTCCATGATCGTCTGCGGGAACGTCGGCGTGACCGTCGAAATAGCCTTGATGCGAACAGGTTCCGCGATGCCCATCTTGCGGGCGTATTCCATCGACGTCAGCAAGATTGCTGCGCCGCCGTCGGAGGTCGCGCAGATGTCGAGCAAATGCAGAGGATTGGACACCACGGGGGAGGCCAACACGTTCTCGACGGTGACTTCCTTGCGGTAGCGCGCATTGGGATTATTGAGCCCGTGCTTGGCGTTCTTGACCTTCACGTTGGCGAAGTCCTCCGCGGTGGCGCCGTAGAGGTCGATGCGACGACGCGCGTTGAGCGCGAAGTACGCCGGGTTGGTCATACCCATGAGGCGGAAGCGCAGCCAGTCCGGGTCGTCCCAACGCTCACCGGCAACGGGGGCGAGGAAACCTTTGGGGGTGGTGTCGGCACCGACGACCAGGGCAACTTCGCTGAGGCCGGCCAGGATTCGTGCGCGAGCTGTGTCGAGTGCCTGGGCTCCCGTCGCACAGGCGGCGTACGATGTGGCGACGCGAGCGCCGTTCCAGCCGAGTGCCTGCGCGAAAGTGGCTCCGGCGACGTATCCGCCGTAACCGTTGCGGACGGTCTCACCGCCGACGATGAAGTCGACGTCCTGCCAGTCAACGCCCGAATCGGCGAGCGCGGCGCGAGCGGCGGCAACACCGTACTTCACGAACGACTGTCCCCACTTGCCCCACGGATGCATGCCCACACCGAGTACTGCGACGTCCTTGCTCATGACTTCGACTCCTGATCGGCGGCGACAGGCTTCCAGCGCCACGTCGTACGAACTCCGGTTTCATCCGTGTACAGCGGCTCGATTACCAACTCGACGGTATTGCCGACCTTGAGATCGTCGACGCCGAAGCCGTCGGCCACCTGGCCGAGGATGACGATGCCCTCGGGTAGTTCGACTGCTGCGAGAGCAAAGGGCTCGTACGGATCCGAGCGCGGGATGTACGGCGGCGGGGGCTGGTACTGCGCGTCGGTGTACGACCAGACGGTGCCGCGGCGGGAGAGTTCCACGTCGTCGAACTCCTCGCTGAAGCAGCTCGGGTTCTTGCAGAACGTCGCCTCACGAGGGAAGGAAATGGTGCCGCAGGATTGGCACTTCGTGCCGATCAGTGCAGGTTCGTCGCCGGTGGTGAACCAACCCTCTACTGCAGGTGTCACACTCCCGTTCGGCGCCGGCGCCGGCGTTGCAGTCTCGCTCATGCAATCCTCATCTGGTTGGCGAGCCTGATCCTGGGATCGGGGCCCGCTGTGCC
>JADGMW010000471.1_pt1 | contig 16417 bp, 14 predicted proteins | sample 8641801 | NCBI WGS metagenome assembly JADGMW01 (sample SAMN16272018, study PRJNA661076) | feces metagenome | isolation source: fecal sample from diarrhoea affected cattle A | host: Bos taurus | place: South Africa: Lokaleng Village, Mahikeng | collected 2019-09
TGCCGCTTTAGCTCAGTTGGTAGAGCACATCATTCGTAATGATGGGGTCAGGTGTTCGAGTCACCTAAGCGGCACCATTTTCCTTCTGAAATCCTTGCTGTTTTCACCGCGCATTTTCGGCTGCGTTTCAGGTCGGCCATACAGACAGGATGCCGGAACGAAAGGTGTACACCCTGGCAGTACGTGCTATGGGTGTGCTCGCTTGTGAAGGATAGGTCATGCCGACGTTGTATTTTGTCCAGGGGTTCAGGCAGAAGGGCCGGAAGCTTGAGCCGGACCAGCCCCAGCAATTGAAGACCCCAGAGGCGGCCATTGCTTCGGCTGAACGCATTGCGCCGTCCCGGGCGGGCGTGTGGGCCTATTCGGCAGACGTCGATGTCGAAGCCGATACCTATGACGAGCCCAGGGTTCTGTTCAAGGCCGGAACTCTGCCGGCAGGCGTGGCGGACTGATCATTTTGCCCTCAGCGAAATGATCAAACGGCCCCAAAAACCTCTTCATCCCGCTTTTTCGAGTTCTTCCAGCCGCTGTGCCAGGCGCGCCGTTGGCGCGATCGCCGGTATGTTGGGCTGTCCGGTGCCGAACAGGGCCTGACGCTCTTCCGGCGTTGACATGAAGAACGGATAGCGGCGGGCCACCATGTCCCGGATCACCGGCACTTCCGCGGCATAGAGCTGCATGGGAAAGGCCAGATTGGCATAGGTCCGCTGGTCGCCGAGCGGCTTGGCGCCAAAGATGCGGCGATAGAAGGCCGTGTGCTCGGGCCGGACGGCGGACATGCAGTAGACCACCGGGAAATATTCGCAGGCCATGGCCGCCAGCCGCAACGTCAGATAGGGCAGCGCCGGATAGGCCAGCGAGGCATCGAAATCGGCGGTAAAGCGACCGGGATCGATGAAGCCGCGCCCCGCGTCGAGATGGGGCTGCAAGATGTCGGGCCAGACAGACATGCAGGGCGAATTGGGTGTCTCGGCCGTCACGTGATGGAAACGCAGCGAGCTCACCAGCCGGTCATCGATATAGACGCCGAAACAATGGCAGTTGGGCAGATCGTCGAATTCGTCCCGCGTGACCCCCTGGGAGTTGAACGGAATGAAATCCTCGCGCCGATAGGCCTCGTAACGCAGGCGATAGACCGGATCGAACTGGTCCTTGTCGGACACTTTCCGGTAGCGCACCCGATCGAGCAAATCGATCAAGGTCATCGCAAAACGCGATGATGCGCCACCTGTCTGTTCGGTTGCCTCACTCATTACACATCCCCCGAAAGCCATCCGGAGGTTAACCCTTTGTTGACTATAATCGCATGACAAAAATTCTGGCCGGCACGGGCGCTTGGCCTCGATCCAGAGAATTGTTGCAATAATTATAGGGTGTTAAACTGCGTTAACCACGTTTGTTATTTGTCGTGGGGGCGCAGCATTGAGCCGGCTGATCAGTTCGGCAATATCGGCGGCGGGCAGGGGGCGGCTGAACAGATAACCCTGGACCTGCTGGACGCTGGTATGGGCCAGCATGGTGTCGAACTGGAGCTGGGTTTCGACGCCTTCGGCGACGACGGTCAGGTCGAGATCCCGGCCGATCCGGGCGACGCCGGTCAGCAAGCTGAGGGCGCGTGCATCGCGGGCGATTTCGGTGACGAAGGATTTGTCGATCTTGAGCTTGGTCAGCGGCAGGGCGTTGAGATAGCTCAGCGAGGAATAGCCTGTGCCGAAATCATCGAGCGCGATGGACACGCCCCTTTCGGCGAGGGCCATCAGCACGGACTGGGCCAGCGCCTTTTCCTCGATAAGGGCGCTCTCGGTCACTTCAAGTTCCAGTCGATGCGCCTCGAGGCCCGAAGCGGCGAGGGCCCGGTCGACGAGGGCCGGCAGGTCGAGCCCGCGAAAATCCCGAGCCGAAATATTGATGGCGACGCCGATCCCGCCGCGCCAGTTCACGGCCTCCCGCGTGGCGCTCTCGATCATGAAGGCGGTGATATCGGAGATGAGGCCGATTTCCTCGGCCAGCGGGATAAAGGTGTTCGGGCCGATGTTGCCAAGTTCGGGGTGAACCCAGCGCGCCAGCGCCTCGCAACTGACCACGCGCCGCGTCTCGATATCAAAGAGCGGCTGGAAGGCCAGGGTCAGATCGCGCCGGGCGATGGCGGTGCGCAGATCGCTCTTGAGGCGCTGGCGGTAGTGATAGTCGATATCCATCTGGGCGTGGAACAGCTGTACATGACCCTTGCCGGCGCTCTTGGCGGCGTAAAGAGCGAGGTCGGCCTTGGTCATCAACTCTTCAAGCGAAATGTCGCTGGTCTCGGCGGTGGCGAGGCCGATGCTGATATTGACGTTGAGCGTCAGCTCTTCAAACAGGAACGGCGCCGTAAAGGCCCTTCGGATGGTCTCGGCAATGGTGACGACGCTGGCGTCGTCGCCTTCATGTCCGGTCAGCACCACGAATTCATCGCCGCCGAGCCGGGCGACGAGGGCATGGGGCGGCACGGTGCGGCGCAGGCGCAGTGCCACCTGGCGCAGAAGCGTATCGCCCACCACATGGCCATAGGTGTCATTGACGTGCTTGAACTCGTCGACGTCGACGACCATCAGTGCGCTGGCTTGGCCCGCCTTGGCGCGGGATTCGAGTTCGTCGGTGGCCAGCTGGTTGAAATGGCTGCGGTTGGGCAGGTCGGTCAGCGTGTCGTGATGGGCCATGAAGCTGATGCGCTCCTCGGCCGCCACGCGTTCACTGATATCTTCAAACAGCAGCACGCAGCGCTGCTTGCGGGCGCTGATCGTCACCTCGAAATAAATACCGGGCCCGAGGGCGAGGAGCACCTTGCCCGAAGCGGGGCGGGTGATCATGTCGCGCAGGCGGTCGATCGCGGTTCGCGGCACCTTGCCACTGGTCTCCAGTGCGGCGAGCACCGAAGTAAAGGGGCGGCCGGTCAGGTTGAAGATGCCGAGCCGGGCAAAGGTGCGATTGGCCTTGGAATTGGCCACGGTGATAATGCCGTTTTCGTCCAGCATGCAGAGGCCGTGGGCAAGCGTCGTTATAGCGATATCGAGCTCGGCGGCGAGGCGCGACACCTCGATCCTTCCATGCAGCGCCGAGATCAGGATCACCCGGATGTCGGCGGCAAGCTTGCGGAAGCTGATCAGCATCACCAGCAGCATGGCCGCGAGAAGCGCATGGTAGATATCGGCGCGCAGCAGCATGGCGACCCAGAGCGGCACGCTGAGCGCCACGGTCTGGATGGTGATCAGCCGGTCGAGGGCGAAATTGCGGGCCACCATGCCTACGGTCGAGGCGATGGAGAGCGTGCAGGCGGCCAGTTCTGCAAAGGGGTCCTGGACGAAGAGAATGGCGACGAGGCACCAGAGGCCGTGGGCGAGCGCTACCAGCGCGCCGCCCCACAGGGCCCGGTTTTCCCAGTGCTCGGCTGCGTTCGCGTCTTCATTGCCAATGGCGGCGTCCCAGAAGGCGCGCATGTTGACGAAGCGGGCAATACCGACAAGCAGGATGATCAGGGCGACGAGGTAGAGGGCCGGGGCATCTGCCTTGATCCCCGACATGGCTGCGACCCCGGCGCTGGCGCAGGCGCCGGCAAGCAGTGCCCGTCGGTCGCCATAGACCGAGCGGATAAGGGACACGTAGTCCAAGGCGGGCATGGTCTTGCGGGCTGAGATCAGCACGGTGTTCCCCCGTTTACCGCTGCATTGCGCGCGTCAGGCCTTAACAGCGCCTTGCCAGAATAGCTGGCCTGCTGAATTTGCTGCGGAAATTCAGGCGAAAGATGAATCAAGGGTTAAAGTGGCCGCTGCGGATCGATTTGTCGCAGCCGGCATTGATCCCTCGGACACGGAGGATTGGAACATGGTCGAAAAACTGGATGCAGCTGCCCTCACGGCGGGCCTCGCAGCGCTGGGAGACTGGCGCCACGACGAGAGTGAGAACGCCCTCGTGCGGACGTTTTCGTTCAAGGATTTTTCGGCCGCCTTTGGCTTCATGGCCCGGGTGGCGCTTGCCGCCGAAAAGGCCGGGCATCATCCGGACTGGTCCAACAGCTACAACAAGGTGCGCATCGCCCTTTCCACCCATGATGCAGGCGGCATCAGCCAGAAGGATTTTCAGCTTGCCGCCGCCATAGACAAGCTTTTGTAACCGGCTTTTAGGGCGGGCGTCCCAACGCCGAACGCATGTGGTTTTGGTAGGTAGCTTGTCACCTCAATGGAAATTGCGCCCGCCGGGCATGGCGGCATAGGCCCTTCGCCGGGCCATTTCCTGATCGCGCAGCACCTGGCGGTCGCGACTCTGGCTGCCGGGCGGGCCGGATTTGCCCTCGTCGGCCCGCGCCACGATCTTGTCACCAAAATCCTTGCCATGGGAGAGATCGAGCAATTGCGGGGTGAGATCGACCATGTTTTCAGCGATCACATGGATCACCACCCCCTCGCGCTGCACCTGGCCCGAAATGGCCAGCATGCGTGCGGAAAGCAGGGTTTTGCGCATCTCGTCGTTTTCGAAGAGCTTTGGCCAGACCACGATATTGGCCACCCCGGTCTCGTCCTCGAGCGTCACGAAGATCACCCCGCTTGCCGTGCCCGGCCGTTGCCGCACCAGCACCAACCCCGCCACTTCGACACGGTGACCGGGCGTCACTCTCATCAAATTTGCCGATCGCGTCGTGCCGCGCTCGTCGAGCATTGGCCGCAGGAACTGGACCGGGTGACCCTTCAATGACAGCGAGAGCGTGGCGTAGTCGTGGATCACTTCCTCGCCCGGCGCCATCAGCGGCAGGCCCGCCGGTTCCTCGCTGGGGCTGGCCGCGGCGGGGAGAGCGGCAAAGAGCGGCAGGGTATCGGCGCCATGGGTCCCGATCAGCCCCTTGACCGTCCACAGCGCCTCGCGCCGGCTGAGGCCAAAGCTGGAGAAGGCATCCGCCTGCGCCAGTTTTTCTAGGCTTGATATGGGGATGCGGGTGCGGATCCAGAGATCGCGCACCGAGCTGAAAAGCCCCTTATTCCGCTCGACGACGAGGCGCTCGATATCCTTTTTGGCGAGGCCCTCCACCTGCCGCAGCCCCAGGCGCAGCGCCTTGTGGCCCCAGATATGGTCCTTCATCACCTCGTGGCGCGGCCAGATGCGCAGCGCGGGATGGGTTTCGGTCTCTTCCAGCGTACTGTCATGGTCCGAGGCGTTGATATCGGGCGGGCGCACTTCCACCCCATGCTCGACCGCGTCGCGCACCAATTGGCTGGGCGCATAAAAGCCCATGGGCTGGGAGTTGAGCAGGGCGCAGGCGAACACATCGGGATAGTGGCATTTGAGCCAGCACGAGGCATAGACGAGCAGCGCAAAGCTCGCCGCATGGCTTTCGGGAAAGCCATATTCGGCAAAGCCCTGGATCTGGGCAAAGCTCTGCTTGGCAAATTCGGGCGTATAGCCATTGGCGATCATGCCGCCGATGAAATCGTCGTGGAACTGGGCGAGCTTTCCGGTGCGTTGCCAGGCCGCCATGGCGCGGCGCAGCTGGTCAGCCTTGCCGGCCGAAAAGCCCGCCCCGACAATGGCGATCTGCATCGCCTGCTCCTGAAACAGCGGAATGCCCAGCGTGCGATGCAGCACCGCCTTCAGCGCCGCGCTGGGATAATCCACCGGCTCCAGACCCTGGCGGCGGCGCAAATAGGGGTGGACCATATTGCCCTGGATCGGCCCCGGCCGAACGATCGCCACCTCAATGACAAGGTCATAGAATTCCCTGGGCTTGAGGCGCGGCAGCATGGTCATCTGCGCCCGGCTCTCGATCTGGAAGACCCCGATCGTGTCGGCGCGATGGGTCATTTCATAGACGGGCTTGGCCCCTTCGGGATCGCGATACTCCTCGTTCTGCAGCTGGTTCAGCGTGACCTTGTGGTCATAGTGCTCATCCATCAATTCAAAGGCCCGCCGCAGGCAGCTCAGCATGCCGAGCGCCAGAATATCGACCTTGAGGATTTTGAGCGCGTCGATGTCGTCCTTGTTCCATTCGATGATGGTGCGGCTGTCCATGGCCGATTTGCTGATCGGCACGAGGCTTTCAAGGGAATCGCGGGTGATGACAAAGCCGCCCACATGCTGGGAGAGGTGGCGCGGAAAGCCGCGCAGCACTTTTACGACTTCGAACATCTGGGCCAGCACCGGATCGTCGGGGTTGAGGCCGATATTGCCGACGCTTCTGAGATCCACGCCCGCGCCCCAGCCCCAGTGGAGCTGGTTGAAAGCACTGATCACATCGTCGGAAACGCCGAACACCTTGCCGGTTTCGCGGATGGCGCTTTTCGAGCGATAGGAGATGACATTGGCGGTCAGCCCGGTGCGGCGCCCACCATATTTTTTGTAGATATATTGCATCACCTCCTCGCGCCGCTCATGCTCGAAATCGACATCGATATCGGGCGGTTCGTCGCGTTCGGTGGAGATGAAGCGGCCAAAGACGAGATTGGCCTTACGTGGGTCGACCTCGGTGATGTCGAGGCAATAGCAGACGGTCGAATTGGCCGCCGAGCCGCGCCCCTGGCAGAGAATGCCGCGCTCATGACGGGCAAATTGCACGATGTCGTGCACGGTCAGGAAGTAAGCGGCATAGCCCTTGTAGCCGATGAGGCAGAGCTCGGACCAGATCGAGCGCTTGATCTCGTCGCTGATCCCTTCGGGAAAACGCTTGGCCGCACCCAGCCAGGTCAGCCGCTCGAGCGTTTCCTGAGCGGTTTCGCCGTCGCCGACCGTCTCATCGGGATAATTATATTCGAGCTGGCTGAGGCAGAAGCCGATCCGGCCCATAAAAATTTGCGTCTGGGCGATGGCATCGGGATAGGCTGAAAACAGCCGGTTCATTTCCCGCGCGGTCTTGAGATGCCGCTCGGCATTGGCCGAGAGCAGAAAGCCGGCTTCATCGAGGGTGACATGCTCGCGGATGGCGGTCACCACATCGAGCACCATGCGCCGGTCGGGCTCGTGATAGGCCACGTCATTGCTGGCGATCATGGCCGCCCCATGCCGGCGCGCCAGAGTATCGACGCGATTGAGCCGGGCCCGGTCCTGCCCATCGAATTTTGCAACTCCGGCGACCCAGACTCTGTCGCGTGCACCCTCTACCAGCCGGGCCAGCACCTTTTCGGTAGAACCCCAATCGGCTTCATCGGGGACGAGGATAAAAAGCTGCCCAACGGCAAAGTTTTCCGTTGGCCCATGCTCGGTTTCCGACACGGGATCGCTGCGCCCAAAAAGGTCTTCAAAGCGCAGATCGGGACTGCCCTTTTCGCCGCGCTTATTGCCCAGAGTAAGGAGCTTGCAGAGCCGCCCATAGGCGGCCCGGTCGGTGGGATAGGCGATGATGTCGGGCGTGCCGTCGGAAAAGACCAGCCGCACCCCGACGAGATAGCGAAAGGACGGAAAATTCTCTTTGTTGTCTCGCGCCGTCACATAGGCGCGCACCACGCCGGCAAAGCTGTTGCGGTCGCACAGCCCCAGACCTGCCAGCCCCATCTGCATGGCCGCGGCGACCAGCTCCTCGGGGTGCGAACCGCTGCGCAAAAAGGAAAAATTGCTGGTGGTGATCAGCTCGGTATAGGGCGGGATCGGGCTTTTGGGCACCAGCCGGCTGGGACGCTGGCCGACAAGCGGAACGATCTGGCTCATGGAAAGAACCCGTGCAGATACCAGCGTGGGGGCGTCGGCCCGCCATAAAAGCCGAGGCGGAACACCCAGAAGCGGCGGCCTTCCTCGTCCTCGACCACGTAATAATCCCGCGTCTTCGCCTCAGGATCGAAGGGTTCGAGCTCGGGCTCATAGGGGGCAGGGCGCGGGGTTTCGCCCGGCTCGACCGGCTTAGGGCGTGGGGGCGGGACCAGTTTGAGGCGTTCGCCACTGCGCCACCATTCGGCGCCAAGCCGCTCGGGCCCGGCGCCCTTCACCAGCCGATAGGTTTCGCGCCGCCAGATCATCGAGGCGGGCAGGCCATCGGGCACTTCGGCATTGATGGCGACGGGCTCGGGTGCCGGCAAGAGGCGCAGCGGTCTTTGGCGCCTCGGCAAACCGGGCGGCAATTGGCTTTGCGCCGGGGTCGCCATGGCCGACACGAGGCGCGCTGCCCGCTCGGGAATATGGCTCGCCAGCATTTCGCTGCGCAGCACGGCGTCCACGCCCAGCCGGCTGCCGATCCGGTCGAGCAGGCGGCTCACATCCTCCTCGCCGCTGGCGGTCGCGAAAGCGCCCATCTGCACCGCATCCATGCGGTCGATGGAGCTAGCGGCCAGCCGCACCATGTCGATGCCGAAGCCGGCATCATATTCGGCCTCGAGCCTCTGGGCGTGGTGGCGGAAGAGATCGGTGATGTGGCTGGGGTCGCGCGTCAGTCGTGCCGAATTGAGCGACAGGGTCATCACCTTGTGGTCGACCCGGTAGAGAAAGAGGTGAAAGCTCTGGGCGCCCAGATTTTCCTGTTCCAGCGTACAGCCCAGTTGCACCGCCAGATCATGGGCCGTGGCCAGCACATCGTCCATCAGCGCGATCGGGTCGGCAAAGCGCCGCTCGACGATATAGTCGGCCTGGGGCAGGCGCGGGGTCATCCGCTCCTCGATCTCGCCAAAGGCCTGATCGAGCCGGATGAGCAGGCTTTGCCCAAACCGGGCCTGCAGCGATTTTCGCGATCGCTCGCGCAGACTCCCAATCGTGGTCAGCCCCATCTGGGCGAGGGTGGCAATCTGGTTCTGATTGAGCCGCAGCGCCCTGACCGGCAGGCTGTCGAGCAGGGGCACAAGAGTGTCGTTGGCGACGATCTGGCTGCGGGCAAAATGGCTCACCGCCCAGGCCGCGCCGATCGTGGGGGCAATGGCCCCGGCTACGGTATAGCCCAGCGCGCGCAGCCGCGTGAGTAGGGTGCGCAGCATTTTGGCTTCCCCGCCAAAGAGGTGATCGACCCCGGTAATGTCGAGCACGAGATCGCCATAGGGGCTGGCGTCAGGCATCACCGCCACCATGGGGCTGGCATTGGAGTGCCAGTCGGCAAAATCCTCGAAGGCGGCAGTCAGCATCGGCCGGTCGAGCTCTTCGACCGTCAGGCTGGGCAGGATGGCGCGGGCATCGGCCAGATTCTGCCCCAGCCGCAGGCCCTCGCGCATGGCTTCGGTGTCGAGCGCGGCAAGGCGCAGCCCGCCCTTGATCCGCTCGAACAGCGCCATCGGGCCCTTGAGCGCCGGATTACGCCGTTTGAGATAATCCGTTGGCCAATGCGGCAGGAACAGTACCAGGAAGCGCCGGTTGCGGCGTGCGTCGAGGCGCGCCATGGGGCCCGGCAGAAAAGGTTGCAAAGCCATTTGTCGTCCACTCCAGGAACCAGGCGCCGGGGCGCTTAATCGTCGTGCCGCGCTCGAGCGTCAGGCACCAGCGGGCAGGGCCCGGCGCGCCGGGGTCAAAATCCTGCCGACCCGAGCGTTGCGGGGCGAGGTGCCAGCGCAGATGGGCGGCGCTGGCCTCGCGGGCGGTGCCGTAGCGCAGAAGGAAAAGCGAAGTGCCGTTCTCGGCAGCCCGCATGGCCAGTCGCCGGCTGGCAGTGAAATCGAGCAGTTTGGGGGCCCCGCCAATATCGGCCAAAATCCCGGCGACGGCCCTGCAGCTCAGCGCCTCCTCGGCCACCCAGAGCATTTCGGCCATGGTGCGCGGCCGCACCATGATCAGGCAGGCGGGGTCGAAGTCCCGCCCGAAAAGGCCCGGCCCATAGGGCAGGCCAAAGAACTGGCTGTCAGACAGGAGCTGCAGATAGACGATCACCGGGCGGCGCGGGGTGAGGAGGGTTTTCGATTGCCCCAGGGCAAAGCCGAGGCTGGCCCCGCCATTGCGAGCCGAATCGGTAAAAACCTCCTGGAAAAGGCCCGGCGACAGCTCTGGAAAACTGTCCTTTTCAGCCGTGATCACGCTCTGGCGTGCGTCGGCCAGCGCCGGCTTGCGCTCGATATCGGCAATGATGTCGCGCAGCGCGGTGAGGCGCTGTTGGCGATCGGGGGCCTGCATGACGGGACCAGCTGTGTGAACAAAACAGGAACATTTAGACTCCGAATCTGCGAAGAGTCGAGTCTCTTTCCGCTTGTTCACAGTGTGGCCGAGACGCATCAACTCCGTCGCAACGTCTCTCAACACAGCGTGAGAGCGGGGCAGGGCCATTGAGCAAATCGGCGCAATAACTCAGTATCCAGAACGCCTGCCACCGGCGCGCATCACACAGATCATCTTCTTTTCCACCCCGATTAAAGGCGGCCAGCCATGTTCGAGGCCCTGACCCGTTTGTTTGCCAAGCAAGACCAGCCGGCAGACCGGAACGACCCAAAACTCTCCGTGGCTGCGCTTCTGGTGCATCTGGCTGCCGTTGACGGCTCGATGAAGGAAGAGGAAACCCGCACCATTCGCGACGCGCTGATGGATCATTACGATCTTGACGCGACGGCGGTGGACAAGCTGATCAAGCAGGCGGCCCAGCGCGATGCCGAGGCGGTGGATTTTTACCGCTTCACCTCGGGCATCACCCAATTGCCGATGGAAGACCGCGTCGAGATCATCCGCATGATGTGGACCGTGGTGTTCGCCGATCGCGATAATCACGAGCTCGAGGACAATATGGTCTGGCGCATTGCCGAGCTCATCGGCGTATCAAGCCGCGACCGCACCATTCTGCGCAACCAGGTGCGCGGCGAGACCAATGCGGCCGAGGATCAATAGGCGCCAAAGGCGCCGATGATCTCGGCTTCGTCGCTGGCGCAGTCGAAATCGCCGGCAGCGTCGGCGGCCTGCCGCGCCAGTTCATTGGCGTTCTTATTGGCGCGCGCATCGATATGGGCGATGTGGCAGGAATTGCCGTTGGCGATCTGGGTGACGACCAGGATCTGCCCCTCATCGCTTTCGTCGTCCATGCCATCGGTGAAATAGCGCATGATGGTGGCAACGGGCATCCAGCGGCCCGAGGCATTGGACAGCCGCCACTCGACCTTGCCTGCAATATAATTGAACGGCGGCAGGGTCTGGAAGCCCACGACATTGGCGTCGGGATTGAACCCGAACGCCACTGCAAAGCGCAGATCTCCTTCCCGCACCAGCATGGGAAACCCCTTGTAGCCGGGGCAGGCCCATTCGGCGCCGAAATCATCGGCTTCCAGCACCAGGCATTCATCGAGGTTGAAATCGGTATAGGCACTGGTAAAGCCCGACTGGGCCAGGGCTGGGGCGGCCATCAGCGCCAGCGCCATCATCCCTGTCGCCATGCAAATCGTCTTGCGCATCCGGTCCCTCCTCCAGCGATGTGATCCAGATCACATTTCATGTGATCCAGATCAATTGCCCTTAAGCATGAACGGGTTATTGTGAGCAAAGCAAGGAGGCTCACAATGTTCAAATCTCTTCTTATTGCCACGGACGGTTCGGAACTGGGCGACAAGGCAGTGGATGCCGGTCTCGATCTCGCCAGGACTTATGGCGCCAGCGTCACCATCATCACCGCGACTGATCCCGTCGCCACCGGCATTGGCAGCGGCGGCTTCGGCACCATGGATGCAGGCCCGATCATCGCCCGGCTTGAAGAAACCTACAGGGCCGAAGCCGACAAGCTTCTCGCTGCGGCCAAGGCCAAGGCCGATGCTGCCGGGATCGCGGCAAAGACCGTCCATGCTGCCCGTTCGCGCCCGGCCGATGCCATTCTCGAGGCTGCGAAAGCCGAAAACGCCGACACCATCATCATGGGTTCGCATGGCCGCCGCGGCCTCAAGCGCCTGCTGCTCGGCAGCCAGGCTTCCGAGGTTCTGTCCCACGCCGGCGTGCCGGTTCTCATCGTCAAGTAGAGGCTGCGGCGGATTTCCGGCTTGCCTTCGGGCCGGGATGGCGGCAGAACGCCCCCGTTCCGCTCCCCCTTGATGAACCCGGACCTGAAAACCCATGAACATCGACGCGATCCCCACCGGCAAGAACCCGCCCGACGAGCTCAATGTCATCATTGAAGTGCCGCTGGGCGGCGAGCCGATCAAATATGAGATCGACAAGGACAGCGGCGCCCTGTTCGTCGACCGCTTCCTCTATACGCCCATGCGCTACCCGGGCAATTACGGCTTCGTGCCCCACACGCTGTGCGGCGATGGCGACCCGCTCGACGTCATCGTCATGAATTCCCGTCCGCTCGTGCCCGGCGCCGTCGTGCGCTCGCGCCCGGTCGGCGTGCTGTTCATGGAAGATGATGGCGGCCAGGATGAAAAGATCATCGCCGTGCCCGTCTCCAAGCTGACCCGCATGTACGATCATATCCTCGATATCGGCGATATGCCGGAAATCCAGGTCGAGCGCGTCAAGCACTTCTTCACACACTACAAGGATCTCGAGCCCGGCAAGTGGGCCAAGATCGACCGCGTCGGCGGCCTCGATGATGCGCGCCGCGTCATCCTCGAGTCCATCGAGATGGCCAAGAACGCCAAGTAATTTTCTGAGGAGGCGGGGATTTTCTCCGCCTTCTTCTTTTGCGGGACGACGCCGGGACTGTTTGGAAAAGCCAGCAATGACCAGACCTTTCCCCGACGATGGCACGGCAAAGCTTTTCCAGATCGGCACCCGCCCGCTCGATCCCGATGATTGGCTCGCTCCTGATGGCAGTCTCGCTTCCCAGCTGGCTGAAAAGGCGCGGCTGCGTATTTCCCATCCCGCCGAAACTTTTGCCGAACTGAGTGGCAGCCGCCCGGCCCAGTCCGAGCTCCTGTCCCTGCTTGCAGATTATCTGCCCCGGCGGTTTCCCGATCTCTGGCGCCATGACGGCGACGCCATCACCATCCTGCCTGTTGGCGCGACCCTTGCGCTCACCAGCGCCGAGGCCCCGCTCGCCATTGCCGCGCAATTGGTGCAGGACGATTTTTTGCTGCTGGAGCGGGACACAGAAAGCTGGCGGCTGACTGCGGCCAGCCTCAGCTTCCCCTCCTCATGGACCCTTGCCGACAAGATCGGGCAGGGGCTCGACGTCATTCATGACCCGGTGCCAGGCTTTGGCCCCGGCACGCGACCGGCCCAGATCATGGCGCGCATGTTCGACGCCATGCGCCCCGAAACTCCGATGATCCGCTGGAACTGGTCGCTCTATGGCGATGACAGGCTCTTCCACCCGGACGTGTCCGGCGCCGACCAGCCCCGTTTCGGCGCCGGCCCGCGTGCGGAAAATGTCTATCTGCGGGTCGAGCGGCAGGTGTTGCGAAAACTGCCGGAAACCGGCGCCATCGCCTTTGCCATCCGCATATCGCTCCATGGGCTCGACGATCTTGCCGCCCATCCCGAAGCGACCGCCGTCGCCGCGCACCTCCACAGCGAAGTGTCGGCCCTGACGCCGGACCAGCTCGACTACAAAGGCCTCACCCACGAGCGCGATCGCGTGCTCGCCCGCCTCGATGAGATGATGTTCAAACGCGTTTAGCGGCGAACCCAACACCCCACCCATCCGCATCGTCATTGCCGGGCCTGTCCCGGCAATCCAGTTTTTGGGAGGCATGGACCAGCGGGACACGCCCGGTGGTGACGATGGCCGTCGACGCTGCAAACCAGACCTACCCCCCGATCCGCATCCTGCCGATCAGATTGTCCCGCCGCACCAGCTGGTGATAGAGCGCGGCCAGAATATGGCCTGCTGCCAGCACCAGCAGCAGGCGTCCCATCAGGCCATGGACGAGGGCAGGGGGCGCTTGAGAAAATTCCGGCAGCGGACCCGCCGAAAAGATCTGCGGCATGGCCCCGGTCAGCACTACCATGCCGATGCCAGAGCTCACCATGATTATTATGGCGCCATAGAGCCCCAGATGCACCAGCCGTGCAGCCCACTTCTGGGCCTGGCCCATATCTGCCGGTGCGTGGGGCTGCTTGTCGAAGGCGAGCCACCAGACGATGCGCACCAGGGTCAGCACGGCGACAGAGATGCCGAGCGGCACATGGAACCGCAGCAAGCTCCGAACCTGCTCGGGGTCCTCGGCGCCGTCGAGCATCAGCCCGCTCGTCAGCATCAGGATAATGGCAAGGGCGGAGGCCCAGTGAATGCTGGCTGCTATGGCGCCATAGCGGTCTGGTCTGCTCTTGAGCATGGTGAAAAATCCCCCTTGGTTCCACCGGGTGCAACAGATATCCTTAGCACACTATATATTTTAATGAGCATACTAAGTAAATGACCCTGATCCGGGAAAATTCGGCCGGCTACATGACCAATTGGGCGGCGCGCCTGTTCTATCGTGAGCTGGAACGGCAACTGGCTCCGCTCGGGATCAACCCGGCCTATATGCCGATCCTCTTCGCGCTGAGCGATGGGTCGAGCCTGACCCAGAAGGAGCTGGCGGATCGCGCGGCGGTGGAGCAGCCGACCATGACGGCGACGCTTTCGCGTATGGAACGCGACGGTTTCATTACGCGCAAGCCCAATCCCGAGGACGGCCGCAGCGTCATCGTCAGCCTCTCCAGCCAGGGGTCGGAGCGGGTTCCGCAGGTGCAGAATGTGGTCGAAACGATCAACGGCCTGGCCCTCAAAACGCTCTCCGAGGACGAGCGTCGCAGCTTTTTTATCCTGATGGGCAAGATTATCGCGACCCTCCAAAACCCGTCTTCGGCCTAGTTTTTCTGGGGTTTTTCGCCTTTTTGCCTCTTGACCCGCCGCTCACGCAGGTCCCCCCTGCACGTGGGGCGCTTGTGAAAGCCAGCTTTTTTCTGTAATAGCCGGCCCGAAAAGCGCCAGTCTGCCCGGATGCAGCTGGCGTTTCCTGTTTCTTTGCATGTTTTGGCTGTTTGCCCTCCCGCTGCCGCTGGACCATGCCCCAACGCCCCGGTGCCCATGTCCCTGCGCAATATTGCCATCATCGCCCACGTCGATCACGGAAAGACCACTCTGATCGACGTCCTGCTCAAGCAGTCCGGCGTCTTCCGTGAAAACGAACGCGTTGAAGAGCGCGCTATGGACAGCAATGATATCGAGCGTGAGCGCGGTATCACCATCCTGGCCAAGGTCACCTCGCTGATGTGGAACGATACCCGCATCAACATCGTCGACACCCCCGGCCACGCCGACTTTGGCGGCGAAGTCGAGCGCATCCTGTCCATGGTGGACGGCGTGGTTCTGCTGGTCGACGCGGCCGAAGGCCCGATGCCCCAGACCAAGTTCGTGCTTGGCAAGGCGCTGGCCCAGGGCCTCAAGCCCATCGTGGCCATCAACAAGATCGACAAGTCCGACGAGCGTCATCTGGAAGTGCTCGAAGAGGTGTTCGATCTCTTCATCGCGCTCGATGCCACGCCCGAACAGCTCGATTTCCCGGTTCTCTACGGCGCTGCCAAGCAGGGCTGGATGATGAACGAGCCCGATGGCCCGCGTGAAAGCCTGGCGCCGCTGCTCGACAAGGTCATCGAACATGTGCCCGAGCCCAAGGTGGAAGAGGGCCCGTTCCGCATGCTCGTCACCACCATCGAGCGCAATCCCTTCCTCGGCCGCATCCTGACCGGCCGCGTGTTCTCCGGTACGGTCAAGGCCGGCGAGCCGATCCACGCGCTCAGCCGCGATGGCAAGATCGTTGAAAAGGGCCGCGTCTCCAAGGTTCTGGCTTTCCGTGGCCTTGAGCGTAACCCGATCGATGAAGGCATCACCGGCGACATTATCGCCATTGCCGGTCTCGAAACCGCAACTGTGGCCGATACCATCTCGGTGCCGCAGAACATGACGCCGATCCCCTCCAAGCCGATCGATCCCCCGACCCTGTCGGTGACCTTCCGCATCAACGACGGCCCGCTGGCCGGTCGCGAAGGCGACAAGGTGCAGTCCCGCGTCATCCGTGAACGCCTGATGCGCGAAGCCGAAGGTAACGTCGCGATCCGCGTTACCCCGGGCGATGATAACGACAGCTTTGACGTTGCCGGTCGTGGCGAATTGCAGCTCGCCGTTCTCATCGAAAACATGCGCCGCGAAGGCTTCGAGCTGACCATCGGTCGCCCGAAGGTCCTCTTCAAGGAAGAGAACGGCCAGAAGCTCGAGCCCGTCGAAGAAGTCATCATCGACGTCGATGACGAGCACACCGGCGCGGTCGTGCAGAAGCTGACCGAGCGCAAGGGCGAGCTCACCGACATGCGTCCGTCCGGCGTTGGCCGTACCCGCATCAAGCTCCTCGTCCCCACCCGCTCGCTGATCGGCTACCAGGCTGAACTGCTGTCCGACACGCGCGGCACGGCAATCTTCAACCGCCTGTTCCACTCCTTCGTGCCGTTCAAGGGCGAGCTTCCGGGCCGTCGCACCGGCGTGCTGATCTCCAACGGCACCGGCCAGTCCGTGGCCTTTGCGCTGTGGAACCTCGAAGATCGCGGCCCGATCATGATCGACGCTGGCGTCGACATCTATGAAGGCATGATCATCGGCGAGCAC
>JADGMW010000472.1_pt1 | contig 16388 bp, 16 predicted proteins | sample 8641801 | NCBI WGS metagenome assembly JADGMW01 (sample SAMN16272018, study PRJNA661076) | feces metagenome | isolation source: fecal sample from diarrhoea affected cattle A | host: Bos taurus | place: South Africa: Lokaleng Village, Mahikeng | collected 2019-09
GGCTCGCTGGGCGCCTCGCCGGCGCTGGTGGCCGGCGTCCGCGAGACGGTCGACCACCAGGGCTTGGGGGTTGAGGCTGTTGCACAGGTCGGCCAGCGCGTGCCCGATCGTCCGCCCGGCGTCCCCGAGCACCCGGCGTACGCCGGCGTCGCCGGCGCGCTCCAGGCCCAGCATCCGCTCGACGTCCAGGTCCTCGTCGTAGGCCGGGCGGAGGATGTCGAGCAGCCGGGGCGCGGCGACCCGGGTCTCCAGGCAGCCCCGGTTGCCGCACCGGCAGACCTCGCCGTCCTCGGCGACCTGGATGTGGCCGATCTCCCCGGCGATCCCACTGGCGCCGCGGTGCAGCCGGCCGCCGATCACGATTCCCGCGCCCACCCCGCCGGCCACCTTGACGTAGACCACATCGGCCAGGCCGCGTGCCGCGCCCCGACGCAGCTCGGCCAGCGCCCCGAGGTTCGCGTCGTTGTCGGCGACGGCCGGCACGCCGAGGCGCCGGGACAGCTCGTCGGCGGGCGCCAGGCCGCGCCAGCCCGGGAGGATCCCGCCGCGCACCGTCCCCGAGGCCCGGTCCACCGGCGCCGGGACGCACATCGCGGCCCCGACCAGCCGCTGCGCGCCGTCCCCGGCCGCGTCCAGGGTGCGCCGCACCAGCGCGGCCGCGAGGTCGAGGGAGGCGGCGCCCCGGGCGTCCACGTCGACCTCGACGCGCTCCTCGGCCAGCACCGCGCCGGCCCGGTCGGCCAGCAGGGCGCGCACGTGGTGGTGGCCGACGTCGAGGCCGGCCACGAGCCCGGGCGGGGTGGCCAGGGTGACCAGCACCGGAGGACGGCCGCTGCCGCCCTTGTGCGGCACGCCGCGGCCCTCGGCCTCGGCCACCTGCCCGGCCGCGAGCAGCTCGGCGACCAGCCCCGAGACCGTGGAGCGCGACAGCCCGGTGCTGCGGCACAGGTCCGCGCGGCTGGTCGCGCCGTGCGCGCTCAGCACGGCGAGCACGGCGCGCCGGTTCGCGGCGCGGAGCCGGTCCAGCGAGCCCGGACGGGTCATCCGTCGACGGTAGATATGTCCGCGCTGCGGAGTAAATAGCCCCGCGCGGGGCGCAGTTGTGCATTGACCGGCGACAGAATCCCGCCCGAAGGTGACAAGCGGGGCGGGCCCCCGCCCCCGGCCGACCCTCGGGCCGGCTCGTCTCGGGCGAGGAGGCCCCGATGAAACCGCTCCCCAGCGCCTCGAACCGACGCCTGCTGGGCGTCGCCGCGCTCACCACCGTCCTGGCGACCGGCCTCAGTGCCGTCCCCGCGGCGATGCCCAGCGGCAGTGCCGCGCCACCGACGTCGACGGCCGGCGACGAGGAGGTCGCGCCGTACCGCGACGCCTCGCTGCCGACCGACGAGCGGGTCGCGGACCTGCTGGCCCGGATGACGACGGCGGAGAAGATCGGCCAGATGACGCAGGCCGAGCGCGCCGACGTCACCGCCGATCCCACGCTGATCACCCAGTACGGCCTGGGCAGCGTGCTCTCCGGCGGCGGGTCGGTGCCGGCCGACAACACCCCGCAGGGCTGGGCCGACATGGTCGACGAGTTCCAGCGCGCCGCGCTGGGCACCCGGCTCGGCATCCCACTGCTCTACGGCGTCGACGCGGTGCACGGCCACGCCAACCTGCAGGGCGCCACGGTCTTCCCGCACAACATCGGCCTCGGCGCCACCCGCAACGCCCGGCTGGTGGAGCGGATCGCCCACGTCACCGCCGCGGAGACCCGCGCCACCGGGCCGCAGTGGAGCTTCTCCCCGTGTGTCTGCGTGGCCCGCGACGACCGCTGGGGCCGCACCTACGAGTCCTTCGGGGAGCACCCGGCGCTGGCCACCCGGCTCGGCGCGGCCGCCGTCCGCGGCCTGCAGGGCCGCCCCGGCGACCTCGACCGGCCGGACCGGGTGCTGGCCACCGCCAAGCACTACGCGGGCGACGGGCTGACCACGTTCGGTACCGGCGAGGGTGACTACACCATCGACCAGGGCATCGCCGAGGTGAGCCGCGAGGAGTTCGACGCGCTCGCCCTGGCGCCGTACCGCCGGTTGGTCGGCGGCCGCGGTGCGGTCGGCTCGGTGATGCCGTCCTTCTCCAGCGTCGACTGGACCGAGGACGGCCTCGGCAACCCGGTCAAGATGCACGCCAACGCCGATCTGGTGACCGGCGTGCTCAAGGAGGAGCTCGGCTTCGAGGGCCTGGTGATCTCCGACTGGCGCGGCCTGCACCAGATCCCCGGCGACCTGCGCACCCAGATCGCGACCTCGGTCAACGCCGGGGTGGACATGTTCATGGAGCCGGCGTCCGGCACCGACCCGGCCTGGCGGGAGTTCATCGCGACCCTGACCGGCCTGGTCGCCGACGGCACCGTCACGCAGGCCCGCATCGACGACGCGGTGTCGCGGATCCTCGCCGCCAAGTTCGAGCTCGGGCTGTTCGAGCACCCGTTCACCGACCGCCGCAACCTCGACGAGATCGGCAGCCCGGCGCACCGGGCCCTGGCCCGGCGCGCGGTCTCGGAGTCGCAGGTGCTGCTGCGCAACCGGCATCGCACCCTGCCGCTCGCCGCCGGCCACCGGGCGAAGGGCTCGCACCAGGCCGGTGACCGGGCGCACCGGAAGGCGGGGCGCGCCCAGGCACGGCGTCCGGTGTACGTCGCCGGCAGCAACGCCGACAACATCGGCAACCAGGCCGGCGGCTGGACGCTGACCTGGCAGGGCGGCTCGACCAACGTGATCCCCGGGGACACCGTGCTGGACGGGATCCGGGACGCGACCCGCCGGCGGGTGGTCTTCAGCGAGACCGCGGCGACCCGGGTGCCCCGCGGCGCCGACGGGGTCGTGGTGGTCGGGGAGACGCCGTACGCCGAGGGGTTCGGCGACGTCGGCGGCCCGCGCTGGGGCTTCGACCCGGGGGACAACGGCGTGCTCCGACCGGCGCAGACGATGGAGCTCTCCGCCGCCGACCAGGCGGCCGTGCGCACGGTCTGCGCCCGGGCCCGCACCTGCACCGTGGTCGTCGTCTCCGGGCGGCCGATGGCGCTCGCCCCGGACCTGCTGCGCGGCGTCGACGCCCTCGTCGCGTCCTGGCTGCCCGGCAGCGAGGGGGCCGGGGTCTCCGACGTGCTGTTCGGCCGGCGGCCGTTCACCGGACGGCTGCCGGTCACCTGGCCGCGCACCGTGGACCAGGAGCCGATCAACGTCGGTGACGCGGACTACGACCCGCTGTACCGCTTCGGGTTCGGGCTGAGCACCCGCCGGCACCGCTGACGTCGGCCGGGCGCCGCGACACACGCGCCGGTCGTGCCCGGGACGCCCCGGGCACGACCGGCGCGGTAGCGTCCCGGGCCATGACGGCGTTGAGGTTCACCGGCGTGGTGCTGCCCGAGGACGACCCCCGCGACCTGTACGTCGTGGACGGTCGGGTCACCTACGAGCCCCAGGCCGGGGCCGAGACCGTGGCGTCGGGGTGGATCGTGCCGGGGCTGGTCGACGCCCACAACCACCTCGGCCTCGACGACGACGGCGCCGTCGACGACGCCGAGGTCGAGCGCCAGGCGCTGGCCGACCGGGACGCCGGTGCGCTGCTGCTGCGCGACTGCGGATCGGCCGCCGACACCCGCTGGGTCCAGCAGCGCGACGACCTGCCGCGGCTGGTGCGCGCCGGGCGGCACCTGGCCCGGACCCGGCGCTACATCCGCAACTTCGCTCACGAGGTCGAGCCCGACGAGCTCGCCGCGCGGGTGGCCGAGCAGGCCCGCGCCGGCGACGGCTGGGTCAAGCTGGTGGGGGACTGGATCTCCCGCGAGGAGGGCGACCTGGCGCCGTCCTTCCCGGCCGAGACCTTCGCCGAGGCGATCCGGGTCGCCCACGAGCACGGCGCCAAGGTGACCGCGCACTGCTTCGGCCGCGAGGTGCTCGACCCGCTGCTCGACGCCGGCATCGACTGCATCGAACACGGCACCGCTCTGAGCACCGACCAGCTGGACCGGATGGCGGCGGCCGGCGTGGCGCTGGTGCCGACGGTGATGCAGACCGCGAAGTTCCCGGCCATCGCCGCCAGCGGGCAGGCCAAGTTCCCGGCGTACGCCGCCACCATGACCGAGCTGTTCGCGCACCGGCGCGAGGTGCTGATGAGCGCCCACGAGGCCGGGGTCGCGATGTACGTGGGCAGCGACGGCGGCGGGCCCAGCCGCCACGGCCACCTCGCCGGGGAGGCGCTGGCGATGGCGGAGATCGGTCTCCCGGTCGCCGACGTGCTGGCCGCGGCGTCCTGGCGCGGCCGGGCCTGGCTGGGCTGGCCCGGGCTGGAGGAGGGCGCCCCGGCGGACCTGGTGGTCTACGACGCCGACCCGCGCACCGACCTGGCGGTGCTCTACCGGCCTGCCCGGGTGGTGCTGCGCGGCCGGGTGGTGGCCTGAGCCGACCCCGACCTCGACCCCGACCTCGAGCCCGGGCTCACTCGGGACGGACGAGCCGGTACTTGCCGTGCGGCAGGACCTCGATCCAGCGCGGCACGTCGCGGTGCTCGCCCAGCCGGCTGAGCAGGCTGAGCATCAGCGACTCGCCCCAGGCGCTGTCCTGCAGGTGGCTGGAGGTGGCCGAGTCGTCGGTCTCCCCGCGCAGCGCCAGCGCGAGCTCGCGCGGCGAGCGCGAGCGGGTGCCGGAGTACAGCATCAGCTCGAGCAGGTCGACGTGCTGCGGGTGCAGGTCCACCAGCCGGTCGTCGACGACGACCAGGCCGCGCGAGGGGTTGACCCGCAGGCCCCGGAACTCGATCCAGGCGCCGACGAACTGCATGCCGACCCGGAGCATCCCGGCCTTGCCGCCCTCGCCGCGCTCGTCGGGGTCCTGGGCCGTGCCGTCCGGGCGCTCGGCGGGCTCGGCGGGCTCGGCGTGGGGAACGGGTGCGGGCTGGGCGTCGGCGGGCTGGGCGTCGGCGGGCTGGGCGTCGGGCGCCGGGGCGTCCTCGGGCGCTTCGGCGAGCACGGGCGAGTCCGCCATCGAGATCCGGGTGCTCGGGCGCCGGGTGATCGCGGAGAGCCGGGCCCGCAGCTCGCGGGGCCGGATCGGCTTCGGGACGTAGTCGTCCGCGCCGGCCTCGAACCCGGCGAGGATGTCGAGCTCCTCCGAGCGGGTGCTGATGATGACGATGTAGCTGTCGCTGAACTCGCGGATCCGGCGGGTGGCCTCCAGCCCGTCCAGGTGCGGCATCGCGATGTCGATGGTGGTCAGCACCGGGCGGTGCTCGCGCGCCAGCCGCGTGCCCTCGAGCCCGTCGTGCGCGGTCACCACCGAGTAGCCGGCCTGGGTCAGGATGACCCCCAGCAGGTAGGCGACGTCCACGTCGTCCTCCACCACCAGCGCGACCGGCAGGTCGGCGGCGTCGCCGACGGGGGCGGCGGGTTCCGGGAGGGAAGCGTGGGACACCTGAGAATGTTGACAAAATCCCGGCCCCCGCGTCCCCGAATCGGACAATCAACGGCAGTATCGGGGGGCACCGTCCGCCCGCGCGGCCGGGCGGCGGCGCGCGAGGGGCCAGGATTTCGACGGCCCCGCGACGTCTGGCATCATGTCTGCTCGAGTCCTGCCCGTCCGGTCCCTCTCACCCGGTCGAGCAGAGCCCGTCGAGGTCCAGGTCCCGGTGTTCCCCACCTGGTGCCCCGGACCTCACCCACCACCGATACCAAGGAGACACCACAGACGTGGCCGTCAAGATCCGTCTGAAGCGCCTGGGCAAGATCAGGGTGCCGCAGTACCGCATCGTCGTCGTCGACTCGCGCAAGAAGCGCGACGGCAAGGTCCTCGAGGAGATCGGGAAGTACCACCCGAAGGAGGACCCGTCCTACATCGACGTCGTCTCCGACCGGGCTCAGTACTGGCTCGGTGTCGGCGCGCAGCCGACCGAGGCCGTCGAGGCCATCCTCAAGATCACCGGTGACTGGCAGAAGTTCAAGGGCCTGCCGGGCACCGAGGGGACCCTGAGGGTCGCCGAGCCGAAGCGCGACAAGCTCGAGATCTTCAACGAGGCTCTCAAGGACGCGCAGAGCCAGGCCAAGGGTGACGCCGTCACCAAGAAGGCCACCACCAAGAAGGCCGACAAGGCCGAGGAGAAGACCGAGGCTCCGGCCGAGGCACCCTCGGTCGAGGCCGGCTCGTCGCCCGAGGCTGCCGTCGAGCAGGCCGAGGCCGCCGAGACCAAGGGCGAGGCCTGAGCGGCATGCTCGCCGACGCGCTCGAGCACCTCGTGCGCGGCGTCGTCGACAATCCCGACGACGTGAGCGTGCGTGACAAGCAGCTGCGGCGAGGTTCCGTGCTCGAGGTCCGGGTCCACCCCGACGACCTCGGCAAGGTGATCGGCCGCGGTGGCCGGACCGCTTCGGCGTTCCGCACCGTGATCTCGGCCCTCGCGGGCCGAGGTGGCGCCCGGGTCGACTTCGTCGACGTCGACCGGCGTCGCTGAGCAGACCAGCACCGCAGAGCGCTCGGATGGGTGCCGCCCGCGAGGGCGGCACCCATTCCGCCATTTCATCCCCATCCAGTCCCGGTCCGCGCACACGGCGCGCCGGCCCCGATCCGCAGGAGAGCACACCGTGGAGACCATCGAGCTCGTGGTCGGTCGGATCGGCAAGCCGCACGGCCTGCGCGGCGAGGTGACCGTCGACGTCCGCACCGACGAGCCCGAGCGCCGGTTCGCGCCGGGCGCGGTGCTGCGCGCCGAACGGCCGCGGGGCGCCGCGCCCGGCGCCCAGGGCTCGCCGCGCGCAGCCGTGGCCTCGCCGGGCTCGCTGCGCGTCGTCCGCGCCCGCTGGCACTCCTCGGTGCTGCTGGTGACCTTCGCCGAGCTCGACGACCGCACCGCCGCCGAGGGCGCGCGCGGACTGGTGCTGCACGCCGAGGTGCCGGTGGCCGAGCGCCCCGAGGACCCCGAGGAGTTCTACGACCACCAGCTGGTCGGGCTGCGCGCCGAGGACACCGACGGCACCCCGCTGGGCGAGGTGACCGGCCTGGTGCACGGCGGCGCCCAGGACCTGCTCGCGATCCGCACCCCCGACGGCCGCGACACGCTGGTGCCGTTCGTCCAGGCGCTGGTGCCCGAGGTCGACCTGGCGGGAGGCCGGGTGGTGGTCGCCGACCGGCCGGGCCTGGTCACGCCGCTGCCCGAGGACGGCTGAGCGCCGTGCGCCTGGACTACCTCACGATCTTCCCCGACTACTTCGCCCCGCTCGGACTGTCGCTGCCGGGCAAGGCGGTCGCCTCCGGTCTGCTCGAGGTACACGTCCACGACCTGCGCACCTGGGCCCACGACCGGCACCGCACCGTCGACGACACCCCGTACGGGGGCGGCGCCGGGATGGTGATGAAGCCGGAGCCGTGGGGTGAGGCGCTCGACGCGCTGGAGATCGACGACGCCACCGTCGTCGTGCTCACCCCCTCCGGGGAGCCGTTCAGCCAGGCGCTCGCCCGCGACCTGGCCACCCGGTCGCGGCTGGTCTTCGCCTGCGGCCGCTACGAGGGGATCGACCAGCGGGTGCTCGACCACGCCCGCAGCCGGACCGAGGTCCGCGAGGTCTCGCTGGGCGACTACGTCCTCAACGGCGGCGAGGTGGCCGCGCTGGCCGTCACCGAGGCCGTCGTCCGGCTGCTGCCCGGGTTCATGGGCAACGCGGCCTCGCTGACCGAGGAGTCCCACGAGGACGGGCTGCTGGAGTACCCGGTCTACACCAAGCCGGCGAGCTGGCGCGGTCTGGAGGTGCCCCCGGTCCTGCTCAGCGGCAACCACGCCGCGATCGCCGCCTGGCGCCACGACCAGGCCCGGGCCCGCACCGCCGAGCGCCGTCCGGACCTGCTGCACGCCAGCGCGGTCGCCGGCGAGTGGCAGATCGTGCCCGCGACCCGCGGCGACGCCGCCGAGATCCTGGTGCTCCAGCGCGCCTGCTGGGTGGCCGAGGCGCTGGCCAACGACAGCCTGGAGATCCCGCCGCTGCACGAGACCCTGGACGACGTGCTGGCCGACCTGGAGACCTGGCAGTGGTACGTCGTCCGGGTCGCCGGCCGGCTCGTCGGCGGCGTCCGGGGCCGCCTGGACGGCGAGGAGTGGGACATCGGCCGGCTGATGGTCGCCCCCGACCTGCAGGGCCGCGGCCTGGGCCGGGCCCTGCTGGAGCACGCCCAGGCGCTCGCGCCGCCGGCGGCCCGGTCCCACGTGCTGTTCACCGGGGTCGGCAGCGCCGACAACCAGCGGATGTACCGCAAGGCCGGGTTCCGGCTCCGTCCGGACCGCGAGGCCCCGCCGGGTGCGGTGGTGCTGACCAAGCGGATTACTGACCGCTGAGCCCGGTGTGGCAGACTTGCCGATCGGCCAGCAGGTCGAAGGGTCGCCCCGAGGATCGCACGGGGGACCTGCGCACGGGCCCCTGCCACAGGGGGAGCCTTGCGCCGCCGACCACCGCCCGCTCGACGCGGGTCGCGGGCCGCACACCTGAACACACATCCCCAGACCGCGGCTGACCTGTGGCAACCGTGAGGAGAGACATGAGCAACGTGATTGCCGAGCTCGGCAACGCCCTCAAGCGCGACGACGTCCCGGCCTTCCGCGCCGGTGACACCGTCAAGGTGCACGTCAAGGTCGTCGAGGGCAACCGCTCCCGCGTCCAGGTCTTCCAGGGCGTCGTGATCCGCGTCCAGGGCTCCGGCGTCGGCCGGACCTTCACCGTCCGCAAGGTCTCCTTCGGCGTCGGCGTGGAGCGCACCTTCCCGCTGAACTCCCCGATCTTCGAGCAGATCGAGGTCGTCACCCGCGGTGACGTGCGTCGCGCGAAGCTCTACTACCTGCGCAACCTGCGCGGCAAGAAGGCGAAGATCAAGGAGCGCCGCGAGGCCTGAGCCACGCGTCTTCCTACACTCGTCGAGTGACCTCCCAGGACCGCGTCTCCCACCCCGCCGACCACGTCGGCAGCCGGGTGGGGGCGCGGTCCTGGCGCGTCGTGGGCCAAAAGGCGTGCCGATGAGCCCGCCCCCGGCCCCGACCCTGCGCCTCGAGCGGCGGATGCTCCGCGCCGGCCTGCGCAGCCTCGCCTGCAGCGACGAGGTGGGCCGCGGCGCGCTGTGCGGGCCGGTCACGGTCGCGATGGTGCTCCTCACCGAGGCGACCCGGACGGCGCCGCAGGGGGTGCGCGACAGCAAGCTGCTCACCGCGCAGGCCCGGCGCGCGCTGGTGCCGCGGATCCAGCGCTGGGCGGCGTCGTACGGCGTGGGCCACGCGAGCCCCGGCGAGATCGACGAGTTCGGCATCATCCCCGCGATGCGGCTGGCCGGGCACCGGGCGCTGGCGCAGCTGGGCGTGGAGCCCGACGCGGTGCTCCTCGACGGCAACCACGACTACCTCACCACCCCCGGGCAGGCGACGCTCTTCGGCCCGCCCGCGGTGCTGGAGCGGGTGCCGCCGGTGACCACCATGATCAAGGCCGACCTGCGCTGCGCGGCGGTGGCCGCGGCCAGCGTGCTGGCCAAGACCGCCCGCGACGAGATCATGGTGGGCCTGGCCGAGGAGCACCCGGAGTACGGCTGGGCGGAGAACAAGGGCTACGCCGCGCCCGAGCACGTCGCGGCGCTGGCGGCGTACGGCCCGACCCCGCACCACCGGGTGTCGTGGCGGCTGCCCGGGGTGGACGCCCCGGCCGTGGTCGAGGAGCCCGCGGAGGCCTCGGCGGGCCTGAGCGCGCCGGTGCCGGACGCCGACGGCGCGGATCTGCTGCGCCCGGCCCTGTAGTCCGGCCCCGTAGTCCTGCCCGGTAGTCCGGCCCTGTCACACGTCGGGTCCGGCCGGCATCTGGACGGGTGTGAGGGGCTGACCAGCCGCACCGTCCTGGTGGGACCTGCGCCGGACCCCGGTCGAGTACGTCGAGGCCGGGCGGCGGGGCGCGGACGAGTCGATGACGGACTCCGGCGACGATTCCTGAGCGGGAGCCTCCGTGGGACTCGCACGCGGTTAGAGTCGTGGCGTGAGCGCCGAGGACCTCGAGAAGTACGAGACCGAGATGGAGCTGACCCTCTATCGCGAGTACCGCGACGTCGTCGGCATCTTCAAGTACGTGGTGGAGACCGACCGCCGCTTCTACCTGTGCAACCAGGTGGACGTGAAGGCCCGCACCGAGGCCGGCGAGGTCTTCTTCGAGGTCTCCATGAGCGACGCCTGGGTCTGGGACATGTACCGCCCGGCCCGGTTCGCCAAGAACGTCAAGGTGCTGACCTTCAAGGACGTCAACGTCGAGGAGCTCCAGCCCTCCGACATCGACCCGCCCAAGCCCTGAGCCGGCTCAGGCGTCGGCGAGCCGGCGGCGCTGCCGGCCGTCGTCGTCGAAGTTCGCCGGATCCAGCCATCGTTCCTGGCGAGCCCGGAGTGCTGGCCACTCGGTGTCGAGGATCGAGAACCAGTCGGTGTCGCGGTTCCTGCCCTGCACCACCAAGTGCTGCCGGAAGCGCCCCTCGAAGGTGAACCCCAGCCGTGTCGCCGCCGCGGCGGACGGCGCGTTGAGGGTGTCGCACTTCCACTCCACCCGCCGGTAGCCCAGGTCGTCGAAGGCGTGGACGAGCATCAGGTGGACGGCCTCGGTGGCGGCCGCGGTCCGCTGCAGGCTGCGAGACCACAGCACCCCGGAGATCTCCACGACGCCGGACCCCGGCACGCACGGGTAGAAGGTGGCGATCCCGGCCGGCGCTGCGCCGGTGGGGACGAAGGCGAACGACACGCTCTCCGGGTGTCCGGCCAGGACGCTGACGACCGACTGCTCGAGCTCCTCGGGACTCCGCGGCCGCTCGGTCGCGCGGTAGGTCCACAGCGGGTCGTCGCCGGGCCCGCACAGCGCGGCGTACAGGGCGGGCGTGTGCGCGGTGTGGACCGGCTCGCCGCTCACGTGCCGGCCCCGCAGGCGGACCCGGGCCGGCATCGACCGCGGTGCCCAGCCAGGGACGGGGTCGCCGACCGGCTGACCGTGGCGGTTGGTCGGCATGCGGTTCCTCCTCGACGGTCCCCGGGCGGTCCGGACGGTAGCCCTCAGGGTGCCCGAGGGCCACGAGTCGTGCACAGGAACCGTCCAGGAGCGGTTCCTCCACAGCCGGAGGCCGGGGTGCGAGCCGACGTCGTCACTGCGGCGCAGGCTGGCGCGCAGGAGGTCAGCCATGACGACGACAGCAGCACACCGACAGGCCCTCGGTGCCTACGGCGAGACACTCGCGGCGCGCCACCTCACCGCGCGCGGCATGGTCCTGCTGGACCGCAACTGGCGCTGTGAGGCCGGCGAGCTCGACCTGGTCCTGCGCGACGCCCGGGTGCTGGTGGCCTGCGAGGTCAAGACCCGCACCAGCCTGGCCTGCGGCACCCCGCACGAGGCGATCGACGACGCCAAGCTCGCCCGGCTCCGGCTGCTGGCCGAGCGGTGGCGGGTCGCGCACGGCCTCGGCCCGGTGGAGGTCCGCGTCGACCTGGTCGCGGTGCTCCGCCCGCCGCGGGGGCCGTCGGTGCTCGACCACGTCGAGGGGATCGGCTGATGCCGTTCGCGACCACCCGGGCGGTCTCGCTGCGCGGCGCGCTGGGCCACCTGATCGACGTCCAGTGCGACGTGTCGCCGGGCCATGTCGGGATCACCCTGGTCGGCCGCGCCGACGGCGCGCTGCAGGAGGCGCGCGACCGGTGCCGGATGGCGATCATCAACTCCGAGCTGCGGTGGCCGGCGACCAAGCGGATCACCGTGCTGCTCTCGCCCGCGGACCTGCCCAAGGGCGGCACCCACTTCGACCTGGCGATCGCGGTCGCGCTGCTCGCCGCCGACGCCCAGATCCCGGTCGCGGCGCTGGCCCGCACGGCCTTCATCGGCGAGCTGAGCCTGGACGGCGGGCTGCGCTCGGTGGCCGGGGTGCTGCCGATGGTGCTCGCCGCCGCCGACCGGGGGATCGAGCGGGTCTTCGTCCCCGAGCCGCATGTCGCCGAGGCCGCGATGGTGCCGGGGATGAGCGTCCTGGGGATGCGTTCGCTGGCCCAGGTCGTCGCCGAGCTGCGCGGGGAGCGGGTCCCCGTCGCGCCGCCCGTCGCCGGTGCCTCGGGCAGTCGGCTGCTCTCCTGGCGTGGCGCGGACCGGCTCGAGGAGCTGGACATGGCCGACCTGATCGGCATGGAGGACGCCCGCTACGCCGTCGAGGTCGCGGCCGCCGGCGGGCACCACCTGATGCTGTCCGGACCCAAGGGCGCGGGGAAGACCACCCTGGCCGAGCGGATCCCGACGATCCTGCCCGACCTGGCGCCCGAGGAGTCGCTCGAGCTCACCGCCCTGCACTCGCTGGCGGGGATCCTCGACCCCGGCGCCGGGATGGTGCTACGTCCACCGTTCGCCGCGCCCCACCACGACGCCAGCAAGGCCAGCCTGGTCGGCGGCGGCAGCGGGCAGGTCCGGCCGGGCGCGATCAGCCTGGCCCACGGCGGCGTGCTCTTCCTCGACGAGTTCCCGTTGTTCCGCACCGACGTGATCGAGGCGCTGCGTCAGCCGTTGGAGAACGGCGACGTGGTGGTCGCGCGCACCGACGAGCAGATCCGGCTGCCGGCCCGGGGGATGGTCGTGCTGGCCTGCAACCCGTGCCCGTGCGGCGACTACTCGGCGCGCCCCGCCGAGAACGCCTGCACCTGCCAGGAGGTGCGCCGTCGCGAGTACCGGCGCAAGATCACCGGGCCGGTGGCCGACCGGGTCGACGTGGTCCGGCACGTGGAGCCGCTGCGCGCCCACGAGCGGGCCGACGTCCTCGCCCGCCCGGAGAGCTCGGCCGCTGTCCGGGCACGGGTGGGTCTGGCCCGTGAGCGGCAGCGACTCCGCTACGCCGAGTGCGGGTGGCGGCTGAACGCGCACGTGCCCGGCGCCGTGCTGCGCGAGCAGTGGCCGCTCACCGAGGAGGGCCAGGCGCTGGTCGACGACGCCGTCTACGGGGGCCGGCTGAGCTCGCGCGGCGCGGTCCGGGTGCACCGGCTGGCGTGGAGCGTGCACGACCTGGCCGCCGGCGGCGCTGCGGCGGCCCCGGGCCCCGGGCCCGGGGCGGAGGAGGTGGCGGTGGCGCTGCGGCTGCGACGCGGCGAGCCCCTCGAGCTGGCGACGCTGCGCGAGCGGGTCGGATGAGCGCCCCGGACGCCGAGCGGCTCGCCCGCGTCGCGCTGAGCCGGCTCGCCGAGCCGGGCGACCCGCGGCTGGCCCGTGCGGTCGCCGAGCTCGGCGCCGTCACCGTCCACGACCACCTGCGCGGCGAGCGCGACGTCGCCGGGCTGCTCACCGACGTGGCGGCCCGGCTGGCCGGCTGCGACCCGGAGGCAGACCTGGCCGGCGCCGCGGCCCAGGGCATGCGCTACGTGATCCCGGGCGACCAGGAGTGGCCCGCCCAGCTCGGCGACCTCGCCGCCGCCGAGCCCCTGCACGGTCGCGGCGAGGTACCGCTCGGGCTGTGGGTGCGCGGCCCCTGGCGGCTGGACGCGCTGGCCGAGTCGGTCGCCGTGGTCGGGTCCCGCTCGGCGACCACCTACGGCTTCGGGGTCGCCGGCGAGCTGGCGGCGGTGCTCGCCCGGCGCGGGCGCCCGGTGGTCTCCGGGGCCGCGTTCGGCATCGACCAGGCCGCGCACCGCGGCGCGCTCGCCGGCGGCGGTCCCACCGTCGCGGTGCTGGCCTGCGGCGCGGACCGGGTCTACCCGGCCGCCCACCGGCCGCTGCTGGAGCACCTGGCCGCCGAGGGCGCGGTCGTCTCCGAGGTCCCGCCCGGCTGCGCGCCGACCAGACTGCGGTTCCTGAGCCGCAACCGGCTGATCGCCGCGCTCACCCGCGGCACCGTGGTGGTCGAGGCAGCGGTGCGCAGCGGCGCCCTGAACACCGCGAACTGGGCCGGCCGGCTGAACCGGCAGGTGATGGGCGTGCCCGGGCCGGTCACCTCGGCGCCGTCGCAGGGGGTGCACCAGCTGGTCCGCACCGGCGCGGCGACCCTGGTGACCGGCGCCGCGGACGTGCTGGAGCTGCTCGGCGCCTCGGGGGAGGACCTGGCCGAGGAGCCCCGCGGCAAGGCGCGCTCGCGGGACCGGCTGACCCTGCGGCACCGACAGGTCCTGGACGCGGTCCCGGTGGCTCGGGGCGTCGGCGTCGACTCGATCGCCCGCACCGCCGGGCTGGGGCTGCTGGAGGTCCAGTCCGCGCTGGCGGCGATGCGCCGCAGCGGGCACGTCGAGCACGACGAGGACGGCTGGCGGCTCGCCGCGCTGGCTCTCGAGTAGCGGCGCCACGAGTTCCTAGACTGCGCGGATGGCCACGTCACAGGAGTCCCCGGGCGAGCCCGCCCCGGACGCCGACGAGACCGCGGCCGAGCCGGACCTGCTGCCCGAGCCGCTGGCGCGGGTGCTGGCGGCCTACGAGCGGCACCTGGTCTCCGAGCGGGACCTGACCCCGCACACCGTGCGGGCCTACCTCGGCGACATCGCCGGGCTGCTCGAGCACGCCGCCCGCCTCGGCCACCACGACGTCGCCTCCCTCGACCTGCGCGTCCTGCGCAGCTGGCTGGCCAAACAGCAGACGATGGGCCGCTCGCGTACCACGCTGGCGCGCCGGGCCACCGCGGCGCGGGTCTTCACCGCCTGGCTGCTGCGCACCGCGCAGGCGCCCGCCGACGTCGGCGCGAGCCTGGGCTCGCCCAAGGCGCACAGCGCGCTGCCGCCGGTGCTGCGCGCCGACGAGGCACGTGACCTGATCGCGGCGGCCGCCGCACTCGCCGACGACGGCAGCCCGGTCGGGCTGCGCGACGTCGCGATGCTGGAGCTGCTCTACGCCACCGGGATCCGGGTCGGCGAGCTCGTCGGCCTCGACGTCGACGACCTCGACCACGACCGTGCCGTGCTGCGGGTGCTCGGCAAGGGCCGCAAGGAGCGCTCGGTGCCGTACGGCCGTCCGGCCGCCCGGGCCCTGCAGTTCTGGCTTCGCCAGGGTCGCCCCCTGCTGGCCGGGCCCCGGTCCGGGCCCGCGCTCTTCCTCGGCGCCCGCGGCGGCCGGATCGACCAGCGCGCGGTCCGCGCCCTGGTGCACCGCCGGCTCGCCGACGTCCCCGGTGCCCCCGACCTCGGCCCGCACGGCCTGCGGCACACCGCGGCCACCCACCTGCTGGAGGGAGGCGCGGACCTCCGCTCGGTCCAGGAGCTGCTCGGGCACGCCTCGCTCGCCACCACCCAGCGCTACACCCACGTCACCACCGACCGGCTGCGCCGCGCCTACCGGCAGGCGCATCCGCGGGCCTGAGCCGCCCGGAGCACGGGCCTCGGCCGATCCTCACCAGGTCCAGGGCAGCGGCAGGTGCACGAAGAGCGGTGAGACCCGCAGCGGCGTCGCCGGCCAGAGCGGCGCCCGACGCGCCGAACCCGCCGACCCGGCCGGCTCGAGGGGGCGGTCGCGCCACAGCGGCAGCAGCCGGATCGGCCCGGCGCCGACCAGGCGCAGCGGGTCGAGGTACGTCGACGCGCCCTCGATCCAGCCCCAGTGCAGACAGCTGCGCGGGGCGCAGTGCGAGCCAGCGGCCTCCAGCGCCCCGAGCACCGCGCCGGCCGCGACCTCCTCGCCGACCCGCGCCGAGGCGCTCACCGGCTGGTACGTCGTGCGCGTCGGGCCGTGGTCGACGACCACCACCCCGCGCCCGGCCAGCATCCCCGCGAACGACACCGTGCCCGCGAGCGCGGAGCGCACCGGCTGGCCGGGCCGGCCGAGCAGGTCCACGCCCCGGTGGCCGGCGCCCCAGGGATCCGCGGGCGGGTCGAAGGCGTCGAGCACCGCAGGCTCCGGATCCAGCGGCCAGACCCCGACCGGGTCGGCGACGCTGCTCGCCACGGGCGCGAGCGCGCGCGCCGGCGGCCCGGCCGCCGCAGGACCGGGGGAGTGCAGGACCAGCAGGGCCGCGGCGGTCGCGGCAGCCGCGGCAGCCGCGGCACTGCCGAGGCGCAGCAGGGACACGGGCAGCACGTGGGACAGGGGCATGAGGCGAGCCTGCCCGGGCCCGGGCGGACCCGGTCCGGGCGCCGCGCGGCCTGGGGAGGAGCGGGTCTGCGGGCGCCCCTGTGCACGGTGGGTGGCCGGCCGGCGGCGGGCTGCATGCGCGATTGGCTGTCGCCGGCGCGAGTGACGTAGGCTGGTCGGCGCAGTCGGTGTGTCCGCACCCCGGCTGACATCGCACGTCGGCTGACCACGACGGGGGCCCCTGGGCCCTCGACCACCCGTGGGCGGCGACCCTCGGTCCCGGAGCGCCGGGTCGGGGCGCGCGTCGGCGTCAGGGCGAGGCGGCACCCGTCGGCTCGCAGGAACTGAAAAA
>JADGMW010000310.1_pt2 | contig 16378 bp, 17 predicted proteins | sample 8641801 | NCBI WGS metagenome assembly JADGMW01 (sample SAMN16272018, study PRJNA661076) | feces metagenome | isolation source: fecal sample from diarrhoea affected cattle A | host: Bos taurus | place: South Africa: Lokaleng Village, Mahikeng | collected 2019-09
CGCCGATGGCGAGCATGTACAGGTACACGGGGACCGCGAACGCCCGCCCGGACTCCCGCACGCCGCGCAGGTTGGCGATGGCCAGCAGCGTCACCAGTCCCACCGCGAACTCCGCCTCATGGCCACGTAGCTCGGGCAGCGCCGACGCGGCGTACTGCGCTCCAGCGGAGATGGAGACGGCGACGGTGAGAACGTAGTCGACGAGCAGCGCGCTGGCGACGGTCAGCCCGGCCCGGGGCCCGAGGTTCACGGTGGCGACCTCGTAGTCCCCGCCGCCCGAGGGGTAGGCGCGCACGTTCTGCCGGTAGGACGCGATAACGGTGAGCATGACCACCACGACCGCCAGGCCCACCCACGGGGAGATGACCGTGGCGGCCAGACCGGCGGCGGCGAGGGTCAGCAGCACCTCGTCGGGGGCGTAGGCGACCGAGGAGAGGGCGTCCGAGGCGAAGACCGGCAGTGCGATCCGCTTGGGGAGGAGGGTGTGGCCGAGCCGGTCGCTGCGGACGGGACGTCCGAGCACCAGGCGTTTTGCGGCATCCGCGATGTCCGACACGAGAGCCCATGCTAGGCCTGTCGGATGCCCCCACACACCGGGTGGGCCCGGTCGCCTCGACGGCCTCGTCGCGCGGGCCCCACGGCGCCCTGCGCGGCCTGGCCCGGCGCCCGCGACGCGGCGCCCCCCAGGGGTATAGCGTGGCCGGTTGTGCACTTCGTGATCATGGGCTGCGGCCGGGTCGGGGCGACCCTCGCCCAGTCCCTCGAGAACCACGGCCACTCGGTGGCCGTCATCGACCAGAACCCCGACGCGTTCCGGCGCCTCGACGCGGACTTCGGCGGCAAGAAGGTGACCGGCCTGGGGTTCGACCGCGACACCCTCGCCCAGGCGGGCATCGACGACGCCTACGGCTTCGCGGCGGTCTCCGACGGGGACAACTCCAACATCCTCGCCGCGCGCGTCGTGCGCGAGACGTACGGCGTCGGGACGGTCGTGGCGCGCATCTACGACCCGCACCGCGCCGAGATCTACCAGCGCCTCGGCATCCCCACCGTCGCGACCGTGCGGTGGACGTCGGACCAGGTGCTGCGCCGGCTGCTGCCGATGGGGGCCACCAGCGAGTACCACGACGCCTCCGGGCAGATCGTGCTCGCCGAGGTCGACGTCCACCCCGGCTGGGTGGGGCGCCCGGTCCGTGCCCTGGAGCACGCCACCGGCGCCCGCGTCGCGTACCTCACCCGCTACGGAGACGGCATCCTGCCCGTGGGCGACAGCGTGGTCCAGGAGGACGACACCGTGCACATGCTCGCCCGCACCGACGAGCTCGCCGAGGTCGAGCGCACGCTCACCTCCGCCCCCCAGGAGTCAGCATGAGGGTCGTCATCGCCGGCGCCGGGTCGGTCGGCCGCTCGATCGCCCGCGAGCTCCTGGGACACGGCCACGAGGTGACCCTCGTCGACCGCCAGCCCTCCGCGATGCGGGTGGCGCAGGTCTCCGAGGCGGACTGGCTGCTCGCGGACGCGTGCGAGCTGTCCACGCTCACCGAGGCCAAGGTCGACGAGTGCGACGTGGTCGTGGCCGCCACCGGCGACGACAAGGCGAACCTGGTCATCTCCCTGCTCAGCAAGACCGAGTACGGGGTTCCGCGCACCGTCGCCCGGGTCAACAACCCGAAGAACGAGTGGATGTTCGACGAGGCCTGGGGGGTGGACGTCGCCGTCTCGACGCCCCGCATCATGACGGCCATGGTCGAGGAGGCTGTCGCCGTCGGGGACCTGGTGCGGATCTTCACCTTCCACCAGTCGGGCGCCGGCATCCTCGGCCTCACCCTGCCGACGGACTCCCCGCTCGTGGGCAAGCGCGTCGGTCAGGTGGTCTGGCCCACCGACATCGTGCTGGCCTGCATCGTGCGCGACGACCGGCCCCTCACGCCCAGCCCGGACGACACGATCGAGGGCCGCGACGAGCTGCTGTTCGTCACGAGTCGTGACGCGGACGAGCAGGCGCTCGAGCAGATCCTGAACCGCGGACCAGCAGCCAGCTGAACCACAGCACCAGCGCGGTGAGCGGGATGCCCATCGCGAGCTTCGCGGTGCCCAGCCACGCCACCTGGCCGGCGAGGTAGAGCGGGACCTGCACGGCGAGCCGGGCGGCGAACATGGCCACCCAGGCCCACGTCGCCCAGCTGTACCGGCGGCGCAGCGCCCGGTCCGAGCGCCAGGCCCCCACCTTCGACCACGGGCCGCCGCCCAGCGGCCCGTCCGAGCTGAGCATGCCCACCACGAGGCCGACCACGGGCCAGCCCGCGACCACCGAGGCGAGGCACCCGACGAGGTACGCGGCGTTGGTCAGGATCCCGTACACGAAGTAGTCCTCGGCCTGCCCCGAGCGCCACGCCCAGAACACGCCGATCGCGACGCCGAGCAGCCCGGAGAACGCCTGCGTGGCGGGCGTGCGCTGCACCAGGCGGACGACCACGGCCACCAGGGCCGCCCCGGCGGCGGCGATCAGCGCGGGCGCCAGCTGCTGCCCGGCGACGAGGTAGACCACGACGAACAGCAGGCCGGGCGCGACGGACTCGACGAGCCCTCGCACGCCGCCCACGGCCTCGGAGAGCGAGAACTGCTCGGCGGTGATGGCCCGCAGGCCGCGGGCGCCCGCCTCCTCCGGCTGGGCCAGATCGTCCAGCGCGGCGATCTCGTCCGCCGGCTCGCGCGCGTCACTCACCGGAGCGCGGCCGCAGCTCGTAGCGGGGGTTGTAGATCGTGGGGCGCCCCTCGAGCGAGCAGACCAGCCCCTCGGCCCGCAACCGCCGGCCGGGCTCGACCCCGCCGATGGAGCGCCGGCCGAGCCAGACCAGGTCCACCGTGCCGCTGCCGTCGTACAGCTCGGCCTCCAGGGCGGGCACGCCCTCCCGGGGGCGCAGCGTCACCGACCGCAGCACCCCGGACACGCTCGCACGACGACGGTCGGCGACCGAGGACACCGGCACGCATCCGGCGGACCGCAGCGCGTGGGCGCGCTCCTCGTCCGCCTCCACCTCGGCCTGCGAGGCCACAGCCTTGTGCAGGGTGTCCCGCAGGGTCATCGGATCTCCGTGATCTCGGGGCCTCGGGCCGGCGGCTCGAACTTCGGGGCCTGCGGCGCCGGGGCGTTCGGCCCCTGGCCCGGCAGGCGCAGCGCGAGCAGGTCGCGCGGCGGGCGCGCGTCGTCGCCGCGGACGACCACGATGGCGGCGAAGACCTGCTCGAGGGCCTGGGCGGCCTCGGGGTCGACGGCGGCCTTGCCGGTCAGCACCCCGCGCAGGAACCAGCGAGGGCCGTCGGCGCCGATGAACCGCGCCGGACGGTGCCCGGTGCGCCCCTCCGCGGTGCGGACGGGGAGCCGGGCGAGCAGCTCACGGCCGAACGGGCCGGGCAGGTCGTCGGCCGAGCCGCCCTGCTTCGTCACGGACTCGGCGATCTCCGCGCGGATCTCGTCCCAGATGCCCTCGGTGCGCGGCGCCGCGAACGCCTGGACCTGCAACGACGAGCCCTCGAGGTTGACCTGGGCGGCCGAGACGACCGAGGTCGTCTTGTCGATCTCCATCCGCAGCTCCATGCCGGGGACGCCGGGCAGCAGGATCGCGCCGAGGTCGACCCGCGGGGCCCCCTCGGGCGCGTCGGCGGCGTCCCAGGGCCCGCGCTCGCGCTGGGGCACGCTGTCGGCCGCCACCTCGTCGACGACGTCGGGGGTCGACGTCACGTCGTCGGCCACCGCGCCCTCGGTGTCGCTCGTGCGTGCGTCACGCCGGAAAAGGCCCACCGGAACTTCCCTTCTCACCGGAGGCCACCAAGAGGCCTCCACATCGACAGTAATCCGCCCGCGGCGTCGGACCTAGCGCCGCCGCGCCCACGGTCACGCCGGGGGGTTGGCCGCCGCGAGCCAGCCGCCGCTGGACCCGAACCCGCCCTCGCCGCGGTCAGACCCGGGCAGGGCCTCGACCTCGACGAACCGGGCGCGCTCGACGCGCTGGATGACCAGCTGCGCGATGCGGTCGCCGCGCCGCAGCTCGACGGGCGCCTCCACATCGGTGTTGAGCAGGGTGACGGCGATCTCGCCCCGGTACCCGGCGTCGACGGTGCCGGGCGCGTTGACGATCGTGAGGCCGTGCCGGGCCGCGAGCCCCGAGCGGGGGTGCACGAACGCCGCGTACCCGTCCGGCAGCGCGATCGCGACGCCGGTGGGCACGGTGACCCGCCCCTGCGGGGGGATCGTCACGTCCTGCCTGGCCACGAGGTCGGCCCCCGCGTCACCAGGGTGCGCGTACGCCGGGGCGGGGAGCGCGTCGTCGAGCCGGAGCAGCAGGACCTCGAGGGTGGTGTCAGCGGTCACGGAGGCAGACCCTACCGCCAGTGGATGGGACCGTGACCCGGCGCCACGCGCGGATGGGATGCTGGTGCCATGCCCGACGACCTCGCCCGCCCTGCCACCGTCATGTACTCCGAGCGCGTCCTGCCGGGCGCTCTCGGCTGGCTCCTCGCGCCCGCGGCCGCAGGGGTGATGGCCGCCGTCTTCTACCCGGTCGGCACGACCCTCGCCGTGGTGGTCGGCGCCGTGACCCTCGTCGCCGCCGTGGCCTTCGGCCTGCGGACCTCTCCCCTGGTGCAGGTCGCCGATGGGGAGCTGCGCGTCGGCGACGCGCACATCCCGCTCGAGCTGCTCACCGCGCCGCGCGCCCTGGACCGCGAGCAGACCCGCCACGAGCTCGGCCAGGGCTTCGACCCTCGCGCGCACGTGGTGCTGCGCTCGTGGGCGGGGACGGCTGTGCGGGTCGAGGTGGACGACCCGCTCGACCCGACCCCGTACTGGCTCGTCTCGACCCGGCGCCCCGCGGAGCTCGCCACGGCGATCGCGGCCGGGGTCCGCTGACCCGGCGCCCCGCGTCTCCGGGCATGGCAGAGGCCGCTGGGCCCAGGCTCTCCCTGGACCCAGCGGCCTCCGTCAACTCAGCGCCGTGCGGCGTTGGGCGTGGGTCAGGCGGCGCACTCCGAGCAGACCGGCTGGCCGTTCTTCTCGAACGCCAGCTGGCTGCGGTGGTGCACGAGGAAGCAGCGGGTGCACGTGAACTCGTCCGCCTGCCGCGGGAGCACGCGCACCGAGAGCTCCTCAGAGGAGAGGTCGGCGCCGGGGAGCTCGAATCCCTCCGCGGCCTCCGTCTCGTCCTCGTCCACCACGCCCGAGTTCTTGTCGGAGCGCCGAGCCTGGAGCTCCTGCAGCGAGTCTTCGCTGAGGTCCTCCTCGGTCTTGCGCGGGGCGTCGTAGTCGGTTGCCATGAGCTGGGTCACACTCCGTGTCGTCGGCGGATCATCGTATGCGGGCTCAATGCGTCAGCCTCGACGTTTGTTCCCGTAGCGCTGCGGATTCTGCACTATTTCGCTGGGCGCTGCACACACGGACAAATGACCAACTTGGCGCACATGGTGGTAGACGCTTTCATTCGTCACTCGCCGCGCCGAGCCGCTCCAAGATCCCCACGAGCTCCGCGACGGTCCCCGCGGGCCCGGCCACGGTCATCTCCGTGTCCGCCCTGCGCCCATTCAGGCCGGTCACGACCGCGCCGGCCTCCTGCGCGACCAGGCCGCCCGCGGCCAGGTCCCAGGGATTCAACCCCCGCTCGTAGTAGAGGTCCAGACCACCCGACGCGATCGAGCAGAGGTCGAGGGCGGCTGAGCCGATGCGACGAATATCACGCACTAGGGGAAGTACTTCTGCGACGATACGCGCCTGTGCGCGGCGCCGCTGGGCGATGTATCCGAATCCTGTGCCCAGCAACGACGTCGCCAGATCGGGCGCCGCATTGACGCGCAGGACACGCCCGTCCAACGACGCCCCGAGCCCCCGGCCGGCCGTGTAGGTGCGCCCGTCGGCGACCGAGTGCACGCACCCGGCCACCGCCGTCCAGCGCTGCGGGTCGGGCTCCCCGGCCACCACGGCCACCGAGATCGCATAAGCGGGGATCCCGTAGAGATAGTTCACGGTGCCGTCGATGGGGTCCAGCACCCACGTCAGGCCCGTCGTCCCGGGCACGTACCCCTCCTCCTCCCCGAGCACCCCGTCGTCGGGCCGGTGCTCGGCGAGCATGGCCCGCAACAGCGCCTCGGAGGCCAGGTCCATCTCCGTGACGACGTCGATGGGGCTGGACTTGGTGGCGGCGACCGCCACCCGGTCGGGACGGCCGTCGTGCACGAGCCGGCCCGCCGCCCGCGCGAGCGTCTCGGCGAGCGCGACGAGGTCGCGGGTCAGGTCGGCATCGGGCAGGGCGGCGTCGGGCAGGGGTTCCGGGGTCGAGTTCACCTGCCCATCGTGCCCGACCACGGCCCCTCGGCGGGGACCGGTCGGCTCAGCGCCGCTTGCGCCTGCCCTGCCAGGGCCCCGGCGCGCTGAGGTGGAACCGCATCGCCGCGAGCCGCAGCGCGAAGACCAGTGCCACGACCAGGGCCGACGTGGCGCTGGTGAGCAGGCCCGTCTCCCACAGGAGCGCGGTCGAGGCCGCCCCCGCCAGTGCGGGCACGGCGTACAGCTCGCGGTGGTGGAGCACCGCGGGGACCTCCGCGGTCAGCAGGTCGCGCAGCACCCCGCCCCCGATCCCCGTGATCGTGCCGACGAACACCGCGGCGACCAGGCCCGAGTCGTACTGCAGCCCTTTGATCGTCCCGACCACGGCGAACAGCGCGAGCGACCCCGCGTCCAGGACGGCGATCGTGCGTCGCGCGCGGACCAGCCGCGGGTGGAAGAAGTACATCGCCAGCCCGCCGGCGAGGGCGGTGACGATGAACAGCCAGTTCGCGATCGCGACCGGCGGGATCGAGCCGATCAGGACGTCCCGCATCAGGCCGCCGCCCAGGCCCGCGGCCCACGCGAGCACCAGCACGCCGAACACGTCGAACGTCTTGCGCACGGCTGCGAGCCCGCCCGACAGCGCGCCGACGAAGATCCCCGCCAACTCCATGACAGGCTCGAACGGCACCTCTGGGACCATCCAGCGATCATCGCAGCGTCGCGGTGGTCATCGCCGCGCGGCGCACCGGGCCGCCTACCGCCGAACGGGCGACATCGGTGGGAGGCTCTTCCGAGGGCTACAGGGAGGTCTAATGGGTGAGCTCGAGCTGGTGGGCCTGCACGACGACGGCGAGCACCTGGTGCTCGCCGCGGCCGACGGGCAGCGCTTCCGCCTGCGCATCGACGAGCCGCTGCGCGCTGCCGTGCGCCGCGACCGGCCGCAGCTGGAGCAGCTGCGCTCCGCGCAGGCCGGCGTGCTGAGCCCTCGAGAGATCCAGTCGAGCATCCGCGCCGGCCGCACCGCGCAGGAGGTCGCCGACGAGGCTGACCTCCCGGTGGAGCAGGTGCGGCGCTACGAGGGCCCCGTGCTGGCCGAGCGCGCCTTCATCGCCGACCAGGCGCGGGCCACCCGGGTGGGCCGCGACGCAGGCGCCCCAGAGCTGGGCGACCTGGTCACCGACCGGCTCGCCGCCCGTGGAGTGGCCCTCGCCACGCTCGCCTGGGACGCGCACCGCGGCCAGTCCGGACCATGGATCGTCGTCGCCCGCTTCACGGTGGGCGATGGCCCGCGGGAGGCGCGGTGGACCTTCGACCCCGCCAAGCGCGTGGTCCAGGCCGACGAGGACGAGGCGCGGTGGCTCTCGGAGACCGAGATCGCCGACGAGCCCGTGCCGCGCCGCCACCTGGCAGCGGTGCGGGACGTGGTGTTCGACGTGGAGGCCGACGGGACGCTGCGCCCGGCGTCCACCGGGGCGACGGCCCCGGATGCCGTCGATCCTGCGCCCGAGGACACGACCGCCGCGCTGCTCGACGACCTGACCTCACGCCGCGGCGTGCGCCAGCAGCTCGAGCTGGACGAGGACGACGAGTGGGAGGGCTTCGGCCCCGCCCACGCGTTCGACTTCGAGGCGGGTGTTCCTGGCGCGCACCCGGTCGACGCGGACCCGGAAGCCGAGGCGAAGGTGCTCACCCCGCCCGCGTACCCCGCCGGCGACGTGCCTGCCCTGCCGGCCCTCGCCCCCGCGCGCGCCCCTGCCGCCCCTGCCTCCGGGCATGCGCCATCCTCCGCGCGGGACTCCCACCCCACGGGCAGCAAGCGGCCCGGGCCCGAGGCAGTCGCCGCTCCCCCGGCTGACGAGGCCCCGGCCGCCGAGCGGCCCAAGGCTCGCAAGGGCCGGGCCAAGGTCCCGAGCTGGGACGAGATCGTGTTCGGGGCCAAGCCCGAGTAGGCGAGGACGGCCCGGCCGGACCGCGTCGTCGTCTCAGGCGGCAGACGAGGGGCCCGGCGCCTCGGGCAGCATGCCCAGCGTCTGAGGCGACGGCGCCGCGGCCCGCATGGTGCGCGCCGTCTGACGGCGCACGTGGTGGCGCCGGCACAGCACCTCGTAGCCGACCTCGTCCGACGTCGCGTCGACGTCGCCGACCACCACCTGCTCGCCCTCGACGACCATGACCCCGCCCACCGTCCGGGCGTTGTGCGTGGCGCGGGCCCCGCACCAGCACAGGGCCTGGACCTGCAGCACCTCGACCCGGTCGGCCAGCGCCAGCAGCCGGGCCGACCCCGGGAACAGGCGGGTGCGGAAGTCGGTCGTGATGCCGAACGCGAAGACGTCGGCGCCGAGGTCGTCCACGACACGGGCCAGCTGGTCGACCTGCTCGGCCGTGTAGAACTGGGCCTCGTCGCAGATCAGGTAGTCCACGGCCCGGCCGTGCGTCCGCCGCTCGACGACCTCGGCCCAGAAGTCGGTGGCAGGCGTGACCTCGAACGCGGGCACGCTCAGGCCCAGGCGCGAGGACAGGCGGTCCTCCCCCGAACGGTCGTGCGAGGTGAACAGCAGCCCGTCGCGGCCGCGCGCGGCGTGGTTGTGGTGCATCTGCAGGGCCAGGGTCGACTTGCCGCAGTCCATGGTGCCCGAGAAGAAGGCCAGCTCAGCCATGCAGGTCCTCCGGTGCCTCAGGCGTGGACGGTCAAGAAGGGGACGGCCATCTCGGCGGGGGTCAACGAGCCGTGCACGCCCACCAGGTCCATCGACCCCTTGCTCTGCGTGCGCGAGTCGACCACCGTCGCGCGTCCGCGCATCGCGACGACCACGTCCCCGATGAGCGGGCGGACGTGCTCGGCCACGTCGCCGAACCACCCCGCCTCGACGGCGTGGTCACCGAGCGCGACCAGCGCCGCGTCGCCCAGGGTCTCGCGCCAGCGCAGCGCGACCGCCTCGGAGCGCTCGCGCAGGTCGTCGCCCGGGGGCACGTGCACGTGGACGGCGCGCGGCTCCCCCGCCACCAGCTGCACCCCCTCCGAGAGCGCGGGAGTCCGCGCCACGTCCCACCGCAGCGAGCGGTCGACGTCCACCATCCCGTGGTCGGCGGTCACGATGAGGCTCGTGCCGGTCGGCAAGGACCGGGCCAGCCGGCCGAGCTCGCGGTCCAGCGCGGACAGCGCGTCGCCCCACTGCCGCGAGCCCCAGCCGTGGTGGTGCCCGATCTTGTCGACGTCGCCCCAGTAGAGGTAGACCAGCGCCGGTCCCATGAGCTCGAACAGCGCCACGTCGACGCGGTCCGCGAGCGGCTCCGCCCCCCGGTACGACCCTCCGCGCAGCGCGGCCTCGGTGAGGCCCGAGCCCGCGAACCTGGCAGGGCCCACGCTCGTCACCGGCACCCCGGCGGCGGTGACCCGCTCGAAGACGGTCGTCTCCCGCTGCCACTCGCGTGCGGGCCCGGCGCCCTCCCACGAGACGAGGTTCGCGAGCCCGCCCGTGCGCGGGTTGCGCGCCGTGTAGCCCACCATCCCGGTGCGCCCCGGCTCCGCGCCGGTCCCGAAGGAGCCGAGCGACGCCGCGGTGGTCGAGGGGTAGCCGGCGCTGAGCGGCGCGGAGGCCGCGAGCAGGGAGCGCAGGAACGGCGCGTGGCCCGCGCGCTCGGAGAGGTTGTGCTGGCCGAGGCCGTCGACGAGCACCACGCAGGCCCGCTGGACGCGCGGCAGGCCGAGCCGGGCTCGTGCGGCGGCGCCGCCGGGCACGTCCGGGACGCCGAGCGCGTCGGCGACCGCGGGCAGCACCCCGCCGAGGTGCCGTCCGGCGTAGTCGGGGCCGACCAGCCCCGCCGCGGCGAGGTCGGCGCCCGTGGGCGCGGTCATGGCGGTGCGGGCGGGCGTCAGCGGGTCGGTGCTCATCGTCCGCGAGCGCTCGCCGCGGAGAGCTGGCGGGCGAACGCGGCGGCGGCGCGCACGGCGTCCTGGCCCTCGGCGACGGCGCTGACCCGCACGACGACGTCGTCAGGGGTGAGGGTGCCGGTGAGGCCGTGGTCGGCGTCGCAGTTCGGGTCGGCGCACGAGGCAGGCTCGAGGTCGACGCGGGAGACGGCGCCCCACCCGACGGCCAGGGTGAGCTCGGCGGCGAGGTCGCCTGCCCGGTGCTGCTCGGGGGTGGCCACGACGTGGGTGAGGGCCACCGAGCGGAGCTCGGCGAGCGGCACGGACTCGGTGGTCGCCGCGGCGCTGGCTGACGGGTTCTCGCTGTCCGCGGGGTGGTCGTCGACGTGGGCGACGACCAGCCGGGTCGGCGTCAGCACCAGGACGGTCACGTGGCGGCGCACCTCGGCGGCGTCGAACGTGGTCTCGGGGTGGACGAGGTGGGCGACGACCGGCTCGTCCGCGACAGCGATGTCGAGGACGTCCGCGACGAGCTCGGGGTAGTAGCCCGCCCGGTGGAGGTCCTGGCGGAGGTCGGTGAAAGCAGGGGGCACCCGCCCATCCTCCCACTTCCCGAGGGGGTCTCAGGTCGGCAGGGCCCGGCGCGCCCTGTCGGCGCGGTCCGCCGTCGCGACGTGGGCCCGTGCTCCGAGCACCATGGCGCCGCGCTCGGCGACGACGACGGGATTGAGCTCGAGGCTGCGCAGCTCGGGCAGGTCGTCGGCGAGCACGGAGACGCGGGCGATGACGTCTTCGAGGGCGGGCACGTCGAGCGGCGGCAGCCCCCGGTAGCCGAACAGCCGGGGGGCGGCGCGCGCCGAGCGGACGAGCTCGGCGACGTCGACGCCGGTCAGGGGCGGCACGCCGTAGCTCACGTCGCCCAGGAGGTCGGAGGCGTCGCCGGAGAGCCCGAAGCTGATCACGGGCCCGAAGAGCGGGTCCTCCACCGACCGCACGACGCAGGCGGCGCCGCGCGGGACCATGGCCTGCACCTCGAGCGGGGCGCGCCCGGGCTCGAGGTGGTGGTGGGCGGCGAGCTCGAGGACTTGCTCGACGTCGGCCCGCAGCTCGGCCTCGTCGTGCACGTCGAGCCGGACCCCGCCCAGGTCGGAGCGGTGACGCAGCGTCGGCACGGTGGTCTTGAGCGCGACGGGCCACCCGATGCGGCGCGCGGCGTCGACGGCCTCCTGAGGGGTCGTGACGGGCGCCGACTCGACGACGTCGATGCCCACGCAGGCGAGCAGCGCGGTGGTGCGCTCCTGGTCGAGGACGAGGCCGGCGCCGGGGACGCTGTCGGCCAGCCAGCCGGTGACGAGCCGCCGGGCCGCGCGGGTGTCGGCGCCCACGGGGTGCACCGGCGTGCCGCGCTCCGCCGCGCGCCAGGCGGCGTACCGGGCGGCCTGCCCGAGTGCCAGGACGGCGTCCTCGGGCGTCGTGTACGCGGGGACCGTCCAGGCGCGCCCCTCGGCGTCATCGGCGGTGAGGTCGGCGGTGGCGCCGTGCATGCCTGCGACGCAGGCGACGGTCGCGCGGCCCGATCCGGCGGCGGCGCGGGCCACGGCCCGGGCGAGGCGGGCCTCGGAGCTGCCGACGATGGGCACGTGCACGACGATCACGACGTCGGTGTCGGGGTCGGCGTACAGGTCGCCGAGGGCGCTGTCGATCGCGGCGTCGTCGGCGTCCTCCCCGAGGATCACGGCCTGTCCCCCGACGGCGAGCCCGGCGGCGGCCCCGGCCTCGGCCACCAGGGCGGCCATGGGCGCGCTGCTGGCGACGATCGCCGCGCGCCGCCCGGTGGGCAGCGGCTGCAGGGCCAGGAGCTGGGCCACCTCGAGGAGCTGGTGGGTGTTCTCGACGCGGATCACACCGGACTGGCGCATGACCTCCTCGAGGGTGCGGCGCGGGGCGTGCGTGGCGCGCACGGCGTGCCCTGGGGGGACGACCTGGCCCGACCGCCCGGCGGTGACCACGACCACGGGCTTGACCGCGGCGAGGCGGCGCGCGACCCGGGAGAACTTGCGGGGGTTGCCGATGGACTCCAGGTACAGGCATGCGACCTGGGTCGCCTCGTCGTCGTGCCAGAACTGCATGAGGTCGTTGCCGGAGACGTCGGCGCGGTGCCCGGCCGAGACGAAGCAGGACAGCCCGAGGTGGCGGCGGCGCACCGACCCCAGGAGCGCGACGGCCATCGGCGCGGACTGGCAGAAGAGGCCGATCCCGCCCGGGGCGGGCGGCTCGGCGGCCAAGGTGGCGTTGAGCGTGCGCCCCTCGACGTGGGACAGGACGCCATAGGAGCCGGGACCGACGACGCGCATGCCCGCGGCGTGGGCGGTGCGCAGCAGGGCCCGCTGCAGCGCGAGGCCCGCCGGGCCCGTCTCGGCGTAGCCGGCGGAGAGCACCACCACGCCCCGGACGCCGAGCGGGGCGAGTGCGCGCACCGCTGCCACGGACTCGGCCGCGGGGACGGTGAGCACCGCGAGGTCGATCGGCCCGGGGACGGCCGCCAGGCCCTCCCACGCGCGGATGCCCGCGGGAAGGCCCGCCTCGAGCCCGCCCACGCCCACGGCGTGCGCCTCGACGCCCTCCGACCCGGCCAGGTCGAGGAGCACCCGCCGGGTCAGCAGGTCCTCCAGCGACCCCGGGGCCGCGTTCGGGGAGGCGACGACGACCGCGGACCGCGCTGACAGGAGGCCCCGCACGCTCTGCGCCTCCGCGCGGTGCTCCCGGTCCGCCATGACCGCCAGGGAGCGGTCGGTGGGGTCCAGGTCGAACGCGACGGTCACCACGCCGTCCTCGATCGACTGCCGCACGGCGTAGCCCGCCTCGCGGAACACGCCGATCATCTTGCCGTTCTGGGGCAGGACGTCAGCGGTGAAGCGCCGCACGCCCCGTTCGCGGGCCGCGGCGGCCAGGTGCTCGAGCAGCACGGAGCCCAGCCCGCGCCCGTGGTGGGCGTCGGCGACGTTGAAGGCCACCTCGGCCTCGTCGGCGCCGACCCGGTCGTAGCGCGCCACGCCGATGATCTGCTCGTCAGCCGTCACCGCGACCAGGGCGACGCGGTCGTCGTGGTCGACGCGGGTGAACCGCTCGAGGTCGCGGTCGGGCAGCCGGGTCAGGGTCGCGAAGAACCGCAGGTACGTCGAGCGCTCCGACTGGGCCACGTGGAAGGCCTGCAGCGCGTCGGCGTCGGACGGCAGGATCGGCCGCACGTGCGTGGTCGACCCGTCGCGCAGGACGACGTCCGCCTCCCAGCCGGCCGGGTACGCAGCCGGCTGCTCCTGCGGGGCGTCGTCGATGACCTCGGGCATGTGGCCAGGCTAGTGTGCCGCCGTCCAGACGCCGGACTGCCAGGCCGGGTCGGGCGACGAGCCGCGCGCCGTGCACGGGCAACCGGGTGGGCACGCGACAATGACCCTGCACGGAAGCCCGTGCAGCCCAGAGACCGTGTCCCGCGCACGGGCAGCATCACCGAGGAGCCGCATCCCCCATGGCGCGCCGCACCGCGACCCCAGACGTCCCGCCCGAGGACGTCGTCGAGCGCATCGTCGACATCGACGTCGCGACCGAGATGGAGGGCTCGTTCCTCGAGTACGCCTACTCGGTCATCTACTCGCGCGCCCTGCCGGACGCCCGCGACGGGCTCAAGCCCGTGCAGCGGCGCATCCTGTTCCAGATGTCGGAGATGGGCCTGCGCCCTGACCGCCCGCACGTGAAGTCCTCGCGGGTGGTCGGCGACGTGATGGGCAAGCTGCACCCGCACGGCGACACGGCCATCTACGACGCGATGGTCCGCATGGCCCAGCCGTTCGCGCTGCGCCTGCCCATGGTGGACGGGCACGGCAACTTCGGCTCGCTGGACGACGGGCCCGCCGCCCCCCGGTACACCGAGGCCCGCCAGGCGCCGGCCGCCGCGCAGATGACCGCCGGGCTCGACGAGGACGTCGTCGACTTCGTGCCGAACTACGACAACAAGCTGACCCAGCCCGAGGTGCTGCCCGCGGCGATCCCGAACCTCCTCGTGAACGGGGCCACCGGGATCGCAGTCGGCATGGCCACCAACATGGCCCCGCACAACCTCGTCGAGGTCGTCGCCGCCGCACGCCACCTCGTGGCGCATCCCGACGCGACGCTCGAGGACCTGATGCGCTTCGTGCCCGGGCCCGACCTGCCCACCGGCGGCAAGATCGTCGGCCTCGACGGGGTGCGCGACGCCTACCGCACCGGCCGCGGCGCCTTCCGCACCCGGGCCACGACCCGCATCGAGAACGTCACCGCCCGGCGCAAGGGCATCGTCGTCACCGAGCTGCCCTACGGCGTGGGGCCGGAGAAGGTCATCGAGAAGATCAAGGAGGGCGTGCAGAACAAGAAGCTCGCCGGCATCTCCAACGCCGTCGACCTCACCGACCGGTCGCACGGCCTGCAGCTGGTCATCGAGATCAAGACGGGCTTCAACCCCGAGGCGGTGCTCGAGCAGCTCTACCGGTACACGCCCCTCGAGGACTCGTTCTCGATCAACAACGTCGCGCTCGTCGAGGGGCAGCCGCGCACGCTGGGCCTGCGCGAGCTGCTCCAGGTGTGGGTCGACCACCGCATCGACGTGGTGCGTCGCCGCACCCGGCACCGGCTCGCGAAGCGCCTCGAGCGCCTGCACCTCGTCCAGGGGCTGCTCATCGCCATCCTCGACATCGACGAGGTCATCCAGGTGATCCGCACCTCGGACGACTCCGAGGCCGCCCGGGCCCGTCTGCGCACGGTCTTCGACCTGTCCGAGCCGCAGGCCGAGTACATCCTCGAGCTCCGCCTGCGCCGCCTCACCAAGTTCTCCCGGATCGAGCTCGAGAAGGAGCAGGAGCAGCTCGAGCTCGAGATCGCCGAGCTGCAGGGCATCCTGGCCGACGAGTCCCTGCTGCGCCTGGTCGTGTCCGATGAGATGGCGGAGGTCGCCGCCACGTACGGGACCCCGCGGCGCACCATCCTGCTCGAGTCGTCCGGCGGCGCGAGCGTCACCGGCGCCGCCGCCTCGGCCCGCTCAGCCACGCCGCTCGAGATCCAGGACACCCCCTGCTGGGCCCTGATGTCCGTCACCGGGCTCCTCGCGCGCACCGCCGGCGAGGAGGAGCCGCCCCGCCCGGACGAGCGCCGGGCCAAGCACGACGTGCTGCAGGGCGCCGTGGCCACCACCGCGCGCGGCGAGGTGGGGGTCGTCACCTCGCACGGGCGCATGGTGCGGGTCTCGGTGCTGGACCTGCCGTCCCTGCCCCCGACCGACGGCGCCCCGGCCCTCTCCGGCGGGGTGCCGCTCAGCGAGGTCGTCGGCCTGGCGCCGGGCGAGCGGGCCGTCGGCCTCGCCTCCCTGGCGCCGGACGCGCCGCCCCTCGCCCTCGGCTCGGCGAGCGGGACGGTCAAGCGCGTCGCCCCCGGCGACGTCCCCGGCAACAAGGACGCCTGGGAGGTCATCTCCCTCAAGGCCGGCGACGAGATCGTCGGCTGCGCGCCCGCGCGCGACGGCGACGAGGTCGTCTTCGTGAGCTCCGACGCGTCCCTGCTGCGCTTCTCCGCCTCAGCCGTCCGGCCGCAGGGCCGCACCGCCGGCGGCATGGCCGGCATCAAGCTCGCCGCCGGCCAGCGCGCCGTGTGGTTCGGCGTGGTCCCGGCAGGGCTGGAGGCGGCCGTCGTGACGGTGGCCGGGTCCTCCACAGCCCTCCCCGGCACCCAGGCCGGCTCGGCGAAGACCACCCCGTTCGAGCTGTACCCCGGCAAGGGCCGCGCGACCGGCGGGGTGCGCGCCCACCGGTTCCTGCGCGGCGAGGACACCCTGATCCTCGCGTGGGTGGGCGCCGCCCCGCCGCACGCCAGCGGCTCCGCCGGGCAGCCCGTCGACCTGCCGGCGCCCGACCCACGACGGGACGGCTCCGGGATCGCGCTCTCCGCGCCGGTGGTCGCGATCGGCTGACCGGGCGATCGCAGACCGGGCCGACGCGCGGCGGACGCGTCGGCCGGGCGTCGGCGGCGGGTCCGCCCGCCCGCCTGTCAGGCGGGCTGGCCGCCGCCGGGCAGGCCGCGGGCCGGCGGCGGCGCGTCGGCCGCCCGGGCAGCGGACTCGTGCTGGCCGGAGCCCTCGCGGCGCGCGGCCGCGACGCCGACGACCA
>JADGMW010000475.1_pt1 | contig 16322 bp, 13 predicted proteins | sample 8641801 | NCBI WGS metagenome assembly JADGMW01 (sample SAMN16272018, study PRJNA661076) | feces metagenome | isolation source: fecal sample from diarrhoea affected cattle A | host: Bos taurus | place: South Africa: Lokaleng Village, Mahikeng | collected 2019-09
ACACCCTCGACGCGGTGCTCGCGGAGCTGGGCCGGTTGCGGGCCGGTGGCCGGGTCGTGGGCGTGGTCTCGCACGTGGAGGCGCTCAAGGCGTCCATCGCCGAGCGGATCGAGGTGCGCCGCCTGCCCGACGGCGCCAGCACCCTCACCGTGCGCGCGGGCTGAGCGGGGCCGGGCCGCGGCCGCCACCTGCGCGACAGGCGGCGGCCCGGCCTCGGCTCACGACCCGGAGGCCAGGGCCCGGATCAGGGGGCCGGCTCGGTCGTCGACGGCCGGGCGCCCATCTTGGCGACGGCCTCCCGGGCCACCCGTGCGCCGGCCCGGGCCGCTGCCACGGGCTCCTGCTCGCGGGACCAGTGGTCCAGGAACCCGGCGCAGAACGCGTCGCCGGCGCCGGTGGTGTCCACCGCGGGGACCCGGTCCGCCGGGACGTGCACCGGGTCGGACCCGGCGCTCGCCACGACGCACCCGTCACCGTCGAGGGTGACCACCGCCGTCTCGTAGTGCTCGGTCAGCCGGGCCGCGCCCAGCATCGGGTCGGAGGTCCCGGTGAGGGCCTCCGCCTCGTCCCGGTTCGGGAAGCAGAGCTGGGCGCCCGCGGTCCACCGCAGGAACTGGTCCGGCCCCACCTCCCGCAGGAACGCCACCGAGCTGGGGTCCACCGACACCGGGGTGCCGAGGGCTCGGGCACGGTCCGTGAGGGTCATCGCGGCGCCGCGGACACCGAGCTCGAAGTACGAGTACCCGGTGAGGTGCAGCATCGAGGCGGCGCCGAGCAGCTCGGCGGGCACGTCGTCCGCGGTGAGGTTGAGGTTCGCCGCGCGGTCCACGAGCATCGTGCGCCGCCCCTCGGGGTCGACCATGACCACGATGGTGCCGGTCTCGGCGGACGGGTCCACCGCGAGCCGGGCGTGCACGCCGAACCCCGCGAGGAAGTCCGTGTGGAACGCGTGGTCGAAGGCCCCCACCCGCCCCACGAACGTGACGTGGTTCCCCAGTCGCCCGAGCCAGCACGCCTGGTTGGCGGCTGACCCGCCGGGGCTCCGGACGATCTCCGCACGGGTGTCGGAGTCGGCCGTCACCCCGGCGAGCGGGCGGACCAGGATGTCGTTGATGACGTCCCCGACGACGAGGACCCCTCCCGGTCCGCCCGTCGGGCCGACGTCAGCGCTGGTCGGCGCCACGACCAGCCCACGCGGTCGCGATCTGGCCACCGAGGGTGATGTTGTTGCTGGCGATGTCGATGTTGACGTCCAGGCTCTTCCCGTCGGTGTGCTGCACCAGGTACGCGAGCAGGAACGGGGTGACCTCCTTGCCGACCACGCCCTGGGCGTCGGCGGCCTCGAACGCGGCGGCGAGCACGGTGTCGTGCAGCTCGGGGTCCAGCTGCTGGCTCTCCGGCAGCGGGTTCGCGACGAGCACCGCGTGCGTCGAGCCCAGGGAGTCGTGGGCGGCCATGATGCCCGCGACCTCCTCGGGGGACTCGACGCGCCAGTCGATGTCGTGGCCCGAGTCGGTCAGGTAGAAGCCGGGGTAGCGCTTGGTGCGGTACCCGACGACGGTCACGCCGAGGGACTCGAGGCGCTCGAGCGTGGCGGGGATGTCGAGGATCGACTTGGCCCCGGCGGAGACCACCGTGATGGGCAGGCGCGAGAGCATCGTGAGGTCCGCGGACTCGTCGAAGGACTCCTGGGCGCCGCGGTGGACGCCGCCCAGCCCGCCTGTCGAGAAGACCCGGATGCCCGCGGCGTGCGCCAGCAGGGCGGTCGCGGCGACCGTCGTCGCGCCGGTGGTCTTGGTGACCATCGCGATGCCGAGGTCACGGCTCGACACCTTGATGACCGACGTGTCCTCGGCGATGCGCACGATGTGCTCGTCCTCGAGCCCCACCCGCAGCACGCCGTCGATCACGGCGATGGTGGCGGGGGTGACGCCGTCGTCGACGAGCAGCCGCTCGAAGTGGCGGGCGGCCTCCAGGTTGCGGGGGCGCGGGAAGCCGTGGCTGATGATCGTCGACTCGAGGGCGACGACAGGGCGGCCCTCGGCGAGGGCGTCGGCGACGGCTTCGGACAGGACGACAGGGGTGGTGCTCATGAAGTGGCTCCTTGGTAGCTCTTGTCTGACTGGTCGGAAGCCGCGACATCGGGTTTCGCGGTGGGCGCCGGTCCGGCGATCCGGATGGCGCCGAGCGCGAGCAGGGCCGTCACGGGGACGGCCATGAACGCGAGCTGGAGGCCCGCAGCGTCGGCGACGGCGCCGAGCAGCAACGGGAAGGCGATGGAGGTCGCCGAGGTGAGCAGGGACGCCCGCGCCACGGCAGCGTCCGGCCGCCGCGGGAAGCCGCTGACGACGAGCGCGATCGACGCGGGGTAGAGGTTGGCGGCGGCGAGCCCGCCCAGGCCGGCGGCGAGCACCGCGACGACGGGGGTGCTCGCGACGGAGAGCAATGCGACGGCGACGATGCCCACCAGCAGCGACGCCACGAGCACGCGTGGCGCGCCGAGCCGCCCGACGAGCCGGCTGCCGGCCACGCGGCCGGCCACGATGGCGGCCCACATCACGGACGCCGCCCCCGCGGCGGTGGGCGCGGAGAACCCGCCGACATCCACCAGGTGGGTGGCTGTCCAGAAGATGAACGACCACTCGACGGCCACGCTCAGGCACATGGCCGCGTAGGCGGCCCGCGGCCGGCGCAGGGCGACCCTCGCCCGGCCCGCCGTCGGGCCGGTGGAGTCCGCGTCCACCGACGATCGACCGCGCAGCAGCAGGGGCAGCGCGAGGACGATCAGCAGCGCCGCCTGCACCGCGGGGAACCCGCGCCAGCCGAGGGCCGTGGCCGCCACCACCGGGAGGGCGGCGGCGGCGGCCACGGCCCCGACGCTGTAGGCGACGTTGAGCTCGCCGATCATCTGCGCGCCGTGGCGCCCGTGCAGCGCGACCAGGAGCGCTTGGCCCGCGATGAGGATCGAGCTCATCGCGTACCCGACCAGCACCAGCGCGCCGATGCTCATGGCCGGCGACTGCGCCGTGGCGATGACCCCGGCCCCGATCGCGCCAAGGGCCGCGGAGCCGATCAGGATGGGCATCCGCCCGTGCCGCCGGCGGACCCGCTCGGCGACCGTCGCCGCCAGCAGGCCGCCGACCGCCAGCGCGGTGATGTGCAGGCTCCCCACGGTGTGCGACATGGGGATGTCGGCCTGCAGGAACGGCAGCAGGCCGCCGAGGCTGCCCTGCAGCAGCGCGCTGACCAGGACGAGCACGAAGACAGCGAGGGTCAGCCCGTCGCGCCGGGGTCCGGTGCGAGGGGCCGGCCGCACGCTGTCCACGTCGCTCAACGCAGCGTCGCGCCGGCGTCCAGCACCAGTTCGGCGCCGGTCATGTACCTGGCCTCGGAGGAGCACAGCCACCGGACGGCGTGGGCCACGTCGATGGCCTCCATGCGGTGGATGGGCAGCGGCAGCTCGAGGGCGCCGCCGACTCCCGTGGCCGTGGCCTGCCAGTGCTCGGCCGCCGGGTTCTGGGTCATGTCGGTGCCGGTGCCACCGGGGTGGACGGCGTTGACCCGGATGCTGTCGCCCGCCAGCTCGAGCGCGAGGCTCTTCAGCAGGCCCACCGTCCCGTACTTCGCCGCGGCGTAGTGGCCGATGGTGGGCAGCGGCTTGACGGCTGCGGTGGAGCCGACGAAGACGATCGACCCACCCCGCCCGCCGTCGATGATGGCGGGGATGGCCGCTCGCGCGGTGTTCCACGTGCCAGTGAGGACGACGTCGATCATCGTCTGCCACTGCTCGGGCGTGGCCTTCCACGTGAGCTCGGGCCAGCTCGCGATGCCCGCGTTCGCGACGACGAGGTCGAGCCGCCCGTAGGAGTCGGTCGCCGTGCGGACGGCAGCCTCGAGCGCGGTGTGGTCGCGGACGTCGGCGTAGGCGCTCTCCGCCCGGCCGCCGGCGTCACGGATCAGGCGGACGGTCTCCGCCAGGTCGTCGTTCGACGCGAGGGTGTAAGTGAGGCCCTCGACGGGCCGCCCGAGGTCGGTCACCACCACCGCCGCCCCCGCCTCGGCGAGGCTCACGGCGACGGCCCGTCCGATGCCGCGCGCGGCTCCGGTGACGAGCGCCACCTGGTCTGTCAGATCGATCACTGGGAGGTCTCCTTGTCGAGCGGGATGGCGGAGTCGCCGGCGGAGGCGATGAGGTCCACGACCTGGTCGCCGAACCGGGGGTCGGTCTGGAGGACCACCCGGCAGTGCGCGCCCTCCTGGGCGGGGAAGCCCATGTACTTCCCCCGGGTGTCGCACACCGTCTGGCCGCGGGTGGGGCCGTCACCGGTGACGACGTACGCGTTGACGGTGGGGGCCAGGTCCGGGACGAGCGTGCCCGCGGCGACGGCCACGGCCAGGGCGTCGTGCATGCAGCTGCGGCGCTCGCCGAACGCGGCCGCCGCGAAGAAGTCGAAGTAGAAGTCGAGGATCCGCGAGACGTACTGGCCGATGGAGCCGCCGGCGTCGAGTCGTGCCCGGTGGGAGTCGTCGAGGGTCGTCCGCATGGTGACGTCGAGGCCGACCATGGTCAGCGGCCACGGGGCCGCGAACACCGCCGCAGCGGCCTCCGGGTCGCACCAGATGTTCGCCTCGGCGACCTCGGTCACGTTGCCGGGCGCGTCCGCGGCTCCGCCCATGATGGTGACTCCGCGCACCAGGGACGGGAGCTCGGGGCACAGCCCCAGCGCGAGGGCCAGGTTGGTCAGCGGGCCCACCGCGACGATCTCCACCTCGCCCGGGTGGGCCGTCACCAGGCGGATGATCTGCTCGGCGGCGCTGCCCGGGACCACGGCCCCCACCTGCCGCCCCGAGCCGGCGTTCCCCTGCCCGTCGTCGCCGTGCACGTGGTACGCGAACACGGCCTCGCCGCCCGCGATGGGCCCTGCCGCGCCCGCGGCCACCGGGACGTCGGGGCGGCCCGCCATGTGCACGGTGTGCAGGCAGTTGCGCGTCGCGGTCGCCACGTCGACGTTGCCCCACACCGATCCCAGGCCGATGAGGTCGATGTCGGGGTGCAGCGCCGCGTAGAGGATCGCGAGGGTGTCGTCGACCCCGGTGTCGCAGTCGAGGATCATCTTCAGTGCCATGGGTGGTCTCCTGTTCTCCTGGTCGTCCGGTCCCGGCGTCAGCGCAGCCGGGCGTCGAGCGCTGTGACGCGCGAGACCAGCAGCCGGTTGAAGGCGTCGGCGTCCACCTCGAGGGCGACGTCGGCGTTGGGCGCGGCCTTGGCGACGTCGTCGACGTCCACCACCGTCATGCCGCGGGTCAGGGCGCCGGCGCACTCCACGTCGACGTGGAGGCTCCGGGTGGTCACCAGGCCCGGCTGGACGACGGCCGCCACGGCCAGCGAGTCGTGCTGGGCGGTGGACGTGGTGCCCGCCACGGCCAGGTAGTACGCGGTGTAGAACTCGACCATCGCCAGCACGGCCTCGGCCACCGGGCCGCCGCCACGCAGGCCGTCCCAGTCCTCGGGGGCGGTGAGCGCCTGGTGGGTCACGTCCAGGCCGACCATCGTCACGGGGACGCCTGCGGCGAAGACCCGGGCCGCGGCCTCGGGGTCGTACCAGATGTTGAACTCCGCGGCGGGGGTCATGTTGCCGATCACCCGGGCCCCGCCGCCCATCAGGACGATGCGCTCGAGCCTCGCGGCGACATCCGGGAACGCGGCGACGAGCACCGCGACGTTCGTCAGCGGGCCCAGCGCGATGAGCGTCACCGGCTCCGCCGAGCCCTCGATCACGTCGACCATGACCTGCACGGCCGATCGGGGGTCCGCGCCGCGCGGCGCCGGGTCGAGCCGGACGCCCCCGAACCCGTCCTCCCCGTGGGTGCTCGGGTCCGGCGCGGAGTCCCGGCGCACCAGCGGCACATCGGCCCCCGCCGCCACCGGCACGTCGTCCCGGCCGAGCAGGTGCAGGAGGCGCAGCGCGTTCTCGGTGGTGTGGGCCAGCCCGGTGTTGCCACCCACCGTGGTGACGGCCCGCAGGTCCAGCTCGGGGCTCGCGACGGCGAGCATGAGGGCCAGGGCGTCGTCGATGCCCGGGTCGGTGTCGATGATGACGGGGATGGCCATGGTCACTCCTCGGTCTCGGCGTTGAGACGGTCGGTCAGGCGGTCGGGCGGTCACGCGCCGAGGGCGCGCAGGAACTTCTCATGGAAGGCCCGGACGTCGAGCGTGTCGACCAGGCGCACCACCCCGGGCTCGAGCGGGTCGGTGGGGTCCGCCTCGAAGCCGCGCAGGTCCGCGACGACCTGGCCGCGGGTCTTCTCCCCGCGCAGCTCGACGCCGGCTCGCACCAGGCGGTACGTGGCCAGGTCCGGGTCCAGGGCCAGGGCCATCGCCAACGGGTCGTGCAGCACGCAGGTGCGCATGCCGACCAGCGGCTCGTACACGTCGATGTAGTGCTGCATGGACTGCCACAGCATCCGGCCGTGCGGCGTCTCGACGGCCTCGAGCCTCGCGACGACCTCGGCCGGCATGGCGGTGCTCATGGTGATCTCCAACCCCACCAGCACCAGGTCCCACGGTGCGTCCAGGACGAGCTGCGCGGCCTCCGGGTCGTGCCAGATGTTGGCCTCCCCGGTCTCCGAGGCGTTGCCGGGGACGCCTGCCGCGCCGCCCATCACGACCACGCGGTGGATCAGGCGGGGCAGCTCGGGCTCGAGCAGCAGGGCCAGCCCGATGTTGGTGAGCGGGCCGACGGCGACGAGCGTGAGCTCGCCGGGGCGGCTGCGCGCGAGCCGGACGATCTCCACGGCGGCCAGCGTGCCCGCCAGCTCGCGCTGCGACGGCGGGTGCCCGGCGTCGCCCAGCCCGTCGTGGCCGTGCACGAACTCGGCCGTCATCAACGGCTGCGCCATCGGCCGCGCGGCGCCCTGGTGCACGGGCACGTCGGTGAGCCCCACGGCGTCGAGGATGGTCAGCGTGTTGCGGGCGCCCACCTGCACCGGGACGTTGCCGTGCGTGACGGTGCACGCCACGAACCGCGCCCCGTTCCCGGCGCCGTACATGATCGCCATGGCGTCGTCGACGCCGGTGTCGCAGTCGAAGATGATCTCGGTGGCCATGGTCAGCCGGCCTTCCGTGCGGAGAGCGCGGCGATCGCCTCGACGGTCATGTCCCACAGCAGCGGCTTGTCGAGCCGGACGGCGACGTCCGTGTTGTGCGGCTGGCCCAGCAGGTCCTCGAAGTCGGTCACCGTCATGCCGGTGGTCCACGTCCCGGTGAGCTCCACGGCGACGAACGCGCTGCGGGTGGTGAACACGTCCGGGTCCACGAGCCAGGCCACGCAGCACAGGTCGTGCACGGGCGGGGCGTCGAAGCCCTGGTGCTCGCGGTACGTCTTCCCGAAGAACCTCAGGATCTCCACCACGAACTCGGACAGCGGCGAGCCGATGGCCGCGATCCGGGCCACCACGTCCTCGTCGGCGGTCGCCTGGTGCGTGAGGTCCAGCCCCACCATGACCACCTTCCACGCGCCCGCGAACACGGCCTGCGCGGCCTCGGGGTCGGCGATGATGTTGAACTCCGCCGCCGGGGTCCGGTTGCCGCGGGTGTAGCCGCCGCCCATGAGGACGACCTGCTTGACCCGCTCGATGATGCGGGGCTCCTTGTTCATCGCCAGGGCGATGTTGGTGAGCGGGCCCGTGGGGACCAGCGTCAGGGTGCCGGGCTCGGCGGCCATCACCTCGTCGATGATGAGGTCCACGGCGTGCCGGGGGTCCAGCTCCCGCACCGGCGCCGGCAGCACGGGGCCGTCGAGCCCCGACTCGCCGTGGATGTCGGGCGCCACCATCTGGGGGCGGACCAGCGGTCCTCGGCAGCCGGCGGCGACAGGCACGTCGATCCCCGCGATCGCGCACACCGACAGCGCGTTCCGGGTCACCTTCTCGAGGGTCTGGTTCCCGGCGCAGGTCGTCACGGCGACCAGCTCGATGCCGGGGTTGCCGGCGGCCAGGATCATCGCCAGGGCGTCGTCGTGGCCCGGGTCGCAGTCGAGGATGATGCGTTCGGTCATGGTGGTGCTCCTTGCCGGGTGAGGGCGCGCCGGCCCGCAGCGACGGCGTGAGCCGTGCCGTCGCCGGGGGTCGAGCGGTCCGAGGGGGAGGTCAGGCTGTCTGTGGGGCCGGCGTCGCTGACGGCGCCTTGCCGCGGATCTTGTGGAAGCGGATGCCCACCAGGACCAGCGCGATGATCGTGATGATGTAGGGGGTCATGAGCGCCAGGTTCGAGTTGAACCCGGCGATGCCGAGCTGGTCGGCGATCGCGTCCGCGGCGCCGAAGATGAACGCCGCGACCATCGTCCGCACCGGCTTGGCCAGCCCGAACGTGAGCGCGGCGACGGCGATGAAGCCGCGCCCCGAGGTCATGTTCGCGGTGAAGCTGCCGAGGGTGGCCATGGCCAGCTGCGCCCCGGCGATCCCGCACAACACCCCGGAGATGAGGATGCTCTGGAACTTGACCCTGCGGACGCCGATGCCCGCGGCCTCGGCGGCCGCCTCGTCCTCGCCCACGGCCCGCAGGTGCACGCCGTAGCGGGTGCGGTACAGCACGATCGAGGCGACCGGCACGGCCAGGAGCGCGAGCCACACGAGCGCCGTCTGGTTGTGCAGGGCCGGGCCGATCACCGGGATCTCGGCGAGCGGGCCCAGCGAGATGCGCGGCAGCCGGATGCTCGCGGTGGGCGGTGTGACGCCGGGGTTGCCGTAGAAGACCTGTAGCAAGAACACCGACAGCCCTGCGGCCAGCAGGTTCACACCGATGCCTACCACGATGAAGTCGGCCTTCAGCCACAGCGTCGCGAAGGCGTAGATCAGGGCCAGGACGAGCGCGGCCGCCACCGCGGCGCCCACGCCGACGAGGGCGCTGCCGGTGGCCGAGCCGACGGCGATCGAGGTGAACGCCCCGATCAGCATCATGCCCTCGAGCCCGATGTTGAGGATGTTGCCCTGCTGGGTGAACGCGCCGCCGATCGCGGCGAGCAGCAGCGGCGCGACCTTCATCAGGATGACGAAGAGCATGCTGGCGGTGAAGATCTGCTCCAGGACGCCCATCAGAGGTCTCCTCGGTTCTCGGCGTCGGCGCCGCGGTCCGGCGTCCGGGGGGTGCCACCAGGTGGCGGTGCGGCCGCAGCGCCAGGACGCTCAGCGGCCATGACGGGCTCGTGGTCGAGGGACGCGTCGGCGGCGGGGCCAGCCGTGGCGCTCGCGGCGGCGGCAGCGGGGGTCGCCGCGGTGCGACGGCGGCTGGGCAGCATCGCCAGGAGCCGGTCGCGGGTGCGGCGGTCCACCAGGAACACCGCGGTGATGGACAGGATGATCAGGCCCTGGAGGACGTTGACCAGCGGGAACGGCACCGAGGTGTTGAGCTGCATCGCGTTCGAGCCGGCCATCATGTTGGCGTAGAACGCCGCCGCGACGATCGCCGCCCACGGGTTGAGCCGGGCCAGCAGCGCCACGGTGATGCCGAGGAACCCGTAGCCGGGGGAGAAGGTCTGCAGGAACCGGCCGCCGTTGGGGCCGAGCACGAACAGCGTCCCGGCGAGCCCGGCGACGGCGCCGGAGATCGCCATCACCTGGATGCTCATCATCTTCGGGTTGACGCCGGTGTACTCCGCGAAGCGGTTCATCTCGCCGAGCTGGCGGACCCGCAGGCCCCACACCGAGCGCGTCAGCACCAGGCCCAGGGCGATCACGATGAGCAGGGCCACCACCAGGTCCATGCCGAACCCATACGGCGCGCTGAACATGGGCAGCCGCGCCTCCGGGAGGATCTTCGGCGACGCCGCGAGCCCCGCCCCGGGGTCCCGGAACGGGCCGGTCACCAGGTACGCGGTGAGCAGGGTCGCGATGGTGCTCATCATGAGCGTGGTGACGATGATGTCCACCCGCCAGTACGCGAGCAGCGCCCCGGGGATCGCGCCCCAGACCATCGCGCCGAGCATGCCGCACAGCATCATCACCACGGTGAGCAGCGGCGCCGGCAGGTCGGTGAAGGTGAATCCCGCCCATGCGCCGCAGAACGCGCCGATGAAGAGCTGGCCCTCGCCGCCGATGTTGAAGAACCCGGCGCGGAAGGAGATGATCACCGCCGCCGAGAGCACGGCGAGCGGGATGAACTGCGAGATCAGCGCCGCCATCCCGAACGGGGCGCGGAAGTTCGAGAAGAACAGCTCGGTGTACGCCGCGAGGGGGTTCTCCCCGAGCGCGAGGATGACGATCGCCCCGATGACCAGTGACAGCGCGATGGCCATCACGGGCTGCGCCGAGCCGCGCAGCGCGGCCAGGCACGATCTGCCCAGGCGTTGCGCGATGCCCTCCCGCTCCTGCGGGACGGGCGTCGCCTCGCGCGGGGCGGCGGGCGCGTCCGAGCCGTTCGCCGCTACCGCTGCCGCGGCGCGCTCGGCGACCACGGCGTCGTGCGACGCCTGGGCCCGGGCGAGGTCCTCGGCCTGCGGCGGGATGCCCGCCATGGCCAGGCCGACCGCGGCCTCGCTCATGTTCTCCTGCGTGAACTCCGCGACGATCTGCCCGCGGAACATCACGAGCAGCCGGTCGGACAGGGACATGACCTCGTTGAGGTCGGCGGACAGCAGCAGCACGCCGGCGCCCTGGTCCCGCTGGGACACGATCGCGTTGTGCACGAACTCCATGGCGCCGACGTCGACGCCGCGCGTGGGCTGGCTGACCATGAGGACCTTGGGCGAGCTCTCGAACTCGCGCGCGATGACGACCTTCTGGATGTTCCCGCCCGACAGCGTGCTGATCGTCGTGGACGGCTGGGCGCCGCGCACGTCGAACCCGGAGATGAGCCGGCGGGCGAACGCCTCGGCGCTGCTGCCGCTGATCCAGCCGTGCCTCGCCACCGGAGCAGTCAGGTGGGTGGGGATGAGGTTCTCGGTGACCGACATCGCCGGGCCGATGCCCACCGCGTGCCGGTCCTCGGGGATGTACGCGAGGCCCGCGGCGCGCCGGGCGGCGACGCTCGCCCTGCTGATGTCCGCACCGGCCAGGGTGATGCGGCCGGCGTCGACGCCCTGCATGCCGGCGACGGCGGCGGCCAGCTCGGACTGCCCGTTGCCCTCCACGCCGGCGATGCCGACGATCTCCCCCGCCCGCACCTGGAGCGCGAGGTCGTCGATGACGGTCACGCCGCGCTCGTCCACGACCGTGAGGCCGGCGACGTCCAGCACTGGCGCGCCGGGCTTCGCGGGGGTGTGGGCGATGCGCAGCAGCACCTCGCGTCCCACCATCATCTGCGCGATGTCGGCCTGGGAGAGGCCGGCGGCGGGGCGAGTGTCGATGGATCGGCCGTCGCGGATCACCGTGATGGTGTCCGCGATCTCCAGCACCTCGCCCAGCTTGTGCGAGATGAACAGGACGGCGCAGCCCTTGGCCGCGAGCGACCGGATGACCGCGAACAGCTCGTCGGACTCGCCGGGGGTGAGCACGGCCGTGGGCTCGTCGAGGATCAGCAGCCGGGTGTCGTGGCTGAGCGCCTTGAGGACCTCGACGCGCTGGCGCAGCCCGACGGAGAGCGTCGAGACCTTCGCCTGGGGGTCGATCTCGAGGCCGAAGCGCTCGCTGAGCGCGGAGACCTCCGCCTCCATGCGCTTCGCGTCGAGGGTGCCCCGCTGGCTGCGCAGCTCCCGGCCGAGGAAGACGTTGGCGGCGACCGTGAGGGACGGCACGAGCTTGAAGTGCTGGTGCACCATGCCGATGCCGAGGGCTGACGCCTTCTGGGGGCTGGTGATCCGCGCCTCGCGGCCGTCGAAGAGGATGGTCCCGGAGTCAGGCTGTGCCGTGCCGGCGATCATCGTCATGAGGGTCGTCTTGCCGGCGCCGTTCTCGCCGACGAGGGCGTGGATCCGCCCGGGGAGCACGGACAAGGAGATGTCGTCATTCGCCACCTTGGGCCCGAAGGCCTTGGTGATGTGGCGGAGCTCCAGCAGGGGTGTGGCCATGAGTGGACGTCTCTCTTCGGTCGTGGCCTTCAAGGGGGTGTGCGGTGGCCGCTGCCCGCCGGGGGACAGCCGGCAGCGGCCACGCGCGAGGGGCGTCAGTACGCCGTCGGGACCTTGATCTCGCCGTCGACGACCTTCTTCGAGTACGTCGCGATCTCGTCCTGGATCTCCTGCGGGACGATGTCGCCGTTGTCCTCGAAGGTGAGGCTCACGCCGTTGTTGTGCAGGCCGTACTCGGTGGTCTCGCCGAACTTGAGCGTGCCCGCGGCGTGCGCGTCGACGGCCGACTTGAGCGAGACGCCGATGTTCTTGAGCATCGAGCCGAGGATGTGCCCCTTGTGCAGCGGGTTCTGGTTCGAGTCGACGCCGATCGCGTACCGGCCGCTGTCCTCGGCGGCGCGCAGGACGCCGATCCCGGCGCCTCCCGCGACCTGGAAGACGACGTCCGCGCCCTGCTCGTACATGGCCGTGGCCTGGTCGAACCCGCGGTTCGAGTCGACGAAGTCGCCGACGTAGGAGACGAGGACCTCGATCGACGGGTCGACGGACTCCACGCCCTTCTTGTAGCCGACCACGAAGTCGTTGATCACGGGGATGTCCATGCCGCCGACGATCCCGACCTTCTTGCTGCCGGTGGCGAGCGGGAACGTGTCCTTGTTGATGGTCGCCTGCGCGGCGAGCACGCCCGCCAGGAACGAGCCCTCGTTCTGGCGGTAGACGATGGACGCGACGTTGGGCTGCTCGACGACGGAGTCGTAGATCAGGTAGTTCTGCTTCGGGTACTTCGGGGCGGTCTCGTCGAGGATGTCGATGAACTGCGAGGTGCCGACGATCACGACGTCCCAGTCGCCGCCCGAGACGGACTCCAGGTTGGAGCGCCACTGCGCGGGGTTCTCGGCGTCGCTCTGGATGTTCTGGATCTTGCTGCCGGCCTTCTCCATCTCGGCCATGCCGCGCGCTGCGTCGTCGAAGAACCCCTGGTCGCCCAGCGGGCCGTTGATGACGTTCACCACGGACAGCGCGCCGTCCTTGGCGCCCTCCGTGCCGCCGGCGGTCTCGGTGGCGTCGCCGCCACCGCACGCCGCGAGTGTGAGGGTGGCAGCCGCGGCGATCGCGACACCGCCTATCAGTCGCTGCTTCATTGTCGTGCTCCTTTGCACTGGTGAACTCATTGCGGGGGGTTATGACAGGTCGTTCAGGGCCCCGGGGACGGGGAGCCCAGCGGCTCCGCGGCCCGGGCGAGGGAGGCGCGCACGGCATCCGGTCCCGGCATACCGGTGGTGGCTCCGAGGGAGCCCACCGAGACGGCACCGGCGTGGGCGGCCCAGCGGGCCGAGGCGACGAGGTCCTCGCCGCGGCTGAGCGCGTCGGCGAGGGCTCCGATGAAGGTGTCGCCGGCGCCGGTCGTGTCGACGACAGCGACTCGGGGGGCGGTGACGTGGGACAGCTCGGCGCCGTCCCAGACGAAGGCCCCCCGCTCGCCGACTGTCACGACCACCGATCCGCTGAGGGTGGTGTCGGCGGCGAGCTCGGCGGCGAGCGTCGCGGGGTCGGAGGGCAGGGGCCGCCCGGTGATGGCCTCGTACTCGATCTCGTTGACCACGAGCACGTCGACGAGGTCGAGGATCTCCGCGGGCAGGGCTTGGGCGGGGGCGGGGTTGAGGACGAACGAGCCGCGGGCGGCGCGCCCGGCGGCGAGCACGGCGTCGAGGGGCACCTCGAGCTGCGCGACGACGACCGCGGCCTCGGCGACGGTCGGCCCGGCGGCCTCGACGTGGCGGGCGGAGAGGCAGCCGTTGGCGCCGGCGACGACGACGATGCTGTTCTCGGCGGCGGAGTCGACCTGGACCATGGCGCGGCCGGTGGGGGTCTGCGGCTGGGCGCCGAGGTGGCGGAGGTCGATGCCCTCGCTGCGCATCGCGGCGCGGACCTCGGCGGCGTCCGGGTCGTCCCCGGTGAGGCCGACGAACGCGACGCGGCGGCCGAGCCGTGCGGCGGCGATGGCCTGGTTGCTGCCCTTGCCCCCGAGGAACTCGGCATAACCCGTCGCGGACACGGTCTCGCCCGGACGGGGCAGCTCGTCGACAGAGGCGACGAGATCGATGTTGACGCTTCCCACCACGGTCACGTCCACGCGTTCAGGCTCCATTGCCCGACCCTTTGATCGCAGTCCGCTCAGAGATCGTTCTCTGAGCCGTGGCCCTGATCAAAGGGCCTGCGATGGGTGATTGTCAAGCCCGAGCAAGGACGACCTTCGGCCCATTGTGGGGAAGTGCTCCTCTGGTTACAGTCCGATCTCAGTAATGGATTACTCACGCTGCCGGACCCGGCGCGCGTGTCCCGTGCGGACGATCGAGGGGTGCCCATGGGGACGACCAACGCAGAGGCCGTGGCCGCAACAGTCCCCAGCCCGGAAGGAAGCGGCAGAAATGCGGCGCGGGTAGCATCTCCGGCGCCGGCGCAGGCCGGCGCCTCCCGAACCGGCCAGCCGCCGGGGCCGGGCCACGCGCGGAACGGGGATCGATGATGGGGCGCAAGGTCACTGTGCGGGACGTCGCTGCCGCGGCCGGCGTCTCGACCGCCACCGCCTCCCGCGTGCTCACGCACAGCACCTCGGTGAACCCCGAGATGGCGCGCCGCGTGCTGAAGGCCAGCAGCGAGCTGGGCTACACCGCCAACGTCTTCGCGCGCGCGCTGCGCACCCAGCGCACCGACACCGTCGGCATGGTGGTGCCCTCCATCAGCAACGCGTACTTCATCGCCGCCGTCGAGGCCGTCGAGAGGGAGCTCGCCGACAGCGGCCGCTCGCTCATCCTGTGCGACGCCCGCGAGTCCGTCGAGACCGAGGCGCAGCGCATCGAGCTGCTCGTCCAGCGCATGGTCGACGGGCTCATCGTGGTGCCCGTGACCGCGTTCGACTCCGTGCCGGCCATCGAGGCCGCCGCACGCCAAGGGCCGGTGGTGCTCTTCGACCGGTGGGCGGACGCGGCCGGCACCGACTACGTCGGCAGCGACAACGCCGACGGGCTGCGGCTGTGCGTGGACCATCTGCGCGCGCGCGGCTGCCGCTCGATCGTCTACGTCGGGGCCAAGCCCCGCACGAGCACGGCGTACGAGCGGCACAAGGCCTTCCGCGAGCTCATGGGGCCCGCGGACGGCGCAGAGGGCACGGACGGCTCCACCCTGCTCGGCGAGTTCAGCATCGAGTGGGGCGTCGACGCGGCACGCCAGCTCCTGGGCCGCGACGAGCTGCCCGACGCGATCGTGTGCGGCGCCGACATCATCGCGGTCGCCCTGCTCGGCACGCTGCGCGAGGCGGGGGTGGCTGTCCCCGACCAGGTGAAGGTCGTCAGCTACGACGACCTGCTGCTGGGGCAGCTCACCGTGCCGCGGCTCACCTCGGTGCGCCAGCCCATCGACGCGATGGCCGCCGAGGCGGTGCGGCTGCTCGACGAGCGGGGAGGGCGCCCCGACGCGCCCGTGCACAAGAGCATCTTCCGGCCCACGCTCGTGGTGCGGGACTCGACCGGTCGCTGACGCCCGGGCCCCGGACCGCCGCGGCGGCCCGGAGCCCGGCGCGGGTCAGCCGGCGCAGGCCGTGAGCAGCATGTCCACGAAGCGCTCGCGGTCGGCCGCCAGCACCACCCGGGTGTTCGGCGGCTTCTGGGTGACGCCGAGGTGGTCGACCACGGTCATCCCCAGCGTCTGCGTGCCCGCGGTCTCGACGCGGACGTAGGCGTCGATTCCACGGAGCGCGATCGACGGGTCGATGGCCACGGCCATGGTGACCGGGTCCGGCAGGTCGAACCCGTCGATGTGCGTCACCTCGCGGCAGAACTCGACGAGCTGGCGCTGGATGCGGGTGCAGAACTCGCCGAGCGGCCCGGCGGCCGCGAGACGCACGGAGTCCGCGGGGGTGATCGTGGCGTCGTTGCGCGAGACGTCCCAGCCGACCATCTCGAGCGGCAGCCCCGAGGTGAACACGATGTCCGCGGCCTCCGGGTCCACGTACACGTTGAACTCGGCGGTGGGGGTGACGTTCCCGGTGTGGTCGCCCGTCCCCGCCATCATGACCACCCGGGCGAACAGGCCGGCGATGTCCGGGGCCTTGCGCAGTGCCAGGGCCAGGTTGGTCAGCGGGCCGAGGGTCACCAGGGTGATCTCGCCCGGGTGGGCGCGCGCGAGCTCGATGATGCGGTCCACGGCGTGCCCCTCGACCGGCGCGCGGCCGGTCAGCGGGAGCCCGATGTCGCCCATGCCGTCGACGCCGTGGACGTCGTGCGCGAACACGTGCTCGCGGACGAGCGGGCGGTCGGCGCC
>JADGMW010000478.1_pt1 | contig 16195 bp, 12 predicted proteins | sample 8641801 | NCBI WGS metagenome assembly JADGMW01 (sample SAMN16272018, study PRJNA661076) | feces metagenome | isolation source: fecal sample from diarrhoea affected cattle A | host: Bos taurus | place: South Africa: Lokaleng Village, Mahikeng | collected 2019-09
GCGTAAGCACGTGATCTACAAGGAAGCCAAGATCAAGTAATTGATCGGCCCTTGATGGAAAAACCCGCCAATAGGCGGGTTTTTTCGTTTCTGGGTAGCTGCATCCCAGAGGGTGCCGGGAAGCAAGAGCGTCGCCCCGAGGGCGGGCCTCCCACGGCTTTATCCATTCCCCCGTTCGTGCCGGCGCGCAGGCACAAGCCCTTCAGCTTTTGCGGATCGCGTCGGCCAGGCGCTCGATCATCGCATCGATGTGTTCGCGCTCGACGATCAGTGCCGGTGACAGGGCGATGGTGTCGCCGCTGGCGCGGGCCAGCAGTCCATCCTCGAAGCACCGCCGGAACACCTCGTAGCCGCGTTTGCCTGCGCCGTCGGCGTGGGGCGCAAACTGGATGCCGGCGACCAGCCCGACAGTGCGGATGTCGGTGACGTTCGGCAGGTCCTGCAGGCTGAACAGCGCATCCTGCCAGTAGGGCTCCAGTTCGATGGCCTTCTGGAACAGGTTTTCCCGCTGGTAGATTTCCTGTGTCGCCAGCGCGGCGGCGCAGGCCACGGGATGCCCCGAGTAGGTGTAGCCGTGGAAGAACTCGATGGCGCCTTCCGGGCCCTGCATGAAGGCCTCGTGAATCTGCTCGGAGACGAACACCGCACCCATGGGCACCGCGCCATTGGTCAGGCCCTTGGCACAGGTGAGGATGTCCGGCGTGACACCCCAGCGTTGCGCGGCAAAGGCCTCGCCGACGCGACCGAAGCCGGTGATCACTTCGTCGAAGATCAACAGGATGCCGTGCTTGCGGGTGATCTCGCGCAGCCGCTGGAGGTAGCCCTGCGGCGGCAGGATCACGCCGGCCGAGCCGGACATGGGCTCGACGATCACCGCCGCGATGTTTTCCGCGCCGTGCAGGATGACCAGCCGCTCCAGTTCGTCGGCCAGCTCCACGCCATGTTCAGGCAGGCCACGGGTGAAGGCGTTGCGTGTCAGATCCAGGGTATGCGGCAGGTGATCGACACCCGGCAGCAGCGAGCTGCCGAACGCCTTGCGGTTGTTGCCCATGCCGCCAACCGAAATGCCACCGAAACCGACCCCGTGGTAGGCCAGTTCGCGACCGATCAGGCGCGTGCGGCTGCCCTGGCCGATGGCGCGCTGGTAGGCCAGGGCGACCTTCAGCGCGGTGTCGGCCGATTCCGAGCCGGAGTTGGTGAAGAACACCCGGTTCAGCCCCGCCGGTGCGATCTCTGCCAGCCGCTCGGCCAGCTCGAAGGGCAGCGGGTGGCCCATCTGGAAGGTGGGTGCGAAGTCCATGCGGGCAATCTGGCGACTGACCGCCTCGGTGATTTCCCGACGGCCATGTCCGGCGTTGCAGCACCAGAGCCCGGCCGTACCGTCAATCACCTGCCGGCCATCGGTGTCGGTGTAATACATTCCTTCGGCACTTTCCAGCAGCCGGGGACTCGCCTTGAACTGGCGGTTGGCAGTGAAGGGCATCCAGAAATGTTCGGCAGATGCAGCGGGACGCGGGTGGTTGGCCATGGGGTGCTCCGGTCGTGCAACGTGTGGGTGGACTAGGCTGGCACATACGGGCATCCGCCCGCAGGTCCGAGTCTATGTTTAATAAAACGCACAAAACAAGGCGAACGGTCTGGCTTCGTAAAATATATTGATAGGCCCGGCGCCGCTGGTTTAGGGTGCTCTTCTGATTATTGGTCAAATTTCCGAGGAAGCCCCATGAACACCCTGTCCCTCGCCGACTGGCAGCAGCGCGCCCGCGACCTCCACATCGAAGGCCGGGCCTTCATCCAGGGTGACTACAGCGCCGCCAGTGCAGGCGCCAGCTTCGATTGCATCAGTCCGGTGGATGGCCGGGTACTGGCGCGTGTCGCCAGCTGCGACGAGACCGATGCCGATCGCGCCGTGCTCAGCGCGCGCATGGCCTTCGAGTCGGGCGTCTGGTCGCGCCTGGCGCCGGCCAAGCGCAAGGCGGTGATGATCCGTTTCGCCGACCTGCTCGAAGCCAATGCCGAGGAGCTGGCGCTGCTGGAGACGCTGGACATGGGCAAGCCGATCAGCGATGCGTTGGCGGTGGACGTGCCCGGCGCGGCACGCGCGCTGCGTTGGTCCGGCGAGGCGATCGACAAGATCTACGACGAGGTGGCGGCCACGCCCCATGATCAGCTGGGCCTGGTGACCCGCGAACCGGTAGGTGTGGTGGCCGCCATCGTGCCTTGGAATTTTCCCCTGATGATGGCCTGCTGGAAGCTGGGCCCGGCGCTGGCCACCGGCAACTCGGTGGTGCTCAAGCCTTCTGAGAAGTCGCCGCTGAGCGCCATCCGCATGGCGCAGCTGGCGATCGAGGCAGGCATTCCGGCGGGCGTGCTCAACGTACTGCCGGGCTACGGACACACCGTGGGCAAGGCGCTGGCGCTGCATATGGACGTCGACACCCTGGTGTTCACCGGCTCCACGCGGGTCGCCAAGCAGCTGATGATCTATGCCGGCGAGTCGAACATGAAGCGCGTCTGGCTGGAAGCCGGCGGCAAGAGCCCGAACATCGTCTTCGCCGATGCGCCGGATCTCCAGGCGGCTGCCGAGGCAGCGGCCAGCGCCATCGCCTTCAACCAGGGCGAGGTCTGCACCGCCGGTTCGCGGCTGCTGGTGGAGGGTTCGGTGAAGGAGCGCTTCCTGCCGATGGTGGTGGAGGCGCTGAAGGGCTGGAAGCCGGGCAATCCGCTGGACCCGGCGACCAATGTCGGTGCGCTGGTCGATACCCAGCAGCTGGACACCGTGCTCGGCTACATCGCCGCCGGCCGTGCCGATGGCGCGCAGGTGGTCGTCGGTGGTGAGCGGACCCTGCAGGAAACCGGCGGGCTGTTCGTCGAGCCGACGATATTCGATGGCGTCAGCAATGCGATGAAGATCGCCCAGGAGGAAATCTTCGGGCCGGTGCTTTCGGTGATCACCTTCGATTCGCCGGAAGAGGCCATCGCCATCGCCAACGACACGCCCTATGGCCTGGCCGCGGCGGTCTGGACGGCCGACCTGTCCAAGGCGCATCTGACTGCCCGGGCCCTGCGGGCAGGGAGCGTCTGGGTCAACCAGTACGACGGCGGCGACATGACCGCACCCTTCGGCGGTTTCAAGCAGTCGGGCAATGGGCGCGACAAGTCGCTGCATGCCTTCGACAAGTACACCGAGCTCAAGGCGACCTGGATCAAGCTCTAAAGCGCGAGTTCGGCGGGAGCGGGAAGCCGGGCGGGCAAAGAGCGTCCCGGCTGCTTCTAGCCTGCTATCGCGACCTGGTTGCGGCCCTTGCGCTTGGCGGCGTACAGGGCCTGGTCGGCCTGTTCCAGCAGTGCGGCCGGCGCGACGTGGCCGTCGGTCTGGCTGATGCCGGCGCTGAAGGACACGTTGAACGTGTGCTCCCCGGCGCGAAAGTCGATCGCTGAGAAGCGCAGGCGGATCTCGTCGAAGATGCGCTGGGCATGCAGGGCGGTGCATTCGGGCAATACCGCGACGAATTCCTCACCACCGTAGCGGCCGAGACTGTCGATGCGCCGCAGTCGCTGACGCAGCAGGTTGGCCAGCGAGCGGATCACGTTGTCCCCGGCTGCGTGGCCGTAGGTGTCGTTGATCTGCTTGAAGTGGTCGAGATCGAGCATGACCATGCTGGTCGGCTTGCCCGAGCGCAGCGAGCGTTCGGCTTCCAGGGCCAGCTGCTCCTTGATATCCGCGTGCTTGAGCAGCCCGGTGAGGCTGTCGCGCGACAGCGCCATGCTCAGCGAGCGGGCGCGCTGGGCATGGGAATACACCGAGGCGATCAGCGCGCTGTCGCTGATGGGCTTGGTGATGAAGTCGTCACCGGCCTTGAGCAGCGCCGCCATCTGCCGGCTGGTATCGGTTTCGGCCGAGAGGTAGATGATGGTCACGCGCAGCCATTCATCGTTGAGGCGGATCATCTGCGCCAGTTCCGGGCCGGTGCAGTGCGGCATGTTGACATCCAGCAGCAGCACTTCCGGATTGAACGCGCGCATGGTCTCTAGCAGCTGGCTGGGGTCCTGCAGGGTCTGCACCTGCATCTGCGAATTGCGCAGCACCAGGCTGTAGCGCTCGGCGAGGTCGGCATCGTCGTCGACGATGAGTACCCGAAAGGGTTCGCTCAGCTGGCGGTTGAGGCCGCGCTCCAGGCTACTCTCCAGCTGGGTGATGTCCACCGGACGGGTGAAGTAGCCCTGGGCACCGGCACGCACGGCCGCGAGCAGGCTGTCGAAGTCCGACTGGTCGCTGATCAGCACCAGCGGCACGGGCGTCGCCAGGCGCTGCTGCAGGGCGTCGATGGCCGCCAGCTCATCGCCCTCATGCACGCCGATGATCAGCGCATCGGGCCGGTGTTCTTCAAGCGCGGCGGCGAGCGGCTCGATGGTGGCGAACAGCCGTACCTCGTAGCCGAAATTGCCCAGCGTCTGCCACATGCCGTTGCCGGCCTCGCTGTCTGCCTCCAGCAAATAGATCAGGCAGTCCGGGTGATGCTGGGTCTCCGTTTCGGTGATCGCGGTTTTGGGGGATTCGGCCAGCGCCTCGGTGACGAATCGCTGTACCGCGCGGGAAAAGCCGTGCAATGCCTGGGCGCCAGGCTTGGTCGCGGCAAGCCAGCGATCGGCACGGTGTTCCAGGGCGCGGGCCTGTTCACCGACCCGGGCGAAGCCGAAGGTACCGGCACCGCCGGCCAGGCGATGCAGCTGGACATGGATATCCTGCATCAGCTGCCGCTGCTGCTCCCGGGCAAGCGGCGCCTGCAGCTCGCCGGCCATGCGGGCCAGTTCCGGCAGCTCTTGCTGCAGGCGTTCGGCGAAGCGTTCGCTCAGTGCCTGCAGCTGGAGCTGCAACTCGGCGGAGGCGGTATCATTCATGTTCGGCAATCCAGATGGCCCGCAACTGGGCGGTGAGTTGCAGCGGGTCAAAGGGCTTCTGCAGCACCGCACGAACTCCGAGCTGGCGCAGTTCGAGACGCCGCTCGGGATCGAGATGGCCGGTCAGCAGCACCACCGGAGTCTGCTCCAGGTCGATCAGCTTGCCCAGCTGACGCAGCAGTTCGATGCCATCGATGTTGGGCAGCATCACGTCGAGCAGGATCAGGTCCGGGGCGAAGGCTTGCACTTCGGCGAGGGCAGCCTGCGCCGAGGCGCAGCTGAGCACTTCGAAACCGCCGATCTTTTCCAGTGCGATGCGCGTCACGATCTGGATCGAGGGCACGTCCTCGACGTGCAAGATGCGCTTGAGCGATTTCATGTACGGCTGTCGCCGTCCTGATCCCGGCTTGGCAGCTCGAACCAGAAACAGGCGCCCTGGCCCGGTTGCGAGTCGAATCCTATCCTTCCGCCCATGTGCTCGATCAACTCCTTGCTGATGGCCAGGCCCAGGCCCGTGCCGCCCCGTTGACGGGTGTCGGAGGCGTCCGCCTGGGCAAATTTCTGGAAGACCCGCGGCCGAAAATCTTCGGAAATACCCGGCCCTCGATCTTGGACGCTGACGCGCACCTGACCGTCACCGGTCCGTTCGGCCTTCAATTCGACCTGTTCGCCGGCAGGCGAGAACTTGGCGGCGTTGGACAGCAGGTTGCTCAGGACCTGCTCCAGCCGCCGCGCGTCGACTCGCACCAGCACGGCGGGACAGCCGCTCAGGTGGATGCCGACGGCAAAACGCTCGGCATAGGTCCGGTTGCTGCGCAGGGCCTGCTCCAGCAGCGGCTGCAGCGGCTGCAGCGCCAGCGAAAAGCTCATCTTGCCGGCATTGAGCTTGTCGATATCCAGCAGGTCGTCGATCAACGCACTCAGGCGCCCGCTGTTCTGATGGGCAATGTCCAGCAGCTCCCTGAGATGGTCTGGTACCTCGCCCATGGTGCCGCCGCAGATCAATGCCAGCGACGCGGTGATGGAGGTGAGCGGGGTGCGCAGTTCGTGGCTGACGGTGGAGACGAATTCACGCTGCAGCTTCTCGATGCGCTTGCGCTCGGTGATGTCGTGCATCACCACCACGGCGCCGTTCTGCTGGCCATCCGAGGCGTACAGCGGATCGGCGTTGGCCAGTACGTGGCGCGCAGTACCGTCGAGCACGATGGCGATCTCGGCGTTGCGCACCTGCTCGCCGCGCAACGCGCGTAGCAGCGGCGTCTGGGTCCAGGGCAGCGGTGTACGGCCATCGGCCTGATGGAGTTGATAGTGGCCGGGCCAGCGCTCCGGCGGCAGGGCGCAGGTATCCAGCCCGTGCCAGAGGCGCGCGGTGTTGTTGAACAGGGTCAGGTTGCCCTCGGCGTCGCAGGCGATCACCGCCTCGGACAGGGCCTCGAGCAGGCGCCGGTTCATTTCCTGCTGCCTGTCCAGCTCCACCTGCTCGGCCTTGCGTTCGGTGATGTCGGTGACCAGGCCGTGCCAGAGCACCGAGCCGTCCGGTTGGCGCAGCGGGGTGGCGCGCGCTTCGACCCAGATCAGGCCCTTGCGCGGATGGTCGACGCGATGCTCGAAGTGCCAGGGCGACAGATCGTTCGCCGCCTGCCGAATGGTGGACAGCACCGCTTGCCGGTCGAGAGGGTGCACGGCGTCGTAGATCGGGCCTATGCCGGTGGTGATCTGCGAGGCGTTCAGGCCGAAGATTTCCTCCACGCCCTCGCTGAGGTAGGGGAAGCTGCTCTGCTGGTTCGGCCGCCAGCAGAACTGGAAAAGCATCCCCGGCACCTGCGCCGCGATCTGCCTCAGCTGCAGCTGGAGGTTTTCCTGATGCACCAAATCGTAGGCGCTGACGATGTAGCCGCGCAGCAGCTCGAGTTCGTCGTGGATGGCCGAGATGTTGAGCAGTACCGGCACCTCGCTGCCGTTGCGGTGCAGCAGGCGCCATTCGCGCATGGTGCGCTGGCCGTCCTGCAGCGGCGCGACCAGCACTGCGAAGCCCGGCTCGACAGGCTCGCCGCGCTCGCGGGACAGGATCGCCGCGCGGCGAGCCAGTGCCTTTGGGGAAAACAGCGTGGCCGTCAGGGAGTGGCCGGCCAGCATCTGCTCGGTGTAACCCAGCAGCTGCTCGGCGGCGGCATTGAGGCTGCTGATGCGGCCATCCGGGCGGGTCACCAGCACTGCGCTGGCGGCGCTGTCGAGCAAGGCCTGCTGCAGCGCCGCCTGTTCGGCAAAGCGGTGCGCCTGCAGGCGCTCCTCGAACAGGCGCATCACCTGCCGGCCGAGGCGCTCCAGGGTGTCGCGCTGCTCCTCGCTCAGCTGCCGGGGCTGGCGGTCGATGACGCACAGGGTGCCCAGATTATGGCCGTCAGGTGTGGACAGCGGCGTGCCGGCGTAGAAGCGCACCCTCGGCTCGCCGAGCACCATCGGGTTGTCGGCGAAGCGTCGGTCCTGGTGGGCGTCAGGCACTTCGAAGATGCCTTCCCCTTCGATGGTGTGCGTGCAGAAGGATATTTGCCGCGGTGTTTCGCTGACCTCCAGGCCGAGTCGGCTCTTGAACCACTGGCGCTCGCCGTCGACCAGGGAAATCAGGGCGATGGGCGTTCCGCAGAAGCGCGCTGCCAGCTGGGTGATGTCGTCGAAGGCGGCCTCGTCGGGCGTATCGAGGATTTCGTAGCGCAACAGGGCCGCGAGCCGGGACAGCTCACTGGCGGAGGGGGCGTGCGTTGTGGGCGGTGACACCATCGTCTTGGTCGGTCTCGCTGTGTGTGGCAGGCGCTACGGCCTGCCGGCTTCCCAGATATCGCGAATCTGGTCGGCCAGGCGCATCGGGTCAAACGGCTTGATGATCACCTCGCGGGCACCCAGGCCGCGCAGCAGCTCGATTTCACCCGGCTGCACCTTGGCCGTCATGAAGGCCACCGGAATGTCTGCCAGGTCGATCCGCTCCTGCAGCTTGCTCAGAGTTTCCGGGCCGCCCATGCCGGGCATCATCACGTCCAGCAGGATGAACTGCGGGGCGAACCGCGAGATGGCTTCGAGGGCTTCCAGGCCGGAGGAGCAGGACAGTACGTCGTAACCGCCGATGGCTTCCAGCGCCACCTTGGCTACTGCCTGAATGGAAGGATCGTCCTCGACATGGAGGATACGCCTGAGCTCGGCCATGCTGGGTTGTCTCCTTCGCCGATTGGATGGATCGACTGCAAATAATGGGAATTGCTGCACACGGATGGACAACGACAACGGCCGGCCAGTTTGCCAGTTCGTGTTGTTGCTGAGGGGCTGGCGCGACGAAAACCGTCTCACTGCTCGCCCGCAAGCGGCAGCTCGAACCAGAAACAGGTGCCCCGGCCGGGCTCGGTGTCGAACCCGATGCGACCCTGCATGCGCTCGATCAGCTCCTTGCTGATCGCCAGGCCCAGGCCGGTGCCACCCTTGGGCCGCGTATCGGACGAGTCGGCCTGGCAGAATTTCTGGAAGATCTGCGCCTGGAAGTTTTGCGGTATGCCCGGGCCGCGGTCGAGGATGCTGACCCGCGCCCGGTCGCCGCGGCGTTCGGCTGCCAGGGTGACGGCACTGCCCGCCGGAGAGAATTTCGCCGCATTGGACAGCAGGTTGGCCAATACCTGCTGCAGCCGGTCGCTGTCGACGGACACCGACACCGCAGCCAGGGGGCCGAGCTCGAAGCCGACGTTGTACTGGTCGGCATAGCTCTGGTTGTTGCGCATGGCCTCCTCAATCAGCGGGGCGAGGGGCTGGATGCGCATGTCGAGTGGCATCTTGCCGGCGATCAGCTTGTCCATGTCCAGCAGGTCATCGATCAGGCGGCCCAGGCGCAGGCTGTTCTGGTGGGCAATCGTCAGCATCTGCTCCATGGCCTTCGGTATCTCACCCAGGGCGCCTCCGGTGACCAGGCCCAGGGCGCCGGCGATCGAAGTCAGCGGCGTGCGCAATTCGTGGCTGACCACGGAGACGAACTCGCGCTTCATCTGTTCGGCACGCTTTCGTTCGGTGATGTCACGCACCAGGCCGATGAAGCGGATCTGGCCATGATGGCTGACCTCGGAAATCCGCAGCTCGATGGTGAACAGCTCACCGTTGCGGCGTAACGCGGTCAGTTCGCGATTCTGCTCCAGGCTGCGGGAATCGCGGCGGGCGACGTAGTTACGCAGATGGCCGCCATGGGCGGCGCGATGGGGCTCGGGCATCAGCAGCGACAGGTTGCGACCGATCACTTCTTCGCTGCGGTAGCCGAAGATGTGTTCGGCGGCATGGTTGAAGGATTCGATGGTGCCGCGCTGGTCGATGATGATGATGGCGTCGATCACGTTGGCGAACAGCAGCCGCAGGTAGCACTCGCGCTCGTGCGCCTCCTGCTCGGCACGTACCCGCTCGGTGATGTCCTGGACGATCGACCAGACCAGCGGCGTGCCGTCGGCGGCCAGCATCCGGGCGCCGTTGAGCAGCACCGGTATGCGGCTGTCATCGCCGCGTTGCAGCTCGGTTTCGAAGGGGCGGTAGGTCCCCTGAACCCGAAGCTGTTTCTCCTGCCGGGACTCGGCCGCCGCGGAGGGAAACAGCTCGTTGGTGCCGAGCCCGCTCAGCGCTTCGTCGCTGTGGCCGCTCAGGCGCTGGAATTCCGGGTTCCATTCCAGCAGGCGACCGCCATCCTGGGTGCTGAGGACGATCCCGACTGGCGCCAGGCGATACAGCGCCGAAAGCCGTTCCTGGCTTTCTCGCAGCGCCTGCTCGGCGAGTACCTGCTGGGTCACGTCCCAGATGAAGCCGTCGGTCCAGGGCTGCTGCGCATCGGCCATGCGGCCCTTCTCGCGTACCCATACGGTTGCGCCGGCGGCGTCGATCAGCCGGTAGGTGCACTCGAACTGCGCCTGCCCTTCGCGTGCCTCGCGCGCCATCACCCGATCATCCGGGTGGATCAGGCTGGCATAGCGGCGTACCCGGTCGCCGATGAAGTCGCTGGCCGGATAGCCGGTGAGCCGCTGGATGCCCTCGCTGAGGTAGGTCATGCCGCGCTGATCGTCGTTACGGTAGCGATAGACCACACCCGGCAGGTTGCTGACCATGTCGCGGAAGCGGCTTTCACTCTGCTGCAGCGCCTGGGTTGTCTGCGTCAGCTCGCTGACGTCAGTGATGAACCCGTACCAGAGGGTCGAGCCGTCGGCTAGGCGTTCGGCCCGGGCGCGTCCTTCGACCCAGACCGGCCCCCTCTGCGGGTGGATGATGCGATAGCGGATCGAGCCGTGGCCGAGTGCATGGCACGAGCGCAGGATGGCCGCATCGAGCGGGGCCCTGTCGTCGGGATGCACCGCAGCGAAGGCAATGTCCGCATCGTCCAGCAGTTGCCGCGGGCTGAGCCCGTACAGCTGTTGCACGCCTTCGCTGACGTAGAGGAAGCGGTAACGGCCATCGTCAAAGCGCATGAGCTGGTAGACCATCCCCGGCAACAGCCTGGCGATCTTCTGCCCACGTTCGAGCAGCCGCCTGCGCTGGCGAACCTGGCGTTGTTGGCTGACACGGTGCTGGCGCTGGATGAGCATGCGTCGATACAGCAGGATCGCCAGCGCCAGGAGCAGGGCCTCGGTGATCAGCCAGGCCAGCGACCATTTCAACAGCAGCCGCTGCTCGCTCTGCAGATGCCCGTTGAGCAGACCGGTGATGTCGCGCCAGACCAGTGCGGAGGCAAGCGGCGAAAGCGAGGGATCCTGTTCGGCGCGCATGTCCGGCAGCGGTATCTGGTTGAGCAGGAAGGTGCGTCCGCCGGCTTCGAGCAGGCGCAGCGTCATGCCCGCTTCGATGGGCGGCAGTTCGTCATGCTGGGCCCAATGCAGGATCTGGGTGCCGGTGTGGCTGTCCAGCAGCCAGCCGCCCAACCGGGGTAGATGAATGCCGGTGGGGCTGTGATCAAGCATTTCCTCGAGGCGCGGGCGATTGACCAGCAGCGCCAGGCCGGCATCGAGGTGCTCGGTGAGTGAAGGCAGGTCCGGCAGGATGCCGAAACCCACTTCCAGCGCTCCGATGATCGGACTGGTCGGATCATCGCTGGCGCGCAGGGGTTCGATGGCGCGATTGCCCACGCCGTGGGAGCCGACGTCCAGCCCCAGGTCCGCTTGGCCATGGTGCAGCACAGCGTGCAGCATGGGCCGCTCATCAGCCACCGCGTCGCCATAGGCGTCCGGCTCCTGCATGCGCAGCAGCGCGATGCCCGCGCCGCCGAGGAACAGCTGCAGCTGACGGCCCTGTTCCTCATGCAGCGCGCTCCATGCCGGCTTCAGGGTCTTCATCAGCTGTTCGCGCAGGGCTGTCAGGGCTTCGTCATCCAGCGAGGCGCCGGCGCCTACCGCACGATCAGCTTCGCGCATCAGCTCGAGGATGCGGTCATCGCCGGCCAGGGTACTGGCGATCAGTCTGGCCTTTCGCTGTAGCCCGTACTGGGCGCGCTGTACCACCTGGGTCTGCAGCCGGCCCTGGCTTTCGATCTCCAGTTGCCAGACGGCGTCCCGTTTCTGGTAATCGTTGCGCGCCAGTTCGGCAAACAGCAGCGTCAGCACAAGGCTGCTCAGAACGAAGCTCCAACGAGGCAGTCGGGCAATGTGGCGGCTTCTCATGGATGGTTTACCGGTCGGGCTGTTGCAATGACGTGCCAGGTGGGCATCGGCCGATCAGGCAAGCGCCGCAGGCGCCCATTCGGCGGCAGCGAGGCGGTGCAGTGAGCGGATCCGAATAGGTAGTGGCTCAATGATAGCGCGCCGAGAGGGCCCAGCGAATATCCCTGCAAAATAAGTGGCGATAACAGCCGCGGCGGGGGAAAAGGGCAGCGGGGAAGCGACGGCCGGTGAAGTTGTGGACCAGTGCCGGCTGGTATTGCCGGCTCTGGGGTAGATAATGCGGTGACCGCTTTTGCGGAACACTTCCTTGATTGCGAGGCAGCAGCTATGTGGTACACCGGTTTTCTCGACCTTTCGGCCTGGGCACTCGTCGGCGTCACGTTGCTTCTGACACACGTGACGATCGTCGCCGTGACGGTCTACCTGCATCGGTATTCGGCGCACCGCGCGCTCGAGTTGCATCCGGCGCTCAAGCATTTCTTCCGTTTCTGGCTGTGGCTGACCACCGCGATGAACACCCGCGAATGGACGGCCATCCACCGCAAGCACCACGCCAAGTGCGAGACGCCCGAAGACCCGCACAGCCCGGTGCACAAGGGGTTGCTGACGGTCCTGCGCAAGGGCGCCGAACTGTACATGGAAGAAGCGAAGAACCCCGAGACCTTGCAGGTCTACGGCAAGAACTGCCCGGACGACTGGATCGAACGCAACCTCTACGGGCGTTTCCCCAATGCCGGTATCGTGCTGATGCTGATGATCGACCTGGCACTGTTCGGCGTCATCGGCCTGAGCATCTGGGCGGTGCAGATGATCTGGATTCCCTTCTGGGCCGCCGGCGTGGTCAATGGCCTGGGCCATGCGGCGGGCTATCGCAACTTCGAGTGCAAGGATGCAGCCACGAACCTGGTGCCCTGGGGCATCGTCATTGGCGGCGAGGAGCTGCACAACAACCACCACACCTACCCCAACTCGGCGAAGCTATCGGTCAAGCCCTGGGAGTTCGACCTGGGCTGGGCCTGGATACGGCTGTTCAGCCTGCTCGGCCTCGCCGAGGTAAAGCGCACCGCGCCGATTGCCCATCGCGTCGAAGGCAAGAGCCATCTGGACATGGACAGCGCCATGGCGATTCTCAACAACCGCTTCCAGATCATGGCCCAGTACCACAAGCTGGTGATCGCGCCGCTGGTGCGCCAGGAACTGGCCCGAGCCGACGCTTCGGTACGCCGGCACCTGCGCCAGGCCAGCCGGTTGCTGGCGCGTGAGCCCAGCCTGCTGCACGACGGGCAGCAGGCGGATGTGGAACGAGTGCTGGAGCAGAGCCATGCGCTGCGGGTGATCTACGAGAAGCGCCTGGCGTTGCAGCAGATCTGGAGCCGAACCAGCAGCAATGGCCACGACATGCTGGCCGCCATCCGCCAGTGGGTCATCGAGGCTGAGGCCAGCGGCATCCACTCCCTGCGAGAATTCGCCGAGCACTTGAAGACCTATTCGCTACGCCCCACCGTGGCCTGATGCCACGCGCCCGGCAGCTGTCGCGTCGACCTTTGATCGACGCGACGGCCGGCCGGTCGCCCCCGGAACTTTGCCCCTCGACGCGATTCTGATCTGCATCTCCATCCATCGTCCGGCAGGTCTGTTGCCTGCAGCTGACGGCGTGTAGCGGAAAAATGCGGCCATGAATCTGTTGAAGGACCGAGACGACGTGGGCAAGGGGCGATCCATCGTGCCCGCAACCGAGGCGCAGACCCTGCTGGCGCTGATGCATGCTCGCGCCGAAGTGTCCCGCCTGCGCGAGCGCGAGCAGCTGATCAGTACGCTGCTGGGAAGCGTCAACGCGGTGCTCTGGGCGTTCGACTGGCAGACCTGGAAGATGGTCTACGTCAGCCCGGCCTACGAGCAGATCTTCGGCCACTCCGCGGCGCTGCTGCTCAACGACTTCGACGAGTGGCGCAACAGCGTCTACCCCGACGATCTCGAACATGCCGAAAAGACCCTGCGCGCGGTGCTCGAACTGGGCGCCGTCGAGGAGCGCGAATACCGCATCATCCGCGGCGACGGCCAGATGCGCTGGATCAGTGACAAGTGTTTCGTGGCGCACTCCGGCGAGGAGGGCAAGGGACCGATCATCGTTGGTATCGCCGAAGACATCACCGAAAAGAAGCAGCTCCAGGGCGAGCTTCAGCGCCTGGCCACCATCGACGTACTGACCCAGAGCAGCAACCGCCGGCATTTCTTCGACTGCGCCAAGCGCGAATTCGACCTCGCCCGCCAGTACGCCAGCGCTCTGGCGTTCCAGCTGCTGGACATCGACGATTTCAAGCGCATCAACGATACCCACGGCCACCAGGCCGGCGATCAGGTGCTGCAGCGCGTCGCCCAGTGCGGCAGTGCAGTGCTGCGCCGCGGCGACCTCTTCGGGCGGATCGGCGGAGAGGAGTTTGCCCTGCTGCTGCCCGGCTGCAAGCCGGACCTCGCCGAGCAGATCGCCGAGCGCCTGCAGCGCGAGGTGCAGCGACAGTCGTTCCGCGGGGCCGATGGCAAACGCTTCGGCGTCACCATCAGCCTCGGGGTGACCTACCTGCGCGCCGACGATGCGGATCTCAGCGCGCTGTTCGCCCGGGCCGACGCGGCGATGTACACCGCCAAGCGGCTGGGCAAGAACCAGGTGATCGTGGGCTGAGCCGAGCGGCTCCTCAGGCAAGTACCCCAGCGGATACCTACTGCGTCATGTGCTGGGCGGCGTCGCGCATTTCCTGCTTGATCTGCTCGCACTTGGCCTGCCGCTCGGATGTCGGCACGGCTTCCCATTTGGTCTCGGCTTCGCGAAATCCTTCGCTGAAGGCCTGCTCGAAACTCTCCGGTTCCATACCGCTGCCGGTCATGTGCGCTTTCTGCTGACTTTTCTGCTCGGCGAGCTGCTCGTCGGTGAAATCACCGCAGACCCGCGCTGTGGCATGCATGGTGCCGCCCAGCTTTGCCAGCTGCGCATTCATGTTCTCCAGTGCCGGATGGGCGGGCTGGCTCTGCGCCTGGGCGGCAAGGCTGGCGAATATCAGGGCGCCGGCCAGGACCAGGCATTGCAAAGGGGTGGTTGGACGCATGTCTCGCTCCTCGGCTGTTTGGAAATCCCCAGGGTCCGGCAGTTCGCGCGAAGAACCGAAGGGGGCGCTGCTCTGGTTGGGCAGGCGGGGCTGCGGTTTGTTCCTGCCGCGCGGGACGGCCACAGGCCTGCTGTCGAGCGTGCTTTGCAAGCGTAGCCCGACTTCCGGCTCAGGGCTGCCTACGATAGATATCGTCGAAGCGGACGTTCATGCCGCCACAGTGGCCGTTGTCGGTGACCACCAGGGCATCGGCGACGCGCTGCAGGGTAACGCTGCAGGCGTAATCGTCCTCGCCTTCGGTGATCTGCAGCAGGTCGGCCTCGGGCGCCGCCTGGCCACTAAATGCGCCGAGGTGAATGATCCGCTCGCCGAGACTGTTCAACCCACCGTGCCAGTAGGCTTCGCCTTCCACCTCAAGCAGGCCGCTTGCCGGGTCCTGGGCGATGAGGATGCGGTTGTCACCGGCCATGGGCGCCCACTGGCCGGCCCAGTCTTCCGGGGTCAGCGGGCCCGGTTTCGTCAGGTTCAGCCTGTCTGCGGGTAGCCAGCCGACGAACTCGCGCGCCTGGCCGAAGTACCAGGCGCAGCTCCAGGGGCCACTTTCCGCGCCGACCAATACCCGATCGCCGCTGACCAGGAAGGCCTTCTGCTGGCAGGCGTGATCCTCAGGGCAGCCAATGGCGTCGTCGCGGAAGTGGATGCGTTCTCCGCTGCCGGCGACCACCTCGGCCGGTCGCACCTGTCCGGCAAACGCGGGAAACAGGCCGTTGCGACAGGAGTGGGGTTCGATGGCTTGCGCAGCCGGTGCCAGCAACAGGCAGAGCAGGGCGCACCGGCGCTGCAGCATGCCGATGGGAGGCATCAGGCCGCCGGCTGCTGCTGTGTAATGCAGTGGATGTTGCCGCCGCCGAGCAAGATTTCCCGCCCCGGCACCATCACCACCTCGTGATCGGGGAAGACCCTGCGAAGAATCGCTTCGGCTTCACTGTCTAGCGGATCGTCGAATGCCGGGGCGATGATGCCGCCATTGACGATCAGGAAGTTGACGTAGCTGCCGGCCAGGCGAATCGAAGGATCACGCGGCTGGCTGCCTATCAGCGGCGCTACGCCGGCACATTCTTCTGCGCTCGCATGCAGCGGACCGGGGATCGGCATCTTGTGCACCTGCAGCGTTCTTCCCTTGGCATCGCGCACCTGCTCCAACACCTGCATCGCCGCCTGGCAGCGCTCGAAATTGGGGTCGTCCGGATCATCGGTCCAGGCCAGCAACACCTCGCCGGGCCGCACGTAACAACAGAAGTTGTCCACGTGACCATCGGTTTCATCGTTGTACAGGCCGTGAGGCAGCCAGATGACCTTGTCGATAGCCAGGTGCTCGGCAAGCACCTGCTCGATCTGTTCACGCGAAAGTTGCGGGTTGCGGTTGCGGTTGAGCAGGCACTCTTCGGTGGTGATCAGGGTGCCTTCACCATCGACATGAATCGAGCCGCCTTCGAGCACGAAGCCTTCAGTGCGGTGCGACCGCTACCGCAC
>JADGMW010000422.1_pt2 | contig 16165 bp, 16 predicted proteins | sample 8641801 | NCBI WGS metagenome assembly JADGMW01 (sample SAMN16272018, study PRJNA661076) | feces metagenome | isolation source: fecal sample from diarrhoea affected cattle A | host: Bos taurus | place: South Africa: Lokaleng Village, Mahikeng | collected 2019-09
GCCGGCACCACGGCGAGGACCGCGAACCGGGTCAGCCGGCCGGGACGGCGCAGGTCGAGGGCGGCGCCGCAGACGCGGCGGGCCAGCACCGCGGCGGCCATCGCCATGCCGATGTTGAGCACCACATTGCCGACCATGTAGAGCGGCGGCGCCCCGCGCAGGCCGCTGGCCAGAAGGTCGATCGCCACGCAGGCGGCGAGGACGAGGATGGCCGGCCGGCGGTGCAGCTGCAGCAGGGCTGCGGTCACCACGCCATTGGCGAGCCAGACGGTGGCGGCTCCGAACTGCGCCATCGTCCAGTAGCCGAGGACGAGGGCGGCGGCGTAGAGGGCCACATAGGCGAGGGCCGGCGGGCCGGACACCCGGCCCGCGTCGTGTCTGAACAGACGCCAACGACCTTTCAAGCGGACCCCTCCCGCGATCACTGAAGCCACCGGTCTAGGGGCGACCCGTAAACAAATCAGATGCATGGCGGCCGGCGGCCAAGGAACCGCCGCCCAACCGCGACCGTTTCGAGGCCTTGGCCGAGGGTCCGGAAACAACCATGTCAGACACCGTCGTCGACCCGAGCTACGATCCGCCCCCGGATGCGATCGCCTTCTATGAGGAGGCGCTCGGTCTGCTGAAGGAGAGCGGCATCCCGTTCCTGCTGTCCGGCACCTATGCGGTGACGGCCTATACGGGCATCCGGCGGCCGACCAAGGATCTGGATGTCTTCTGCAAGCCGGGGGACTATCCGCGCATCCTCGCCTGGTTCCAGGACCGCGGCTACCGCACCGATGTCGAGGACGAGCGCTGGATCGCCAAGGTCTGGAAGGGCGAGAACACGTTCTTCGACGTCATCTTCGCCATGTCGAACGGCACCATCGCGGTCAATGACAGCTGGTTCGGGGAGGACACTATCGAGGTCTACGGCCACACCGTGGGCATCACCCCGCCGACTGCCCTGATCCTGTCCAAGGTCTTCATCCAGGACCGCTACCGCTACGACGGCGCCGACGTGAACCACGTCATCCTGAAGCAGTCGGACGCCATCGACTGGAAGTCCCTGCTGGACCAGATGGATCTCTACTGGGAGGTGCTGATGGCGCACCTGCTCAATTTCCGCTTCGCCTATCCGACCGAGCGGGACCGGGTGCCCAGCTGGCTGATGACCGAACTGACCGGCCGGCTGCAGGCCCAGGTCAACCTGCCGCCGCCGCGGGTGAAGGTGTGCCGCGGCCGGCTGTTCAGCCCGCGCGACTATATCGCCGACATCACCCAGTGGGGCTTTGGCGACGTCGTGGGCAAGGGTCTGGAGGAGCGCCATGACCCGATACCCTGAGGCCTGTCGCGCGCGGCGCGGCCCGAGCGCGGAAAGGAGCCCGGATGTCTGACGCCCATCCCGACCCGCAGACGCCCCAGCCCGGCCTGGAGCCCGGACCGACGCGAAAGCTGCGGGTGGCCGCGGTCGGCGACCTGCACGTCGGGGAATCCCACGAGGGGCCCCACCGCGAGCTGTTCGACCGGGTGCACGAGCATGCCGACGTGCTGTGCCTGTGCGGCGACCTGACCAATTTCGGCAAGATCCGCGAGGTCGAGATCCTGCTCGACGACCTGCGTCACTGCCGGGTGCCGATGGTCGGGGTGCTGGGCAACCACGAGCATGAATGCGGCCGCCCGGACGAGGTCACGCAGATGCTGTGCGACGCGGGCGTGAAGATGCTGACCGGGCAGGCCTATGAGATCGAGGGGGTCGGTTTCGCCGGCGGCAAGGGCTTCATCGGCGGCTTCGGCCGCTACATGCTCAGCGCCTTCGGCGAGGCGGCGGTCAAGACCTTCGTCCAGGAGGCGGTCGACGACGCCAACCAGATCGAGAACTCGATCCGCATGCTGCGGACCGAGCGCTCGGTGGTGCTGCTGCACTATTCGCCGGTGGCCGAGACGGTGATGGGCGAGCCGCCCGAGATCCACGCCTTCCTAGGGTCGTCCCGGCTGGGCGAGACCATCGACCGCTATGACAACATCAGCCTGGTGGTGCACGGCCACGCCCACCGCGGCTCGCCGGAGGGCCGGACCAACAAGGGCACCCCGGTCTACAACGTGGCCCTGCCGGTGCTGAAGACCCTGGGCGAGACGCCCTACCGGGTGTTCGAGGTCTGAAGCGCCTCGCGGGGGCGGAAGCCGCGCCACAGGGCCCACAGGGCGAGGGCCGTCGCCACGCCGAGGATGTCGGCCAGCCAGTCGCCCCAGCTGGGATCGCGGCCGGTGTAGCGCTGGATCAGTTCGACGGCGCCGCCGATAGCGATGGCGATCACGGCGGCCCACAGCCGCGGCAGACGGCGGAACAGCACGCCGAGGCTCCACAGGATCAGGCCGAAGGCGACGAAATGGGCGGCCTTGTCCCAAATCAGGCTGGCCGACTCGACGTTCTGGTAGGGGCCAATCATCAGGGCCAGCAGCACGGCCATGACGACGGCGCCGGCGAGGCGGAGGAACAGACGCATTCGGGCGGGGACTCTTCGGGGAGGGAGCCCATCCCTATCAGCCATGGAGCAGGACCCAAACCCCCGTCGCCGCGAACCCGGCCGCGGCCGCGATCCTGATCCATGTCAGCGGCAGCCGCCGCGCCGCCGCCTCGCCCAGCAGCACCGCCGGGGCGTTGACCAGCATCATGCCCAGGGTCGAGCCGGCCACGACCAGCGGCAGGGACTGGAACTGGGCGGCGAGGACGGCGGTGGCGACCTGGGTCTTGTCGCCCATCTCGATGATGAAGAAGGCGGCGGCGGTGGTCCAGAACACGCCGGAGAAGGTCTTCTCGGTGGTGTCGGGCCGCTCGTCGAAGCGGTCGGGGATCAGGGCCCATACGGCGAAGCCGAGGAAGGCCAGGCCGATCACCCAGCGCACCCAGTCGCCCTCCATGAAATGTCCCAGCACCGTGCCGGCGAGGGCGGCGAAGGCGTGGTTGGCGATGGTGGCGGCGAAAATGCCGAGCAGGATCGGCAGGGGCCGCCGCCACGCCGCCGCCAGCATGATCGCCAGCAGCATGGTCTTGTCCCCGATCTCCGCGATGGAGACGAGGCCGGTCGAGATCAGGAAGGCGTCCAATTCGTCTTCGTGCGCGGAGCCTCGGCGGACGGACCTGTGGCGTTCGCAGCCGGGCTCCGCGTGGAAATCCCCTGCGAATGCCAGCGGTCTTGCCGTGTTCGCAGGGTCCTAACGCTCGCGCCGCGGGCGCTCGCTGCTTGAGGACGACGCCCTCAAGCCGGCGCGCACCGCGTGCGGGCCATAGGGCCACTGGAACTTCTCGCGCCATCCTCTCCGGGAGAGGAAGTGTGTTGACGCGAACCCCGCTGGAGATGCGGGCGGCTACTCCCCGATGACGGCCGGGTGATTAGCCGGGCGGTCGCCGCGGCGCAAGGTCAGCTGAAGGCGACGAAGATCAGGGCGACGACCGTGACGTCGACGGTGCGGGCGAGGAAGGTCAGCATGGCGGCGGTCCCGGACGGAGGCGTTTGCGCCCTCCGTCAGCAAGGAGCGTGCCGCGCCCTCAGACGTCCGTGTCGGTCGCCTTGCCGGGCCTGGGGCGGCGCTCGGCGGCGCCCGCATAGGCGGTCCCGAGGTAGGTCGAACGGGCCGTGTTCAGCACCGGCGGGCCGCCCTTGAGGCCGCGTCGCTGCCCCGTCTGGCCCATCACCTGGGCGGCGAAGGCGGCCGGCGAGGCGTCGGCGGGCGGCGTGGGGGCAGGTCTTGCCGGGGGCTCGGCAGCCTCGGCCGGGAAGTCGGTCGGGACCAGCTCGCGCGAGGTCGAGCCCGCCCGCCGTTCGCCGGTCCGGCGCTCGTGCTCGCGGCGTTCGTCGCGGCGCTGGACCGGGCCCACCGGGCGGACCTCGTCGGTCATCTCAGCCGGCCTTGCCGGGCGGCCGGGACAGCTTGTCAAGCTGGGCGCGCATCTCGTCCATCTGGCGGCGCATCTCGGCCAGCGGGTCGGCGGGCTGTTCGGGCGGCGGGGCGGCCCCGGGACGGGCGGCGCCGGCGCTGAAGCCGGGCCACATCTTCATCGCCTCGGCGAACATGGCCATGTTGCGCTTGACCGCCTCGTCGAGCAGGCCGGCCCCGGGCGCCGCCCCGAAGGCCTTCGAGAACTGGCCGCGCATCTGCTCCTGCTGGCGGGCGAAGGCGTCGAGCGACATCTCCAGATAGCTGGGCAGGACGCCCTGCATCTGGCCGCCGTAGAAGCCGATCAGCTGGCGCAGGAACTGGACCGGCAGCAGGGCCTCGCCGCGGCTTTCCTCCTCGAAGATGATCTGGGTCAGGATCTGGCGCGTCAGGTCGTCGTTGGTCTTGGCGTCATAGACGACGAATTCCACGCCCTCGCGGACCATGCGAGCCAGGTCCTCGAGCGTGACATAGGCGGAGGTCGCGGTGTTGTAGAGCCGCCGGTTGGCGTACTTCTTGATGACGACGGTGTCGCCGGCTCCGGACTTCCTGTCAGCCACGCCCAGTCCCCGCTGTTGTTGCAACGCCGCACTATGCTGCGCGGCGCGCGGGAATGCTAGCCGAGCGCGGCGGGGGCGAGAACCACCCCGACCAGCACGGCCGCCCAGTGGGTCATCGCGCCGGTGACCACGAAGCCGTGCCAGATGGCGCGCCGGAACTTCACCTGCGGGCTGATGAAGACGAACACCCCCGCCGTGTAGATCAGCCCGCCCAGCACCAGCAGGCCCAGGGCGATGGGGTGGACGGTGTCGATCATCGGCCCCAGGGCGATCACGGCCAGCCAGCCGAACAGCACATAGACGCCGCTCCAGAAGGCGTCGGAGATCCGCGGCGCCACCAGCTTGGCGAACACGCCGGCGACCGCCACCGACCAGACCAGCAGGGTGAAGCCGATCGACCACGCCCCCTCGAAACGCTGGGTGGTGAAGGGGGTGTAGCTGCCGGCGATCATGAGGAATATGGCCGCCTCGTCCATGCGCCGCAGGATCGGGCGGGCGGCGCAGGGGCGGGTCTGGTTGTAGATGGTCGAGACCGTCAGCATGACGATCAGGCACAGGGCGTAGGCGGCGGTGGCGACCACGGCGCCGACGCCGGAATAGAGGGCGGCCAGCACGGCCAGCACGACCCCGCCCACGGCGGCCAGGGTCAGGCCGACGACATGGACGACCAGGTCGGCGGTCTTCTCCGCCGGCGTCCGGTAGTGCTCGATCATGTCGAGCTCGTCGGGGACGCAGACCCGGCCGAAAATCGTCTTCATCCGCTTGAGCATGGCCCCATCAAGCCTTTCGCTCCGAATTTCGTTCCCGCCAGCCTTGCGCCCCGGCCATGACCATCGGCTGAATCACGCGGGGCGAGGGTGACGAAAGCGGCCGGATGCGGCAGAAACGGCACAAATTCTTTCCCGCGGCCTAACACCTCCCCCTTCGTAGGGCCGCTTCCCCGAGGTCAGTCAAATGTCTGTCGAAGTGGTCATCGTCTCCGCCGCGCGCACGCCGGTCGGATCGTTCCTGGGCGCGCTCTCGTCCCTGCCGGCGGCGAGGCTGGGCGAGATCGCCATCCGGGCGGCGCTGAAGCGGGCCGGCCTCGCGCCTGACGAGGTCGACGAGGTGATCCTGGGCCATGTGCTGCAGGCCGCGGCGGGGCAGGGACCGGCGCGTCAGGCGTCGATGGGCGCGGGGATTCCGAAGGAGGTCCCGGCCTGGAGCCTGAACCAGATCTGCGGCTCGGGCCTGCGCGCCGTCGCCATAGCGGCGCAGCAGATCGCGCTGGGCGACGCCCGCATCGTCGTCGCCGGAGGTCAGGAGAGCATGAGCCAGGCCCCCCACGCCCAGACCCTGCGAACCGGCCAGAAGATGGGCGACCTGGCCTTCGTCGACACCATGATCAGGGACGGGCTGTGGGACGCCTTCAACGGCTATCACATGGGCCAGACGGCCGAGAACATCGCCGCCCGCTTCGGCATCGACCGCGCCGCCCAGGACGGCTTCGCCGTCGCCAGCCAGAACAAGGCCGAGGCGGCGCAGACGGCGGGGCGCTTCGACGACGAGATCGCGGCGGTGATCCTCGCCTCGAAGAAGGGCGACCTGGTCGTCGACAAGGACGAGTACATCCGCCACGGCGCCACCCTGGAAGCCATGGAGAAACTGCGCCCGGCCTTCTCGAAGGAGGGCAGCGTCACCGCCGCCAACGCCTCGGGGCTCAACGACGGCGCCGCCGCCCTGGTGCTGATGAGTGCGGACGACGCGAAAGCGCGCGGGCTGGAGCCGCTGGCCCGCATCGTCTCGTCGGCGACGGCCGGGGTCGACCCGGCGATCATGGGCACGGGGCCGATCCCCGCCTCCAAGAAGGCGCTGGAGAAGGCCGGCTGGACCGTGGCCGACCTCGACCTGGTCGAATCCAATGAGGCCTTCGCGGCCCAGTCGCTGTGCGTGCTGAAGGAACTCGGCCTCGACCCCGACAAGGTCAACGTCAACGGCGGCGCCATCGCCATCGGCCACCCGATCGGGGCCTCGGGCGCGCGCATCCTGACCACCCTGCTGCACGAGATGAGGCGCCGGGACGCGAAGAAGGGCCTCGCCACCCTGTGCATCGGCGGCGGCATGGGCGTGGCCATGTGCGTTGAGCGGCCCTGAGCCGCCGGGCGTGATCAGGCGGCGTTGGCGGCCTTGGCGTTCAGCTTGTCCTGATGCGCCCGCATGCCGGCGGCGATCAGTTCGGCGGCCTCGCCGGCGTCGCCCCAGCCCTTGACCGTGACCGACTTGCCCTTCTCCAGGTCCTTGTAGCGGGTGAAGAAGTGCTCGATCTGCTCGACCAGGATGGCCGGCAGCTGCCGGTAGCTGGCGATGTCGGTGTAGTAGGGGTTCAGCTTGTCGACCGGCACGGCGAGGATCTTCTCGTCGCCGCCGGCCTCGTCGACCATCTTCAGCACCCCGATCGGCCGCGAGCGGATGATGCAGCCCGGCACCACCGGGGTCGGATTGAGCACGATCACGTCGCACGGGTCGCCGTCATCCGACAGGGTGTGCGGGATGAAGCCGTAGTTGCCCGGATAGTACATGGCGGTGTGCAGGAAGCGGTCGACGAACAGGGCGCCCGAGGCCTTGTCCATTTCGTATTTGACCGGCAGGCCGCCCTGCGGGATCTCGATGACCACATTGACGTCCCAGGGCGGATTGGGGCCGGCGGGAATAGCGTCGATGTTCATGACGGAGCTCGTCTATGCTGCACTGCGATACGGGGAGGCCGGGGTGATAGGCGCGCATCGCGCCCGAAGCAAGGCGGTCTTGCCCCCGGCGGTTCCCCGGTTCACCAACTTGTACCGGACTGAAGTGGAGCTCCGATGACCATTCCCGACGGCCTGGCCCTCGGCCTCTTTCTGCTCTGCTGGCTCGGCTACGGGCCGCTGCTGGCCGTGCTGGCGCGCCGCAGCGGCTCGCTCAACGACGACATGATGGTGGTTCGCCGGGCGTGGATGATGGCCATGACCCACCGCGAGGTGCGCATCGTCGACAGCCAGCTGATGGGCCACACCATCAACTCCGGCGGCTTCTTCGCCTCCACCAACCTGCTCCTGATCGCCGCCGTGGCCAGCATATTGTTCGGCGGGGAGCAGGCGCTGCAGGGGGTGGCGGCGGTCGGGGCCGAGGCGGCGCCGACGCGGGTGCTGGAGGTCAAGCTGGCCCTGGTGCTGGTCTGCCTCGCCCGCGGCCTGCTCGATTTCATCTGGTCGATCCGGCAGATGAACTACGCCCTGGCCCTGATCGGGGCGGCGCCCGAGCTGCACGCCGAGGCCGATCGCGTGGCCCTGGGCGAGGCGGCGGGACGGCTGCTCAATCCGGCCCTCAGCGCCTTCAGCCAGGGCGTGCGGGGCTATTATTTCGCCCTCGCCGCGGCGGCCTGGCTGTTCGGCCCGCTATGGCTGGCCCTGGGGGTGGCGGCGGTGTTCTGTCTGCTGGTCTGGCGCCAGGCGGCCTCGCCGGCGGCCCAGGCGGTGCGGACGGCCCGCCGCCTGCTGGAGCCGCGCCTGCCCGAACAGTGACGACGGCCGTTACACGCCGTGAACGCAAGTGCGAAATAACCGATTGACGATTTGTGCACCGCACCCTAGCTTGATCGTCGACGCCTCGCGGCGTCATGCCCTTCCTGGGCGTTTCCTCCCTAAAGACTTTTATGCCGCGCCTTCGGGCGCGGCTTTTTTATGTCCGGCCGAGCGGGGCCGGATCGGCCAGCAGGTCGGCGATGACCCGGGCCACGCCGGCGGCGCAGCGCGACCAGCCGGGCCCCGGCCGCAGCGTCGCCTCATCCAGATACAGCCCGCGGCTCAGCTCGATCTGCACGGCGTGGAATCCCTCCGCCGGCCGCCCCCAGCTCTGGGTGGTCCAGCCGCCGGAATAGGGCTGGTTCAGCGCCACCCGCCAGCCGAGGGCCTCGAAGGACCGCCGCAGCCGCCGGGTCAGGCCCGCCGCGCACGACGATCCGTGGCGGTCGCCCAGCACCACGTCCGGCCCGCGCGCCCCGCCGGCCCCGCGCACCGCCCGCGACGGCATCGAATGCCAGTCGACCAGCACCGCCTCGCCGCATCGGACGTGGGCCGCCCGCATCAACTGCTCCAACGCGGCGTGATACGGGGCGTGGACGCCGTCGATGCGGGTCCGGGCCTCGTCCAGCCCCAGGCGCCGGTCGTACAGCGGCCGGCCGTCCCCGCTCAGGCGCGGAATGACGCCGTAGCCGGCCACGGTGCGCGGCGAGGCGCAGGCCCGCTCCGCCCCCTCGATGAGGGCCGCATCGAGATCGTCCGGATCCCGGTTCAGATCGACATAGGCCCGTCCGAACCGCCCCAGCAGCAGGCTGGCGCCGTGCGCCGCGCCCGGCGCGATCAGCCGGTCGACGAGGGCGTCCTCGGCGCTGCGCAGGCTGGCGGCCGCCAGGTCGGCCGCCGCCGCCATGTCGGCTGGATAGCGGTCGCCGGAGTGGGGCGACGCGAAGACGACCCGCCCCGGCGTCGTGGCCTCGACGACGCTGAACGGGGCCTCGCCCGCCTGCCCGCCGCCCTCGTTCGCGCCCTCGACCATGCCGCTCCCATAGCCTGTTTCGTCGAACCGTCCACAGCTTCGCGCGCCGCAACCCGTTCCCCGTACCGGGGATTTTCATGGCGGGTTTACCGATCGGGTCGTAGCGTCGCCCCAACAAGACGGGGCGATAATTTCATGGCGCGCATTCTTCTGGCCGAGGACGATCACTCGCTTCGGGGCTTCCTGACGCGGGCGCTCGAGCGGGCCGGCCATTCGGTGGTCGACTGCGAGAACGGCGACGACGCCATCGACGCCCTCGACCAGGGGCCGTGGGACCTGCTGCTGACCGACATCGTCATGCCCGGCGCCGACGGCATCGAGGTGGCGCGCATCGCCGCCGCCCGCCAGCCGGGCATCCGCATCATGTTCATCACCGGCTTCGCCGCCGTCGCCCTGTCGGCGGCCCAGGCCAGCCCCCAGGCCAAGGTCCTGTCCAAGCCGGTGCACCTGCGCGATCTGGTCGGCGAGGTCGAGCGGATGGTGGCGGCGTGAATCCAGGCGCGGACTGACGCTTGCGCCGATGACGCGTCCTCGCCGGACGAAGCCGTTCCGAACCGGCCGTTTGGCTCTTGCGGACGGCGTCGGGCCCGGGTTATAGACCGCGCCTTCCTGCCCCCGGGGTGACCCGGGGCCGTCTCGGCGGACGCGTAGCTCAGCGGGAGAGCACTTCGTTGACATCGAAGGGGTCACAGGTTCAATCCCTGTCGCGTCCACCATTCCTTTCAATGAGTTAGGCGAGGCCGCAGTGATCTGCGATGGCCTGCCCAGCGGCGCTTGAGGCCGCAGCGCTGGAGACCCCAGCGGGTCTGACCCGACAGCCGGCGACCGGCTGCTCTGGACCGTCGCCGCCAGTCCGGTATGCACGTTGTGTTCAGGCCGGAGTCGCATCGCATGTCGGATTTGCCGCGCTCGACCGTCTGAATGACTGAGGCAGGTCCCGATGGCTACGCTGGCGGAAATTCTCAAGAAGGCGCGTCGGGCTGTCATTCGGCAGGGTATCGCCGATCACGACGCGGACGAGTTGGTGCACGAGGCGTTTCTGAAGGTGGAGCAATATCAGCGCGACCATGAGGTCCGTTGCCGTGAGGCGTTGCTGGTCCGGGCGGCGGTCAACCTGTCGATCGACCGGCAGCGGCGGGGCGTGCGCATGCCGCTCGCCGACGGGACGGATCTGCACGAGATCGCCGACAGCTCGCCCGATCCGGCGCGGATCCTGGAGGCGCGGGCGCGGCTGCGGCAGGTGACGGCCGGCCTCGACCAGCTGCCCGAGCGAAGCCGGCGGATCCTGTTGCTGCGGCGGCTGGAGAACCTGAGCTATGCCGAGATCGCCGCCTCGGAGGACATGAGCGTCGCCGCCGTCGAGAAGGTGGTGGCGCGGGCGACGCTGCAGCTGATGCAATGGATGGCGCAGTCGTGAGCCGGATCAATCCCTCCCGGAGCGTCGACGCCGAGGCCGCCGCCTGGCTGACGCGACTGCATGGCGACGAGGACGTGCGCCCCGCCCTCGACGCCTGGCTGGACGAAGACCCCGCCCACGCCGCCGCCTTCGCCAGGGCCAGCGAGGTGTGGGCGATCCTGCCCCGCGCCGCCCGGAGCGGCGAACCGGCCAACGCCGGACAGGCGCCGCGGTCGGTTCGCCTGTCCCGCGCCGCCATCGCCGTCGCCGCCTCGCTGCTGCTGGGCCTTGTCGGGGTGTGGTGGTCGCTGGGAAGCCCCGGCGACTATGCGACGCGCCCCGGGGAGCAGAGGGTGGCCACCCTCGAGGACGGCAGCCGCCTGGCGCTGAACACCGACACCCGGGTCGGGGTGCAGTTCGATGACGGCCGCCGTCACATCGAACTGGAGAAGGGCGAGGCCATGTTCGAGGTCGCCCACGACGCCGACCGGCCCTTCGTGGTCGTGGCCGGCGACACCCGGGTCCAGGCGATCGGAACGGTCTTCATCGTCCGGCGCACGGCGGACGACGTCGTTGTCACCCTGATCAAGGGCAAGGTGGCGGTCAGCCACGCCCAGCCGCCGGCGAGGGGCGCCAGCCGCCCGCCGCTGGTCCTGCGCCCCGGCGAGAAACTGACCGAGCCCGCCAATGGTCCGGCCCGGATCGAGCCGGAGTCGGTCGAGGTCGCGACCGCCTGGCGGCGCGGGCAGACGGTGTTCCGCGACACGCCGCTGGGAGAGGCGGTCACCGAACTGAACCGGTACGGAGGTCCCGTGATCATGGTCGACGATCCGCGCATCGCGGCCCTGCCGATCTCCGGGGTCTATGCGACGAACGCGGCTGATTTCGCCGAAGCGGCTGCGACCCTGCACGGACTGCGCGTGGAGAAGGACGGCGACGCCCTGCATATCCGGCGCTGAACGCGGCGTGGTGAAGAATCCGTGTCCGCATGATGTCGGATTTGCGGCGGCCGGTCGTCTACCGGTTGGGAGCCCGTCGACGCTCTCAAGGGGGGACCAATGAATTCACGCAGCCTTTTCGCGCTCGCCGCCGGCGTCAGCGCGCTCGTCATGTCGGCGGCCTCGGCCGAGGCCCAGGCGCTCTATTCCTTCGAACTGCCCGAGCAGTCCCTGGAGACCTCGCTGCGGGCCGTGGCGTCACGGACCGACACCAATGTGGTGTTCTCCGGCGAGGTGGTTCGCGGAAAGACGGCGCCGGCCCTGCATGGCCGGTATTCGCCCGAGGCCGCCTATCGGGCGATCCTGCAAGGGTCGGGATTGAGGCTGGGCGTGACCGGCGGCGGTTCGTTCGTGGTCACCGGGCCGGCGGCGGCCGGGCAGGCGCGTCAGGGGCAGGGCGGGCTGTCCGGCAGCGTCGCCGTGGCCGACGGCGCCCGGGGCCTCGACGGCGCTCTCGTGCGCATCACCGAGACCGGCCAGACCACGCGCGTCGACGACTACGGCCGCTTTCGATTTCCGTCCCTGCCGGCGGGCGACTACACCGTGGAGATCTCGTTTCTCGGCTATGACACCCTGACGCGCACGGTCCGGGTGCCGGCGGGCGAGGTGAGCGAGCACGCCTTCATCCTCGGCGAGGGCCCGACCGGAACGGTCGAGGACGTCATCGTCTACGGCTCGCGCAGCGCCCGCGCCAACGCCCTGAATCTCCAGCGGACGGCCGAGAACAGCGCCGATGTGATCTCGGCGGACGACCTGGGCAATTTCACCGGCACCACCTTTTCGGAGGCGCTGCGCCGGGCGCCGGGCATCGCGTTTCAGCGCAATCCGGTGAACGGCGACGGCACCAACGTCATCGTTCGCGGGCTCGAGCCCGACATGAACGCGATCAAGCTGAACGGTCTCAACCTGCCGGTCGGCAACGGTCTCGGCCGGTCGGCCGACCTGTCGAACCTGCTGGCCGACTCGGTCAGCCGGATCACCATCAACAAGTCGCTGCTGCCCAGCCAGGACAGCTCGGGCACCGGCGGCCTGATCGAGATCGAGACGATGTCGCCGCTCGACCGTCCCGACCGCTACATGAACCTGCTGGTCGAGGGCGGCCGCACGCCTGACGATTTCGGCAGCGACTATCTCGCCTCGGGCACCATCGCCGGTCGGATCAGCGACGATTTCGGCCTCAGCGCCTCGATCCAGCACCGTCGGCACAGCACGCGTTCGATCTATTATGACGCGGGCAGCAACGGCGGCCGGCTGAACTTCGGCCGCTATCTGCCGCTCGACGCCTCGGGCAATCCTGTCACGACCCTCGAGGCCGTCGACCCGCTGCTGAACTTTCCCTTCGTCGGCGGCGAGGCCCGGGCCTATCCGGGCGGGCTGGCGACCAGCTTCTTTCACGACGAGACCGAGACCCTGGCCGCGACCCTGTCGGCCGAATGGCGGATCGGCGGCCACACCAATCTGAAGTTCGACTACCAGCACGCCGAGTCGACTTCGGACTTCTTCTCGCTGTCGGACACCTTCTCGACGGCCGCCGAATATGTCGTGCCGGCGGGCGGCGGCGAGGCCGGGCTGATGCTGGACCTGACGCCCGGCAATGCCGCGATCTCGCGCTCCCAGTCCTATTCCTACGACCGCGACGTCTCCAAGGTGACGGACACCTACAGCCTCAACGGCAAGACCACCCTCGGCTCGTTCGAGTTCAACTACCTGGCGGGCTACGCCCACGGGACCGAGCGGCATCCGGGCAGCTTCGGCATGCAGCTGCGAATGCCCGATACGGATGCGACCGCCGGCATGTTCCTGCCCGAGGCCGTCGATCCGGAGACCGGCTACATCGTCACCGGCTTTGCGCCCCGCAGCGGCAGCGGCATTCCCCTGCCCCTGCTCAGCGCCGCGGGGTGGGCGCTGGTCAATGATCCGTCGGCCTTCACCATCGACAACGCCAGCGGGCAGATCGACGACTCGCACGGCAGCAACGACCGCTACACCGCCAGCGGCAGCGCCCGCTGGACCTCGGGCGGCGGCTGGCTGAACTATGTCGAAGCCGGCCTCTATTACGAGAACACCGAGTTCCGCAGCGACCTGGTGCGCAGCCAGATCGGCGGCAACATCCCGGTCTCTTCGCTGGGCCTCGCCTTCGAACCGTCGGACCTGACACGCATCGGCCTCGCCGCTCCGGGCTTCTCCACGCTCAGCGAAGGCACGCTGCGCCATTTCGTGGAGAACCTCGACAGCTTCGCCCCCCAGGGGCTGACGATCACGCCGATCGACCCCCACCCGGACCAGGGCAAGGAGAACACCCAGGAGACCAATTTCGCGGCCTATCTCCAGACCCGGATCGACATCGGCAAGCTCGAGGTGATCGGCGGGGTGCGCTACAACCGCACCCGGCTCGAGGCGACGAACCTCAGCTTCCCCGTCTATACGGGCCCCCTCCTGCCGGAGAACGGCGGGGGCGTCGGCGTGGACCTGATCTTCCAGAACGAGTTCACCCGGCTGGTGACCGAGGAGGCCGTGGCCGAGGATCTCCTCCCCCGCGTCCTGTTCAACTACCGCGTCAACGACGACCTGATCTTCCGCGGCGGCTACTTCCTGTCGGTGGCCCGGCCGGCGATCGGCCAGCTGTCGAGCGAGACCCGGGTCGCCTTCATCAACTTCCCGATCCCCGGACCGGAAGGGGTGAAGCCGATCCTGCAGATCAACAGCGGCAACCCCGACCTGAAGCCGGCGACGACGGACAATTTCGATCTCAGCGCCGAATATTATTCGGGCATCGGCATCTTCAAGCTGAGCGCCTTCTACAAGCGCATCGACAACCTGCTGCAGACCAACATCACCAACGGCCCGGCCGTGCTGGACGCGGTGACCCTGCCGGATCACCCCTATTTCAACGGCGCGCCCTATTTCGATCCGGCCAATCCCGGCTCGGTGTTCATCACCGGCGGCACGCCGGTGAACAGCGACGAGGTCGCGACCATCTGGGGGATCGAGGCCCAGGCCGAGCGCCGCTTCGACTTCCTGCCCGGAATCTGGAGCGGGTTGGGGGTGTTCCTGAACCACACCTACACGGAGAGCTCGCGCGCGGATCAGTACAACTGGGCCTATGATCCGCTGCCGGACCACGTCTATTCGTTCACCGGCCTGCCGTTCGTGCAGCAGCCGGCGCACTCGGGCACGGCGGCGCTGACCTACAACAAGTACGACATCGATGCGACGCTGGCCTACGGCTACCAGTCCCGCGCCCTGGCCCTGTTCCAGCCCCGCGGCCTCAGCGTCTACAGCGAAGGCGTCGAGACCCTGGACTTCCGCGCCGAATACTATCTGCGGCCCAGCTTCGGCGATTTCAGGGTCTATATCGAGGCCAACGACCTGCTCAACAACACGGGCGACCCGGACCTCGAACAGACCTTCGGCGGCGAGAACGGAGCGCCGAAATTCTACACCCGTGCGACCTACCTCGGCGGCCGCAGCCTGAAGATCGGCCTTTCGGCCACCTTCTGAGACATCCCCGGCCCCGACGCCGGCGCTCCCCGGGCGCCGGCGGACGCCCACCCATGTCAGGACAGACCATGAAGACGATGATGCTGGTGCTCGCCGCGGTCGCGACCGTGCTCACGCCCGCGGCCGCCGCGGCCCAGACGACGTCGCCGGACACGCCCCTGCTGCCCTATGAGCAGTTCACCCTGCCCAACGGCCTGCGCGTGGTGGTGCAGGAGGATCATTCCGCCCCCAAGGTGGCGGTGGCCGTCTGGTACCACGTCGGCTCGATGAACGAGCCGGCCGGCAAGTCCGGCTTCGCCCATCTGTTCGAACACCTGATGTTCAACGGCTCGGAGCACCGCGACGACGAATACATGCCGCCGCTGCAGGAAATCGGCGCCTCGGCGGTCAACGGGGCGACCTCGTACGACCAGACGTACTACTACGCCGTGGTGCCGACCGGAGGGCTGGAGCGGGTCCTCTGGCTGGAGTCGGATCGCATGGGCTATCTGCTCGGCGCGGTTACCCAAGACAAGCTGGATGAGCAGCGCGGCGTCGTCCAGAACGAGAAGCGCACCTACGAGAACCGGCCCTATGCGATGATGCCGCAACTGCGGGCCGAGGCGCTGTTTCCGGCCAACCATCCGTACCGCCACTCCACCATCGGATCGATGGAAGACCTCGAAGCCGCTTCGCTCGAGGACGTGCGTGAGTGGTTCCGCCGCTACTACGGGGCGTCGAACGCGGTGGTGACGCTGGCCGGCGACATCACCGTCGAGCGCGCCCGCGAGCTGATGACCCGCTATTTCGCCAGCGTGCCGCCGGGGGCGCCGGTCGGCCGCATGACCGAATGGACGCCGCTGCTCGACCGGGTCAAGACCGAGGTGGTCGCGGACGACGTCCCGGAAACCGCCCTGGCCTGGAGCTGGCCGGTTCCCGGCCACGCCGGCGAGGAGAGCCAGGCGCTGCGGATGGCGGCGTCGGTTCTCGGCCGCGGGCGGCTGTCGCGCCTGCATCAGGCCCTGGTCTTCGATCGTCAGCTGGCGACCAGCGTTTCGGCCAACTACGAAAGTTCGGCCATCACCGGCGTCTTCACCATCGACATGCGGCTGAAGTCCGGCGTGGATCGCGCCGAGGCGGAGCGGGCCCTGCAGGCGGTGCTGACAAAGTTCCTCGAACAGGGCCCCACCGCCGAGGAGCTCGAACGGGTCAAGATCGGCGCCTATGGCGACAATGTGCGC
>JADGMW010000479.1_pt1 | contig 16155 bp, 20 predicted proteins | sample 8641801 | NCBI WGS metagenome assembly JADGMW01 (sample SAMN16272018, study PRJNA661076) | feces metagenome | isolation source: fecal sample from diarrhoea affected cattle A | host: Bos taurus | place: South Africa: Lokaleng Village, Mahikeng | collected 2019-09
CGACGCTGGGCACGTTTACCGGCAACCAGGCGGTGCAGCAGGTCAAGGCCGGCCTCAAGGCCATCTATCTTTCCGGCTGGCAGGTGGCGGCCGACGCCAATAGTTCGGGCAACATGTATCCCGACCAGAGCCTTTATCCCGTCGACAGCGTTCCCTCGGTGGTCAAGCGGATCAACAAGGCGCTGCAGCGGGCCGACCAGATCCAGACCATGGAACAGGCCGATGGCGTCGCCACCACCGATACCGACTTCTTCGTGCCCATCATTGCCGATGCCGAAGCCGGCTTTGGCGGCTCGCTCAACGTGTTCGAGCTGATGAAGTCCATGATCGAGGCCGGCGCCGCAGCCGTCCATTTCGAGGACCAACTCGCCTCGGAAAAGAAGTGCGGCCACCTGGGCGGCAAGGTGCTGGTCCCCACCAGCCAGTTCATCCGCACGCTCAATGCCGCGCGGCTCGCAGCCGACGTCATGGGCGTGCCGACCCTGATCATGGCGCGCACCGATGCTGAAGCCGCCCGGCTCATCACCTCCGACATCGACCCCTATGATGCCCCCTTCGTCACCGACGAGCGGACCGCCGAGGGCTTCTACAAGCTCAAGGGCGGGATCGATGCGGCCATCGCGCGCGGCATTGCCTATGCGCCCTATGCGGACCTGATCTGGTGCGAGACCTCCAAGCCTGACCTGGGCGAGGCCAGGAAGTTCGCCGAGGCGGTGCGCAAGGCCCACCCGGACCAGATGCTGGCCTATAATTGCTCACCCAGCTTTAACTGGGCCAAGCATATGGATGAGGCCGCCATGGCGAGTTTCCAGCGCGAAATCGCCGCCATGGGCTACAAGTACCAGTTCATCACGCTGGCGGGCTTCCACAATCTCAGCCTCACCACCTTCGAGCTCGCCCGTGCCTACAAGCAGGACGGCATGGCCGGCTATTCCCGCCTGCAGCAGGCCGAATTTGCCGCCGAGGAACATGGTTTCTCGGCCGTCCGCCACCAGCGCGAGGTGGGCACCAGCTATTTCGACGCCGTCTCGCTGGCCGTGAGCGAAGGCAAGAGCGCCACGACTGCCATGCGGGAATCCACCGAAACGGCGCAGTTCCACTGAGTTTGGGGGCGAAGGCGGCGGGCCCACGGGCCCGTCGCCGCTACCCCTCAGCGCAGGGGCGTATCGAGCCAGCCGAAGGCCACGGCCGCCAATAGCAGCGTATGGATCAGGGTTATGAGCCAGGTCGAGGCCACGAAACGCGGCTTGACCGTCTTGTGGCGATAGACTTCCTGCGCCGCCAGGCCGCCGATGATGCCGAAGGAGAGATCGACCACATGCAGGTTGCTCTCGCTGACGCGGTATCTGCCGTTGAGCGCATAGAGCTTGTCGAAGCGGTACAGCAGGGCGGAGGCCGTGCCCATGCCGGCATAGAGCAGGCCGAGCCACACAGGCGCGCGATCGGTACCGATAGCCCACAGGATCAAGAGGGTCAGCAGCGTTGCCGCGGCAATGCGCAGCCCGAGCTTGTAGCGCGAGACATTGCCGGGCGACTGGCGAATATCGCGCAGGCTCGGCTGGGCGACCGGCTTGCTGGCCGTGATGATTACATCCACCGCCGAGGGCCGCCCGTTGCGGCCTTTGGCCGTCTCGAAGCTGACCGTGTCCCCGATCCGGGGGCGCGCACCCTCCTCGACCTTGGAGACATGCACGTAATAGTCGCGCCCGGCGGCGTCGCGCACGAAGCCGTAGCCGCCTTTGTTGTTCCACTGGATTACTTCGCCGGCTTTGCGCATTTCCGTCCCGTTGCAGGTCGCCTGAGCAATATGGCGCGGCCGGTTAACGCCAGTTCACCAGGCCGTGATTTGTTATTGATCGTCAAAGTCCGATGGCGTTAGGCTGATAGTGGTTTCACAGATCGTGCTGCTGCCATGTCCGAATCCGCAAGGCGTTTCGTACTCAATCAGCTGGACAAAGCCGGCATCACCCCGGATGGGCCTGATGCTGCCGATCCCCAGATCCACAATGAGCGGCTCTGGGCCAGGCTGCTGCGTGACGGCACGCTGGGCTTGGGCGAGAGCTATATGGATGGCTGGTGGGATGCCCCCGATCTCGATGGCTTCCTCTATCGCATGATCAATGCGCGCATCCAGGACAGTTTTCCGCGTGACCTCGCCGTGATGTGGAGCGTGGCCCGCGGGCGGCTGCTCAACCTGCAGCGACTGCGCGTCACCGAAGTGGGCGAAAAGCACTACGATATCGGCAACGACCTCTACGCCGCCATGCTCGACCGGCGCATGATCTATTCCTGCGCCTATTGGAAAGACACAGCGGATCTGGACGCAGCGCAGGAGGCCAAGCTCGACCTGATCTGCCGCAAGCTGGGCCTCGCGCCCGGCATGCATGTCCTCGATATCGGCTCGGGCTGGGGCGGCTTCCTCAAGTTCGCCGCCGAGCGCTACGGCGTATCGGGCCTGGGTGTTACCGTCAGCAAGGAACAGGCGGCACTCGCCAACCAGCGCAGTGCGGGCCTGCCGGTCGAGACACGGCTGATGGACTACCAGGCGCTCGATGGACAGTTCGACCGGGTGGTCTCGATCGGCATGTTCGAGCATGTCGGCTACAAGAACTATCGCGCCTATTTCGCCAAGGCCGCGCAATTGCTCAAGCCCGATGGCCTGTTCCTCCTCCACACGATCGGTGGCCACTTTTCGACCACGCATGGCGATCCGTGGAGCGAGAAATACATCTTCCCCAACGGCATGCTGCCCTCCATCACCCAGATCGGCAAAGCCATCGAAGGCCTGTTCGTGATGGAGGACTGGCACAATTTCGGCGCCGACTACGACCGCACGCTGATGGCCTGGCGCGACCGGTTCGACGCGGCATGGCCGAGCCTGCAGGGCGAAAAATACGACGAGCGCTTCGGGCGCATGTGGCGGTATTATCTGTCGGTCTTCGCCGCGCTGTTCCGCGCCCGCAATATCAGCCTCTGGCAGGTGGTCCTGTCGCCGCGCGGCGTGGCCGGTGGCTATGCCAGCCTGCGCTGAACCAGATTCACGTGAAACACTGCGAGCCTTCGGGCGCTTGGCCGGTGAAAGGCTCCACTGGAGTCTTTCAAGGCGAGCAGGCCATGAGAGCTATGCTCGAATAGCAGACGGCGTACCTACAGGCTTCATGCCGCGCCAAAATTGATCCGGTAGCTCAGCGCCTCGGCGATGTGGGGCCGGCCGACGCGGTCGACGCCGGCCAGATCGGCCAGGGTGCGGGCGACCTTGAGGACGCGGTGATAGGCGCGGGCCGATAGTCCGAAGCGCTCGGCCGCCTGCAGCAGCAGAGCCTGGCTTTCCCGGTCCGGATTGACCACCGCCTCGATGAGGCTCGGTCCCGCGGCGGCATTGGTGAAGACATCGGGGGCGCCATGATCGAGATAGCGCTGGCGCTGGCGCAGCCTTGCTGCGGCCACCCGCGCCGCCACCACGGCCGAGCTTTCCGCCTCGGCAGACGGGGCGATCATGTCGGCCGCGGTAACCGCGGGCACGTCGATGCGGATATCGATGCGATCGAGGAAGGGCCCCGAGACGCGCCCCTGATAATCATCTGCACAGGCCTTGCCACGTCGGCAGACATGGCCCGGCGTTCCGGCCAGCCCGCATTTGCACGGATTCATCGCCGCAATCAGCTGCACGCGGCTGGGATAGCTGACCCGCGTATTGGCGCGGGCGATCACCGTCTCCCCCGATTCCAGCGGCTGGCGCAGGCTGTCGAGCACGCTGGGCCCGAATTCGGGCAGTTCGTCGAGGAACAGCACGCCATTATGGGCCAGGCTCACCTCCCCCGGCCGCACCCGCAGGCCGCCACCCACCAGGGCCGCCATCGAGGCCGAATGGTGCGGCGCGCGGAAGGGGCGGCGATCCGAAAGCGCACCGTTGACCAGCTCGCCGGCAATGGACTGGATCATCGAGATGTCGAGCAGTTCGCGCGGATCGAGCGGCGGCAGGATGGAGGGCAGGCGCGCCGCCAGCATGGACTTGCCGGCCCCGGGCGGGCCGATCATCAACATGTTGTGGCCGCCGGCCGCCGCCACTTCGAGCGCGCGGCGCGCCACCAGCTGGCCACGCACTTCGCTGAGGTCCGGCAGGGCCGTCGCGGGCAGGTGCCGCCGCGCCACTGGCCGGTTGGCCAGTTGATGCCCGGTCAGGTGATTGCAGAGCGCCAGCAGGCTTTCCGCAGCGACGATTTCGAGCTCTTCGCCCGCCCAGGCGGCCTCGGGGCCGGACGCCTGCGGGCAGATCAGGCCCAGTTCGCGGCTCTGGGCGGCGATCGCCGCGGGCAGCATGCCGCCGGTATGGGCCAGCCGTCCGTCCAGCCCCAGCTCGCCCAGCGCCAGGTAGCCGTCCAGCGCGTCCTGCGGGATGGCGCCGATGGCCGCCATGATGCCCAGGGCGATAGGCAGGTCGTAGTGGCTGCCTTCCTTGGGCAGGTCGGCCGGCGCGAGATTGACGATGATGCGCTTGGGCGGGATGCCAAGGCCCGAGGCGATCAGCGCGCCGCGCACCCGCTCGCCCGATTCATTGACCGCCTTGTCGGGCAGCCCGACCAGGACAATGCGCGGCAGGCCCGGCGTGATCTGCACCTGCACATCGACGGGCACCGCCTCGATGCCCTGAAACGCCACCGTCGCGACCCGCGTGCCCATGCCCTGTTCCCCAAGTGCGGCACCAATCTAGCAAAGCCGCGTCACGCTAACAAGAACGTAAAGCGAACAGAACATGGAGTATTAACCATGTCCCTTGCCACAGAAGTAAACCTAACAGGCCATTAACCTGCCCATGTTGAATCAAAGGCAAGTTTGTTCTGCGTGAGTTGCTGCCGATGCCCGTCCGAAGGCCTTTTCCCTCGTTTTCCACGATCGCAAAGGGCACGATTTCAGCCATTCTGGCTGCGGTGCTGGTGGCCTGTTCTTCAGGTGGCGGCCTCTATGGCCCGATCCAGGGCGACAATCGCCCCCATCGCGGGGTGGATCGGGCGCGCACCATGCCGATCCAGGGGATCGACGTGGCCCGCTACCAGGAGAATGTCGATTTCCGCCGCGCTTTCCAGAGCGGGATCCACTTCGTCTTCATGAAGGCGACCGAGGGCAAGGACTATCTCGACCCCAATTTCCGCACCAACTGGGTGCGGGCGCGCGATGCCGGCATGCCGCGCGGCGCCTATCATTTCATGACCTGGTGCTCGCTGGCTTCCGAACAGGCGGCCTGGTTCGTCTCGCAGGTGCCCAACGATCCCGATGCGCTGCCGCCGGTGCTCGACCTGGAATGGAACAACCATTCAAGCTGCAAGAACAAGCCCAGCCGCGCCGATGCGCTGGAAAAGATCCGCGTCATGCTCGATGCGATGGAGCGCCATACCGGCAAGCTTCCCATCATCTATACCGACATGAACTTCCATCGCGACGTGCTGAACGGGGAATATTTCCCCAACGCCTTCTGGCTCCGCTCGACCGCTGCCGAACCACATGAGCGCTATGGCAACCGCGCCTGGACGTTCTGGCAGTGGACGCAGACCGGCGTCGTACCCGGTGTGCGCGGCGAAGTGGACCGCAATGCCTTCTATGGGAACCAGAACGACTGGATCACCTTCCTGTTGACCGGCTGCGACCCGCGGGCGATCGCCTCGCTCGGGCCCACCGGACGGTGCCAGTCGGCCAAATAGGCCTCAGCGGCCGCGCCACATGCGGGCGCGGCCATAGTCGACCACTTCGGCATCGGCTTCGGGCTGGTAGAGCACGGCATTGACCGTCACCGTGCCCTGGTCGGGCGCATAGTCCAGCATCTGCTCGTCGCGCATGCCCAGCAGCGCCAGCCCGTGCAGCGAGCGCAGCGACACCGTCTGGCCGATCACCTCGCGCGCGGCGCCCAGCACCAGGCGATGCTCGAGCCAGCGGCCATCCCCGACGCGGTAGCGCACCTGGCTGTTCATGGTGACGAACTCCGGATCGATGGCGTCAGCCGGCACGATTTCGGTATGCACCAGCTTGTGCCGCAGCAGGTCGAAATAGCCGCGCTCCCCCGAGGGTCGCGCCATGGCAATGCCGCGCAGGATGGCATAATCCCGATCGGTCATGACGAACTGGGCTGAGCCCGACATTTTATGCTCCATGGCATGGCGGTTGAATGATGGAGGGGCGCCGCGACACCGGTGTCGCGGCGCATAGGCAACGCCCGGGGTCAGGGCTTGCTGTCGGCGAGCGCCGTCAGCACCCGTTGCCGGTCATCCAGTTCGCGCAGGCGAATGGTCATGGTCTCGGTCTTGATCGGGGTCTGCGGCGGCAGGCGATATTGCAGGCCCGGTAGCTTGGTCTCGGCCCAGTCGGTGAACCGGCTGAGCTTGTGGCTGCCGCTGATGGGCAGGGTGAGGGCATATTTGAACGTCATGGCATGGTTCCAAACAGGCGCATTGCCGCCACCGCGCCGAAGGGCTGCGGCCTGCGGACAATGGCAGGCGGCCCGTCGAGCGGGCGCATCAGGTCAATGGGAAAGGGAAATCGTCCTGGCCCGGCCCTTGCGCTCAGGCAGGTGGCCGAACCAGGTCAGACGCCTCGGAGGAGGCGCAACCGGTGCTGCTGGCGACTGTCGAAAGGAATAGCGCGCATGCCGCTATCAAAGCAGAACGCCCCGGAAAGTCAAATCCTGCACCTGTGACATGGGCGCCGGCTTGCCAGCGATTCGGGGCAGGTCTAGCGTGGCGTGGTAATCATCCGGGCAGGGGCCCGACCGAGGAGAACGGGAATGGCCAAAGGTCAGATGCGCAGCAACAAGGAAGCCAAGAAGCCGAAAAAGGACAAGGTCGCCGCTGCGAAGGCGGTGACGGGGCTGGGTGCCGGCAGCACCGGCAACACAGCCAAGAAGTAGGCTTGTCTATCCGCGAGAACTTGGGGCGGTCGGCACATGTCGGCCGCCCTTTTGGTCAGGCTGCGCCGTTGAGCAGGCCGCTGGTGCGGATGCCGTCGAAGACGAACTGCACGGCCAGGGCCGCCAGCAGGATGCCGACCACGCGCGACACCACGGCGAGGCCCGTCACCCCCAGCAGCCGCTGGATCGGAATGGCGACCAGAAGGGTCAGCCAGGCAATGAACAGGATCACCACCACCGCCAGCAGCACGGCCCAGAATTCGAGGTCGGTCCTGGTGCCGGTGGTGAGCAGGATCACCGCACTGATGGCCCCGGGGCCAGCCAGCAGCGGCATGGCGAGGGGGAAGACGGCGATGTCGTCGCGCGAACGGGCCTCGATCTCTTCCTGGTCGGTAATGTCGGTGCCGCCGGAATGGCGGGCGAAAACCATGTCGATGGCGATCAGGAACAGCAGGAGGCCGCCGGCGGTGCGCAGGGCCGGAATGGTGATGCCGAACACTTCGAGGATCGGATTGCCCAAGACGCCAAACAGCAGCAGGATCAGCCCCGCAATGATCACGCCGCGCGTGGCGAAGGCAAAGCGCTGCTTGGCGGTGTTATGCTTGGTCAGCGCTGCAAAGATGAAGGCGATGTCGGCCACGCCGACCGTAGCAAACAGGGTCGCGAAGGCGACGAGAAAAGTCGTGGTGGGCATGACGCTGGTCCCTGCAATTGTCGATAGTGCTAGCGGTTTCGGCGCCACTTGCCCAGTCTTCGGCGTTACGCCACCTTGTCAAGTAGGTCGGGGGACAGGTGAGCCCTCGCATCAAGGACTTCCATGCCAACGATCCGGCCGTCGGCGTCGTAGTCCAGTACGATCCCGGCCGACACTTCCTCGCTTTCCTCGACCGGTTCGGGAGAGAAGCGAATATAGGCGGCGTTGGCTTCCGGGTCGTAGGTAACGGTCGGCTTCACTTTGGCCTCGCGCGGCGATCAAGGAACGCCGACAGTATACGGATTTCGCTGGCAGTTTCCACATAGGCAACGCGCAGATAGCGGCCACCGCGTTCCGGCACGCTCACAAAGGCGCGCCTCACCTCGGGGTCGGCAGGATCGGGCTCCAGCCACTGGGGCGCTTCAATCGACCGCACGATCCATTCCGGCGCAAGCTGTCGCTGCGCCATGGCAACCAGTGCATGGTTGGTGAACACGATCGGCTTTGCCATTTTAGTCCCTGGTCCGCCTCAGGCACTCATGACGTATCAATGGTCTGTCTTCACCAATTGTGTTGCTGCCCGTGCTTCAGAGCATTCGCGCCCCGGTCGCCAACCCTGCAAGCGCCAGCAGCGCCAGGCCGTCGATCCACCCACGCGAGCGCGTCAGCCAGTCCGGCAGCGCCCTGGTCGTGGGCAGGAAGCGCACCAGCCAGACCGCGCCATAGCCGACCCAGACGGCAAAGAAGGCGACCATCAGCAGGTCGGCCCAGCCGGAGCGGTTGAAGCCGACCATGACGCGCGTGACGCCGGCGCCAAGCAGGATCACCAGCAGATAGGCGCCCACCACGAGGACCGAATTGCGCCAATAGGGCAGGGTCAGCCGCTTGTCGACGGCCAGGCTCCGGCGCCAGCGGCGGAACAGGAACCAGAACAGGCTGGCAAGGACCGCCGCGACCAGCAGCCACATCAGGCGCGACGCTTTTCGATGGCGTCCCAGATCATGACGGCAATATCGGGCCCGCCGAAACGCTTGATTTCGCGGATGCCGGTGGGGGAGGTGACGTTGATCTCGGTGAGATAGTCCCCGATCACGTCGATGCCGACAAAGATCATGTCGCGCGCCTTGAGCGCCGGGGCGATGGCCGCGCAGATCTCACGTTCCCTTGCCGTGAGTTCGCTCAGCTCCGGCCGGCCACCCACATGCATGTTGGAGCGGGCCTCGCCATCGGCGGGGATGCGGTTGAGCCCGGCCACCGGCTCGCCATCGACGATGATGATCCGCTTGTCGCCCTTCCTGACGTCGGGCAGGTATTTCTGGATCATGAAGGGTTCGCGGTAATTGTTCTCGAAGAGTTCGAGCAGGCTGACCAGGTTATGGTCGCCCTCCTGGATGAAGAATACCCCGGCCCCGCCATTGCCGTAGAGCGGCTTGACGATGATGTTGCCATGCTCCTTGCGGAAGTCGTGGATCATCTGGCGGTCACGCGTCACCAGCGTGGGCGGCATCAGTTCGGGAAATTCGGTGACGAGGATCTTTTCCGGCGCATTGCGGACCGCTGCGGGTGGATTGACCACCAGCGTCTTGGGATGCAGCCGCTCGAGCAGGTGGGTGAGGGTGATATAGTTCATGTCGAAGGGCGGATCCTGGCGCATATGGATCACGTCCTGGGTCGACAGATCGACCCGCTGCTCCGCGCCCAGCGCGAAATGCTCGCCCCTGGGCTTGTCGAAGACCTCGATGGGGGCCGCGAGCGCACTCACCACGCCGTCGCGCAGGGCGAGCGTATCGGGCGTATAGTGCAGCAGCTCATGGCCGCGCGCCTGCGCCTCCAGCATCAGGGCGAAGGTGGAATCGCCGCGCGGATTGATGGTGGCGACATGGTCCATCTGGACCGCGACTTTGAGCGACATAGCGGTTCTCAACTTGCATCGAAGGCGTTGATGACATGGCGCGGCCAATGTCCGCGCGCAAGGAAAATCACGTCGAAGCGCAGATTGGCTGCCGCGCTCCTTGGATGGCGGGCCAGCCAGTATTGCGCGGCGCGGACGATGCGCGCGCGATTGACGCTCACCAGCGTCTCCAGCTCGCTGGCCGCGCGGCTGCGCGCCTTCACCTCGACAAAGACCACGGTGCCGAAGCGCTCGGCGATGAGGTCGATCTCGCCAAGCGGGGTTTTGTAGCGCCGCGCCAGGATGCGGTAGAACTGGAGCCGCAGCAGCCAGGCCGCCAGCGCCTCGCCGCGATGGCCACCGCGATAGGCGGCAATGCGGGCGCTACTCTTGGGCTTTGATGGCGAGGGCGGCATCATAGACCTCCTTGCGCTTGAGCCCGAAACGGGTGGCAACCTCATCCACCGCTGCCCGCAATGGCTGGCCGGCCATTGCCTCGGCAAGCGCCGCCTGCCAGTCGGCCGCATCGGGCGCTGCTGGCTCGGCGGCTCCTGCCACCACGATCACCGCTTCGCCCCGGGTTTCGGCATCGGCAAATTCGGCAGCAAGCTCCGGCAGCGTGCCGCGATGCACCCGCTCGAAGCGCTTGGTCAGCTCCAGCGCCACGGCAGCCTGCCGCTCGCCCCAGGCCTCGGCCATGGCGGCAAGCGTATCGTCCAGCCGGCGCGGGCTTTCGTAGAGGACCAGAGTTTCACGTGAATCGCGCAGCGCCTTGAGCGCATTGGCCCGCGCGCCGGCCTTTGGGGGCAGGAAGCCGTGAAAGGCAAAGGCGTCGGTGGGCAGGCCCGCAATCACCAGCGCAGAGAGCAGGGCGGACGCGCCCGGAATGGGGAAGACCGGCTGGCCTGCCTCGGCCAGCGCGCGGATCAGCGGAAAGCCGGGATCGGAGAGCAGCGGCGTTCCCGCATCGGAGATCAGCGCAATGGCATCGCCGGCTTGGACGCGCCGCACGATGTCGTCGGCCTTGGCCCGCTCATTATGTTCATGCAGGGCAATGCGCCTTCCCCGGATGCCATAGTGATCGAGCAGGCGGGCGGACTGGCGCGTGTCCTCGCACAGGATGACCGAGGCAGCGGCCAGCGTTTCGAGCGCGCGGATGGTGATGTCGCGCAGATTGCCGATCGGGGTCGCCACGACATAGAGACCGGGGGCAAGCGGAGGCGCCGGGAAGGCGGTGCCGGCGATGAAGTAGCCCGATTTGGTATCCGTCATGCGCCAGGGGTCCGCTCAGTTGAGAATTGGTTAAGCAATGCGGTTCTAGATGTTAACAGTCTGCTAGCGAATTCGGGGCAAGCGTGACTGGGTATCGACTGCCATGGCATGGCATAGCACAGACCTTCGGCGTCGTGGCGCTGCTGGCGCTTTCCGCCTGCGCGCCCATCCAGCTGGGTTCGCGCACCCTCGATTTCGGCGGCCCGCCGGCGCAGGCTATCCCCTCCCAGACCATGATGCCAGTCGCCCCCGCCCAGAGCTTCGGGCGCGGCCCGGTCAAGGTGGCTCTGCTGCTGCCGCTCAGCGGGGATAGTGGCCTCGCCAGTGTGGGCCAGTCGCTGGCCAATGCCAGCCGGCTGGCCATCCAGTTCATCGAAGCCCATCCCAATATTGCGCAGAACATCACCATCAGCCTGCGCGACACCGGCAGCACGGTGCAGGGCGCAACCGCCGCCGCCAGCGCCGCCGTGGGCGAGGGTGCGAGGCTTATCCTCGGGCCCCTGCGCGCCGACCAGGTGACGGCGGCTGGCGCCGTGGCACGATCGGCCGGCCTGCCGCTGATCGGCTTTTCCAACAATCCCGCCGCCGCGGGTCCCGGGGTTTACCTGCTGAGCGTGCTGCCGGATATGGAGATGAAGCGCTCGATGGGCTGGCTGATGGCGCAGGGTCGCCGCGGCATTGCCGGGGTGTTTCCGGCCACCGAATTCGGCCAGGCGCAGGAGCTTGCCTTCCGCCAACAGGCCGTCACCGCGGGCTTTGCGCCGCAGGCGATCTATACGTTTTCAAGCGTCGAGGAGGCGCAGCAGATCGTCAACCAGGCGTTGCCGCAGATCCAGAAGGGCATGATCGACACGCTGTTCCTGCCCGATCGGGCGACAGCACCAAGCTTCGGCGTGCTGCTGGCCCAGGCGGGGATAAGTCCGGACATGGTGCAGATCGTCGGCTCGGCCGATTGGGAGGGCGATCCCGTCATCGCCGGCGCCGCCCAGCTCAGCGGCGCGATTTATCCCGCAGTGGACTCGGCCGGCATGGCCGCCATCAGCGCCGACTACCAGCGCCAGTTCGGCACCCAGCCGCATGCCCTGGCCACCATCGCCTATACCGCGACGATCCTGGCCAATGTGAACACCCTCTCCTTGGCCACCCCGCCCTACAACCCGACCCTGCTGACCAATCCGACCGGCTTTAACGGGCGCGACGGCGTGTTCCGCTTCCTGGGCAATGGTCGCAGCGAATATGCACTGGCAATCAAGCGGTTAGCCCCAGGCGGGCCGCAGATTCTCGAGGGCGCCAAGCTTTAGGCCGCGAGATCGGCCACCACGGCATCCAGCACCGGGAAGCCCTTGTCCGTAACCCGCAGATTGCCGTTGGGCAGGGACTCGACGAAACCATAGCCCTTGAGCGCCTCGATCTGGCGAGCGGAAATCTGGCGGCCGGAAATGGCGGTGAACCGCGCCGGGGAAATCCCCTCCTTGAGGCGCAGGCCCATGACGAGGAACTCGTCGCCCTGCTCCTCCCAGGTCAGCACATCGTCGACCACCATGCCATGGCCCTGCGCCTGCACCTTTTTCTGCCAGTCGAAGGGCAGTTTTTCAGCGGCGGTGGCATGGCGCTGGTTGTTGATCATCAGCCTTCCATGGGCGCCCGGTCCGATGCCGGCATATTCGCCATAGCGCCAGTAGAGCATGTTGTGGCGGCTCTCCTGACCGGGCCGGGCATGGTTGGAAATCTCATAGGCCGGCAGGCCAGCCGATGCCGTCAGTTCCTGGGTCAGCTCATAGAAATCGGCGGCAAGATCCTCGTTGGGCAGGGTCAACTTGCCGGCCTGCTGCAGGTCGAAATAGCGCGTGCCCTGCTCGATAGTGAGCATGTAGAGGCTGATATGGCCCTGGGCGAGCCACAGGCCTTCCTTGAGCTCGTCTTCCCAATCATCGAGCGTCTGTCGCGGACGACCATAGATCAGGTCGAAGCTCGAACGCTCGAACACGGACTGGGCGATACGCACGGCCGCAATGGCTTCCTCCACCGTATGACGGCGGCCCAGTTCCGCCAGGGGACCCTCGCGCAAGGACTGCACGCCGAGCGAGACGCGGTTGACCCCAGCGGCGCGATAACCCTTGAAGCGGTCGACCTCGACGCTGGTCGGATTGGCTTCCAGGGTGATCTCGGCATTGGCGTCCATCGTCCAGTGCTTGGCGATCGCATCGAGAATGCGCCCGGTGGATTGCGGATTCATCAGCGAGGGCGTGCCGCCGCCGAAGAAGATCGACTGCACGCGCCGGCCCGGCGCCAGTTCGGCGGCGGTGGCGATTTCGCGCTCATAGGCCGCGATATAGTCGATCTCGTCGAACGGCCCGCGATGGACATGGGAATTGAAATCGCAATAGGGGCACTTGGCCGCGCAGAACGGCCAGTGCACGTAAACCCCGAACATGTCGTTGGGGTTGCTCATTTTGCGTGAACTCGTCCGAAAACCGGCGGCCACTTGTCGGGGTCACGCCTGGTCAATCTGGTTCTCCACGAACTTGGCAAAGGACCGGGCACGGTGGGAGAGGCCCTCTTGTCCGGGGGCCCAGGAGTGCTTCATCTCGGGCGACATCTGCCCGAAGGTGATGTCATGGCCATCCGGCATGAAAACCGGATCATAGCCGTGGCCCTGGTCGCCGCGTGGCGGCCAGACCAGCGTGCCGAAGCACTGGCCATGATAGATCACGTCGCGGCCATCGGGATGGGCGAGGCACAGCGTGGCGTTGAAAGACCCCTTGCGCTGGGCAGGCGAGGTGGCGTTGGCGGCCTGGAGCGCATCTTCGACCCGCTTCATGGCGTAGTTGAAATTACGCGGGACGCCGGCCCAGTCGGCGGTATAGACACCCGGATCACCATTGAGCGCATCGACGCAGAGCCCGCTATCATCGCTCAGCGCCAGCATGCCGGAAGCCTGCGCCGCGGCGTGAGCCTTGAGCCGGGCATTCTCGGCAAAGGTGGTGCCGGTCTCTTCCGGCTCGGGCAGGCCGAGTTCCCCGGCCGAAACCAGCTCGAGCCCGAAGGGCGCGAACAACTCCTGGAATTCCTTGAGCTTGCCCGCATTATGCGTAGCCAGCACCAGGCGGTCGCCTGCCCGGAGACGCGGGATACTCATTTGGTGCTCCGTGGCTTGGCATCCAGGGCGCGGGCGATGTCGTTCCAGATGGCGCAATCGGGGGCGGGGGAGGTGGCGCGGGGTGCGTTCTCCTCGCGTGGCGCTCCACCGGAGGCGAGTTTTTTCAGCAAGGCGCCGATCATGCTGTAAGCGCCGTCTGCTGGAGCAGGGTCAGTTCGCCAATGCCCTCTTCAGCCAGGGCCATCAGGGAATTGAGCTCGTCGCGACTGAAGGGCGCCTGCTCGGCCGTGCCCTGGATTTCGACGAACTTGCCCGAGCCGGTCATGACGAAATTGGCGTCGGTATGGGCTTCGACATCCTCGAGATAGTCGAGGTCGAGCACCGGGGTACCGCGATAGATGCCGCAGGAGACGGCCGCGACTGAATCGCGCAGCGCCTTGCCCTTGGTCAGCTTGCGCTCGTCCATCCAGGCAATGGCATCGGCGAGCGCCACATAGGCACCGGTGATCGAGGCGGTGCGGGTGCCGCCATCGGCTTCGAGCACGTCGCAATCGACGGTGATCTGGTTTTCACCCAGCAGCTGCATATCGACCACGGCGCGCAGCGAGCGGCCGATCAGGCGCTGGATTTCCTGGGTGCGACCGGTCTGCTTGCCGGCGGTCGCCTCGCGGCGGGTGCGGCTGCCGGTGGCACGCGGCAGCATGCCGTATTCGGCGGTGACCCAGCCCTGACCCTTGCCGCGCAGCCAGCCGGGCAGGCTGGTTTCGACCGAGGCGGTGACCAGCACCTTGGTATTGCCGAACGAGACCAGGCAGGAGCCTTCGGCCTTCTGGGCGACATGGCGCTCGATCGCCACGGCGCGCATTTGATTGGGCTCACGTCCGGAAGGGCGCATCAAAAATCCACTGCAACAGTATCGTTAACCGCCTCTTAACCCTACGCGGGCCGCCTCACAAGCCACGGACGCTTGGCGGGAGGCTGCAATGCGCTTAAATGAAGGGGCAAGGTTAAAGCGGACGATTTTATCGAACAGTCATGATCAAACCGCCCGAAGACTTTCTGAGCGTCCTCAACGCCCGCAGCCAGGACATCTTTCGCAAGATCGTCGAGCGCTACCTCGAAACCGGCTCGCCGGTCGGTTCGCGCGATCTCAGCCGCATGCTGCAGACGGGGCTGTCGCCCGCCTCGGTGCGCAATGTCATGGCCGATCTTGAAGATCTCGGCCTAATTGCCGCGCCCCACACCTCGGCCGGACGCGCCCCGACGCAGGAGGGCCTGCGCTTTTTCGTCGACGCCATGCTCGAAGTGGGCGCCGTCAACGAGAACGAGCGCAGCCAGATCGCCAAGTCCATCCAGGGCCAGCATAGCGGTCAGGTCGAGGATGTACTCACCGAAGCCAGCCAGCTGCTCAGCGGTCTCAGCCAGGGCGCGGGTGTCGTCATTGCCACCAAGGCCGACATGGTGCTGCGGCATATCGAGTTCGTGCGGCTCGATGCGACCCGGGCCATGGCAATCCTGGTGGGCCAGGACGGGCAGGTGGAAAACCGCATCATGGAAGTGCCACCCGGCCTCACCGCCTCGGCATTGGCGCAAGCCGGCAACTACCTGGCGCGCTACGTGGTGGGCCGGACCATTCCGGAAGCGCGCAAGGCATTGGCCGAGCAACGCAACGAACAACGTGCCGAACTGGATGAGCTGACGCAAAAGCTGGTGGATGCCGGGATCGCGACGCTGGGCCAGTCGGCCCCTGCCAGCCAGCCGACGGTGATCGTGCGTGGCCGTGCCAACCTGATCAACGACGCCATGGCGAGCGACGAATTGCTGCGCATGCGTCAGCTGTTCGACGAACTGGAAAGCAAGGACGGCTTGCTGGAGCTGCTCGGTGATGCCGAAAAGGCCGAGGGCGTACGCATCTTCATCGGCTCGGAGAACAAGCTGTTCTCGCTATCGGGCTCCTCGGTCATCCTCAGTCCCTACAAGGATGCCAATGACAAGGTGGTCGGCGTACTGGGCGTGATCGGCCCGACAAGGCTCAACTATGCGCGGATCGTGCCGGTGGTGGACTATACCGCAAATGTGATCAGCGCCATGATGGCGCGGAAGCGGTGAGCACTGCCCGAGTACCGCGCCGGACTTGAAAAGGCCGCCCGTTTGGCCGATATGCGGGGCAATCCAGTAATCTTTGCGGAACAGAACAATGATGAGCGACGAGAACGCCGCCCAGGGCGAGACGCCTGAAGTCGAAATCGAGATCGAGCCTGAGGCCGAAGTCGATCCGGTCGAGGCCCTGCGCGCCGAAAATG
>JADGMW010000480.1_pt1 | contig 16099 bp, 15 predicted proteins | sample 8641801 | NCBI WGS metagenome assembly JADGMW01 (sample SAMN16272018, study PRJNA661076) | feces metagenome | isolation source: fecal sample from diarrhoea affected cattle A | host: Bos taurus | place: South Africa: Lokaleng Village, Mahikeng | collected 2019-09
AATCGCCGACGTCCGTCAACGGCATCATCTGCATGACGATGTATTCGTCACCGCCGACGCGAGCGATTGCTGCGTCCGATCTGGCCCAGTCGTGAAGTCGATAGGCCGTGCGCACGGATCGAGTTCGGAGCTTTGAGCGTCGTTGCTCAGGAGCGCCAGAGCAATCTGCGTGACCACCGGTATGACGGTGATGACAGGAATGGCAAAGGCAATGCGTCCCAGGACGTCTGAGAGGCCGGAAGGTACATCGGTGAATACGCCGATGCTCGCAACAACGATGACCGCCCCGGAAAACAGCAAGTGCCACAGCTGAGCTCGAAGATTGTGAAAGAACGCTATGTACGATCCGACGAGTCCGAAGACGAGGCATCCCAGCAGCCTTTGATCCGGATTGGCCTCCGCCAGCACGATCACCGCGACAGCGAAGTCGCCCGCGATGACGAAAAGATACGACCGTTCCCGGGTGGTCGCGGTGAACGGCAACGCTGTACCGCCGATCATCACGAGCACTGCGACGACGACGTCCAACGGAAATCCGATGGCTTGTACCGAGTGTGTGCCCAGACGCTTGAGAAGAATCGTGACGCCCAGGATGAACACCAACACGCCGATGCCTATCCGAGTCGGCATCAGAATTCCGTTGTCGCGCAGGAATCGTGTGAATCGGTCAAATTGGTCTGGCACTGCGAGCCAGCGTTGGACAGCCTTGTCGGTGCCGCTCATCGTGGCCACCGGCAATGAGCGGCCGGTCGAATACAACGCATGCGGCGATAGTAGTCCGCGGCGATGACAATGAACCTGCGCCGCCTCCAGCGATTCCAACTCAATACGTCACAGTGACGTATTAGGGTGGTGTGGCTGGAGGTGGCCTAGACTCGTTCATTGTCATCAATCCGCATCAGACGGCTTGTCGAGTGGTCTTGCCACCTGAGCGGCAAGGCTACTAGGCAGCCGCCAAGCAGCCACCTGAGGTCAGTAGCAATCCAAGGCAGCCTGCCGGCGGCAGCCGACTCGAGATGATCAACTCACGCAAGGTGGCCGGCAAGTCAGGACGGAAGCACGTGAGCAGTGTGCAAATACACCTACGGATCGACATACGAAGGTGACGTGCGACAAGGATGCGGGAAACGAACCATGGGCTGATATCCCCAGGTCGGTAATTTGCCGATAATCTACATTATGTCAAGTAATGGATATTCGAACGTCCCCCGCCAACTCGTCGGTTAGCTTTGTCCACATGGATTCCGTTGCGCTCGTCCTCGGCTCACCGCGTGGTCGTCGGTTCTGCGCGAACGTCGGGCACGCGTGCCATGCCGATGCACGCTCGTCCGGTAGTCACTGGCCACAATCGACGGAACACGCGCTCGGAGTTCTCGACGCTGTTGATGTCCGCGCGATCGCAGAAATGTCGGAACTCGAGATATTGCACTGTCTCGCATATGCCGTGGATTGTGCGCGCTACTGGGAGCCACCCGACGAGGAAGACCTGATCTTCGTCCGTCCTGAGGTGATCGCGGCATTGCGCCCGATCACCCGAGCCGTTCTCGACTCGCCGCACACTCCCTGGTGGACCGAGCCGGTTGACCTCCTGAACCAGCACCTGGTTGAGAAGCGAAACCCGATCTACGGCTGGTCGGACCTGCCCTTACGGATTTACCGTATCGAAGACGGCCTCGAACAGTGGCGCGCCGAGGTCCTCGACTACGAACGTCGGTTTCTGGAGTATCAGATCGAAGATCCGGACCGTCATATCGGAGGCGAATGGTGGTCCACCCCTTTTGCCAACGGCACCACCGAAACAACCAGAGCCCGCGACGGTATCGGGGCTCTCGGGGTATTTCTCGAAGAAGACAGCTCCTCGAACGAAGCTCGGGTGCAGCCAGTAAGGACCTACGGCGCGCCCCGCATCTGCGAGATTACGGGTCCACGGGACTGGGCGAACCTGGTCGATACCTATCCCCTGCCAGTGCCGGCATCACGTCGCTCCGTTTGGTACGACACGACCGGTGAATACCGTGACTGGTTCATTCCGGACTGGGTTTCGATGGCCGCAGATTACGACGCAGTCCACCTGACAATGATGGCGTACCTGACCACGCCGGGCATCGCGATCCCGTTGTCGCGCAACGCGGGTGCCACCGTACTCGCCGGGTGGGATCCGGACGCCACAGTCTGGCTACGAAGCAACAACATCACCGTTGACGGCGACGCGACGGGCTGACGTTCGGCTACACCGAATTCAGCAGGTGCGGCCGCACGGCCAGCCACCGTGCGGTGTCCTCGATCCCCTGTTCCAGGGTGAACGTCGGCACCCACCCGAGTAGTCGCAACGCACGATCGTTCGACGCGTAGGCGCCGGCAGTGTCACCGGTGCGTCGGCCTGCAACGACCACGTCGATGTTTTTACCGAGCACGTTCTCGAAGGTGCGAATGAGTTCCCATACCGTGGTTCCCCGCCCACTGCCCACATTGACCACAGTCAGGCGTGATGAATCAGCGGTGATCCGGTCGAAGCTTTCCAATGCGCGAACATGAGCGTCCGCAAGGTCCCACACGTGAACGTAGTCGCGCACGCCGGACCCGTCGCGCGTCGGCCAATCTGTCCCCGCGACTCTGAAAGGTGTTCGTGTCGAATATGATTCGAACAGCTTTCCGAGTGCGTGTGTGGGGCGTGCCGATGCTGTTCCGCTTCGCAGTTCGGGATCTGCCCCCACAGGGTTGAAGTATCGGAGAGACATCGCCGATAAATCTGTGGCCGCCACGATGTCGTCGAGCATCGTTTCGAACTGCGCTTTGCTGTGCGCGTAGGGACTCTGCGGTTCGATCCGCCAATGTTCGTCGACACATCCACCGTCGCTCGGCGCGTACACCGCCGCGGAGGAACTGAATACGAAACGCTTGCACCCGTTCCGAAGGACACTCGAGACCAGCGTCAGTGACTTGGAGACATTGTTCTCGTAGTACCGCGCCGGACTGCTCACGGAATCTCCGACCACGATCAGAGCCGCACAGTGAACGGTGGCATCGATATCGGGATGATCCGCGAATATCCTGTCCAGCAGTTTCTCGTCCGCGATGTCACCGCAGTAGAACGGGAATCGGTGTGCAAACTCGGCACGGCCGGTCAGCAGGCTGTCGAGGACAATGACATCCATCCCGGCGTCGTCGCACTTCGACGCCACGGTGCTTCCGATGAATCCCGCTCCGCCGGTGATGAGGACTTTCATGCTGCTCCCCCGGCATCCTCGACGGCAGTTCTCGCGCGACGGAGGAAGTGAGACACGCGTGCGCGCGCCAAGTCCCATCCGCGTAGGTCGTGCCCTTCCCGGATGGAGAGCCGATCACGATCGAGAAAGAGCGGCACCATAACCAGATCGCGGTACAGCGAGTGCAGCCGCGGGCGATCCGCCAACCACAGCGTCCATTGCCACCACCAACGCGCCGAGATGGTCGTCACTCCGGTACTGACGCCGAAGATCGATTCCACCGCAGCCCAGTGGACGTTCACCGCCCGACGGACATCGCGTGGCAACTGGCGTCTGGAGAGCGTCACAGCGAGTTCCGGTTCGGAAGTGAGCAGGTACCCCACGTCGAAGACGCTGTTCAACGACAAATCGGCGCGAATCAAGGCCCGATCGGCGAGTCGCGCGTGAGCGATGACATGCAGCGTGACATCGGCAATCTCGAGTCTGGATCCTTCGGTCCCCGCGCTGATTCCTCGTATCGCAGATTCTCGGGTCAACGCATGACGAGCGAACCGCGGAAGCAAGTGCGAATGAATTTCGACGGAGCCGTGACGGTCGTCGCGCAGGAGCGCAGGTTCCTGGTGATCGTCGCGATCGATGGAATCCCCCACCACCTCGTCCGGGCGGACCATTCGATAGCCGAAGTCGAGGATCGCGTCGTTGGCCGGAACGGCGTGTGTGGGATCGACGACCAAGAGGTCGATGTCCGTCATCCGTCGCGCTGCCGGATTCGGCCAGATTCTTCGCTCGAGAAGGGCAGCACCTTTCAGTGCGACCGTTGGAAATCCGCTGCTGTGTAACAACTCTTGCAGTTCTACGCGCTGCGCGTCGAGGTCCGCGATACGACGCGCGTTTCGGTGATGGACAAGGCTCAGCGTCAATTCCGGACTCGACGCGGTAGCTCCGGACTCCGACAGCATTTCCGCGAAACTCGCAGGCAGGACTGAGGCGAAGCCGGCGTCGACTGCGCGGGCGGCCAGCAGCGGCAACACCTTGTGCCTGGCAGCGGTGTCGATGACTCTCGGCCAATCCTGCGGCGAACACGAACGGATGAGGTCGGCCCCGTGCTCGGAGTCCAGCATGGAAATCAAGTACCGGGTGTCACGCATGACGCCACCAGTTTCTCCACGGCGTCGGCGCCGGTATCGCCGTGATGCCGAATCATTCTGTAGCACGGGGCATTCGAGAGTAGAGCAGCGGTGTTTCTCAGAGTCAATCCGTGATTGTCGGACCACAAAGCTGATTGCTCGGCCAGTGACTGTATCGCCTGGGCTGCAGGCATCGGTGCGATACGTGTCGTCCCCTCGTCCCAACCGTCGAGAATCAGCATCAGATCGATTCCGCGAACCGCCGAGTCGGCGTCTGGCGGTATCGACAGAGTTGACGGGTCCAGCGCCCACACCGGCGGGGCATACGGGAGATACAGCGAATCGTGTGCCTTGACCTCGGGGAGAACATCGAACGTACCCGCTTTGAGGTGAACTCGACGCGGTAAGCCCACCGATTCGGTGCCACGAATGAAGACGCCTTCGTCAGCGCGCAATTGTGCGCCCCGTAGGGCAAGGGCTAGAGCCAAGGTGGTCTTGCCGGCGCCGGAGTGTCCGGCGATTGCCACTCGCACACCGTCGCAGTCGACCAGAGCAGCGTGCAGGCGAGTCCACTGTTCGCCATGGGCGGCTTTCATGACATCCCGATGCACGCTGCGGTACACGTTCTCTGCGAGGTGGAGGGCGTCGAGACCGGTCAGCGTGTCACTGCTGCCGTCGATGGTCGATTCGATGGTGGCGTCCCAGAGCCCGAACGTCGATCGATTTCGCTCGATCCTGACCCCGACGTCGTATCCCGCAGGCCAGGGGCTCGCAATTCGATGCTCGACGACACCGAGTTCAGGGATGGCGGGGCCGCGCACAATCGCATCAACCCACAGGTAGTGCGCCCGGAATTGCGGTACGTGGTTGCCTGTCACTGGATTCTCACACCAGCAGACGCGAGGCGCTCAGCTGTCCATAGGTCTCGTTCACTACCGACTCCGCATCATGGACGGGGATCTCGAGTACCTCAACGACGGCCTGGACGATGTCACTGACGGTCCGGCCGTCACACAGTTCCCACACCAAAGTCGCGACGGGGTTGAGGTGATGGGCAACTTCGCTGGAGCTGTCGTACAGCACGACACCGTCGGTGAGATCGTTGCTCTCCACCGCCTGTGAGCGTTGGGGCCTCGCGTCTTCGAGTAGTTCGGTCAAGATACCTCCTTGTTGCGGCGAATCCGATGTTCGTGTCGGTGGTGAGGTCAGAGCGAGAAGCGTCGTGAGTATTCGGATTCGATTGCGCCCGAACGAAGCAGGCTGCGGGTGGAGGCGATGCCGGGGGCGAGTGTCAGACAGGTGAGCATTCCCCCGGCATTCGCCTCCACCAGGTAGTCGCCCAGTGTTCGGTGGTGACCCGCCCACTTTCCGAATGCTTCGGGATCTGCCTCCGGATCCGCAATCGCGTCGAGAATTCGCTCGAAGGCGCGCGAGTGAACGAGAACAGCGTGAACTCCACGGTTCTCGGGACTGGTGCGTAGCATCGCCGAACCGTCGAGCAGCGCTCCGTCCCCCGATTTCGCGTCGTGTCCGAGTTGGACGACATCCCAGGGGCGGAGGTCGAGCTCTCGACGTGCATGCTCCAGAATCGACGCCGATGCGTCCAGCACATTCACGTCGTCGGCAGTGATGAGGACCGAATCCCAGCCCTTCTCGGTAGCGCGAGCGACCGCACGACGCCACGAGACGGCAAAGGCGGCATCCTGATTCGTGGCGTCCTCGAAAGCCGCCACTCTTTCCACCGCTGCCACGCGCGGTAAGCGAATGAATCGATGCCAGGACGCCTTCCACCTGTCGATGTCGAGATCGAGATTCACGACGACAACACCGAGGTCCGGCTTCGAATCCTCGATAACCGGGTCGGGCTCTCCCAGTACTCGGACCGGCGACAGAGAGCGATCGAGCACGACGTCGACTGCGCCCCGCTCGAGCAGATAGGTTGCCAGTGAAAAATCTGATGGCAGGGATCCGCTGATGCTCAGTGAGAGTTCGTCTCGCAAAGTTCGGTATGCCGCCGCACGAACAACCAGTGCACCCCCGACCAGGTCTTCGCCGTGCGCGTGGACGACAGCCGAATCGGCCTCAGCGGGGAGGTCGTCGGCAATGTTTCGCAGTTTGTACGCAAGGGCGGGTTCGATCACGCGCGCCTCGTCCAGAAAAACCACAGACTTCCAGCCCAGCAGAATTGCCTTGTCGAGTCCGGCGACGAACGCAGACGCCGTCCTCCACCCGTCCAGACCGTCGTCCTGCGACGGAATGGCACGGTGAACGGTCAGATCGATCGACTCGGCCTCCGCCAGGCAAGAACGCCAGGGAGCGACTCGGCGGTCGTCGCTGAGAACGATCACCCCACCAAAGGCCAACTCGGGTCGCTGGACGCTCAACTCGGCACGGCGACGAATCTCGGGATATGAATCACCGAGGTATTTGGAGAACTGACGATGGAGCGAATCGATGTCCCAACCGACCTCGTTCCACCCGAGCAGGTAATTGTGAACGCGGTCTTCCCAATTTATGCGGTACGGAACACCCGCGGGACGCTCGAATCGATGGTGCCAACCGAATTCCGGAAGGCAGACGACCTTGCCGCCGTTGATCCGGAACTTCTCGTGGATGTATCCCTCTTCACCGCCGAATCCGGTGAAGTGCGAGTTCAATCCCGGCCAAGCCTCACGCCTGCAGGCGAAAGCGCCGAGGCCTTGCATGACAATCTCGAAAGGCATGTCGGGGTGCTGCTTCGCGCGCGGATCGACTCCCCACGAGCCGAACATTCCGTTGCGCCACTTGGGGTCCATGTGGGTAGCCGCGATGTGTGAGGAATCCTGTGAGAGCATCGGTCCCTGGATCAAATCGGCGGTTTCCGGATTTGCGTCGAAATACGTCAGCAGCGCCGACAACGATCCCGGTGCCAGGATCACATGCGAGTCGAGGACAAGGACATACTTTCCGGTTGCCTTGCGGAACAGCACGTCCCGCACCGCAGTCGATCGAACGTCGGTGAACGGAATGTAGCGGAACCGATCGATGTACCCCGCAAACGATTCGAGCATCGGCGCCGGCAATCCCTCGGGATTGTTGTCCAGCAACACGAACTCGACTCTGTCCAGAATCTCCCGATGATGAACCAAGATCGAGTGGATCGTGAAGTATGCGCCGTCGAAATCGTCATAGGTCGCAATTGCGATAGTGAGATCAGCCGGCTTTCCGTGCGGCGGAGTCTCCTTCACCTGGACTGGGCCCGCGCTCTGAAGGTTCTTCAGAGCGCGGTGCAAGGCGACGTCGAACTCGGTCATCGGTGTGCTCCCTGGGAACCGGTGGCGTCGTATCGGTTATGCAGGCTCCGTGGGTTCTGTCGGCTGGGTCGGGACAGTCGGAAAGGTCGGCTCGGTGCGCGTGGTCGGCACCGTGGGCACAGTGGGGACAGTCGGCTCCGTCGGCGCAGTGGGGCCGGTTGGCTTGGCTGTAGTAGTTCCACCCGAACCTGTGGAACTACCGGTTGATCCGGAACCTGTGGAACTTCCCGACGATCCCGAACTCCCGGAACTACCCGACGATCCCGAACTACCCGACGACCCTGAACTTCCCGACGACCCTGGATTGCCCGGCTCGTTCCCTCCGGGAGTATTGCCACCGGGTTGATTCACGCCGGGCTGCTCACCGCCTGGTTGACTCGGATTTTGCTGGCCACGACCAGGCGCTCCGGAAAGATTGGGTGTGTCACCGGCTGCGAAGGCCGGTGCCGCACCACCGAGGCTGATGGACGTCACGACGGGCACAGTTACCGCCGAGGCCGCCAGAACTGTCTTGACGAACTTGCGTCGATCAACCGGAACATTCTGAAAAGCGTCGCCGCCCATAGCGTTTCTCCCCTGCCCGCGAGACGAGGTCGTCCTCACTCGATGTCGGAGCAAACGCTAGCATCCATCTGGCAACTTTACAGACTGAACGAACCGATATTTGACGGTTATGCGAATTTGAGACCGGACTGGACCGACAGTTCGGGCAGGAGTACGGCGAACTCTTCCCGGCCGTACCGCGCGTTTGTCCTGGTCGACAACCGTCAACCGACCGGCATCTCCCACGGTGCCACGGGAAGAGTGTTTCCGGTCTCGAGGTAAGACTTCAGGTTCGACAACACGGCAGACCATCCGCCGGCAACCTCCATCCGGGCCGATTCGTCGGCGAGATCGGTGTGTTTGACGGTCAGGCGCACTATCGCGTCGAATGCTTCGATGTCGAAGCTCACCCGCGAGATGTCGACGCCCGGTTCGCCGTTCGGGTCGGCCCAGGTGGTGACCAACCTCGACGGGGGGTTGCTCTCGACTACGGTGCCGACCACATCGGCGATGTTCGAACCGTCGATCCGGCGGTGCTCCCACGTCGATCCGGGCTGCCAGTCGGAGACGTTGCTGTGTCCCCAGTATTCCGCTGTGGCCTGGGCGTCCGTCAGTGCTTTCCACACGTTTTCGGGCGTGCTGGCGATGTAGGTGACGTACACGAAACTGGGCTTGTCGGCCATGGCTTCCTCCGCGAGTCTTTTGACGGCACTGAGCGCGTTCAGGCGCGGTACCTCGAATTTGTTGATCCACCGCTCTCGAATTTCTTCGAGCGCAACGGGATTGAGATAGTGGAGTTTGGATCTCCCCTGCCTGACCGTGCTGATCAGATTTGCATCCTCCAGCGCGTCAAGGTGCTGGGTGACTGCCTGCCGACTCATGTCGAGGCTGTCGCACAACTCGCCGAGTGACTGTCCGTTGACTACGAACAAGCGGTCCAGAAGAAGCCTCCGTGTCGGATCGGCAAGCGCTTTGAACACTGCATTCATCCGGTCGTCCACCACTTCACAATATGCAAGCATTTACTTGCATGTCAATGGTTGGGCGTGCCGGGTTTCGAAAGTAGGGGTCGATGAGGTGTGATGACACCAGGCAAATGTGATCTGACCCCCAGATTGCAATACACGAGAGGTTAAGCACATGGACTGGGCAGCAATTGGAGTGGGTGTCGGGTATGCGTCGGTGGCACTGTCGATCCTGGTTTTCGTCGGCGGGTGCATCGCGCTGTTCATTTTGTCGGTCCGCCAGTAGCCACACCTCGACGAAGGTGGTGATCACCCCCGGTTCGGCGAAGTGGATCGCATCGGGAGTGATCACACTCGAGGCTGCTTGATCGATTCGGACACGGCTGCGCTCGCCGGGCTGCTCACAGAGAAGCTCGCGCGCGGTGGGACTACCGTAGGACTGTCGCCTAGAACTCGAGGAGTACGGAATGAGCATCCAGTCGGTTGAACCGCACCGCCACCGCGTAGTGGTGATCGGTTCCGGCTTCGGAGGACTGTTCGGCACTCAGGCTCTCAAAAAAGCCGATGCCGACATCACGATGATCGCGCGTACAACCCACCATCTGTTTCAGCCGCTCCTCTATCAGGTTGCCACCGGCATCCTCTCGGTCGGCGACATCGCTCCCGCCACGAGACTGGTGCTGCGCAAGCAGAAGAACGCCCAGGTCCTGCTCGGCGAGGTCGAGACCATCGATCTCGAGAACCAGACGGTGACCTCGCGTCTTCTCGAACGCGTCACCGTGACGCCGTTCGACAGCCTGATCGTGGCAGCAGGTGCCGGTCAGTCGTACTTCGGCAACGATCAGTTCGCAGAGTTCGCACCCGGCATGAAAACGATCGACGACGCCCTCGAACTGCGCGGACGAATCCTCGGCGCGTTCGAACAGGCCGAGCTGTCGGACGATCCTGCGGAGCGCGCGCGTTTGCTCACCTTCGTCGTGGTCGGTGCCGGCCCCACCGGGGTGGAGTTGGCCGGACAGATCGCCGAGCTTTCCCGTCGCACGCTCGACGGCGCTTTCCGGAAGATCGATCCACGTGAAGCCCGCGTCGTGCTCCTGGACGGTGCCCCTGCAGTGTTGCCCGTGTACGGCGGGAAGCTCAGCCGCAAGGCGGCCGAGACGCTCGAGAAGCTCGGCGTCGAGATCCAGCTCGACGCGATGGTCACCGATGTCGACAACGACGGTCTGATCATCAAGGAGAAGGACGGCACGCTGCGCCGTATCGAGTCACAGTGCAAGGTATGGTCCGCCGGAGTTCAGGCGAGCCCGCTCGGCAAGCAACTCGCAGAGCAGAGCGGCGGCGAAACCGACCGTGCCGGCCGCGTCATGGTCAATCCTGACCTGTCGCTTCCCGGACACCCCAACGTCTTCGTCATCGGCGACATGATGTCGCTCGACAAGCTCCCCGGATTGGCGCAGGTCGCCATGCAAGGCGGCAAGTATGCGGCCAAGCAGATCAAAGCCTCACTGGACGGTAAGTCCCCGTCGGAACGAGTTCCGTTCAAGTACTTCGACAAGGGCAGCATGGCAACCATCTCGCGCTTCAGTGCGGTGGCGAAAGTCGGCAAGCTCGAGATCAGCGGCTTCATCGGGTGGGTCGCCTGGCTGGCAATTCACCTCCTGTACCTCGTCGGATTCCGTTCACGCGCCTCGACTCTCTTGTCGTGGGCAGTGACGTTCTTCGGGCGTGGCCGTGCTCAGATGGCGTCCACCGAGCAGCAGGTCTTCGCGCGAAACGCAATGGGCGAGTTGGAGAAGAAGAACAAGGAAGCGACGGGGTCCGGCGGCGCTTCCAACGGCGAAACCAAGAAGACGGCAGGCAAGCAACAGAAGGCTGCCGGCTGATCGATCAGTATCTGAGCGAATAACGAGGGCGGCAGTGGAGTTGAACTCCACTGCCGCCCTTCGTCATTTGATCGACTGTCGTGTCGTCAGTTGCCGATCTTCGCCACCTCGGTGATGTTGGCGAGGCGAACCTGCCCCTTGGAAACGAGTCGGTCGTTCTCGTCGGTGATGCGAACCTCCCAGAGTTGCTGGGTACGTCCGCGATGAATCGGTGTGGCTTCTGCGGTGAGAGTCCCTTCCCGCGTTGCCCGCAGGAAGTCGGTGTTGTTGTTGACTCCGACCACGTGGCCTCGCTCGCCCAGCCACACGGTGCCGCCGACGCTGGCGAGAGACTCCACCACCGAGCAGTACACGCCTCCGTGCTGGATACCTGCCGGCTGGTGCAGCGTGGGCTTGACGGTCCACTGTGCCCGCACACGGTCCGGGCTCAGTTCGGTGTATTCCAGGCCGATGGTGGCGTCGAAGCCCGTTCCGAGGCGTTTCATCATCTCTGCGGTCTCAGCAGTGTCGACCATGCCATCTCCATCTGTGATTCTCTGGCGCCGGTGTGGCTGCCACTCCCTATCTGATTACACGAGAGGTAACTCGAGCTTGGAATCAGGTCTGGATAAAGAACCGGCGGGTTTCACATCATTCGATGTGAAACCCGCCGTGGGAAGGACCGGGAGTCTCTGCAGCCCTCAGGACTCCGGCGCGGTCCGGCAGTTTCGCCACTCTCGCGGTGTGCAACCCTCCGCGAAGTGTTCCACAATCATAGGCAAGGCTGACCTAATTTAGCAAGCCCTTCATCGAATTGGTTCCAACGAGGACGCAGCGAGACCTTGCGGCGCGCGCGGACCGGCAACCCGGCTGCGACAAAGGCGTCGAGAAGACCCTGCCCCCGGCGCTGTGCTGCGGATTCGCCTTCACCAGCCAGGATGGGAACATAGGCAGCTGCGCCCAGGATCGACTCCCCCACCAGACCCCAGAATCGGAACTGGTCGACGGGTGCGCATCGGGAGACGGCGTCGTAGATGGCACGCAGCGATGTCAGGCAGCGGTGCGCAGTCCAAATAAGGAGAGCCTCTTCACAGGGCATGTCGACGACGCCGTCGCTTCCGGCCTCTCGCCCGTTCGGGGCCACGCGCAGCGTCTCGTCCACCACGCCGGCCCAGTCGATTCCACCGTCGCTGTCCATGTGTATGAACAGGTTCTCCAGCCCTGGGTCCCATGCGGACCCTTCGGAGACGATCGACGCGGCCACCCTGCCGACCACGGCATGAATAAGTGACGTCGCGACCTGGATCGCGGCAGCTTCAGCGCTGTCGAGGTCTTGAAGTGAACGGGCGAACATCTGATGCACCCGATCCCCGCGCAGGCCCTCACTCAGTTGCCACCAGCGCCGTTTGCCTTCGCCTGCCATGGCGGCAACCGCATAGACGCGAGGATAGTCAGGGTTGAGTGCTCGTAGGCGAACGCTGGTGCGGCTCAATGCGTTCGACCGGAGTTCGAATTCACGAACATCCGCATGCTGGGTGGTCAAGGTGACGGTCACCGTGCACTCCAATCGGCCGAAGTTGTCTTGTGGTTCCTAATGTAGGTTAGCCTCACCATAATTCAAGAGTAAAGAACTGTGACGCTGGGCACCGCATATTCACAGGAACTTGCCCCGCGGGGAGCGCACCCACATAGGGTTCCGTAACCTAAGATGCGAATTCCCTGCGCACAAAGACCAGGAGCTCGAACCGCCAGTGACCATGACCAAACCACTCGGGAACGGACATCCCCGAGGACCCAGCGAGACGTACGGACGGCGCATAGTGCCGCGCGGCCCGGCTCCTGTCCGAATGCGTGTCCTAGCTGGGTTTTTCGACGCGGGAGTGTTCCTGCTTCCGTTGCTCGTCGGCTGGTACATCGTTCAGTCGCTCCGTGACGACAACGGAGGCGGCGAGGCCGACCGCGCCGTGTTCGGTGGGACGGCGATAGCTATCGCCGTCGGTCTCCTCGTCTGGAACCTCGGATTCCGTGAAGGCGCCACGGGTCGGACCTCGGGAAAGGGATGGGTCGGACTGGTCACGCGTGACGCGAAGACCAAACAGCCTATCGGTGTTCGCCGGGCTCTACGCAGACCCTTCGATCGAAGCGGAATCGAGGTGGTCCGTGAGAGCACGGCACGCGACGAAGGTTTCGAGGAACTCGCGCGCGACAACAGCGTCGGGGCAACTCGTCGGCGCCGCCTGATCGGTCTCGCGGTCCTGACTGTTCTTCTCGCACTCGTCATGCTCGCGAGCATCGCGGTGGGCGCTCGGCCGTTGACGTTTGCCGAAATCTTCCATGCCATCTTCAGTTCTGACGGCACCCAGACCGACATCATCGTGCGGACCCTGCGCGCTCCGCGAACCATCCTGGGTCTCGTTGTCGGCATCGCACTCGGTATCGCCGGCGCGCTGATTCAGGGACACACACGTAACCCGTTGGCGGATGCCGGTCTACTCGGCCTCAACGCAGGCGCAGCGTTCTTCGTCGTCATGGCGATCTACCTCTTCGGCTTCACCGCACCGAGTCAGTACCTCTGGTTCGCGTTCGCAGGATCTTTCGTGGCCAGCATCGTCGTCTTCGGCTTGTCCTCGATCGGAAACGGCGGCGCCAGCCCTCTGAGTCTGGCTCTGGCGGGCGCGGCCGTCGCGTTCTTCCTGCAAGCCATGACCAACGCCGTGATCATCCTCGACCAGACCAGCTTGGACGCCTACCGGTTCTGGGTCGTCGGTTCGGTATCCGGTCGCGGGTTCGACGTCCTGTGGCAGGTCCTGCCTTTCCTGATACTCGGTTTGGTCATCGCCTTGGCAAGTACGCCGGGGCTCAATGTCCTCAGCCTGGGTGAAGACGTCGCCAAAGCCTTGGGAACCAACATCGCGTTCAGTCGCACACTCGGCATCGTCGCGATCACCCTGCTGACCGGCGCCGCCACCGCGGCGTGTGGTCCGATCGCGTTCATCGGTTTGGTGGTCCCCCACGTGGCCCGGGCCATCACCGGACCCGACTACCGCTGGCTGGTCCCGTACGCGGGCTTGCTCGGTGCAGTCATGTTGATCACCGCGGACATCATCGGTCGCGTGGTCGTGCGCCCCGGTGAGTTGCAGGTCGGCATCATCCTGGCCCTCTTCGGCGCTCCGTTCTTCATCGCTCTCGTACGCCGCAGGAAGTTGGCAAGTCTGTGACGCTCAAGCAGGAACTTCGGGTACTCCCCCGGACCGTCCCCTCTCGTAAGTCGATCCGCCTCGGTGGATTCTCGCTGGTCTATCGCCCGCTTGCGGTGTCGGTGAGCATTGCCCTCGCAGTTGCGCTGTTCCTTCTGCTCTGCATCAACATCGGACGTGGCGACTACCCGATCTCGATCCCCGACGTCATTTCCGTACTGCTCGGCAATGGAAGCAAGACACAGAACCTGATCGTCTTCGACCTTCGACTTCCGCGGTCGCTCACCGCCCTCTTCATCGGTATGGCACTGGGCATTGCCGGTGCAGTCACCCAGACGATTGCCCGCAATGCCCTCGCCAGCCCGGACATCCTCGGAATCACGGCCGGATCGAGTGCTGCCGCGGTTGCTCTCATCGTCCTCGGTGGCGGTGGCTCGTTCGTGGGAATACTTGCCACACTGGGCATTCCGTTGGCTGCGCTCTGTGGCGGTCTGCTGACAGCTGTGGTGATCTACGCCTTGGCGTGGCGCAAAGGTGTAGAGGGTTTCCGCCTCATCCTGATCGGTATCGGCATCAACGCCATGCTGGTTGCAGCGACGGGATGGCTGCTCATCTCGGCGGACATCAACGACGCCTCCCGCGCACAGGTGTGGCTCAACGGCTCGCTCAACGGTGCCACCTGGAATCAGATGTGGCCCGTCGCGATCGCCGTCGCAGTAGTCGGCGGCTACGCGGTGATCGCCTCGTTCACCATGGGAGCGCTGCGGTTGGGCGACGACAACGCCACCTCACTCGGTGTTCGCTTGCAATCATCGCAGGCCAAACTGTTGCTTTCCGCCGTGGCACTGGCCGCCATCGCGACCGCAGCAGCAGGTCCGGTCGGCTTTGTCGCTTTGGCGGCGCCACAGGTTGCCATGCGCCTGGTGCGCTCGGCCGGCCCGCCCATCGTGGCTTCCGCACTGACCGGTGCTGTACTGGTAGTCGGCAGTGACGTCATCGCTCGAACAATTCTGCCTGTGGAACTCCCTGTCGGAATCGTGACTTCCGCTCTGGGCGGCCCGTTCTTGCTCTACCTGTTGGTTCGTAACAATCGGAAGGTCACAGCATGACCACCATCGCCCAGTCCACCGACGCTCCTTCGCGTCTCGTCGCGCAGAATCTGACGCTCGGGTACGGGGATCGCATCATCGTCGACGGACTCGATCTCGAGATCCCCACCGGCGTGATCACGACGGTCATCGGACCCAACGGTTGCGGCAAGTCGACACTTCTCCGTGCGCTCGGTCGTCTCCTCAAGCCCAAGGGTGGATCGGTCATCCTCGACGGCAAGGCGATCAGTTCGATGAAGACCAAGGAAGTCGCCCGGGTGCTCGGCATGCTCCCCCAGACTCCGGTTGCGCCCGAAGGACTCACTGTCGCCGATCTGGTCTCGCGTGGACGCCACCCGCACCAGTCGTGGATTCGGCAGTGGTCCGCGGACGACGAGGGCGAGGTCGCGGAAGCATTGGAGCTGACCGGTGTCTCCGACCTCGCTGATCGGCCGGTCGATCAATTGTCCGGCGGCCAGCGTCAGCGAGCCTGGATCTCGATGGCTCTCGCCCAGGGAACCGACATCCTGCTCCTCGACGAGCCCACCACGTACCTCGACCTTGCGCATTCGATGGAAGTCCTCGACCTGGTGGATCAACTCCACGAGGAAATGGGGCGCACCGTGGTGATGGTTCTGCACGACCTCAATCTCGCGGTCCGATACAGCGATCATCTGATCGTGATGCGCGACGGCGCCGTCGTCGCTTCAGGTGTCCCCAAAGACATCATTTCCGCGGAACTTCTGCTCGAGGTGTTCGGTCTCGAAGCTGCCGTTATCGACGATCCCGTTTCGGATCGGCCGCTGATCGTCCCGATC
>JADGMW010000481.1_pt1 | contig 16096 bp, 19 predicted proteins | sample 8641801 | NCBI WGS metagenome assembly JADGMW01 (sample SAMN16272018, study PRJNA661076) | feces metagenome | isolation source: fecal sample from diarrhoea affected cattle A | host: Bos taurus | place: South Africa: Lokaleng Village, Mahikeng | collected 2019-09
CCGCAAGCTCGCCGCATAACATCAACCCAAAGACGAGGCCGATACTCCGCTAATCGCGACACCCATCTGCGCCAACGCATCTGACGACGGACAATCTAGCGCGGTTTCCCGTTCGCCGGTGACCTCATGCGCATGACGCACTATCCCGATGTGATTCTCGTCCGGGTCCCACGTGGGGTTGATGTCCATAGCATAGTCGCGGGGCGGAAGGTCGAGGCGGGCAAGGAGAGTGCCGTTCCCAGTCTCCCATATCAGCAGCGAGGGCTTGTTGTGGGATGCATCAAGCAGGACAACATAGGCACCCGAGGGGGAAACCGAGAGTGCGTTCAGGTACGCAAAAGCTCGCCGCGGACGTGGGTCATCGTACAGCAGCGCAATTAGCAGCCCCTCATCACCTTTGAGCCAGACATCGCCATTCGCATCGATGAACACGATACGTTGTCCATCAGCGGCAAATCTCGCGGCTTCCGTCAGAGCGACGCTGGGTTGAGGCTCCCCGGGGAAGCGTAGAGGATCGTTGTCGGTAACCGGGGTGTCTAGCGGCTCGGCTGGCCCGGTCTCATCAACGGAAATTATCGCTCGCTTCCAGCCATTGGGGCTGCACGGCTCCGTGCCGAAACAAGTGACTGCCGCGCGCTTTCCATCCTCTGAGAACGCCATATGCCAGCGATTGCCATTGAGATACGGGATCAACTCGCGGCCGATCTCTTCTCCGGTGCGGATGTGGAAGCGAATCCGCACGGCGGACGATCCTTTATCTGCGCTGTTGTCTGCCCAGCCGTAGATAGTCGCGACGCCCTCGCCATCAGGCGGGAAACGGCTTGCCCGTCGATGGAACGGAAGTCAGAAAAGATGATGGTCGACTGCGGGCATGCGATGTTCGCGAACAGGTGCGCAAACGGCCCGCAGGGTTGGTTAAGCCAGTAAACGGCGGAAGCCATGGCGATCAACATCGCTGCGGCAGCCGGTGCGATGAAGTGGCGGTTTCTCATCATATCCTTCTAAGGCACGAGGCGGGTGGGCAGGCAAGAGGCTCCGTCGCAGGTTCCGCCGTTTGAATCAGCCAATTGGACGCTGCTGCCGAACGGGAGCTTGGCGGAAAGGTTTGGCGATGACCGTGATTGTGCGACCGCAATCGGGCAGGCAGTGTGCGTACAAGCTCGGAACCCTAGGCGACACCCCGCGGCTCTGCCCAGTCGCAACAGGGCGCGATCTTTCACCAATTGTTGCCGCAGGACAAACGTCCAAGAGCTAGTGAGGGCTGCACGAGCATGGCCTGTTGAAACCACCTATGGAGGATATCGTGACTGGATCGGTGAACAGGATCGCATTGCTCATCGTACGGCTTATTCTTGCGTCAATGCTGCTGGCTCCGGGCCTTGCTGCCGCCGCTGACGAACGCGTCGCGCGCATCCTTAAGCATGATGGCAACGTTGCCGCTTTTGATCGCCTGCGCGAAGACTTCTTGCCGATTACCACCACGGAGTTCGGCTTTACGCCCGAGGCGGTCGAATTTTGGCGGAGCGCGGTGAACCAAGCCTTCGATGCGGATATCCTGCAACAGGAATACACAGAGCTGCTCACAAAGAGCCTACCTCTTGAAGCTATCGATACGATCCTGGATTTCAACGACTCTGACCTGCGTCAGCACCGCGACCGTATCAGCGATCAGCTATTAGCCATGCAATTGGACGATCCTGAACAGCGGGCGGCGCTACAAGCAGAGGTGGCAAGCCTGCCAGCAGAGCTTGTCGACACCGCCATGGGCCTGTTTGAACAATACGGCACGCCGGATGTCGCCGAAGCGTTGGTGGAGGGTTACCTGCAGGCCATGTATTTGGCTGCCGAACCCTATGTCGGTGCTGATAACGCCAATGCGTGGATGGAAGAGCATAGGCAGATCGGCCTTTCCGAAACCTATGGGGAAAATACGTTCCTGATCTTTGCAGCAATCCTCGGTCAGTTCCCCCCACACTCACGCGGTGCCTATATCGCGGCGATCTCCACACCCGAATACATCGCCTACGAACAGGCGGCTGCTCTGGCGATGAAGACCACCTACAATGCCGCCATTGAGCGGCTGCAACTGGGCCTTCAGCTTCTTCAATGATCCGCTGGTTCTGCTTTCGGGCAGACGATGGAGTGGATTGAACGCGGAAATGGGTCGGTAGCTCACCTCCCGGCTGTGATCTTGCGGGACTCGCATACGACACCTAGCGTGTACCCAAGGCACCTCAGCTATTCCGCCGTGACCCCGGCTTCCAGGGGAATGCCGTGCCCCTTTAGCCAGCGGACGACGTCCCGGCGTGCCGCCAAGCCACGCTCACTGAGGATGGCGGTGTTGTAGCCGAAATAAAAGCCTTGGAAGGTCCCGCCCGTTGTCGTCCTGGCGTGAGGAGAGGCACCAGCCTCCAGGAGGATCAGGATGGCCCGGCCATTGTTGACGCGGGCAGCGGTGATCAGCGGTGTGTCGCCATTCGGACCCGTGGCGTTCGGGTCCGCACCGGCCGCCAACAACATTTCGAGCTTCTCCACAGGATAATACCGCGACAGCAGGGCGTCGTCAATCAGGGTCGACACGGTCAGGTCGAGTACATTGGGATCAGCGCCGTGCGCAATCATGATCTCGAGCAGCTTCAGATTGTCGGCAAAAGCGGCGCGGTGGACGGCCGTCTTGCCGCTGGGGTCTATCCAATGCGGATCCGCGCCGGCAGCCAGCAAAGCCTCAACTTCCGCCAAGTTTTCCCGGAGGACGGCCTTGGGCAATTCGGCGTCGAGACCCTCCTGCGTCGCAGGCAATGGAGCACTGGTGGCGGGCGCCGGGGGCAACATCTCGAATACCAGTCCTACAAGAAAGCACAGGAGGATTATTGAGATGAGTGCCCTGAGACCTTTCAAGCGGAACCAGCCAGCCATTCTTGCTCTCCTAGCAGCATCAGAATGCCACCGCCCGGCAGTCGGTCTGGCTTAGCCCGAGGTCCTCAGGCGTGACGTTCAGCAAGGGCGTGGGGCGGAAGGCGCTCGCCAGCTCTTCCGGGTCGCCGGTTTCGAGCGCCGCGACGCGGGCGGCGTGTACTTCAGCAATGGCATCGAGCTGGTGCAGGAACTCTCTCCATAGCGCTGCGTCCGGTTTAGCTGCCGTATCGATGGTCATGAAGGCTTCAGCCGTTTGCTGCCACTCGGCGTGCAGAGCTTTTGCCGCGGCCAGCAAGGGCGCGCGATCACCATCGACTTCGCTGCGGGCGAGCACACCTCGCATGATGATCGTGGCGTCATACGAGTAACGCGCGGCACGGCGATCAACGATCTGCGCGCAGACCCGCGCCGCAGCGTTGATGAACTCGGCCCGAGCAGGCGGCACCCCGGGGCTCGAGAAGACCAGCTCGCAATCCCGGCCCAAGAAGCCTAGAGCGAAAAGGGCCTGCTCCAGTACCTGGGGGTCCGTTGCTGCATCGCGCTTGAGCCGGTGGGGCTCGAAGCGCCCCGAGGTGAGTGCCTCTATACGCCTATCAAGCAAATCGATCTCGCCGGCACCTATGCCGAGAAACAGGTGCCACTCCGCAGCCAGTTCCGGCTCCTGCGCAGACCGTTCCGCCATGCCTGCATGGGTCATCACCAGATCGTTCCGCTGACGCTGAAGGACATCGATGAGCTGAGGCCTCTCAGCCGCTTCGGGCAGGCTCTCGGACCGCACTACAGCGCTGATGATTGCTACAGCGGCCTTCTGGCCCTCCTCAAACAGCGCATGGTCGCGTTGCTCGATGAGACTACGGCACAGGGCATTGGTGCTGCCCTCCCACTCCGATGCGGCCACCAAACCGCTCGCGCCGGTCAGATTGGCCGCCCAGAAGCAAACTGCAAGGAAAGTCCTGATCTTCATAAGTTCTGGCTCCAGGATTGGCGGCAATGTCGTTGTGGGCGAGGCCTAGTTGCGGGCTGTTACATAGGAGACGAACGGCACGGCACTATTCTTGGTGCAGCAGGGAGCCCGATGCCGATCTTGAACCCAAAGTGTGCAAAAGCGGAGGCGGAGGAAGGCTCTCCTTGCGAGGGACGACGATGTAGGTTTGCATGCTGGTCACTTCCGTTATGATGTCGCCGATGTGAACAGAATTTTCGAGTGACCAGTGAGGTTACCTTGCTAAAGGAAGCGGCGGCAGCTGACGGCCCGGATGTCGATGAATTAGTGGTCCGGTCGCAGCGCGGTGACCAGCAGGCGTTCAACCGACTTATCGCTTCGCAATACCATTTCATCTTCCGAGTCGCCTTCCGCGTGCTGGGTCACAAGAGCGATGCCGAGGACGTTACGCAGACCGTGTGCCTGCGGCTCGCCACGAGCCTCTCCAGTTTCGATCACCGCGCGAGCTTCACTAGCTGGCTATACCGGGTCACCATGAACGTGGCTCGCGATTTCCTGCGCGCGCAGGGGCGCCGCAAGAGGCTGGTCGATGGCGCAGCCATCCTGGCGTCCGAACATGTGAATGCCGAGCAAGATGCGCAGCGACCGGTCGAGGACATCTGGTCGGTTGTGCGCTCCCTCCCCGAAAAGCAGCGCGACGCCGTTATCCTGGTGCACGGGGAAGAGCTCAGCCAGGAAGAGGCTGCTCGCATCATGTCATGCAAGAAGGTGACTGTGGCCTGGCACCTGCACAATGCGCGCAAGACACTGAGGGATCTGCTATGAACCGGCCCGTGTCACACGATCCGCTCAGCCGACTTCCCCCCGATCGCATTCCGGAGCCCTCGCCCGGCCGCGTAAAGGAAACCATAGCTGCGGCGCAGCAGCTTTTTGCCCGCCAACCCGTGCGGATGCCCGGCAACCATAGGCCGGGGCGGCGCGTCTTTTTTGGGCGCACCTGGATGGAGGCGATTCTTGGAGCCGGACTCGTTTCCACCGCTTGTGTTTTGGCCCTCGTGCTCTCGCCGGCCTTCCTGATGACGCCCCCGGCTCCTGAGCCCGAACCGGTACAGGCTGGACCGATTCGCACCGAGATGATGGTCCCGCCCCAAGGCGTGCAGCCGCTCGATCTCGACATGATCGTTGACCTTGAGCCTTACACGAACGGCGAGTTGCGGCTGGGCGTGCGCAATGCCGATGACCGCTTTGCGCTCTACCATGTCGATGAGCAGGGACTCGAACAGCAATTGCTGGGAGGGCGCAAAGGGGCCGCCGAAACAGTCAGCATCTCCGATGCCGTGTTGGCGGAGTGGGATGGCGAGCAGGTGCTGGCGGTACGCTCCGGCTTTGGGGATTTGCAGCGTTGGGATGCCTTCGTCGATACGAGGTTCGGATTTGAACTGTCGGCCGCACTCAGCCGTCAAATATGGGACGCAGCCGATGCCGCGGAGGTCGAGCGGCGCCTCGCAGCAGCGGTTTCTGGCGGCTAGACAGGCTAATCGATCAGGCGATCGCGATTTCCGTTCCGGCGGCACGTGGCAATGAACTCTGCCGCGGAGGCCGGATCGTCACGAAAGCGCGTGAATTCGTCCGGATCGATGCGAAAGTACGCTTCGTATTCGGCGAGGTGGTGCTGCCCGTCCTTGGTGATGGGCGTCGACAAGTAGTGAGCGCCGGTCTTGTTGTCGAAACCAAGGGTGAATTGTTGGATTCGATACACCACAACATCGGAGAAGCGCTGATCTGGTGACGCGCCCTTGCGCAGGGCGGCGTTCAAAGCAGCCGCCAAGGCCTCGGCATCCTCATTGTCCAGCGGCCCGATGAGCCGTCCGCCCAGGCGCACATAGGACTTGCGGCTCCTGATCGTTGCGTAGCCGCCGCTAGAATTTCCATTCACACCATAATTCTTGTGGGTGCGATGATGCACCTCGGCTGCCGGACCGCCCTTCTTGTCTCGGGCAAGCTCGAACGAAACGGGCAGCGGGGTCGCGAACCTGACGCTGATGATACCCGGCAGAATGGTGATCCGCCGCGGCAGCGCATTCGACATCTCCCGCAGAGCTGCGACGAACAGGACCGCGAAGCCACAGCCCACGATCGCGACGCCGATCCAGAATTCTGCAGGAGGAACCGAGCCAGATGCTTGCTGCCCCCAGAGCATGACCCCAATTCCGAGCAAGGCAATGCACGTGGCGGCGAGGCACACGCAGACCAGCAGTGCTTGCCGCCCGATCGTACCGGGGGTGAGCTCAGGGCACTGGATGATTTCGGTGCGGTTACCGTGCTCGGTCACCACCACTGCCATGACGCACCTCCATAACCATGTTCCAGCGTTTGTTTGCGATGCCGGATGCTCCCGTCCCGCGGCGTCACTCCTCCTCGCGCTCCCAATAGACCTGACCGCGGATCAGCAATTCTTCGGGCGATGCGGGATCGCCGCCGTCGATCATCGCGAAGAAGTGCCGCTCCTGCCCGTCCGGACCGTCGATGATCATGGTGAAGTTCTCGAACCGGTAGGTCAGGCGCTGAGGCGCTTCGTCGCCGGGCACCACGGTAATGAAGGAACCGGCGAAATTGCCTGCAATGAAACCGCCGCGCGTATAGGTAACGGTGCCATCTGCGCTGAACACATATTCGCGGTCGCTACGCGCGCCGCCACTGGCTATTTGCAGATAGTAGAAGGCGCCCTCCAGCCGCTGATCAGCGGGCATCGGCACCAGGCGTTGTGCTTCCGACAGATCGATCTCCTCGCCTTGGTCGAGGCCGCCGGACCGGACCAGCATGACCTTGCCCCAGTGATCGGACCAGGTGAACCAGCGCTCCGGTTCACGCTGCCGCGAGAGGCCTACGTTCAGGTCCGTGAAGGCAAAATCCCACTCGTGGCGGTAGGCCGTTCCATCCCGCAGCAGCACATAGATGTCCTCCTGGCGGTCGATATAGCCGTTACCGAACCCGTCGATGCGGTTCGCGAAGTCGGCCGCGTAGAGCACGCGATCGACTTGGTTCATGGCCAGCCCGGCATTGGGACTGGCGAAAGCCTCAGTGAACTCCAGCGGGCGGAGCATGAGGCCGGCACTGTCGTCAATGGCAGGGGCCCCATTGGTGGGCTTGGCGTTGGAAACACGGCAATCGCCGAGATTGATGACGCCACCCACACGTTGTTCCAGTACCCAGCGGGGTGATCCGGTGATCACCACATCGGTGCCGAGGCCCGCAGCGAATAGATTTTTGTCACGTTCCGTGGCGAAGTCGCTGCAGCTCGCCTCAAGGCTCGACTGCCAGTCACCGCGCCACTCCCGCAACTCGTCGTCCGAGACAATGCGACCGCGCAGATGCAGTTGGCCCTGAGCTTCCAGCCATTGGAGAAGATACTCTTCGCGCGCTTCCCTGAGATGACGGTTGTCCTCGGCACTGGCCTTGGTGCCGATGGCTTCCATCACTGCGAGGGAGCGTGTCCATAGGGTCGCGAGCGGCATGACGCCAAGCTCGTGGGCTTCAAAGGCGGGCGCAGGAGCTTCGGCAATCTCGATGCCAAAGTCCTCGGCGTTGCGGGAGAGGCTGCGGATTGAGCTGGCGAGGTCCAACATTTCCTCATTCAGTTCCTGCGCCAGGTCGTGGCACGGCGAAGCATCTGCTTCGATCGCGGTAGCGACTTCTTCCCGGGCGCTCATCGCGTAGGCGTCGAGCTCTGTCCCGAGGCCATCGTAAGCGGCGATGGCGGCGGCCAGGACCTGATCATAGGTTGGCAGGTCTACCACATGCGCCCAGCCCGCCATGAAGTCGCTTCGCGCTATTCTGCTGTCGGGGAAGCGCTCGTCGCAGACATCCACAATAGCGCGAGCCTTGGTGACGGATGTTACGGTATTCCCCATCAATTCGGCATATTCCGTGGCCTCATCCGCCTGTGCCGGCCCGAGCACGAAGAGCATGGCGAGCGCAGCGCCGGCAATGCGGATCGCAGGCTTCCGCTGGTGCCGCACCGATGCCGCCGAGCAGCAGGCGAAAGTTTTAAATTCGGACAATGTGCATCCCTCCCGCTGTTCTTCGATCTGCGTCCTCAGCCGCTCAGACCCACCCCGAGTCTTCATCGATTTCTCCGGGTCGGGCCAGACAAGCATAGGACGCTACTCTTCCCCCTGCTCTTGGGCCTGAAAGTGAAAAGATATAGCGGCCTCCTGGCCAATACTGACCCGAGCCAACCCGTCTTACCTGCATCGGAACTTTCAGGGATTTGCGCCATGACACGTCACCTTTGCACCTTTTTCGCGGCGGCCTGCTGCCTCCTCACCGCCCCGGCGGCCCTGGCGGACGGCTTCGCTTCCGCCCAGACTGGCGGCTTTAGCGAACTGAAGGTCGGAAAAACCAACATCCTTTGTTACCAGGAGCCTTGCCCCTGGAACGGGGTCTTACCCGCCGATGAACCCCTTGCTCCGCATGAGACGCTCTGGAGCGGCGACATGCCCCCTCCCCTGAGTGGCGCGAGCGAGGATCGTGTCCATATTCGCGAAAATTATCGCGAGCATTGCACGCTGATCAGCGGGCGCTTCCGGCAGGGTGTTCTCGAAGTGGCCGAGATCCTTGGGCCCTGCTGAGCTCGGGTTTCCACCAACTTACTGTTCCGGGAACACGGAACCGAACGGGGCTGCGCCGGAGGGATCCTGGAGGCAGGGCGTGCTGAAATAGCCGACAATGTAGCGGTGAGGATCGCGTTTGAAGCCGGAGTCGAGGCTATGGCTTTCCCCGCTTGAGGGATCCAGGGCCGCGATGTTGACGCCGCCATTGTCCAGCACGCGGTCCCGAAATATCTCCCAGCCACGCTCTCGCCAGTCAGCCACCGCCGCGGTGAGAACAGCCCCTGCATCACCGTTTTCGGCCGTGAGGCGGACGCCAACCCACACGGCATAGATATCGTCGCGCATCTCGCCTCGCGCACCCTGGCAGCGATTGATCCGGACCTCGAAGCGCTCGCGTTCGACCGGCAGGTCAGCAATAAGTGCTTCCACCTTTTCTGCGAAAACGCCAGCAGCATCATGGCTTTCTCGCAGCTCCAGCTCTGTCTGGGCAGAAGTGGGAATCATGGGCAAACAAAGGACCATGGCGAGACCGGCGATCCCGGCTCGAATGGTTGGCCAACCGAAGTAGTATGATCTGAACATGCTGGTCCTGTCCTTGCACGCCCGGGAAAGTGGTACGCTACCTATTAGACGACTGCGTCTGGTCAATGCTTGGCCCTGGGCACCCAATAATGCTGTTCAGCGACCAATCATGAACTCTGGCGATCGTCTTATGATCAGGCAACATCAAAAAGGGAGCAGCGGCGATGCGGAAGACAGTGCTGACCATAGTGGCCGCGGCAGCCGTAGGGCTCTTTGGTGCGGGGTTCTATGGCTTGGTTCTGCGCGAGGAGCCTGTCGCCACGGGCGAACTTGTGGAGTCGCTGCTTGAGGAAGCCGACGAGAACAAGCTCACCGAGGTCTTTGCGGGATACGTGCCGATCGAGGCCGGTTTAGAGCAGCAGGCCGCCGTGCTGATCGCCAATGGATTTCGCTGTGGCGTTCGCCCGTCCAATGTGGAGGGCAGCAGATACCTGACTTGCGACCGGCCCAACGAGGGCACGGGCTATTGTCGCGGCTTCCAATTCTTTAGCTACCAAACCAAGGCCGGCGAGATCATCGAGGTCCTTGGTTCCGCCTTCGATGGCGAACGCCACCGGAATATACTTGGCCGATGCGAGAACTTCCGCCAGAACTTCTTCGAACTGGCGGATGATCTCGATAAGTTGGAACTGGCCGCCGAACCTTAGCGGGTCAGTTCCAGATAGCCGTCGCGCAGGATGGTCATCATGTCCATCTGCTGGTGAATGTCATCCACCATTTCGCCCATGGAAAAGCTCGTCATGCGCGCAGAGCAGTCTTCAGGCGCCGGATTCGGCCGGCGCACTTGTTCGGCATTGGCAAGGATTTCCGCCTGTTGCTCCTGGGGCAGCACGGCAAACAATTGCTTTATGTCGTCATAATCGACCCGATAGCGGCCGTCGTGACAGACATCGGCATAGGCCATGTGCCGATGCGCCAGGTCGAGCGTTGACCGGCCGCGGGCCCGAAGGTCACGCGCCACACCTTCCACGTCGCCGCGTTCTACGATGTTCGCAACCAGGTTGCGGTTGGCCTCGCTGAGGCCTGAATAGGTCAGCGGTGGCAGATCCGGATCGGGGTTAAACCACGCCGCCGGCCGGACCAGATCAAGGGACGCTGCCAATTGTAGCAGGCAGACCAGTGCGGCAAGGCCGGCAACACCCTTGCTCACCAATGCCTTGTGGCCGCGCGACAGCAAGGTCCGCGCCGCAAGGCCGAGGCCGACAAGCGCCAAAATAGCGCCAACGAAGTTGAACTGCTCATCCCGGACCACCGCCCCATTGATGGTGACGGTCTGCGAACTGCCGACAAACAGGAAAAAGGGAATGACCCCGAGTGCGAGTGCAATAATCGGGGTCTTGAGGCCGGAAACACGGAAGGCTGAAGTCATGGAGAGATACTCACCGCAGGAAAGGACAGGTTCGCCAATGCGTCGATCGCCTCGCTACGCATGGCGCCGAGGCCGCTCATGAAACTCGTGGCGCCATCCTGGCCATAGCCGCGGCGGCTGATCCCGACGAGCGCAACCCCTTCTCCATCCCCAAGGGTCTGATAACGATATGCATTCCATTCCACGATCACCGGATCGGCCTCAAGGTCGCTGACCAGGAAATCGAGCAGTATCTCTCCAGTCGTGTCGTTTCGCATTAGGTCGTAGTTGAGCACCGGGTCCACACCCTTTCGGGCTTCCAGAGACTGGACCTGCGATGCGGCTGCATCCATCGGCGTAAGAGCGCCGAAAACGGCCTCGACCAGGATCATGTCCTGGTAGGTCTCGACCTGCTGGCCTGCCGGTACATATTCCTGCTTGAAGTAGTTTTCCGAAGGTTGCGAGGTCCAGGCCAGAGCGTACTCCTCGCCCTGGAATGGGATCGGGCCGGGCACACCGAGCAGGTCCGACTGCGCAGAGCTGGGCATCAACATCAAGGCGGCAATAGCCGCAACACCGGTCGTTGTGAGGATTGGTCGCAAGATGGCCTCCAAACTGGTTTTGTGAGTAAGACGCAATCTGGCCCCATAGTATTGGCCAAGGCCAAGTCTTTTTTTCCAGCAGGACCAATAGAGGGGTTCGCCATTGCGTCTCAATATGGACGCTCCCCAGGAGACGAGGCCATGTCCGCACTGCGTTCCGAAGTCTTGCCAGCTATCCAATTGCCTCATCCGATAAAAAGGACGAGGGTGGCCGCGGCAACTATGTTGGCGAGCGCAGTCTTTGCCAGTGGGTCTGTTGCCGACACCCTGCCCTCTGGAATGGATGGGCTCGTCGTGGTCGAGCTGACGCGGCTGCCCCCGGCTCCGCAGCCGGTCGAGCCAGCATTGTGCGATCATCTGCTGGTGGAGCCCCGTACCGCTGGCGGAGCGAAGGCGAAGGCGCTCGGCTGGGCCGTCACCGGCGAGGTGTCGCTGAAGGGGTTTGACGTGGTGAGCTTCGTTGGCGGGGTTGAGCCCGGCACCAGCGGTTCATGCCAAACGAGCGATGGCAATGTAGCGCTTTTCGATGGCGAGCAGTTGCACTGGCTGGTTTATGGCGAAAAAGGCGCGGGCGCTCGCATCGGGAGCGTTCAATCATTCGAAAACGCGGCTATTCGGATCTGGGACGGCGAATTTCTTCCGCAGCCGATTGCAGACCTGCATGTCGATAAAGGCGGCGCAATATCCCTGGTGGCGCTGGCCGATGTGGAGCAGTTTTGCGATGGCCAAGCGGCAGTGCCCAACATCTATGGCATGCCGATCGCGTCGGCGCGCGAGGAACTGGCTTCGGCCGGTTGGGGGCCGATTTTAGGCATCCACCCCGGCGAGCCGGCCGATACGCGCGCCGAGGCACTGAAGGCCAGCGGCATATACGAAGTGCAGTCGTGCTCCCCGACGGGCTTCGGCTCTTGCAGCTTCCGCTATAGCGGGCAATTTGCGGAATTGTCGGTGGTGACGGTGGGAGAAGGGGCCGGATTGTCCACCCCGGCAGTAGCCCGCTACGACGTAGCATGCGCTATTCCGGGGGTAGGCTGATCAAGCGGAGGCAATCACTACTCCGGGCAGCGACCCCAGACCTCGATCTCGGCCGCGGTTCTGATGACCATGACATCCGCCCCCGGGAGCCAGATCTCCTGACCGCCCTGGAGCGCGGCTTTCATTTCGGCCAGTGCTTTCTGTTGCTGATCCTGGGGCGCATCTTCCAGTCCATAAATGGAGAGGATGTAGTCGTCCTCAAGAACGGTGCTGAACATGCGTCCACCGTCCACGGCTACAAGGTCGAACGAACCATGGTCCACGCCCGTTGGTGAGCGCTGATCAATATGGATTCGATCAGGGTCGGTCACGGAATAGGTGGCGATGTTCTCCCAGTCGTCGGCGCACAGCCGATCAATGCTCCGCGCCAGGCTTTCGCGGGACGCCCGGTCTTCCAGCTCCCAATCCCGGATGGTGTTGTTCAGCGTGAACCAGCGGCCAGCAAGACCTGCGACGATTTCGGATGCGGGCTCTGGGCCGCCCAATTGCTGCACCTCTCCGGTTGCAACAAGCGGAGCGATCCTGTCGATCTGCTCGGCAATAAGTTCGGTGGCAGCGACCTCCGAGACGGACACCAGCACCAAAGCGGCAGCGGCGACGCGCAGCGGGTTCATCTTAGATTCTCCTTGGAATGCGAAGGCGGACGGGCGGGCGCTCTCAGGCCCCGAAGGGATCGAGTACCATCAGTATGTAGCTCATGGTGCCGATAAAGGCTGCTAGGCAGAGCCAGATGAGGGAGTGGAACAGGTTCACCAATGGCCATTTCATCCAGGCGCTCAGCCCCTGCAGCGTGACGAGGGCAAGATAGGCTGACGGATAAAGGATGAGCGCGGAGAGGCCGAGGCTGAAGATAGCTTCATCCGCTGTGCCGGCAAAAGCCGATGCGCCCATGATCCACATCAGCAGCAACGGCATCGCCGCCATTGCCGTCAGCAGTGGTGGCAGGACTAACAGCGTCTGGACCAGCCGGGACTGGCCATGCCCGCCCGCCGCTCGAGACGCTCGGCTGGGCCGCAGGAACGCGCCGCCCGTGGTCACGACGCCCTGCCGATCTGCACGACTGTGAAGTCACGCCGAAGATAGGCATCAAACATGGCCTGGAAGATTGGATTGGCCGAGCCAGCGGCACTGGTGCCGGTCACCTTCAGGGTTGCTGCGCAGAGGCTGTCCGGCGTTTCTACGTGGGCGGTTTCCAGGGCGCCTTGCGCCGCCTCCGGCATGGTATCGGTCCAGCGCTGCGCCATCTGTTCGGCGGCGCTTTCTGCAATGGCGCAGTCGCTATAGCCCAGGGAGATTAGAACAGCGGGCTGCTCGCCCTGCACATCGGCGATCAAGCCGCCGAAATAGGCTGGGATGCCCTCCGTTCCGGCTTCCAGCTTGGCCTCGAGTTGCTCGCGCGCCCTGTCCAAGTCCAGGTCAATGGTGAGCAGCGCATCGAGATCAAGCCCCCCGAGCCCGAAGACCGGCGAGATTAGCATGGCTTGCACCAGCAGCCCGTCTCCGAGTGTCTCTTTTAGCCCCTCAAGGGCCGCGCTGACAACTGCGCTTTCGGCCATGTTAGGCCCCTGCCCGAGCAGCACCGGCAACGGGGTCGGCACGGGTGCCTGAATAACCGCATCGCCCTTTGCCGCAGCGAATGGGGCTGCCCCGACCCGGCAGCGCCAGGGATCGGCAATATTCATCTTGGTGGGATCGATGGCTAGCGGCTCGCCATTGCCGATCACGCCATCCGGGTCGACAGGATCGAAGTCGGCGGCATCGAGCGCCGCGATCAGGGACGCAGCAGCGTCCTCGTCTTTGAGCCCCCAGATGGTAACGGTCTTGGGAGCGTCGCCGAAGCCTGCGAGGTAACGAAGGTCCTTGAGGTCAACAAATGACTTTTCGTTCCAGGCGTCGGGGCCGTGCGTCTGCAGCGTATTGTAGGGCGGCAGCATGCCGCCGACCATCGCACGCGCCAGCACTGTCCTGTTGAGCCCCTCGGCGCCGGCCAAGTCATGGAACGCCGCCATGTCCACGAAGCTGAACTGGATCGCAGTGGAGGTGTTCAGCACTGTGTCGGGCAATTTCGCTAGAGAATTCCGTAGCGGCTCGACACCTTGAGCAAGGACGGGAACACTGGCCATCAGCAAGATGGCAGCGGCGGCAGAAAGGCGCATGGTTCTACTCCCTTGAGTTATCTTTGAAGGTGAGACGCGCGATTGAGGGCTGATATTGGTAGAGAGACGAGTTTCTGTGTCCTGGAATCTGCGCCGACCGATAACGATCCCCCGCCTGCGTCCAAGGGATGGCGGTCGATCGCATAGAACAGGCGGCGTGCCTTAGCGCAAAGCGCCGTCGTGATTGCCTGCCAGAGCATCAATCAACCGGTGCGGCACGGTCAGCTCCCACCAAAGGGCATCCGCATCCTCCGCCATGTCGGGTAGCGGCTTGATAAGGCTGGTCCCGGCAAAGACCAGATGGGGAATCGGCAAGCGCAGGCTGAACCAGCCATGTTCGAAGCGTGCTGTCAGAGATGTTTGCGGATGGCGCGCAGCCAGGGCCAGCATGGCGCAACGAAAATCTGGCGTCAGCAAGGTGTTGATGGAGGCATTCTGGCTGGCAATGGTGTCGAAGACAGCATCAAACTCGGGATCGATCTGCTGCCTTTGCTCCGAACTGCCAGTCACCTGCCGAAGCAGATTGTCCACCTTGCCGGCAAAGCCTGACTGCGGCATCAACTGCAAATATCCAGAAAATGATCGTGGGACTGCGATCTCCACCTGCATGACATGGATGATACGCTGTCCGGACTGGCCCCGCCGCCAGATCGTGGACTCGGTCAGGCGATATTCGATCTCGCGATAACGGCCATAACTCTGCCAGGCCACGACACGCATGCCTTCGTCGCTGAACAGGTTGCCTAGCCACTTCTCGATCTCGACCGCGCCCCAGCCGCTGGCAAAGCCGACCTGCCCCCAGCGTTCGCCGATGGCCGGTGCCAGTACGGCAATCGCAAGATCGCGCCACAACCTTTGGGCCAGCTGCCAGACGCCCCAAGCGCCGAGCGCCGCAACTACTGGCGCCAAAAGAAAAGCCTGCAGCTGTCCGGCCAAGACAAGGAAAGAGCCTCCCGCCAGATTAAGGCTGGCGGACAGGGCCTGCATGCGACGCGGCTCCGCCGCGCGCAGAATGGCCTCGACCTCATCGCGCCGCAGCCCACTTGCCGGCGTTCCCTCTGCGCGCCGGGTCGTCTGGTCCAATCTTTCGGTTCCTGCACCTGGTTGCGACATCAAACACCCTGGTCCCCATCGGCCAACACGATCTGCAGCCATTCTAGCCGCTCGCGGGTTAGTTCCAGCCAGCAGTCAGAATGTACCACAGACCCAAAGCTACCGTCGCCCCACAGCATCGCTTCGGTGTCACAGCTCGATCGCCGATAGGCCTGCCAATCATGCTGTGCCGCCTCCACGGCGCTTGCCTGTTCAGGCGTCAGCTGCGAGCGGTGTTGGCCGAGCATGGCATCCAATTCCGCTTGCACGCGATCAATGGCCGTGCCGATGCAGTCCAGCATGGCGGCTGTGACGCCGCCGCTTGCTGCCATGCAGGAGCCGTGCTCGTTGTCGGCGGCACTCAGGGAGGAGCCAAGGCCAGCAAGGAACAGGATGATCACGGCGGCAGCGAAGAGTTTCATGCGATATCCCTAAGGCAGCCTCGGTGCTCGGAGCCTCCGACACTGGTAGGACGCAAGGCGCTGCTGCATTCTTGGTGCAAAGTAGATTTCGCCGCAATCCCATGGATTTGCCGCGCTCTGCTGGAGATGCAAACCCTCTGTTTCAGGTGCCGAGCTTGGCTAAGCCGGAACCAACCGGCAGAGGCAGAGCAATTCGACAAGCAGTTCACCGTCATCAATGACCGCTTCAGAGAAGTGCCGACAACTCGGCGAACGGCCACAATGGGGTCGTGAGCGGCCCTACCCTGCCCTTCTGCTGTGCGCCCCATGCACTAACCCGCTTCGCGGGAGGGGCAGCGCGACAAACAGGGTGAGATTCAGCGACAATCAGGATGAGACGGAGCGGTT
>JADGMW010000120.1_pt1 | contig 16059 bp, 20 predicted proteins | sample 8641801 | NCBI WGS metagenome assembly JADGMW01 (sample SAMN16272018, study PRJNA661076) | feces metagenome | isolation source: fecal sample from diarrhoea affected cattle A | host: Bos taurus | place: South Africa: Lokaleng Village, Mahikeng | collected 2019-09
TGTGTGTCGGTGGTGGTCAGGGTATGGCGATGGTGCTCGAACGCCTGAGCTGATCTCGCCGATATAGGCCCCAGCTATTCCACCGTTAGGCCGCATGTCTGAAAAGACATGCGGCCTAACGGGTTTCAAGAGCTTTCTGCTTTGTAAAACCGCCAGAACTGGGCTATACATCTTGTGTAGGCCCCGTCACACCGAGGAGATCATCGCATGTCTGTGCTCGACAGATTCCGTCTCGACGACCGCGTCGCCATCGTCACCGGCGCATCCTCGGGCCTCGGTGTCGCGTTCGCGCAGGCGCTCGCCGAGGCCGGGGCGGACGTCGTTCTTGCGGCGCGCCGCGTCGACAGGCTCGAGCAGACCGCCGAACTCGTCCGTGCCGCCGGGCGCCGCGCGGTAACCGTCGAGACCGATATCGCCGATCCCGACCAGGCGCAACGCATGGTCGACACGGCTGTCGAGCAGCTCGGCAAGGTCGACATTCTCATCAACAACGCAGGGATCGGCACCGCGGTACCCGCGACCAAGGAAACCCCCGACCAGTTCCGCCGCGTCATCGACATCAATCTCAACGGGTCGTACTGGGCGGCACAGGCCGCCGGCCGCGTCATGCAGCCCGGAAGCTCCGTCCTGAACATTTCGTCGGTGCTGGGCCTGACCACGGCGGGTCTTCCGCAGGCCGCCTACGCCGCCAGCAAAGCCGGCATCATCGGCCTCACCCGCGACCTCGCGCAGCAGTGGGGCACCCGGAAGGGCATCCGCGTCAACGCACTTGCGCCGGGGTTCTTCCGGACCGAGATGACCGACGAATACCAGCCGGGATACCTCGACACCATGAAATCCCGAATCATCCTGGGCCGCACCGGAGACCCGGCGGAAATCGCCGCCACTGCCGTGTGGCTGGTCTCGGAGGCGGCCGCGTACGTGACCGGTCAGACCATCGCGGTCGACGGCGGCCTCACCATCAACTGACCGCTCCACCCATCCCGACGATCCACCCCCACGGAGGTTTGCAGTGAGCTCAACAGTCCGCACCGCCATCGTCACCGGAGCCGCACGCGGTATCGGTGCTGCCGTCGCCAAGCGACTCGCCCAGGATGGCCTCCAGGTCGCTGTTCTCGACCTCGACGCCGACGCCTGCGCCGACACGGTCTCCGCCATCGAGGCGGCCGGCGGCAGGGCGCTCGCCGTGGGCGCGAACGTCGCCGACGAAGAATCCGTCGCTGCGGCCGTGGAGAAGGTTGCCACGGAACTCGGCGAGCCCACCGTGCTGATCAACAACGCCGGGATCACCCGCGACAATCTCCTGTTCAAGATGACGGTCGACGAGTGGGATTCCGTCATGGCTGTGCACCTGCGCGGTGCGTTCCTGATGTCGCGCGCAACGCAGAAGTACATGGTCGACAACAAGTTCGGACGTATCGTCAATCTGTCGAGCACGTCGGCGCAGGGAAATCGCGGACAGGTCAACTACTCTGCGGCCAAGGCGGGCATTCAGGGCTTCACCAAGACACTCTCCATCGAACTGGGCAAGTTCGGTGTCACCGCCAACGCGATTGCGCCGGGCTTCATCGAGACCGAGATGACCGCCGCTACCGCAGAGCGCGTCGGGGTGCCGTTCGAGGATTACAAGAAGGCCGCCGCGGCACAGATCCCGGTCGCGCGCGTCGGCAAGCCCGACGACATCGCACACACCGCCTCGTTCCTCGCATCCGAGGGTGCGGGGTTCGTCTCCGGGCAGGTCATCTACGTGGCAGGTGGACCCAAGGACTGAGGCACACCGCAGTCGGCGGCGCCGCGATCCCTGAAGCTCTCGGGGATCGCGGCGCCGCCGTTGTATGTGGCCTGCCGACCGGGTGACGAGACCCCGTCCGGCCACGAGCAACGACCCCCGACTCTTCTGAAACACGGCTGAACCGGGCGCGCTTTCCGTACAGTCGTAACGGCAATGCCGGCGGTTCCGATTTCACACGGTGAAGGCACGCGCGGCGCGTACTGCGGAGATTTCCGCGGTACGCGCCGACGCCTGCCACAGCTGTAGAGCTCCATCGGAGGAAGCATGAATGTCGTTGTCCCGCAGTGCAGGGTCAGATGAGAAGGCGCGCCGGTGTGCGGGCAACTCTGGTGGCCGCCGTCGCGACTGTGAGCATGGTGTGGCCCGGGTCGGCGATGAGCGACACGGTGGTGGATCAAGGTGTTCGGTACGTCGCGCTCGGTGATTCGCGGGCCGCGGGACCGTACCTCGACGCAGCCGCAATGATCGGTGGATGTGCCCGTTCCGATGTGGGATACCCGGCGCTGGTGGCGCACGCACTGCGTCCCGCGTCGTTCATCAATGTGTCGTGCGCAGCCGCCCGCACCGACAACGTCACCAGAATCCCGCAGGACACGAAGACCGGACAGGTACCGCGCCAGATAGACCTGCTCGCAGCAGACACCACCCTGGTGACCCTCAGCATCGGCGGCAACGACGTCGGATGGCGCACCCTGGTCTCCGCCTGTTACACCGATCTTCCGGGCGGAGATGCGCACTGCCGGTCCAATCCGAACGTGGCGACTCGAATGGCCGCCGCACTCGACGCGCTGGGTCCGAAAGTGACGGCGACGCTCGGCAAGATCCGGCAGAAGGCGCCCGGTGCGAGGGTCCTGCTCGTCGGGCACGGCGGCATCTTCGGCGACCGCGGGTGCTGGCCGAACATCCCCACCAGCGACGCCGACGCCTCCTTCGTCAAGGGGTTCTTCGGCCGGATGAACCAGGTACTCGCCGGTGCAGCCGCGAACACCGGTGCCGAATTCGTGGATGTCGCCGGGGGTTCGGAGGGGCACGACGCGTGCGCCGCTCCCGACCAGCGCTGGTTCGAGGGACAGCAGTCGCTGTCTTTTGCAGCACCGATGCATCCGACCACGGCCGGGATGCGTCATATCGCGGGACGTGTCGTGGCTGCGTGGTAGCAGGCCCGATCTCGCACAGTCCCGAGGCGGATCGGGAAGAGTAGTCCCTGTGCGACCGCGCAGGGTCGCGTGGGGAGGGCCCATGTTCGGCGACCGCTGGGGTGTGACCGACGCCGAGGTCGCCCGCCGCTACCCGTGTGACGACTTCGTCCCCGATCCGACTCTTCAGGCGTGGAGGGGCGTCACCGTGCGCGCCGCTCCGGCTGTCGTCTGGCCTTGGGTCACCCAGCTCCAGATGGCGCCGTATTCGTACGACTGGATAGACAACGGTGGCCGTCGTTCTCCGCAGAGGCTGCTCGATATCCCTCCACCGGAGCCCGGCCGGCCCTTCACGCGCACGGCGAACCACCCGCAAGGACGGTTGCTCGCGGTCGAAACGCAGGTGCACTACACGGGACGGATCATGGGCGCTGTCATGTCGTATGTGCTCGTCCCCGCGGGCCCGCACACGAGGTTGCTGTTGAAGCTCGTGATGAGCGGGGCCGGCGTGCTGGCTCCGGCGATCTGTGTCGGCGACCTCGTCATGGCGAGAAGGCAACTGCTCAATCTCGCAAGGCTCGCCGAGCACACGTCGCCGCCGGACGACGCACATGGGTCCACGGCGATCTAGCTTTGGTGGGATAGTGCCCGCTATCCGGGCACTTTGTCACCAAACTTTTCACTCGACCTCCGCCGTCCCGTACCGAGTGTTCCGCCACACAACATCTTCCACCGTGCCGCATCACCGTTCCGGCACCGCTGTCGTCTGCGGTGGGCGATACGCGGGTGCCTTCGCCGACCCGCTGGGTTGGAGTGTGCGCAACAGCGGCATCACCCGGAAGGGCACGACGTTCGACAGCACCATCACGCTCGTCGAGCGGGTGATGATCGACGACCGGTTCAACTCGATGAGGGTGTGTTGTAGTCCGAGGTGGGAGTCGGCGGCGATGCGGCACAGGATGTCACCGGTTCCCGTGGTCGAAAATGCTTCCAGCACGCCGGGAATGGATTCCAGTACTTCGCGAATGGTGGCGAGTGCCCCCTGGGCGATCTCCATCGTGACGAACGCCTGGACATCGAATCCTGCGGCGGCGAGATCGACCTGTGGCCCGTATCCGGCGATGAGGCCGCCGTCTTCGAGTCGTCGCAACCGGGCAGCGCCGGTGGCACGAGCGACGCGGAGTCGCCGGGACAGTTCGAGTACTCCGATCTTGGGATCCGAGTGGAGGACTTCGAGGAGCGCGAAATCCAGTTTGTCGAGTTGCAGGACGTCACGCACGATCGTTCCTTCCCGCCGGGTCTCGGAATGTAGGCCGATTGTATAGCTGAACTGTCGGATGCCGGTGTATTCCGGTCCGGTCGACCAGTTCCGCGAGAACAGATTGCCACCGGCTCCCGACGGGTTTCTCCTGGTGACATCCGACGTCGAACCACCTCGCACTCGCGGCAGGAGATCGCTATGACTCTCGAACGGGACCTCACCGATACCGAGCGACTCGCTCGCCTGGACCCGGACGAATTACGCAGGCTCGTCGGAGCCGTCGAGTACGACGCGGCACACGATCCGTTTCCGGTCAGCGGCTGGGACGCGGTGTCGTGGGTGGTCGGCAACGCCACTCAGGCGGTGCACTTCTACCAATCCGCCTTCGGTATGGATCTCGTCGCGTACTCCGGGCCCACGACGGGAAACAGTGACCATCACGCCTACGTATTGTGCAGCGGCGCGGTGCGTTTCGTGATCAAGGGAGCTGTCGACCCGGACAGTCCACTTGCCGATCACCATCGGGTGCACGGAGACGGTGTCGCCGACATCGCGTTGCAGGTTCCCGATGTCGACGCGTGCGTGGAACATGCTCGCGCACAGGGTGCCAGGATCCTCGACGAACCGCACGACGTCTCCGACGAGTACGGCACGGTACGCCTCGCTGCGCTCGCCACGTACGGGGACACCCGGCACACGCTGGTCGACCGGTCGCGATACTCGGGCGTCTATCTGCCCGGATATGTCGAACGTGTCTCCTCCTACCGCCGACACGGCGACGCGGGGGCGCGGATGTTCGAGGCACTCGACCACGTGGTCGGCAACGTCGAACTCGGCCGGATGGACGAGTGGGTCGATTTCTACCGGCGGGTCATGGGTTTCACGAACATGGCGGAGTTCATCGGGGACGACATCGCCACCGATTACTCGGCACTGATGAGCAAGGTGGTGTGCAACGGCAACCATCGTGTGAAGTTCCCGCTCAACGAACCGGCGGTCGCGAAGAAGCGTTCGCAGATCGACGAGTATCTCGACTTCTACCGCGGTCCCGGAGCGCAGCACCTCGCGCTGGCGACCCGCGACATCCTTGCCGCGGTGGACCGCATGCGAGATCAGGGCATCGAATTCCTGCCCACACCCGATGCGTATTACGAGGACCCGGAATTGCGTGCACGCATCGGGGCCGTCCGGGTTCCGGTCGAGGAATTGAAGAAGCGCGGCATCCTCGTCGATCGTGACGAGGACGGATACCTGCTGCAGATCTTCACCAAGCCGGTAGGGGATCGCCCCACGGTGTTCTTCGAACTCATCGAGCGACACGGTTCCGCCGGATTCGGCAAGGGCAATTTCAAGGCCTTGTTCGAAGCTATCGAGCGGGAGCAGGCGGCGCGCGGCAACTTCTGACGACGCGCACGGTCATCGGTCCGGTGCCGGCGGCGACTCCGAGACGATTCCGCGCACCGCGAGCGAGAGTGCGTGACGTGCGAGTGGATCGGACACGTTGCCGGACCCGAGCAGGAGCGCCCCGGGCAGGTCGACGACGCAGTACTTCACGAGGGTGAGTGCGGTCGCATCCTCCCTGCCCCACTGTTCGACGGCGAGCACGGTGAGCAGGGTGGTCAGGGTGCGTCGCAGTCCGGCCAGCTGGTCGCGCTGAGACTCTGCGAGGTCCGGGGTGCGCAGATCGTCGAGGGTGACCGCGAGCAGCAGTTGCGCGCCGAACTCGTCGCGCTCCGCATAGGTGGCCGGCGCGAGCGCTGCCGCGACGATCGCTTCCGTGGGGCCGGAGGCCGTCAGGGTGCTGTCGGCGATGTCGCGCTGGAACTCGAGGAATCGGGTGGCCTCGCGTGCCCACACGGACGCCAGCAGACCGTCCCGGGAGCCGAACGCGTTGTAGATCGCACCGTTCGATGCTCCCGAGACGTCGCTGAGTGCCCGGATCGTCACACCGGGTGTGCCTCGCCGTACCCACAGGTGGCGCGCGTGATCGAGCAGATCGTCGAGGTCGTGCCGGCGAGGTCGTCCCACGGTGTCCCTATCGGTCGGCGGGGTGTGCAGGTGTGGTGACGGTCAGCCCATCGGCTGCTGGAGGGCTGCGACGGCCGAGGTGAACATCGTCTGCTTGATCGCACCCAGCGTCTTGCGGTCCTTGCCTGCGAGAGACCGGACGATGTCGGCCGCACCGGTCTGCAGATCGTCGAGGCCGGCGACGGCGTCCACGAGACCGTCCTGGAGGGCCTGCGGTCCGGGGTAGCGATGTCCGGTGGTCATCGCGGTGACTGCCGTGCGGGGGGTGAGTTTGCTGGTGATCAGGGAGGACATGCCGGGCGTGAACGGGATGTGGATGTCGACTTCCGGGAAGCACAGGTAGCCGCGGTCGTCTCGCATGATTCGGTAATCGTGTGCCATCGCCAGCATCGCCCCTGCTCCGAAGGCGTGTCCGTTCAGGGCCGCGACCGTCGGCACGGGCAGGGTCAGGACGCGCGCGAACAGAGCATGGACGCGGTCCACGTAGGACGTGTACTCGTCCAGGTGCTGCCCGAGCCAGTCGAGATCCAGGCCGTTGGAGTAGAACTTTCCGGAACCGATCGTGACCAGTGCGGCCGCGTCGGTGCCGGCCTCGAGTTCGTCGAGGCACTTCTCGACGGCGGTGAGCCACTCCGGGCCGAAGCGGTTCTCGTCGTCACCGAGGTTCAGCGTCCAAATCGGGCCGTCCTGAGTGATCGATGGCATGTGTGACCCCTTTCGTAGGCAGGTCCGCAACGAGGTGGCGGAACAGCGCCGACCTTAACAGAGCAAGTGCTCTAAAACGGATCTGCCTCGTGCATGCCGGGTTCCGGGCGGAGCTGAACGGTGCCGCGAATAGGGGATCCTGGTCAGGCCAGGTCGCGAAGCTGACTGCGCAGGGCCTGCTCGGTGTGCCGGACGGCGGTGCCCACGATCGGCTCGATCAGCTTGCCCAATGCCATTCCTGCCAGACCGCCCGGCAATTGGTATGCGAAATCGACGTCGAGCCGGGTCCTTTCGTCGCCGATCTCGATGAAGCGCCACGTCGAGGCCGACCGCATGCCCGCCACGGACTCGAGGGCGAGGGAGCGGCCGAATTCCCATTCGACGACCTCGACCCGCGAGTCGAGAGTCTTGGGTCCCACGCGCATTGTTGCGTCGTAGACGGTTCCCAGGCCGCTGACCTGCGTGCCCACGGGCTGGAATCGGGTCATTCCGAACATCCACTCGGGAACGGTCCGGTGGTCGTCGACGTAGGCGAAGGCGACGTCGGCCGGAATCTCGGCTGTCGCGCTGTGGCGGAGATGGATCATGTCACCGGTCCTTCGAGGTAAGTGCGACGGAGGGTACGGGGAACCGCAGCGCCGGGACAGGGGGATTCCCGAACCCATTGCCCGATCGTCCGCGCAGTGCTTGAATTCGGCGTGACGCACATCACAATTATCCTGCTCAGGAGGCCCGGTGAAGACGAAAGCGGCAGTGATCAAGGGAATCGACCGCCCGTGGGAGATCGAGGAGATCGACCTCGGCGACCCGGTGGCGGGTGAGGTGCAGGTCCGTTTGGCTGCCTCGGGCCTGTGCCACTCGGACGAGCATCTCCGCACGGGCGCAACTCCGCTTCCGTTCTTCCCGGTTCTGGGCGGACACGAGGGTGCCGGCGTGGTCACCAAAGTCGGTCCGGGAGTGACGACCCTCGAGGAGGGTGACCACGTCGTCCTCGCATTCATCCCCGCGTGCGGCCGCTGCCGATCGTGCGCCAAGGGCTTGCAGAACATCTGCGACGAGGGAGCGGGCCTGCTCACCGGGCAGGCGATCTCGGACAAGACTTATCGCGCGAGCTTGAACGGCGACCCGGTCCTGCAGATGTGCCTGCTCGGCACTTTCGCCCCGTACGTCACGGTCAACGAAGCCTCGGTGATCAAGATCGAGAAAGACATTCCGCTCGAGAAGGCCGCACTCCTCGGCTGCGGGGTCGCTACGGGATGGGGTTCGGCCACGGAAATCGGCGGAACCAAGCTCGGCGACACCGTCGTGGTCGTCGGTATCGGCGGCGTCGGCATCAACTCGGTTCAGGGCGCGGCTCACGCGGGCGCCCGGTTCGTCGTCGCAATCGATCCCGTCGAGTACAAGAGGCAGAAGGCGAAAGAATTCGGCGCAAGTCACACGTTCTCGTCACTCGAGGAGGCGGCGCCGGTGATCGGTGAGATCACCTGGGGCGCAATGGCCGATGTCACGATCATCACTGTGGGGGAGATCCACGGGGACATCATCGCGCCCGCGCTCTCGGTCACGGCGAAGGGTGGGCAGGTCGTCGTCGTCGGAATGGGCAACGCAACCGACACGCAGGTCACTCTGAGTCTGTTCGAACTGACGCTTCTCCAAAAGAGACTGCAGGGGGCCATTTTCGGCGGCACAGGTCCGCGTTCGCAGATCCCGAAACTGCTCGACCTCTACCGCAACAAACAACTCGATCTCGACGGCCTCGTCACCAACACCTACAAACTCGAGGACATCAACCAGGGGTACGAAGATATGCACGCGGGCAAGAACCTGCGCGGCCTCGTCGTCTACGGAGACGACGACTACTGACCCCGCTCCGCTCGGGTGAGGTGGCCGGGGACCGTCCCCTACGGTGTTGTCCATGGACATGCATGAGGATCCGGTCTCCGGCGACGTCGGGTCGTGGCGGCGTTACGGCCCCCCGACCTTGCCGAAACCTCTTGCGGCGGCCCTCGAAGCGTTCGCCGAACGCGGGTACGACGGCACCTCGATCCGGGAGATCGCGTCGAGGGCTGGATTGTCGGTGCCTGGGCTGTACCACCATTACCCGTCGAAGCAGGCCCTGCTCGTCTCGCTCACCACCACCGTGATGCACGACCTGCTCGACCGCAGCCGCCGGGCGCTCGCCGAGGCCGGCCCGACACCGTCGGAGCAGTTCGACGCCGTGGTCGAATCGCTCCTGCGTTTCCATATGGTCCGGCGGGATCAGGCGTTCGTGGCATCCACCGAGATGCGCAGTATGGAACCCGCGAGCCGTGCGGCCTTCGTCGCCTTGCGCGACGAACAGCAGCGCATGCTCGACGGGATCGTCGAAGGCGGGGTGGCGACCGGGGAGTTCACGACTCCGTATCCCAAGGACGCCAGCCGCGCGGTGACGACGATGTGTGTCGGTGTCGCGAGCTGGTATCGCCCGGACGGCCCGTCGAGTCCCGATGACATCGTCCATCGGTACCTGGTCATTGCACGGAGCACCGTCGGGGCGCGGTAGAGCCGGGGTTGACCCACTCTCCGGGATATGCCACCGTAGCGGTCACCGAGCGATCGATCGGTCGGTTGGTCTGGAAGGAGTATCAGCATGGCGGTCGACCTGGCCTACCCCGAGCACGTGCAGGATCTCGTGGCTCGAACCGAAGCGTTCGTTCGCGACGAAGTGCTTCCCGTCGAGGACGCCCATCGGGGCGACATCGCCGCAGCGGGTGGCGATTCCGTACGGGTGGCACTGCAGAGCGCCGCCAAGGCAGCGGGTGTCTTCGCCCCCCATGCGCCGGTCGAGTACGGCGGCCAGGGCCTCGGGATGGTGGACCGAGCTCCCGTGTTCGAGGCGGCCGGCTACTCCCTGTTCGGCCCCGTGGCCCTGAACATCGCCGCTCCCGACGAAGGCAACGTGCACATGCTCGCGCATATTGCGAGCGACGAACAGAAGAGCCGATACCTGGCTCCTCTCGCTGCGGGCGACATGCGCTCGGCCTTCGCGATGACCGAACCGGCACCCGGCGCCGGCGCCGACCCCAACGCACTCACGACCCGCGCCGAGAAGGCGACGGGAGGCTGGAAGATCAACGGCCGCAAGCACTTCATCACAGGGGCGGACGGCGCCGGATTCTTCATCATCATGGCCCGCACCTCCGGGGAGCCGGGGCAGCGCGGCGGAGCGACGATGTTCCTCGCTCCCGCGGACTCCGACGGGCTGAAGGTCGGTCGTCACATCGAGACGCTCGACAAGTCGATGATCGGCGGACACTGCGAGGTCGACTTCGAGGATCTGTACGTCCCGGACAGCGCAGTGCTCGGTGAAGTGGATCAGGGATTCGCCTACGCGCAGGTCCGGCTCGGCCCGGCTCGCATGACGCACGTCATGCGCTGGCTCGGTGCCGCCCGGCGTGGCCACGACACCGCGCTCCGGTATGTGGCAGGACGTGAAGGATTCGGCTCCAAGCTCGGTGATCTCGGCATGATCCAGAAGATGGTCGCCGACAACGAGATCGACATCGCAGCGACCCGGGCTCTGCTGGTGCAGGCATGCTGGGAACTCGACCGGGGATCGCACGCCGCGAACGCCACGTCCATCGCCAAGACCTTCGCCGCCGAGGCCATCTTCCGCATCGTCGATCGCTCGGTCCAGATGTGCGGTGGTCTCGGGGTTTCCGAAGATCTTCCCCTCGCCAGGCTCTCGCGCGAGGTCCGCCCGTTCCGCATCTACGACGGACCGTCCGAGGTGCACCGCTGGGCCATCGCAAAGCGTGCCGTCGGTGCGGCGCGCAAGGCCGCCGCAGCCGAAGAAGCAGCGAAGTGACCGCGGTGCACAAGGGGCTCGACCTCGTCGCCCTCGACCGATTCTTGCGTCGATCCGGGGTTGCGGTCGACGGCGAACTGCGGGCAGAACTCATCTCCGGCGGGAAATCCAATCTCACCTACGGCATCCTCGACGACACATCCCATTGGGTCCTGCGGCGACCACCCACGGCGGGACTGACACCGTCGGCACACGACGTCGCCCGTGAATACCGCATCACGTCCGCGCTGCAGGGCAGTGCGGTGCCGGTCGCGCGCACCGTCGCGCTGTGCGAGGACGACTCCGTGATGGGCGCACCGTTCACGGTGGTGGAGTACGTCGGGGGGCGCGTCGTACGCAGCAAGGACGACCTCGATTCGCTGTCCGATACCGACATCGACCGCTGCACAAGCGAACTCGTGCGCGTGATCGCCGAGCTCCACGCCGTCGACTACGAAGCCGTGGGGCTGGGCGGGTTCGGACGGCCCGACGGGTACGTCACCCGCCAGGTGAAGCTGTGGCAGAGCCAGTGGGACAGGGTGAAAACCCGGGAACTTCCCGATGTCGAGCGGCTGCACGCCGCACTCGCGGACTCGATCCCGGAGTCGCCCACCCCGTCGATCGTGCACGGTGACTACCGTATCGACAATACGATTCTCTCTCACGACGACGTGGGAAGCGTTGCAGCCGTGGTCGACTGGGAGCTGTCCACTCTCGGCGACCCGCTGACCGACCTCGCCATGATGTGCGTGTACCGGCATCCCGCGCTCGACCAGGTGCTCGGGTTCCCCGCAGCCTGGACCAGCAACAGGCTGCCGTCGGCGGACGACCTCGTCGAGCGATACGCCACCGTCTCGGGACGCGACATCGCCCACTGGAGTTTCTACATGGGCCTCGCCCACTTCAAGCTCGCCGTCATCGCCGAGGGCATCAATCATCGCTGGCGGGCCGGCGCGACCGTCGGCGACGGGTTCGACCGCGCGGGTGACGCGGTGCCCGCGCTCGTCGCCGCAGGACTCGACTTCGTGACGGGAGCAGGTTCGTGATCGCGAGCGCCCTCGTCACCGGGGCGACACGGGGCATCGGCCTCGGCGTCGCCACCCGCCTCGCGGAGCGCGGATTCGCGCTGACGATCTCCGCCCGGGACGCAACCCGGCTCGACGAGGTCGCCGCTCTGTTGCGGGATGCGGGTGCGACGGACGTCCGCACCGTCGCCGCCGACCTGGCGGACCCCGACGCCGCGGGCAGGGTGGTCGCCGCACACGCCGACGCGTTCGGCGCGATGAAGGCCCTGGTACTCAACGCGGGTGTCGGCACCGCCGGCACCATCGCGGAGTTCCCCTCCCGCCGGTTCGACAAGACGGTGGCAGTCAACCTCAACGCGCCGTTCGCTTTGATGCAGGCGGCACTGCCGCTGCTGCGGTCCGGTGCGCGGAACGATCCGGGTCGCGGCGCGAAGGTGATCGCGCTCGCGTCCATCGCCGGTGTGTATGCCGAAGCCGGTCTCGCCGCGTACGGCGCGACGAAGGCCGCACTCGTGTCGCTGGTGGAAACCCTCAACGCCGAGGAATCGGGTAACGGCGTCTCGGCGTCCGCAATCGCTCCCGGGTATGTCGACACCGACATGTCCGAGTGGATCAAAGACCGGATCCCGGCGGAGGACATGCTCGAGGTCGGCGACGTCGTCGAGCTCGTCGACGCACTGCTGAAGTTGTCGTCGCGCGCGGTCCTGCCCCGGCTGGTGCTCAGCCGCGCGGGAGCGAGTCTCTACAGCGCCTGACCTTCCCGCCTGCGCATCACTCGTCGTCCGAGTTCTCCTTTTCTTCGCCTCGCCGGCGAAGGAAGTTGAACCCGGGCACGCCGGTGATCGCCTGACGGAGGTCCTTCACGACGCAGAGCAACTCGTGGATCTCCGGCGCGACCGTGTCGAGCGTGCCGAGGATCGGCATGATCATGTTCATCCGCTCGGACAGCTCGGGAAGCCGGTCGAGCATGAGGATTGCCGCGTGCACTTCCTCCGGCGACAGTTCCTCGATGAACTGGGCCGCGAGGGGCGCAGCCTGACGTGCGAGGGGCTCGTAGGTCTCGAGGAGTTCGCTCGCGATGTCGGCACTTCGTCCGGCGGAGTCGATGATCGTGCGGGCTTCCCCGGCGACGAGAGCGACCTCTCCGACGACCGTCCGGGCCTGCCCGGCGACGGTGCCGACATCTCCGACGATGGCCTCGGCTTGCGTGGCGACGGTGCCGACCTGGCCGACGATGGTGCGCGCTTGTCCGGCGACCGCGTCGGCGTCCGCGACGACCGAAGTCGTCGACGCGATGATCGCCTCGACCCGAGCGACCGCCACTGCGGCATCGTCGACCACGGCGTCGACGCGCCGGATCAGCGATTCGACATTGTCGAGCAGCGCCTCGGCACGGGCGGGCACCGACACCGCGAAGGTGGCGGTGGCGACTGTGCGCTCGACCACCGTGCGCGTGGCACCGAGAAGGGAACCGACGAGAGGGACAGCGGGTAAGGCGATCATCTCGCCATCTTTCACCACGGCGGCCACGGTGCGACAGCAACCTCACGTTTCGGTCGTCCCGTGCGTCTACTCGATGTGAACCTTGCATCGGATGGAAGGATCGAACCCGTGACCGCATCGCGCACGCACACCCTGATCGACACCCCGATCGGTGAGTTGACGTTGGTCAATACCGACGGCGTCCTGTCGGGCCTGTACATGGTGGAGCACCGTCCTTCCCCCGATCGCACTTCCTTCGGGTCCCGGACCACCGAAGGGTTCGACGAGGCGCGGACACAGTTGGACGAGTACTTCGCAGGTGAACGCACCCGCTTCACTCTTCCGCTCGCACCGGCCGGCACCGACTTCCAACGGACGGTGTGGGCCGCGTTGGCGGAGATCGAATACGGCACAACCTGCACCTACACCGCCGTTGCGGCCGCGGTGGGACGGCCCACCGCGGTTCGCGCGGTGGCCGCGGCGAACGCGAGGAACCCGTTGTGCATCGTGGTCCCGTGTCATCGGGTGATCGGGAGCAGCGGCAAGCTCACCGGATATGCCGGGGGTCTCGACCGCAAGCGCCTGCTGCTCGATCGGGAAGCGGCGTTCCGGAGGGCACAGGCCACTCATGCCCCGGTCTGACACGACGGAGCCCACACATCTACCCCCGTTCGAACGGGTGGTCGCCGACCACGGTCCGACGGTATTGAGGGTGTGCAGGGCTCTGCTGGGTCCCACCGACGCAGACGACGCGTGGTCCGAGACGTTTCTCGCGGCGTTGCGTGCGTACCCCGCCCTGCGGCCGGGCAGCAATATCGAAGCGTGGCTGGTCACCATCGCCCACCGCAAGGCGATCGACGTGCACAGGCTGCGTGGTCGTGCGCCTGTGCCGACGGAGATCGTCCCCGAACGCCCCGCAACAGCGGGATTGCCGGGATCAGGCGACGACCAACTGTGGTCGGCGGTGGCGGCGCTGCCGTTCACGCAGCGCGCAGTGCTGGTGTATCACTACGTGGGCGGGTTGCCGTATGCCGAGATCGGCGCGATTCTCGGCAACAGCGCCGACGCGGCCCGGCGAGCCGCCGCCGACGGCCGGGAAGCGTTGCGCCGCTCCTATCACGCCGAAACAGGAAGCCGCTCATGAACTTTCCTATCCCGTCGGTGTCTACTTCCGATCTGGCCTGGCTGCACGACAAACTCGTCCTCGACGCCGAAGCCGCAGGGTTGCTGGATGTCGCCTACCGCGTCGTCGATACTCCGGTGGGTCCGCTGCTGTTGGCGTCCACCACGGTGGGGCTCGTGAAGGTGGCCTTCGTCGCGGAGGGCGAGGACGCCGTGCTCGACGAACTCGCCCGGCAGATCGGGCCACGCATCCTCGACGCACCCGCCCGGTTCGACGACGCGGTACGTCAGCTCGACGAATACTTCGGCGGCACTCGCACCGCGTTCGATCTCCCTCTCGACTTTCGTCTCGCGACAGGCTTTCGGCGGGAGGTGATCTCGCGGCTTGCCGACATCGAGTACGGACGCACCGCCAGCTACGCGGACGTTGCCGCATCAGCGGGAAGTCCTCGAGCGGTGCGTGCCGTGGGGACGGCATGCGCGAAAAACCCCTTGCCGGTGGTTCTCCCGTGTCATCGCGTCGTCCGCACCGACGGAGGACTCGGGCAGTACGCGGGCGGTGTGGAAGCCAAACAGATCCTGCTGCGGCTCGAAGCCGCCGCGTGATCACTGTCGCCCGGCTCCCGGTGGCGCTCCCATTTTCGGTGCGTCCACTGCTCGCCACCATGCGGAGCCATGCGGTTCCGGGGCACGAACGTCACGATGTAGCCACCGGAACGCACTGTATTGCGCTGCGCACCGCGCACGGTATTGCGAGCGCGGCCGTGACACTCCGCGCCGATACCGGCAGCGTGGTGGCGCGGATCGATGCGCCGCGCCGGGCCGACATCGCAGATGTCGAAGCGGCGGTGCGCCGTTGGCTCGACCTCGACGCCGACCCCACCGTCGTCGACGCCGCGCTTGCCGCCGATCCTGTCCTTGCTCCATTGGTGCGAGCCCGGCCAGGCCTGCGGGTGCTCGGCAGTACCGACTGGTTCACCACGGCCGTGCAGACGATCCTCGGGCAACAGGTGAGTGTCGCGGCAGCAGCCACTTTCGCGGGGCGGCTCGTCGCGGCGTTCGGCGACGACGCGCCAGGTGGATTGCGGTGCTCTCCGACACCGCAACGGATCGCTGCCCTCGCGCCGGAAGATCTGCGTGCGGCGATCGGCACCACACGGTCTCGGGCGAACACCCTGCTGGTCTTGGCCCGAGCGGTATCCGACGGCCTCGATCCCGCGTCGGCGTCCTTTTCCCGTGATCTGCTCGCGCTGCCCGGAATCGGGCCGTGGACCGTCGACTATCTCGCCCTGCGAACCGGCGACCGCGATGCATACCCCGCCGGTGACCTTGTGCTCCGGCGCGCCCTCGAGGTCGGCACCGCACGCGAAGCGACTGCGCTCGCGGCACAGTGGCAACCGTGGCGTGCCTACGCGGTTGCTCATCTGTGGGCGCATGCAACATTGAATCGGCACCCGTAACGCCCGAACGCACGTATTCTTCGACCAGTCCGGAATGTGCCAGCAGTCCGTCAGCAGTACCCGAGACGGGGGTGTAGACCGCCATGTCGACGAAGCCACGCGTCACGTCCGGTCTGTTGTGGCGGTGCATCGCGTGCGTGACAGTTGCCGTCACGGCCATGGTTCTCGGCGCGGGCAGCAGTGTGGCACAGCCGATCCCGGAGCCTCTGCCTTCGCAGGATC
>JADGMW010000403.1_pt1 | contig 16010 bp, 14 predicted proteins | sample 8641801 | NCBI WGS metagenome assembly JADGMW01 (sample SAMN16272018, study PRJNA661076) | feces metagenome | isolation source: fecal sample from diarrhoea affected cattle A | host: Bos taurus | place: South Africa: Lokaleng Village, Mahikeng | collected 2019-09
GTCCGTCCTCGGCAGCGACCTGTCGTCCTTCCCGGCCCGCGCCGAGCTGTGGGCGGCGCTGCAGGTGTCCGGTCTCTGAACCCGCCCTCCGCGAGAGTGCATCGACCCGGCGAGAGTGCCCCGAATCCGGTGCACTCTCGCCGGGTCGATGCACTCTCGACGAGGCGGCAGGCGGTCAGACGGGCCGGCGGAACTCCTTCATGCGGCGCAGATAGCCGCGCACGCGCGTGAGGCCGAGCGGCACGGGCCAGTCGTCGGCGCGGAAATACGCATCCGTCCCGCCGTCGACGAAGATGACCGCCCCGCACAGGAACTGCGCCGAGGGACCGAGCATCATGAGAACCCAGTCCGCGATGTGGGCGGGGTCGCCGAATCCGCCGACCGGCACGGGGAAGTTCTCGATCGCCTTGGCCTCCTCGGGCTCGGAGAGCTGCTTCTGAAGCAGCGGCGTGAGGATCGCACCCGGGGCGATCGCGTTCAGACGGATGCCGGCACCCGCCCACTCCGCCGTCACGGCGTTGCGACGCATCCAGCGGCTGACGGCGATCTTGGACCCGGCGTAGACCATGGCCGGTGCGTTCTTGCCCATGCGCCGGGCGACGCGGATGGCCCGCGCGCGGTCGCCCTTCAGCAGCGCTCGCACGACACCGCCCGGCACCGCCGGGACCGTCGTCGTGGAGTTCGACGAGAACACGACCACACGTGCGTTCCCGGCGGCGGCGAGCGCCGGACGCCACGCCTCCAGGAGCTCCACGACACCGGAGTAGTTGACCGCCGCGATGAGTTCTTCACGACCCGGCATCGGCCCCACCCCGGCGGCGAGGACGGCGCCGTCCAGGCGCCCTCCGGCACGCTCGAGCACGGTCCGCCCGGCGCTGGCGCGCCCCTCGGCGGTGGAGAGGTCGGCGACGACCTCGGCCTCGCGCAGGTCGACGCCGATCACTTCGTGGCCGGCCTCGCGCAGGCGACTGACGACCGCGGCCCCCATCCCCGATGCAGACCCGGTCACGACATACGTACCCATGATTCCTCTTTCCGACGCGCGGGTGATTCTTTATGGCACCCTCTGCCATAAATAGTACGCTTCCGGCATGAGCACGACCACTTCCGCCCGGCGCGGCCGTCCTCCCGTGGTGGATCGCGACGCCGTCGCCCGGGCGGCGATCGACCTGTGGTCCACGCAGGGATTCGCCGCCACGACCTGGGACCAGATCTCCGAGCGCACCGGCGTGAGCGTGCGCACCCTCATCCGCCGCTTCGGATCGCAGCCGGCGATCCTCGCCCGCCCGATCGAGGCAGCCACCGAGCGATTGCGAGCGGCCCTGCGCGCCGCTCCCGTCGACGCCGACCCCTCCGACGTCGTGCACGCGGCGGTCGTGGCCTCGGTGTCGGAGGACGATGCCGTGCGGTCGGGGGGCCTCCCCTGGGTGCGCGTCGTCGCGGCCGAGCCGCTCCTGCAGTCCTGGCTGCGCACGGCTTATGCGCCGTGGATCACTGAGCTCGCCGCATCCATCCGAGCGCGGGTGCCCGACATCGACGACGACACCGCGTTCGCCCTCGCGTGCGGATTCGAGGCGGTCGCCAACGCGGCGATGCAGGCGTGGGCGCGCGCCGGGGGCACCGACTCCCCCGCCGCCCACGTCGCCGCGGCGGTGCACCGCATCCGCATCGACTGAACGCACCTCGTCGTGGAGGCGCGGCGCCTGGGGATGCGGCGCGCGTGGCTGTACATCGTCCTGTCGGCCGCCACGGCGTTCGCCTTCACGTTCCCGCTGTTCCTCGCGATGCGCGAGCGGCGCCTGCACCAGGGTGCGCCCAGCCCCGTCGGAGCATCGCACCTACGTCGGAGAATGCGAGCCGGATGCTCCGACCTCGGTGCGATTCTCCGATGTAGGTGAGCGGCGAGGCGGCGGGCGTCACAGCACTCCGGCTTCGGCCAGGCCCTCCACGCGCTCGTCGGAGTAGCCCAGCAGATCCCGCATGATCGCCTGCGTGTGCTCGCCCAGGCCCGGCGCGGGCGCGGACAGATCCACCGTGCTGCGGGAGAAGACGACCGGCAGGCCCGATCCGTACAGCCCATCGAAGTGACCGAACTTCGGATGCACCAGCGGAACCACTTCGCCCCGCGCCACGACCTGCGGATCGCGCACGGCCTGCGCGGTCGTGCGCACCGCCGCCGCGGGCGCGCCGTGCTCCTCCAGAGCCGTCAGCGCCGCGTCCAGGGTCGTCTCCGCGGCCCAACCCGCGATGAGAGCGTGGAGTCGGTCGGCGTTCGCGACGCGCGCGTCGCGCGTGGCGAAATCGTCCGTCTGCAGCAGGTCCGTGCGTCCGATGGCCGCGAGGACACCCGCGGCGAACTGGTCGGTGGGCGCGCAGATGGCGAACCATCCGTCGCGCGTGCGGAAGGTGCCGAACGGAGCCAGCCGGGGCACGTACGCACCGGTCCGCAGCGGGAAGCCGACCGATTCCAGCGCGTCGAACGGCTCACACGCCACGAGCGAGGTGAGCGCGCCGAGCATCGACACGTCCACGTGCTGCCCATGCCCCGTGCGTTCCACCTCGAGGACCGCCGACAGCGTGCCGATGACGGCGAACAGCGGCGCCACCAGGTCGCCGACGGGGAGCCCGAAGCGGATGGGGCCGTCTTCCGGCTCTCCGGCGGTGAGCATCACCCCGCTGAGGGCCTGGATGATCGTGTCCATCGCCTTACGGTCGCCGTGGTCGCCGGTGGCACCGAACCCGCTGATCGAGGTGTAGATCAGGCGGGGGTTGACCTCGCGCACGCGGGCGTAATCGATGCCCAGGCGCCGCGTGACCCCGGAGCTGTAGTTCTCCACGAGGATGTCGGCGTTGCGCACGAGGTCGAACAAGACCTCGCGACTGTCCGGATGCTTCAGATCGAGCGTGAGGCTCTCCTTGCCGCGCCCGCGCAGCATCATCGACACCGACATGTCGTCGGGCGAGGTGCGGCGCAGACTCAGGCCGTCCGCGCCGACGTACGGGGAGTTGTTGCGTGACGAATCACCCCCGCGGCCGGGATTCTCCACCTTGATCACCCGTGCACCCAATCCCGCGAGCAGCAGCGTCGCGTAGGGCCCCGCCAGCGCGGAGGTCAGGTCGATCACGGTCTTGCCTTCGAGCGGTCCGCTCATACTCACCCCGATGTGTTCGCGACAGCCACGGGCCTTCTTTGCCACCTCTGTCGATCGAGCCATAGTATCAAGTAACTTGATTGAGGAGTTTCATGAGCATCCGCATTGCAGCCGTCGGCGACATCGTCCTCCAGTACGGCGACCCTGATCCCTACTTCGTCGCCAGCGCCCCCGTGACACGCGCGAGCGACGTCGCCATCGGGCAGATCGAGGTGCCGCACACGACCGAGACCGACGTCACCGCGCTCACCGTCCCCTCGCCGCCGTCGGATCCGGCGCACCTGCGCGCGATGGCGGACGCGGGCTACGACATCGGCACCGTCGCCGGCAACCACGTCTTCGACCTGGGCACCAAGGGCGTCCTCGACACCCTCGCGGCAGCGCACGAAGCGGGCATCGTCACGACCGGTACGGGCGCGAACCTGGCAGCGGCGATGGTGCCGGCCATCGTCGAGCGCAAGGGCGTGCGCGTCGGCGTCCTGAGCTTCAACTGCGTCGGCCCCCGGGAGTCGTGGGCCACGAGCAAGAAGGCCGGCAGCGCGTTCGTCAAAGTGCTCACCCACTACGACCTCGACGATCTGAACCCGGGCAACCCGCCCCAGGTCTACACCTTCGCCGACCGGCGGTCGCTGCAGCAGATGACCACCGCGATCGAGTCGCTCCGGCGCGAGGTCGACGTCGTCGTCGTCGCGCTGCACAAGGGATACGGCCACACCCCGGCCCGCATCGACGACTACGAGTACGAGATCGCCCACGCCGCCATCGACGCCGGCGCCGACGCCGTCGTCGGGCATCACTCGCACATCATGCGGGGCATCGAGATGTACCGCGGCAAGGCGATCTTCCATGGCCTGGGCAACTTCGTCACCGTCACCGACGCCCTCACCCCGAGCCCCGACAGCGACTCCGAAGAGCTGAAGGCCTGGGCGCGGCGCCGCGTGGAGATGTACGGCTTCTCCCCCGACCCCGACATGCCGGGGTACCCCTTCCACCCCGAGAGCCGCAACACCGCGATCGCGATCCTCGACGTCGACGAGAGCGGCATCCACGCCGGCTTCATCCCGTGCTGGATCGATGGCGACGCCGCCCCCGTGCCCCTGGCCCGCGGCGAGCGCGACTCCGTCGCCGACTACATCGAAGACATCTCCCGCCGGGCAGGACTGCAGACCCGCTTCGAGTGGGACGGTGACGTCGTCCGCGTGTCATAAGGGCGGTACGACCCTCCCCACGCCGAAACGGCAGGCCCCGATCGGGGACCTGCCGTTTCGCATGTCGGTGCCGTGGTGGAGGCGGTGCCTCCACCACGGCACGAGTCACTCGGCGGGCTGCCAGTTGTACTCCGGCTCCGGACCCACCGGGAGCATCACCGGGTTCTGCGGCGACGCCTTGACGTTGGTGACCTTCGGGCCGACGTAGTTCACGAAGTACTGCGTGAGGATCGGAACGGTCACCGCGACCTCCTGCCAGCGCTCGCTCATGCGCTCGTACACGGCCTGACGCTCGTCGCCGGTGAGCCCCAGGCTCTCGGCGTACAGCTTCTCCATCTCCTCGTCGAGGAAGCCGAACGGGTTGGACATCGTGCCCGCGCTGCGCAGGTCCGCGTACGCGTTGCCGACACCGCCGTTGGTGGCCCACAGGACGGCCTCGTACTGCTTGGACTCGGCCTTCTCGGCGAACGACGGGATGCTGGTGGAATCGACCTCCAGCGTGACCGAGATGCCGATCTCCTCGAGGGCGCTGGAGATGGCCAGCGCGATCTGCGACTGGTGGTCCTGCAGGCTGCTGTCCAGAATGGTCATCTCGAACCCGTCCTCGTAGCCGGCTTCGGCCATGAGGCGGCGGGCCTCTTCGAGGTCGAACTCCCACCCGATGTCCTCGTTGTACCCGGCGGTGCCTTCGACCACGAGCTGGTCGCTGGGCGACATGTGCTCGCCGCCGAGCGCGTTGACGATCGCCTCACGGTCGATCGCGAGGGCGATCGCGGCACGCACCCGCTCGTCGGCGAGGGCGGGGTTGACCTCGCCCCCGACGTCGGCCAGTCGCAGCGCCCAGTTGTAGAACGGCGCGGACACGATCTCCAGCCCTGCCGACTCGGCGGCCGAGGTCAGCAGCGGGTTGCCGAGGCCGAAGTCGATCTGACCGGTGGATGCGGCGTTGAGCACGGCGTTCGGATCCGTGATGATCTGCACCTTCACCCGATCCCACATCTGCGCGTCGGGGTTCCAGTAGTTCGGGTTCCGCTCGTAGATGTACTCCGAGTCGGGCACGGACTCGTCCGCGTCGTAGACGTACTGCCCGGTCCCGTCCATCGTCTGCAGCAGCGAGGCCGGATCGGCCAGGCCGTCGGGTCCGATGATGTTGCCGAGCATGATCGTCTGCGTCAGCGACATCGGCGCGTCGGCGAACGGCGCGCCGTACGTGATCCGCACGGTCGAGTCGTCGACGGCTTCGACGGCCTCGATCGGACCGACGCGGGGCATGTTGCCCCCGCCCTTGGCGATGAAGTACTCCATCGACGCGACCACCGCTTCCGGGGTCAGGGGCTCGCCGCTGGCGAACTCGACGTCGTCGCGCAGCGTGAACTCGAACACGCTGTTGTCGTCGGCGGTGAACTCCCACTCGGTGGCCAGCGACGGCTGCAGGCTGCCGTCCGGGGCCTGGTAGATGAGCGGATCGTAGGCCAGCACCGTGAAGATCGAGCCGCTCGCCGTCCCCTGCAGCGCAGGGTCCAGGCTCATGGGCGCGCCTCGGAACTGCAGCACGAGCTCTTCTCCGCGCTCCCCTGTCTCGCCGCCGGCGGCGTCGCCGCCGGTGTCGGCGGTGGGGCTGCACGCAGCGAGGCCCGCGACCAGGACGAGGGCAGCGGCGATGCTGCCTGCTCGTCGCAGCGCGCCGCGCCGTCGCGGCTGTCGTTGGGTCGTCATATCGTGTCCACCTTCTTGTTGTCGTGCGAATGGCGCGGCCGGGGCTCGGCCGTGCCGTTGAGTTCGTCCAGGAACACCCGGACCTCGCGGATGAGGCGCTCGGGGATCTCCTGAGTCATGAAGTGCCCCTCGCTCTCGAAGAACACCGCCTTGGAGTCGCGGACACTCGTGATGCCGCGCAGGGACGATTCCGGCGAGACGATGCCGTCGCGCATGCCCGCGAGCATGAGGGTCGGAACGCGGACGGTGCGCAGCACCGCGGCGAGCTCGTCGTTCGTCTTGGCCTCGGGGAAGGGCATCCCCTGGTTGATGCGCGATTCGTCCTCGTCGCGGGTCAGGGTCGTGGCCACCGCCGCATCCAGGAATCGGTCGCGCTCCGCACGGCGTTCCACCTCGTCCTCGTGCAGCCAGCCGCCGAGCTTCTCCAGCTGAGCGCGGATCGAGTCGGTGTCGCCGGCCAGCCTGGCCCGGATGACCTCTCGCCGCCCCTCGGAGGAGTCGGTCACCCCGAAGCGGTCGTGCGGGGTGCCCACGACGGAGACGAACGCCTTCAGGCGGTGCGGGTTGCGCACCGCGATGTACCATCCGATGCCGGCGCCGTGCGATGCGCCGGTGTAGACGAATCGGTCGATCCCGCGGGCGTCGGCGAAGGCCACGACGTCATCGGCCCAGCGCGTGAGCCACCCCTCGCTGGGCGGCTCGGCCGGGCGGGAGGAACGGCCGAATCCGCGCGCCTGGATCGTGTAGACCTTGTACCCCGTCGGCGGTTCGGCGAGGTCTTCGGGATATCCGGTGCCGGCGAATCCCATCGCGCACGACAGGATCGTCTCCGGGGCGTCGTCGGGGCCGTACTCGTCGTACCAGAGCTCGGCGTCGTCGATTTTCTGCAGGGGCATTCTTCTCCTCGGTGATGGCGGTCGGGCGTCAGCGGAGTGCGCTCGCGATGGCGTCGGTGCGGGCGTCCAGCCCGTCCTTCTCCCGCGCGGCGTTGCGCTGCGCCTGCAGTTCGGGGTCGGGCACGGGCGCGGCGGCCAGCAGCCGCTGCGTGTACTCGCGTTGCGGATCCTCGTACACGCGCCCCGCGTCGCCCTGCTCGACGATCCGCCCCTGCTTGAGCACGGCGATGCGGTCGGAGAGGTAGTGCACGATCGACAGGTCGTGGGAGATGAAGAGGTAGCTGGCCCCCATCTCGTGCTGGAGCTCGGCCATGAGGTTGATGACCTCGGCCTGGATGGACAGATCCAGGGCGCTGACGGGTTCGTCGCACACCACGAGCCGGGGCGAGAGGATCAGCGCACGGGCGATTGCGATGCGCTGCTTCTGCCCGCCGGAGAACTGAGCCGGGAACCGCCGCGCCGCGTCCTCGCTCAGCCCCACCCGCCGCAGCATCGCGAACACGCGCTCGCGCACGACCTCCTTGGATGCCGGTTCGTGCACCTGCACGGGTTCGGCGATGGAGTAGCCGATGGGCTTGGTGGGATCCAGCGACGTGTGCGGGTCCTGATAGATGACCTGGAGCTCTTTCGTGAGCGCCCGGCGCTGCGTCTTGGACAGGCTCAGGATGTCGCGGCCGTCGTATTTGATGACTCCGCTGCTGGGGCGCACGAGGCCCAGTACCGCCTTGCCGATCGTGGACTTGCCCGAGCCCGATTCGCCCACGAGCCCGAGCGTCTCGCGGGGTGCGATCTGCAGGCTCACGTCGTCGACGGCGAGGGTGCGACGCCGTCCGCGGCGGTACTCCACCGACAGGTTCTGCACCTCGAGGATCGGCGGCACGGTCGTGGTCATCGGACACTCTCCTCGATGCGGGCGGCGCGTGCGACGTCGATGCGGATGCAGCGGGCATCCCGACCGTCGCCGCGGTCCTCCTGCGGGATGCGACCCACACGGCACGCGTCGGTGACGAAGCGGCACCGGGCGGCGAAATGACATCCCTCCGGCCACTGGCCCGGCGGCGGAACGACCCCGCCGATGGTGGGAAGCGGCTCGCCCTTGACGGCGTTGTGCGGGTCGGATGCCTGCAACGCCTGCGTGTAGGGGTGCAGCGGATCGCGGAACATCTCCGACACGGTCGCGTGCTCGACCACCTGCCCGGCGTACAGCACCACGGCGCGGTCGCAGATGTCGGCGACGACACCCCAGTCGTGGGTGACGAAGAGGATCGCCATGCCCATCCGGCGCTGCAGCGCCCGGAGCAGGTCGAGGATCTCGGCCTGCACGGTCACATCCAGCGCCGTGGTGGGCTCGTCGGCGATGAGCAGCTGCGGCCGGCCGGCGAGGGCGATGGCGATGGCCACGCGCTGCGCCATGCCGCCGGAGACCTGGTGGGGATACAGCGAGGCGACGTGCTGGGGGTCGGGCAGGCGCACCGCGGCAAGCAGATCCACGGCGCGCTTGCGCGCTGCCCGCCAGCTGATCTTGTGGTGCGAGCGGATCACCTCGGCGAGCTGGAAGCCGATGCGGAACGCCGGGTCCAGCGCGACCATCGGCTCCTGCGAGATCATCGCCATCTTGGTGCCGCGCAGCGCGCGGTACTGCGCCTGGGTGTATCCGGAGATGTCGGCGCCGTCGAACCAGATCCGGCCCGACACGACGCGTCCCCCCTCGGCGAGCAGGCCGAGCACGGCCATCGCCGTCACGGTCTTGCCAGAGCCGGATTCGCCGACGAGCCCGACCGTCTCGCCGCGACGAATGTCGAAGTCCGCGCCGTCGACGACGATCGTCTCGTCGTCCCCGGATCCGAATGCCACCGTCAGGCCGCGGACGGACAGCAGCGCGTCCGCCGGGGCCGGAGCCACGGGGTCGGCGGCCGAGGCGGCGACGCGGGCCGCCTGCGCCTGACCCCGCGCTGCGCGCGAGCGGGACGTCGACGGGCGCATCGGGCGCTGGATGCCCTCGGCGTTGGCGTCGCGCACGGCATCGCCGAGGAGGCCGAAGGCGAGGGTCGTCAGGGTGATGACGCCGGCGGTGGGCACGATCATCCAGGTGTGGAACTGCAGCATCGAGGAGGCCTCGCCCACCATCCCGCCCCACGTGGGCTCGGGCGGCGGCGGCCCGAACCCGAGGAAGGCCAGACCCGTCTGCACCCCCAGCGCGATGGCACCGAGCATGGCCGCCTGCACGATGATGACGCCGAGCGTGCGGGGGAAGATGTGCCGGACGAGGATCTGCAGACCGCCGAGGCCGGTCGTGCGCGCGGCGTCGATGTACAGCTCCTCCCGCACGCCGAGGGCGGCGCTGCGGATGACGCGCGCCGCGGAGGCCGAGACGAGGACGCCGTAGACGACCATCGCGGCGGCCATGCTGTTGCGGAAGATCGCCAGCACCGCGAGGGTGACGATGAGGTTGGGAATGGCCATGTTGATGTCGATGCATCGCATGACGACGCGGTCGAACCATCCGCCGAAGTATCCGGACGCGATGCCCAGCGGAACCGCGATCACCAGGGCCACGGCGAGCGCCTGCGCCACCCCGATGAGCGACTCCTGGCCGCCGTAGAGCAGCCGGCTCAGCAGATCCCGTCCGAGCGCGTCCGTGCCGAGGGGGTACTCCGCGGAGGGCCCCTGCCGCACGGCGGTGAGCGACTGCTTGAGCGGATCGTGCGGAGCCAGCACGGGTGCCAGCGCCGAGGCCAGCACGACGACGGCGAGATACACCGCCGCCCCCGCACCCAGCGGTCGGCGCAGAACGTCGACGAACAGGTTCCGCCGGTTGCTCGCCACGACGCGCGGCGATCCTTGACGACGACGACGCGCAGCCATCAGGCGGCCCTCACCTTCGGGTTGAGAACCCCGTAGACGATGTCGACGAGGAGGTTGATGAAGACGGTGATGAGTGTGAAGAGCACTCCGATGCCCAGCAGGACGGGCAGGTCGTGGTTCAACGTCGCCTGCGTCGCCATGGTCCCCAGCCCTGGGAGGACGAAGACGTTCTCGACGAAGACCGTGCCCGTCAGCGACGCGATCGCGCCGATGCCCAGGACGGTGACGGCGGGGATCGCGGCGTTCTTCAGGACGTGCCGCAGCACGATCGAGGTCTCGCTCACCCCGTTCGCGCGCAGGAAGCGCACGTAGTCCTTCGCCAGCGCGTCCTTCGCGGAGTCGCGCACCTGCTTGGCCACGAGGGTCGTTCCACCCAGGCTCAGCGCGAAGACGGGCAGGACGAGCGTCCACAGCCATCCTCCGAGACTCACGTGAAGCGGCACGTAGCCGGTGGCGGGGAAGATGCGGACGGTGACCGCCAGCAGCGACACCGCGAAGATCGCGATCGCGAAGCCGGGGACGGCGAGTCCCACCAGCGAGATCGCGTCGAGCACGCGGCCGAGCCATCCGCCGCGCAGCGCGCTCGCCAGTCCCAGCACGATGCCCACCACGCCGATGGCGAGCGTGGAGAGCACCATGAGCGAGAGGGTGACGGGCAGTCGCCCCGCCAGGATCGAGGTCACCGGCTCGCCGCTGTAGATCGACGAGCCCAGGTCGCCCTGCAGCGCGTTGAGCGCCCAGTTCAGGTACTGCTGGATCGGGGGCAGATCCAGGCCGAGCTGTTTGCGCAGCGCGGCCACCGCCTCCGGCGATGCGTTCTCACCCAGGATCGTGCGCGCCTGATCGCCCGGCACGAGTGAGGCCAGCAGGAACATGATGATCGAGACGATGAGCACCATCGGAATCACCAGGAGAAGGCGCTTGCCCAACATCCCAATCAAGTTCAGCCTCCTCGCCAAACGGCGGGCCCCCATGGCCCCTTCGGCGAGAGTATCAAGTGACTAGATATTGATCAAGTTTGATGAGACAACAAATGTCGCGTGCTCGCTGCGGGGGTCCGCGCGGAGCTATCGGGCAGGCGAGGAGATGGGGCTGCCCAGCCCCGCGGCGGCGAGGCGCAGCAGCGACATCAGCTCGCTGCGCTGCTCACCGGTCATCTCCTGACACATCTGGTTCTCCAGGTCGTTCGCATCGCGTTCGCACGCGTCGATCACCCGGCGCCCCTCGTCGGTGAGCTCGATGAGGAGCACGCGTCCGTGGTCTCGGGAGGGGTGGCGCTGCACGAGCTCGCGCTCGAGCAGCCCCTGCACGATCTGGTTGCCCGCCTGCGGTGTCACACCCGTCCACCGCGACACTTCGGCGCTGGAGAGGTTCGGCAGCCGCTTGAGGGCGAACATCGCGACGTACTCCGCGTGGCTCACGCCGTGCTCCTGGATCCGCCGCTGCAGCTGCCCGGAGAACTGTTTGGACACGTGCCGCAGCGCGTGCCGCAGCGTCGGCTCCGGACTGACGGAGGGGGAGGGTTCCACACGACGTGTCACACACCGATCAAACCACCACATCGCCCCTCCGGGGCGTTCGCCGGCGTGACGCGGCGGGATCAGCGCAGGAACTGGGCGGGGTCGAATTCGTCGATCGGGATGATCCGCACGCGCGGCAGCTGCGCGTCGAAGGCGCCGACGTCGAACTCGAGGTCGTAGAAGCGCAGGCCGGGGATGGCGGCGAAGGCGGAGTTGCGGAACTCTTCGAACGCCAGCACGCCCAGGCGCCGCGATCCGTCGGCGAGCGCGCCGACGTCGTCCACGAAGTCACCATCGTGACTGACGAGCATGACGTCGTCTTCGCGGTCGCGCAGCGCCTGCAGCGTCCGCTGGATGGCGATGTCGACGACCTTCTCGTGCTGCTCCCCCGACAGCGGCACCGGCTGGTAGCCGATCGCGAGCAGGGCCTGCACGAACGGCATCGGGAGGTTGGTGGAGGCGTTCAGGAAGAACAGGCCCCGCACCTCCTGGTTCCACGCGTCGGCGGCGAAGCTCAGGATGCGGTCCCACCGCGGCCGCTCCTCCGGCTGAGGACGGCGCCCCAGGATGGAGCCGCCCAGAGTGGCGTCGATGTTCTCGCCGTCCACGAGCACCCATGTCTTGCGGTCCTCGACCACGGCAGCCTCCTCCGCGCGCAGCGCGCACCCGCCTCATCCTATGCGGCGGCATCCGCCGTCAGCGCGGCGCGTGGGCCTCGAGGAACTCGTACACCTCCGTCGAGTCCACCCCGGGGAAGGCGCCCGTCGGCAGCGTCGCCAGGAGCGTGCGCGGTGTGCGCACGTTCGGCCAGGCGTACTCGCGCCATGCCGCCTCCAGCTCCGCCGGCGCACGGCGGCAGCAGACCTCCACGGAGTGCTTCGACACACCGCGGTTCGGGGTGTCGCGGCCGAGGAACCACTTGGTGTCGTCGAAGCGCACGCCCACGCTCACCGAGTGCGCGCCCTCGCTGGATGCCTCCACCCGCGCCGTGCACCAGTACGTGCCGTTGCCGGTGTCGGTGTACTGGTAGTACGGGTTGAAGCGGTCGTCCTCGTCGAAGACGACGCGGCTGGTCCACCGCCGGCAGCACATCTGCCCCTCGATGGATCCGAGCCGGTCGGTGGGGAAGTTGACGTCGTCGTTCTCGTAGGCCTTCGTGATCGTGCCCGATTCGTGCACCTTCAGGAAGTGCACCGGGATGCCCAGGTGCACGGTGGCGAGATTCGTGAAGCGGTGCGCGGCGGTCTCATACGACACCGAGTAGGCGTCACGGAGGTCTTCGATGCTGATGGCACGGGCCGCCTTGGCGTCGGAGAGGAACCGCACCGCCGACTCCTCGGGCACCAGGAGCGCGCCGGTGAGGTAGTTCGTCTCCACGCGCTGACGCAGGAACTCCGCGTAGCTGGTCGGCTCGCTGTGGCCGAGGATGCGGCTGGACAGAGCCTGCAGGACCGCCGTGCGGGGATCACCGTTGGCCGTGACGCGGCTGGAGAGGTAGAGCCGGCCGTTGCGGATGTCGGCGACGCTGCGGGTGGTCTGCGGCAGGTCGGGGACGTAGTGCAGGGTGAAGCCCAGGTGCCCGGCGATGTCGCTCGCCGTGCGCTGGGTCAGCGGCCCGCCGGGGTGGTCGACGGCGGCCAGGATGCGGCGGGCGCTGTCCTCCAGCTCGGGGAAGTGATTGTCCTGCGTGCGCATGAGCCGGCGCAGCGCCACGTTCGCCCGGCGCGCCTCCTCGGGAGTGGCGGCCCGCTCGTCGCGGAGCCGGTCGATCTCCCCCTGCAGGGCGAGCATCGTGCGCAGCACGTCGTCCGGCACGGTCTTGCCCACCCGGAAGGGCGCGATCCCCAGCGACTGGAACGTCTGCCCGCGCATGGCGCGCTCCAGGGCGATCTCCATCGTCGCGCGCTCATCGAGCGGACCGGAGTCCAGCAGCCCGTCCAGGGTCGTCCCGAGCGCACGGGCGATGGCCTGCAGCATCGTGAGCTTGGCTTCACGGCGCCCGTTCTCGATCATCGACAGCTGGCTCGGGGCGCGGCCGACGGCGGCGGCCAGTTCGTCCAGCGTCAGGCCGCGCTCGGTGCGCAGGTGACGGATGCGTCGTCCGATCGTGAGCGGGTCCACCTCCTCATCGTCGGGAAGTTCGGCCGGACCTGACAGTGCTGTCACCGCGCTCATCGCGCCAGTTTGACACAGGAGCAGAACTATCCGGAAAGTTCACACCCCGATCGGTCTGGACCGACTCGGAAGTTCTCCCATGGTGGAACCACGACCACCCCGCCGGCATCGGTTCCGGCATCCGACAGGAGGACCGACATGACGATCCACGCCACCCCCGGCTCGGCGCCGCTGCGCGCGGGCGACCAGACGCAGACCGCGGCCGCGCTGCAGGAGATCTGGGACACCGACCCCCGCTGGGACGGCGTCGAGCGCACGTACACGGCGGAGGACGTCATCCGCCTCCGCGGCTCGGTGCGCGAGGAGGCCACCCTCGCCCGGCGTGGAGCGGAGAATCTGTGGAACCTCCTGCACACCGAGGAGTACGTCCGTGCCCTGGGTGCCTACACCGGCGGTCAGGCCGTGCAGCAGGTGCGCGCGGGGCTGAAGGCGATCTACCTCTCCGGGTGGCAGGTCGCCGCCGACGGCAACCTCGCCGGGCAGACCTACCCCGACCAGAGCCTGTACCCCGCCAACTCCGTGCCGTCGGTGGTCCGCCGCATCAACAACGCCCTCATCCGGCAGGACCAGGTCGAGCACGCCGAGGGAGAGGTCACGCAGGACTGGCTGGCGCCCATCGTCGCCGACGCCGAGGCCGGCTTCGGCGGTCCGCTGAACGCGTACGAGCTCGCGCAGGCGCTCATCCAGGCCGGGGCCGCGGGCATCCACTGGGAGGATCAGCTCGCGAGCGAGAAGAAGTGCGGCCACCTCGGCGGCAAGGTGCTCGTGCCCACCCAGCAGCACATCCGCACGCTCAACGCCGCGCGTCTGGCCGCCGATGTCGCCGGTGTGCCGACCGTGATCATCGCGCGCACCGACGCCCTCGCCGCCGATCTCCTCACGAGCGACGTCGACGAGCGCGACCAGCAGTTCCTCACCGGCGAGCGCACCGCCGAGGGCTTCCACCGCGTGCGGCCGGGCCTGGATGCGGTCATCAGCCGCGGGCTCGCGTTCGCCCCGTATGCCGACCTGCTGTGGGTGGAGACCGGGGAGCCCGACATCGAGCTGGCACGCGCGTTCGCCGCGGCCATCCACGAGCGCTACCCCGGCAAGATGCTGGCGTACAACTGCTCGCCGAGCTTCAACTGGAAGCGTCACCTCGACGACGCGCACATCGCGACGTTCCAGGCGGAGCTGGCCGAGCTGGGCTACCGGTTCCAGTTCATCACGCTGGCCGGGTTCCACGCCCTCAACCACTCCATGTTCGACCTCGCCCGCGGATACGCCGAGCGCGCCATGAGCGCCTACGTCGAGCTGCAGGAGGCCGAATTCGCCGCCGAGGAGCACGGCTACACCGCCACCAAGCACCAGCGGGAGGCGGGCACCGGCTACTTCGACGTCGTGTCCACGGCGCTCAACCCCGACAGCGCCACCCTGGCCCTCGCCGGCTCCACCGAGCAGGCGCAATTCCACTGACCCCTGTTGCCGCATCCCGCCGACGGCGGGCCGGGCGACGACTCCCTCTGGAGGACGATATGACCATCACCGACACGCGCACCGCGACCACATCCACCCCCACGCGCGCCGCCGAGACGCCGCATCCGCCCGCCGGGCCGGCCATCGAGGTCACGGGACGAATGGAGGAACGCTTCGACGAGATCCTCACCCCGGGTGCGCTGGCGTTCCTCACCGAACTGCATCACCGGTTCGCCGGACGCCGCCACGACCGCCTCGCCGACCGGATGCGGCGGCGCTTCGAGATCGGCAACGGTCACGATCCGCGTTTCCGGGACGACACGGTGCACATCCGCCACGACCCGTCGTGGCGCGTGGCCGGCGCCGGCCCGGGGCTCGAGGACCGCCGCGTGGAGATCACCGGACCCACCGACCCGAAGATGACGATCAACGCGCTGAACTCCGGTGCCAAGGTGTGGCTGGCCGACCAGGAGGACGCCACATCGCCGACGTGGCACAACGTCATCGGCGGTCAGCTTTCGCTGTTCGATGCGATCCGCGGGCAGCTGGCTTTCACGACCCCCGAGGGGAAGAGCTACTCCGTCACCGCCGAGCACACCCCGACGATCGTGATGCGCCCGCGTGGATGGCACCTCATCGACAAGCACGTGGAGTTCACCGATCGTGCCGGACGCCGGATGCCCGCATCCGGCTCGCTCGTGGACTTCGGGCTGTACTTCTTCCACAACGCCCGGCAGCTCATCGCGAACGGCCGCGGACCGTACTTCTACCTCGCGAAGATCGAATCCAGCGAGGAGGCGAAGCTGTGGGACGACGTCTTCACCTTCAGCGAGGACTACCTCGGCATCCCGCACGGGACGATCCGCGCCACGGTGCTCATCGAGACACTGCCGGCGGCGTTCGAGATGGAGGAGATCCTCTTCGAGCTGCGCGATCACTGCGCCGGGCTGAACGCCGGACGCTGGGACTACATCTTCTCGATCATCAAGAACTACCGCGGGCGCGGCGCGCGCTTCGTGCTCC
>JADGMW010000484.1_pt1 | contig 16006 bp, 12 predicted proteins | sample 8641801 | NCBI WGS metagenome assembly JADGMW01 (sample SAMN16272018, study PRJNA661076) | feces metagenome | isolation source: fecal sample from diarrhoea affected cattle A | host: Bos taurus | place: South Africa: Lokaleng Village, Mahikeng | collected 2019-09
CGCACCGAAAGCTGCGGATCGGCCAAGGCCGCCTCGAGGCGGCCGGCCAGGGCGTCGGTGTTCTGGAAGAAATTCAGGAAGCCAGGGCCGGCGATTTCGACATTGCTGATCTGCCCGTCCTGCGGCAAGGCATCGATCAGCTGCTGTGCCAGTTCGCGTGGCTTCATTCCGGCGGGTTTGGCCAACATCATGGCGATGTTGCTGGCGAAGTCGCCATGGCTCTTGTCGCGGGTGTTCTCGACCTGGATCGTTGGCGTCAGCCCCTCGGGCAGCACGCCTTCGGCGGTCAGTCGGACGAGGGCTTGCTGGATCAGGTGGCGAATGCTGTCTTTCATCGGATGCTCTGTCGGCCCGAAGGCTTTGCTCGAAAACCGAGCATTATAGGGGTAGCGCCAAGTTGCAAGCCACAGGGCAGCGCTTGCGGGGAATCGCCGCGCTGAGCGCGGCGCCTGACGCGCTGGAACGCTGGCGGGGCGCTAGAACAGGTCGATTGGATCGATATCCAGTGACCAGCGTACCGCGCGGCTGCCTGGCAACTGTTCAACATAAGGAAGCCAGGCGTGCAGCAGCTTGTGCAGCGGCGCGCGGGTGTTGCCCTGCAACAGCAGTTGCGCGCGATAGCGGCCGGCGCGACGCTCCATGGGTGCGGGTACCGGCCCAAGCAGTTCGATGCCGCCGAGACCAAGTTGCTGCAGCAGGTCTTCGGCCTGATCGCAGGCCTGGCCGAGAAAATCTTCCGCCTGGCCCGGTTTGTGCGCCTCGGCACGCAATAGCGCGAGATGGCTGAAGGGCGGCAGTCCGGCTGCGCGGCGTTCACTCAGGGCCTGTTCGGCAAAGGCGAAATAGCCCTGTTCGGTAAGCTGCACCAGCAAGGGGTGGTCGGCCAGGTGCGTCTGGATGATGACCTTGCCGGCTTCCTCGGCGCGCCCGGCGCGCCCGGCGACCTGCACGATCAGTTGCGCCATGCGTTCGCTGGCGCGGAAGTCGGCGGAAAAAAGGCCGCCGTCGGCATCCAGGATCGCCACCAGGGTGACCCGGGGGAAATGGTGCCCCTTGGCGAGCATCTGCGTACCGACCAGCAGGCAGGGCTCGCCGCGGTGGATGGTGCCGAACAGCTGCTCCATGGCGCCCTTGCGTGAAGTGCTGTCGCGGTCGATGCGCAGCACTGGATAGTCAGGGAACAGCACGCCCAGCCGCTCCTCGGCACGCTCGGTGCCCGCGCCGACCGGTCGCAGGTCGACCTTGTTGCACGTCGGGCAGTTCAGGGGCGGGCGCTCGACATGGCCGCAGTGATGGCAGCGCAGTTCGTTGTGGCGCTGGTGCAGCGTCATGCGGGCATCGCAGCGCTCGCACTGGCTGAGCCAGCCGCAATCGTGACACAGCAGGGTTGGCGCAAAGCCGCGCCGGTTGAGGAAAACCAGTACCTGCTGCCCAGCCGCGAGGGTCTGCGCCATCGCCTGCTGCAGCGGGCCGGAAATTCCCGAGTCCAGCGGGCGGCTTTTAATGTCCAGCCGCAGGAAACGCGGCGGCTGCGCGCCGCCCGCGCGCTGGGTGAGCTTGAGCAGCGCGTAGCGGCCGGCATGGGCGTTATGCAGGCTTTCCAACGAGGGCGTGGCGGAGCCGAGCAGGATCGGCAGGTTCTCCTGGCGAGCGCGAACCAGCGCCAGGTCACGCGCGTGATAGCGCAGGCCTTCCTGCTGTTTATAGGAGGCGTCGTGCTCTTCGTCGAGAATGATCAGCCCCGGGTTCTTCATGGGGGTGAACAGCGCAGAGCGCGTGCCGATGATGATGTCGGCCTCGCCATCGCGGGCGGCGAGCCAGGCGTCCAGTCGCTCCCGGTCATTGACGCTGGAGTGCAGTAGCGCGATGCGGGCGTTGAAGCGCTTTTCAAAGCGGGCCAGGGTCTGAGGACCGAGGTTGATCTCGGGGATCAGCACCAGCGCCTGCTTGCCCGCCATCAGCACCTGGTGGATGAGCTGCAGATAGACTTCCGTCTTGCCGCTGCCGGTAACGCCGGCCAGGAGGAAGGGCCGAAATCCGCCCAGGCCGGCACGAATAGCTTCGAACGCTGCGCGCTGCTCCTCGTTGAGTGCCAGCTCCGGCTGCAGCAGCCAGGTGCCGTGGCGCGGCCGGGCGACGTAGCTGCGTCTTGTCTCCACCCGCACCAGCCCTTTCTGCAACAGCAGCTCAAGGCTCTCGCGGTTCAGTTGCAGCTTGCTCAGCAGGCCATGGGCAAGGCCGTGGGTGTGCTGGCCGATGGCTTTCAGTGCTTCGCGCTGGCGCGGCGCCCGGGCCAGGCGGGGGTCATCCAGGCGCGCGCCTTCGCTCAGGTGCCAGAAGCGTTCCTGGCGCGCTTCGGCGGGTTCGCCCTGGCGCAGCAGCACCGGCAACGCCCAGCTCAGGGTGTCACCCAGGCTGTGTTGATAATACTGCGCCGTCCACAGGCACAGCCTGAACAGCGGGGCGGGTAGCGGGGGCTTCGCATCCAGCAATTCCAGCGCCGGGCGCAGCTTGCTTTCCGGTACCGAGCTGCTGTCGACGACCTCCACAAGTATGCCGACGATCTCGCGCCGGCCGAAGGGGACCTTCAGGCGTATTCCGGGCTGCAGCGCGGCACGAGGCACGCCGGCCGGGGCGAGGTAGTCGAACAGCCGGCGTAGCGGAGAGGGCAAGGCAAGGCGGAGAATGGGTTGCGACACGCGATAGTCCCTGGCAATGGCCGCCGATGGTAAACGATTGCCGCCCGGGTGCGGCGCCCTGCGTGATCACAGCCGCCGGCGCGCCGATCACCTGCGCTTGCATCGGCTTGATGCTCTGGTATCATTCGCGCCCTAATTCGTGCGGTACTCGACATAGGGTCGGGTGGCGGCACAAGTCCTAGAGGATTTTCCCATGAAAGCCGATATCCATCCTGAGTACGTAGCAATCGAAGCGACTTGCAGCTGCGGCAACGTCATCAAGACGCGCTCCACGCTGGCCAAGAACCTGAACATCGACGTGTGCTCCGAGTGCCACCCGTTCTACACCGGTAAGCAGAAAGTACTGGATACCGGCGGCCGTATCGACCGCTTCAAGCAGCGCTTTGGTGTATTCGGCGCCAAGTAAGCTGTCGCCGCAACGGAAGTCCATGAGGCTTTCCGCGCACATGAAAAAGGCGTCCCTGGTGGGCGCCTTTTTCGTTTCCGTCTTCTGGGCAATGGTCGCGTCCGCGGCTTGCTCGCCGCCCGGCCCGCTGCAGGTGGGAGATGTGGTGCAGGTGGTCGATGGCGACACGCTGCGCCTGGAGGGTGGTCGCAGCGTCCGGCTGATCGGCGTGAATACGCCCGAGATCGGCCGTAAGGGTCACCGCTCCGAGCCCTATGCCGAGACGGCCCGGCGCCACCTGCTGGAGCGGGTCCAGGCTGGTGGCGGGCGGGTATGGCTGCATACCGGCCGTGAACCCAGGGATCAGTATGGGCGCTGGTTGGCGCATGCATTCGATCAGGATGGAAACAGTCTGGAAGCCACGCTGCTCGAGGCGGGGCTGGGGTATTTTGTCGCAGTTCAGCCAAACACCGAGCTCGCCGAGTGTCTGCAGAGCGCCGAGCAGAGGGCTCGCAACGCCGGGCTGGGACTCTGGCGAAAGTCGCCGGTGCAAGCCGCAGCAGCTGTGCGCGAGGGTGGCTTTGCGCTGGTCGAGGGGCGTGTAGGCAGCGTCCAGCGCAACCGGGGCGGCGTGTGGCTGGAGTTCAACGGCGACCTCGTGGTTCAGATCCCGCCAGGCGCGCTGGGCGAGTTCGGCCACTTCGAGCTGCAGGCGTTGGCCGGCAAGGAAGTCGAGGTGCGCGGTTGGGTGATCGACAGAGCGAGGCGAAAGGGGCACGTGCCGGGGGCGCGGTGGATGATTCGGGTCACTCATCCGGCGATGCTGAGGGTGCGTTGAGCCCGCTCTAGGGAGGCGAAACAGGCCTGTAATGCCTGTTTTGGGGAGCAAGCGCGGCGGGTTGTGAGCGCGCGTCCTGTTGGCGTATGCTCGATCGCCTGTCTGTCCCCAAAGTAAAAATAAGCGGAAATGCCATGACTGACCTAAAAACTGCCGCTCTCGACTACCACGCCAATCCCCGTCCGGGAAAGTTGAGCGTCGAGCTGACCAAGCCCACCGCAACCGCGCGCGATCTGGCGCTGGCCTACAGCCCGGGTGTCGCTGCACCGGTGCGCGAGATTGCACGTGATCCGGCGCTCGCCTACCAGTACACGGGCAAGGGCAACCTGGTCGCAGTGATTTCAGACGGCACGGCCATCCTGGGGCTGGGCAACCTTGGTCCGCTGGCATCCAAGCCGGTGATGGAAGGCAAGGGCGTGCTGTTCAAGCGTTTTGCCGGGGTCGACGTGTTCGATATCGAAGTCGACGCCGAAAGCCCTCAGGCCTTCATTGATACCGTCAAGCGCATCTCCATCACCTTCGGCGGCATCAATCTCGAAGACATCAAGGCGCCCGAGTGCTTTGAAATCGAGCGGGCACTGATCGAGCAGTGTGACATCCCGGTATTCCACGACGACCAGCACGGTACCGCCATTGTCACGGCGGCCGGCATGCTCAACGCGCTGGAGCTCGCGGGCAAGACCATCGAAAACGCGAAGATCGTCTGCCTCGGTGCCGGCGCTGCCGCGACCTCCTGCATGAAACTTCTGGTCAGCCTGGGTGCGAAGATTGAAAACATCTTCATGATCGACCGCAAGGGCGTGATTCATGCCGGTCGTGACGATCTCAACCAGTACAAATCCATGTTCGCCCATGAGACGGACAAGCGTACGCTGGACGATGCGCTGGAAAATGCCGATGTCTTCGTCGGTCTTTCCGGGGCCAACCTGCTCAGCCCGGAAGGCCTGAAGCGCATGGCTGCCGACCCGGTGGTCTTCGCCTGCTCCAACCCGGATCCGGAAATCAGCCCGGAGCTGGCTCACGAGACACGTTCCGACGTGATCATGGCAACCGGTCGTTCGGACTACCCGAACCAGGTCAATAACGTGCTCGGCTTCCCGTTCATCTTCCGCGGGGCGCTGGATGTCCGTGCAACCCGCATCAACGAAGAGATGAAGATTGCCGCTGCCCACGCCCTGCGTGACCTGGCCAAGCTGCCCGTGCCCAAGGAAGTCGCCGCGGCGTACGGTCTGGATTCGCTGGAGTTCGGGCGCGAGTACATCATTCCCAAGCCGATGGATCCGCGCCTGATCACGCTGGTGTCCGACGCCGTGGCCAAGGCCGCGATCGACAGCGGTGTGGCAACCCTGCCGTATCCGTCGAATTACCCGCTGCAGTCGGTAGACGACGTGTTCAACGGCTGATCCACGCAGCCGCCGACAAGGGCGGCCTGGGTAATCACGAAAATCCGAAACCCCTCAGGGTTTCGGATTTTTTGTTTTCGGCAGATGAGTGTTCAGTACGTGGGCAAGCGTCGTCCGTGTGTCAGAACAGGTCGATAGGGGCTGCTTCGCTTGCAGGCAATGGGCTGCCGGGCAGGGGGTTCGCAGAATCCAGCTCACCCATTTCCGGCGGCGATTCCTCCAGGCGGAAAAGCTCGAAATAGGCGTCCGGGGTGCCAGGCGGAGCGGCCCGACCGGAGTGGGGGTCGATGCGCAGGGTCACCAGTCCTTCCGGCTCGGCCGGAGGATGCTCGGGACGACCCTCCAGGACCTCGGACATGTAGTCGATCCAGATCGGCAGGGCTACGGTGCCGCCGTATTCGCGGCGACCGAGGCTCTGCGGCTGGTCGAAGCCGGCCCAGACGGTGGTCACGAAGTCGGCGTTGTATCCCGAAAACCAGCTGTCCTTCGATTCGTTGGTGGTGCCGGTCTTGCCTGCAAGATCGCTTCGGCCCATGGCCAGCGCCCGGCGCCCGGTACCCCGCTTGATCACATCCTGCAGCATGCTGCTCATGATATAGGCCGTGCGCTCATCGAGAATTTTCTCGGCATATACCGGTTCGCGCATGGGTAAGTCGGACTCCAGCGTGGTATCGGTCTGTGAGAAGGCCGTTGCGATGACGTCTTCGCCTGTCAGGCCGTGCACCGATAGTGGATCGGCGTTCGGTACCCGGGCCGGGTTCGCTTCGAACAATACCTTGCCGTCACGGTCCTCGATCCGTTCGATGAGGTACGGGTCTACCTTATAGCCGCCGTTGGCAAAGGCAGCCCAGCCGACGGCGATCTCCATCGGGGTCAGTGTGGCCGTGCCGAGCGCTAGCGACAGGTTCCGAGGCAGGTCCTGCGGGGCAAAACCGAAACGCGTCATGTAATCCACGGCGTAGGGTACGCCGATGGTCTGCAGCAGGCGGATGGACACCAGGTTGCGCGATTTGTACAGCGCTTCACGCAGGGGGATGGGACCCAGGAAGGTGTTGTTGTCGTTCTTCGGTCGCCAGGTACGGTCCATCCCTTCCTCGACGAAGACGATCGGGGAATCGTTGACCAGGGTCGCTGCGCTGAAACCCGCATCGAGCGCAGCGCTGTAAACGAAGGGCTTGAAGCTGGAGCCGGGCTGGCGCTTGGCCTGGATCGCCCGGTTGTAGTTGCTCTGTTCGAAGGAGAAACCGCCGCTCAAGGCTTCGATCGAGCCGTCCGCGGGGTCCAGGGATACCAGGGCGGCCTGGGCTTGGGGTACCTGGCTGAAGAGGGCCTTGTCTTCTTCCCAGCGGAGGCGGATCACGTCGCCAGGCTTGACCACATCTGCCGGCGTTGCCGGCCGTGGGCCCATACTGTCGGGGCCAAGGAACGGGCGAGCCCACTTCATGCTTTCCCATGAAACTGCATGGTCGGCGCCGTCGCGGGTCATTGCGCGGATGCCGTCACCGCCTACCTCAAGCACTACAGCGGGCTGCATGCCGTTGATGCTGCTAAAGGCGGCGAGCTGCTTGAGCCGGGTTTCGGCATCGGCACTAGCCAGGCGAGCCTCGGGTCCCCGGTAGCCGTGTCGCTGGTCGTATTCGATCAATCCCTTGAGCATCGCCCGATTGGCCGCGATCTGCCGTTCGCTTCCAGTTGTGGTGTAAACCCGATAGCCATCGGTATAGGCGCCGCCGCCGAAACGGCCTACCATCTCGGCCCGTGCCATTTCGGCTATATAGGGTGCGTTTAGCTCGGGCGTTGCGCCGTGATAGGTGGCGTTCACCGGCTCCGCGAGCGCTTCCTGCCAGCGTGCCTCGTCGATCCGTCCGAGTCTGTACATGCGTCCGAGGATCCAGTCGCGTCGCTCCTTGCTACGCTCCGGGTTTGCCAGTGGGTTGAAGGCGGAGGGTGCCTTGGGCAGGCCGGCAATCATCGCCATCTGCGCCAGGGTCAGCTCGGTAATCGACTTGCCGTAGTAGACCTGCGCCGCGGCCTCGATCCCGTAGGCACGGTTCCCCAGGTAGATCTTGTTGACGTAGAGCTCGAGGATCTCGTCCTTGCTGAGCTCGCGCTCTATCTGCAAAGCCAGGAGAATTTCGTTGATCTTCCGGGAAAAGCTCCGCTCGCTGGTAAGGAAGTAATTCTTCGCGACCTGCATGGTGATGGTGCTGCCGCCAGTCTGAATCTGGCCGGTTTTCAATAATTGCGTGGCAGCGCGCATCAGACTCGTCACGTCGACGCCATAATGGTTCGCGAAGTTGTCATCTTCGGCAGCCAGCAGCGCGTCGATGAAATCCTGGGGGATGTCATCAAAGGCAATCGGGGTACGGCGCATTTCTCCGAATTGTGCGATCAGCTTGGCATCACTGCTGTAGACACGCAGCGGAATCTGGAGCTGTATGTTGCGCAGGGATTCGACAGAGGGAAGAGAGGGGCTCAGATAGAGAAAAGCCCCACTGACGCTAAGTAGCAGTCCGCAGAAAACAGCGAAACACGACCAAAGGAAAAACTTCAGCAAACGCATTGGGGTTGGAATCCAGGATGGAGAGGGGCAGCGAATCGCAGATGATGCTGAAAGGAAAAAACCGATCACATTATAAGCGGTTTTTTTGCTGGGGAGCCATTTGCGCTCCTGTCAAGGCTGTTATCTAATGTGGATAAACATAATTAATCCGTAAGTCACGGATAAAGATAGGAAATCGGCCGTGCTAGGGCTCTTCACTAAGAAAGCGAATACGCTGCTCGGGATCGATATCAGTTCGACGTCCGTCAAGCTACTGGAATTAAGCCGCTCGGGTAATCGGTATCGGGTCGAAGCCTATGCCGTCGAGCCGCTCCCTGCCAACGCCGTGGTCGAGAAGAACATTGCCGAGCTTGAGGGCGTAGGGCAGGCCTTGTCGCGCCTGCTCAGCAAGGCCAAGACGGGCGTCAAGTCCGCTGCGGTTGCGGTTTCGGGCTCGGCCGTCATTACCAAGAGCATCGAAATGGACGCGGGGCTTTCCGATGACGAATTGGAAAACCAGCTGAAGATCGAGGCCGACCAGTACATTCCCTATCCGCTGGAAGAAGTCGCGATCGACTTCGAAGTGCAGGGCCCCGCTGCGCGCTCGCCCGGGCGAGTCGAGGTGCTGCTGGCCGCCTGCCGAAAGGAGAACGTCGAGATACGTGAGGCCGCTCTTGCCCTGGCTGGACTTAATGCCAAGGTGGTGGACGTCGAGGCTTATGCGCTGGAGCGATCCTACGGCTTGCTGGCGCCCCAACTGGGTGCTGGTCATGACGAGCTGACCGTGGCGCTAGTGGATATCGGCGCGACGATGACCACCCTGAGCGTCCTGCATAACGGTCGCACGATCTACACCCGCGAGCAGCTGTTTGGCGGGCGCCAGCTTACCGAAGAGATCCAGCGCCGCTACGGCCTTTCCATGGAGGAAGCCGGCCTGGCCAAGAAGCAGGGCGGTCTGCCTGACGATTACGAGAGCGAGGTTCTGCAGCCGTTCAAGGAAGCCGTGGTTCAGCAGGTGTCTCGTTCGCTGCAGTTCTTCTTTGCCGCTGGCCAGTTCCACGATGTCGATTACATCCTGCTTGCCGGGGGCACTGCCTCGATACCGGGCCTCGATCGACTCATCCAGCAGAAGATCGGCACCCAGACGCTGGTCGCGAATCCCTTTGCCGACATGGCCCTGAGTGGAAAGGTCAACGCAGGCGCGCTGGCCAGTGACGCGCCTTCCCTGATGATTGCCTGTGGCCTGGCGCTGAGGAGTTTCGACTGATGGCGCGGATTAACCTTCTACCCTGGCGGGAACAGCTCCGCGAAGAGCGCAAGCAGCGATTTCTCGTATCCCTTGTCGGTGTGCTGATCGTCGCGGGCGGCCTGGTATTCCTTGCCGATCAATACTTCCAGAGCGCCATCGAGCGACAGAACGCGCGCAACAACTTCGTGCGTCAGGAAATAGCGGTGCTCGACAAGCGCATTGCAGAAATCAAGGAGCTGCGCGAGCGCCGCCAGCAGCTGCTCGAGCGAATGAAGATCATCCAGGATCTTCAGGGCAACAGGCCGATCATTGGTCGGGTATTCGATCAGTTGGTCCGTACGCTGCCTGACGGGGTGTTCTTCACCGAGCTGAAGATGACCGGCAAGAACATCGCGATCGTCGGCGCCGCCGAATCCAACAACCGTGTTTCCAATCTGATGCGCAACCTGGATGGTTCGGATTGGCTGGACGCGCCGAATCTGAACGAAGTCAAGGCGGTCACTGCCGGGGCTGTCGATCAGGAAAACGTCTTCCGCCTCACCGTACAACAGACCCAGCCTGCCGTCCCGACTGAAGGAGGCAAGCCATGAGTCTCGCCGATTCGATGCAGAGCCTGCGCAGTGTCGATCTGTCCGATCTCGACCTGAATAATCTCGGCTCCTGGCCGGCTCCGGTCAGGGTGATCAGCGCCATCCTACTGCTGGTTGCAGTGTTGGGGCTGGGTTACTACTTCCATCTGAGCGATCTGCAGGTCGAACTTGAAAGCCAGAAGGCCCAGGAAGAGACGCTGAAGCAGCAATTTTCGAGCAAGGCTTTCCAGGCTGCGAACTTGGAGGCCTACAAGGCGCAGATGGAGGAGATGGAGGCTTCGTTTGGCGCCTTGCTGCGACAGCTCCCCAGCGATACGGAAGTGCCTGGTCTGCTGGAGGACATTACGCACACTGGGCTGGGAAGCGGGCTGGAGTTCGAAGAAATCAAACTTCAGCCGGAAGTGGTGCAGCAGTTTTACATCGAGCTGCCGATACAGATAAAGGTCGTCGGGAGCTATCACGATCTCGCCACATTCGTGAGTGGCGTCGCCAGCCTGCCGCGTATCGTCACGCTTCACGATTTCGATATCAAACCCGAGAAGAACGAGACTTCGTCGAAGCTGCACATGAACATTTTGGCCAAGACTTATCGCTATAACGACAAGGGGCTGCAGAAATGATGAAAGCCCGAGTCATCGCCATCGCATTGGGCGTTGCTGTTCTATCTGGGTGTGGTTCGGATCGCGACTTCGCCGACCTGCAGGCCTATATGGATGAGGTCAGGGTCAAGCCGAAGGGGACGATCGAGCCGCTTCCCACGTTCCTGCCGTACGAAGCCTTCACCTATAGCGCCGCATCGCTGCGTCACCCCTTCCAGCCGCCGATGAAGCTTGAGCTGGCAATGCGGCAGAAGGGCTCGAAGGACGTGCGGCCCGACGAGACACGCATCAAACAGTTCCTCGAGGAATTCAATATCGAGAACTTCGTCATGGTTGGGACCTTGACCAATGACGCTGGCAATTACGCCTTGATCCGCGGTGGTGATGGGGTTCACCGCGTCAAGGTCGGTGATTATCTGGGGCGCAACCATGGCCGTATCGTTGAGATCAGCGAAGCCGAGGTCGATGTGCTTGAAATCGTGCCTGATGGCGATGGTGGCTGGCTAGAGCGCCCGCGTAGCCTGACCTTGAAAGAGCGCACCTGAGTTAGGGGCAAAAAATGGAAAACCTATACCGGTCTGCACAACGGAAGCCTTTTATGAACAGCACCCTTTCTCGCCTCGGTCTTTCCCTGATGGCGGTCCTTGTTTCACCCGCTTTGCTGGCCGCCAACCTCAAGGCGCTGGATGTCGCCTCGCTACCGGGCGATCGCGTGGAGCTGAAACTGGCGTTCGACGAACCCGTCGCCAAGCCGCGCGGTTACACCCTCGACCAGCCGGCGCGAATCGCCCTGGATCTCCCCGGTGTGTCCAGCCAGCTGAATGCCAAGAACCGTGAGCTGGGTGTGGGCAACGCGCGAAGCGTCACTGTGGTGGAGGCTCAGGGCCGCACACGCCTGATCGTCAACCTGACCTCCCTCGTGCCTTATTCCACACGGGTCGATGGCAATAATCTGTTCGTGGTGCTGGGCGAGCGTGACACCGCAGCTCCGGTAGCTGCTGCTCCAGTGGCTGCTCCGGTAGCGCAAGCAGCTCCCGCTGCATTGCAAAGCAAGGCCATCAGCAATATCGATTTCCGTCGTGGCGAGGATGGTGCCGGCAACGTCGTCATTTCGCTTTCCGACCCGTCCATCAGCCCAAGCATCGAAGAGCAGGGCGGCAAGATTCGGGTGAATTTCGCCAAGACCCAGCTGCCTGAAGCGCTGCGCGTTCGGCTGGATGTCCAGGACTTCGCCACGCCGGTCAAGTTCGTCGATGCGACCAGCAAGGACGGCGCCGCGAGCATTGCCATCGAACCAAGCGGTCGTTACGACTACCTTGCCTACCAGACCGATGACAAGCTGACCATCAGCATCAAGCCGCTGACCGAAGCCGAGGCCGACAAGCGCAACGCCGAGCATTTCGCCTACTCCGGGGAGAAGCTCTCGCTCAACTTCCAGGACATCGACGTCCGCTCCGTACTGCAGCTGATCGCCGACTTCACCGATCTGAACCTGGTGGCCAGTGACACAGTTCAGGGCAATATCACTCTGCGGTTGCAGAATGTGCCCTGGGATCAGGCCCTGGCTCTGGTGCTCAAGACCAAGGGGCTGGATAAGCGTCAGGTGGGCAACGTGCTGCTGGTCGCGCCAGCCGACGAAATTGCCGCCCGCGAACGCCAGGAGCTCGAGTCGCAGCGCCAGATTGCCGAACTGGCTCCCCTGCGCCGCGAAGTGGTACAGGTCAACTATGCCAAGGCGGCCGATATTGCACGCCTGTTCCAGTCGGTCACCAACAATGCCGCTTCGGCAGAAGACCGTGGGTCGATAGCCGTCGATGACCGTACCAACAACATCATTGCCTACCAGACCCAGGAGCGGCTGGACGAGCTGCGCCGCATCGTCGCACAGCTTGATATCCCGGTACGTCAGGTGATGATCGAAGCGCGGATTGTTGAGGCGAACGTGAACTACGACAAGGCGCTCGGTGTTCGTTGGGGCGGTAGCTATGTCGGTGACCAGTGGAGTGCATACGGTAAGGATGGCGCTCGCTCGATCGACGACGATGGGGTCGTACGGCTTCCCGGTACGGATACTGTCGGTGGGTTCACCTTGGAAGACGGCGTAGCGCCAGTTCCTTTCGTCGATATGGGCGTGTTAAGCAGTACGTCGGGATTGGGGATCGGCTTTATCTCCAATCATGTCCTGCTGGACCTTCAGCTCTCGGCAATGGAGAAAAGTGGTAACGGCGAGGTCGTCTCGCAGCCGAAAGTCATGACGGCGGACAAGGAAACGGCCAAGATTCTGAAAGGTACGGAGGTGCCTTACCAGGAAGCCAGCTCCAGCGGTGCCACCAGCACCTCTTTCAAGGAGGCAGCCTTGTCCTTGGAAGTGACTCCGCAGATCACGCCTGACAATCGCATCATCATGGAGGTGAAGGTCACCAAGGATGCCCCTGACTTCCGCAATGCCGTGAATGGTGTGCCTCCGATTGATAAGAATGAAGTCAATGCGAAGATTTTGGTGAGCGATGGGGAAACCGTGGTAATCGGTGGTGTATTCTCCAATAGTCAGTCCAAAAGCGTCGACAAGGTTCCGTTTTTGGGTGACGTACCCTTCCTGGGGCGTTTGTTCCGTCGCGACGTCGTGATGGATTCAAAGTCAGAGCTGCTGGTATTCCTGACTCCCCGGATTCTGAACAATCAGGCCATCGCAGTGAATCGTTGATTGGATAACTACATCCTCGTAGGCCCGATGGGCGCTGGAAAGAGCACCATCGGGCGTTTGCTTGCCAAGGAGCTGCGGCTGCCGTTCAGGGATTCCGATAAGGAGATCGAGCGGCGGACCGGGGCCAGCATTCCGCTGATATTCGACGTAGAGGGCGAGCAGGGTTTCCGTGAGCGGGAGCACCACGCCATCGCTGATCTGTGTCAGCTGGAAGGTGTCGTTCTGGCGACCGGGGGTGGCGCGGTGCTGCGGCCGGAAAACCGGCGGGTGCTTCGGGCCGGCGGACGCATCATTTATTTGTGTACCTCGGTCGAGCAGCAATTGGATCGCACTTCCCGTGATCGCAACAGGCCGCTTTTGCAGACCGCCGATCCCCGAAAGGTCCTGACCGACCTCATGGCCATTCGTGACCCGCTGTATCGCGAGATCGCCGATATCGTGGTCGAGACCGATGAGCGCCCGCCACGTCTGGTGGTCGGGGAGATCCTCGAAAGGTTACGCTGTCTCCCTCCTCGTGAAAGCGTCGACGAATCTGCGCTATCCTAGTCCCCTTTGTCACGGGGGCCCCAATGCAGACTCTTCAGGTCGATCTCGGCGAGCGTAGCTATCCCATTTTCATTGGCGAACGGCTCTTTGACGGCGAGCTGTTATCGCGCCATATCCGCGGCAAGCAGGTAGCCATTGTCACCAACGAGACAGTGGCTCCCCTGTATCTCGAGCGCCTGATTCGGCAGCTGTCCGGCTTCTCGGTCACGTCCATCGTCCTGCCGGACGGTGAAGCGCATAAGAACTGGCAGACTCTGCAATTGATCTTCGACGGGCTGCTCGAGGCCCGCCATGATCGACGCACCACAATCGTTGCCCTCGGCGGTGGCGTCATCGGCGACATGGCCGGCTACGCCGCGGCCAGTTACCAGCGCGGAGTTGATTTCATCCAGGTGCCGACCACGTTGCTGTCCCAGGTGGATTCCTCCGTCGGCGGCAAGACGGGTATCAATCACCCGCTGGGCAAGAACATGATTGGGGCGTTCTACCAGCCCCAGGCCGTGCTGATCGATACCACCACGCTGTCGACCCTGCCTGCGCGCGAGCTGTCTGCCGGCCTGGCCGAGGTCATCAAATACGGCTTGATCTGCGACGAGCCCTTTCTCGGATGGCTTGAGGAAAATATTGAGCGCGTGCTTGCCCTCGACGCCCAGGCACTTACCGAAGCCATTCACCGTTCGTGTGCGGCCAAGGCAGCCGTGGTGGGGGCCGACGAGCGCGAGTCCGGGATTCGTGCCACCCTGAATCTGGGGCATACCTTTGGTCATGCCATCGAAACCCATCAGGGATATGGCGTCTGGCTGCATGGCGAAGCCGTGGCGGCGGGAACCGTGATGGCGCTCGAGATGTCGCACCAACTTGGTTGGATTCAGTCGGCAGACAGGGATCGCGGTATGCGTTTGCTGAAGCGTGCCGGCCTGCCGATTGTGCCGCCGGCTGAAATGAGCGCGGAGGATTTCATGCAGCACATGGCGGTCGACAAGAAGGTGGTCAATGGTCAGTTGCGCCTGGTGCTGCTCAAGGCGCTCGGTGAGGCCGTGGTCACTGCTGATTTTTCGCGGGACGTATTGCAATCGACATTGAATGCGGATTACAGCGCGCTGGCGCGATCGCTCAGCGCATAAGGGATTTTCATGACCAGTTTGTCTGCCGACGATTCCTATCTGGACCATTACGGTTTCAGTCACGACCCCTTCGCCACACGGGTGCCCGGTTTCAAGTTCTTTCCGGCGCAACGCAAGCCGGTGCTGGGCCAGCTCCATCATCTGGCGCGCTACAGCCAGCTGCTGCTGGTGGTGACCGGGCCTGAAGGAAGCGGCAAGACCTTGCTGCGCCAGGCATTGGTCGCCAGCAGCAACAAGCAGGCGGTTCAGAGCTTAGTGATAACGCCCCAGGGCACTGCCGATTCGAGCGCCGTGCTGCAGCAGATCGGGCAGGCCCTGGGTGTCCAGAATGCCGACGTCGACGGCGTGATGGCGCAGATCGTTCAACTGGCTCTGACCGGCCAGGAAGTCTATCTGCTGGTCGACGATGCCGAGCAGCTCACCGGCGCTGCAGTCGAGACCCTGTTGCGCCTGGCAGCTGGTAATCCGGAAGCCCGCCCCCACGTGTTCCTTTTCGGCGAAGACTCGCTGGTGACGAGGCTCGAGGCTCTGGTGGAAGGCGAGGAGCGCTTTCATGTGATTGCGCTTCAGCCCTACGAGGAAGACGAAACTCGCGAATATCTTGCCTTGCGTCTGGAAGGCGCCGGTAGCGGGCTCGAATGTTTCAGTGATGAGCAGATCAGCCGCATCCATGAGCAGTCGGGCGGCTGGCCCGGAGCAATCAATCTGCTAGCTCGGGAAGAGCTGGTTGAAGCGATGCAGGGTAGTGGAAGCAGCAAGTCGGGGCTGTTCGCGCGCTTCCCATTGCCAGGGAAACACCTGCTTGCCGCGCTGGCGGTAGTCTGTGTGATCGCGGTCATTTTCCTTCTCCAGGGCGGTGACGAGGATCCTGCTCCCGCGCCTGCGTCCCAAGCTCTGGATATGGCACCACGGACGCCGATGCCGGTTGATACTCCGGCCGCAGAACCCGATAAATCTGCAGAGGCGGATTTCGAATTGCCGGCACCGGTAAAACCGGTCGCTACTGAGGTCCCGGGCGCACCTACGGAGCCTGCGGAACCATCCAGCCAAGAAAATATTGATAGGGCTGCGCACCAAGGTGGTGCGATTTCGGCAGAGGAGCCGGCTCAGGAAAGTGCATCGCCGAACCCTGCTGGTGCAGCCCAGCCAGCCGAGGACGTGGCCCCTGTCGTGGCGCCTCCTGCAGTCGAGCCGCCGCGCAATCCTGCGGCTTCGCAGCCCGCTCCGGTAGCTGCGACGACCGGCTCAGGCTGGTACGCGGAGCAGTCCGGCACCCGCTACCTTGTTCAGATTCTAGGTACCCGTACCGAGAAAAACGCACAGGAAG
>JADGMW010000485.1_pt1 | contig 15978 bp, 14 predicted proteins | sample 8641801 | NCBI WGS metagenome assembly JADGMW01 (sample SAMN16272018, study PRJNA661076) | feces metagenome | isolation source: fecal sample from diarrhoea affected cattle A | host: Bos taurus | place: South Africa: Lokaleng Village, Mahikeng | collected 2019-09
TTCTGGCACAAGGTGCTCTACGACCTGGGCCACGTGAGCAGCGTCGAGCCGTTCCGCAAGCTGTTCAACCAGGGGTACATCCAGGCATACGCCTACACCGACGCGCGAGGCGTCTACGTGCCCGCCGCCGAGGTCGTCGAGGACGACACCGTCGAGTCCGGCTTCACCTGGAACGGCGAGCCGGCCTTCCGCGAGTACGGCAAGATCGGCAAGTCGCTGAAGAACGCCGTGTCTCCGGACGACATGTACGCCGAGTACGGCGCCGACACGCTGCGCGTCTATGAGATGTCGATGGGACCGCTCGACCTGTCCCGCCCGTGGGAGACCCGCGCGGTCGTCGGGGCACAGCGGTTCCTGCAGCGACTGTGGCGGAACGCGATCGACGAGTCCACGGGCGAGCTCGCGGTGACCGACGAGGCCCCCTCGGAGGAGACGCTGCGGGTGCTGCACCGCACGATCGCGGACGTCCAGGCGGACATGGAGGCCATGCGCCTCAACACCGCCATCGCGAAGCTCATCGTGCTCAACAACCACCTGACCACGCTGCCGCGCACGCCGCGCGCCGCCCTGGAGCCGCTCGTGCTGATGACGGCGCCCGTGGCGCCGCACCTGGCCGAGGAGCTGTGGTCGCGGCTCGGCCACCCCGAGTCCCTCGCCGACGAGCCGTTCCCCGTCGCCGACGAGGCGTACCTGGTCGAGGACACGGTCACCTGCGTGCTGCAGGTGCAGGGCAAGGTGCGCGGCCGCGCCGAGGTGCCGGCCGACGTCACCGAGGACGCCCTGCGGGAGATCGCCCTGGCCGATCCGGGCGTGCAGCGGGCCCTCGACGGCCGGGGCGTCCGCACGGTCATCGTGCGCGCGCCGAAGCTCGTCAACGTGGTGCCGGCCTGAGCGGGGCCGCGCACCGCGACGCGCGCCGCCCCGGCCGGCACGGCCGCCCGCACGTCGCGCTCGTCACGGACTCCACCGCGTCGCTGCCCCCCGGGGTCGCGGAGCAGTGGGGCGTGGTCGTGGTGCCGCTCGACGTGGTGATCGGCGGCGAGCGGCGGCGGGAGGGCGTGGACCTGACGTCGGCCGACCTGGCCGCGGCGCTTGAGTCCGGCGCGCGGGTGACGACCTCGCAGCCCGCCCCCGCGGCGTTCGCGGACGTGTACGCGCGTCTGGCGGCGGCGGGCGCCGGCGAGGTCGTCTCGATGCACCTCTCGGGCGACCTCTCCGGCACCGTGCGCTCGGCGCAGGTGGCTGCCCTGGCGGCGCCCATCCCGGTGCACGTCGTCGACTCTCGGTCGGTGGTGATGGGCCTGGGCTTCGCCGTGCTGTCTGCTGCCCAGGCCGTGCGCGGGCTGCGGCCCGGCGAGGTGATCGCGCCCCCGTCCGGCGGGCCGGCGCCCGTCGCGGGCAGCCGGCCGCGCCGGTTGCGGGAGATGGTGGGGCGCCGACAGCGGGCCGAGGCGGACGTGGACGCCGTCGAGGTGGCGCAGCGCGCCCGGCAGATCGGCTCGCAGGCCAGCGCCTGGTTCCTGGTCGACTCGCTCGACCACCTGCGTCGCGGAGGCCGGCTCAGCGCGACCGCCGCCGCACTGGGCACGGTGCTGGGGCTGCGGCCGATCCTCACGCTCCGCGACGGGCGCATCGACGTCGCGGAGAAGGTCCGCACGCGGCGGGCCGCCCGCGACAGGCTCGAGGCGGTCGCGGTCGCCGAGGTCCGGCGCCGCGGTGGGGCGCGCGTCGCCGTCCACCACCTGGGCCAGCCTGATGTGGCGGCCGAGATGGCCCATCAGCTCGAGGCCTGGCTCGGCGACGTCGTGGGAGCCGTCGAGGTCTGCGAGGTGAGCGCCGTCATCGGAGCGCACGTCGGCCCGGGCTTGCTCGCCGTGGTCGTCGCCGACTCCTGACTCGCGGGCCACCCCCAGCCCTGGGGATCGAGCATCCATCGACGGCTGCTGACCAGGACCGCGCCACCGGGCGGGCCGCGGCGCCTACCGTGCCGGCATGACTGCTCCTGCCGACAACGCCGCCCGTGCCCGGCTCGTCGGCATGACCGAGCCGGCGGACGGCAGCCGGGCGCCCGGAGCGCCGGCGTGGACGCCCAGCGGCAGGCCGCCGGCCGCGTCGGGCTGGCTCGACGTCCCGGCCCGGCCTGTCCGCGCTGCCCCGGGCGAGGCGCCCGCGCGGCCGGATTTCGAGCGCTCCGAGGATCCCGAGGACGGGCTCCGGCCCGCCGACGACGCCTCGGACGTCGCCGCGCGGTGGCGGCAAGGCGCCTTGGCAAGGGTGGGCGAGCTGTACGCCGACGCGCACGGGGCGCCCCTCGACCACATCGCCCGTGACCGCCCGCGACGGCGGTGGGCGGTCTCGCTCCGGCTCGCCGTCATCGCCTCCGTCGCCCTCGGGCTGCTCGGTGGAGGGGTCGTGGTCCGGGCGCTGTCCGCCTCGGGAGGCGCGGAGTTCGCCGCGGAGCTGCCCGAGCCCGCGGCCTCGGGTCGCAGTGGCGCCCAGGACGCAGGCACGGATCCTGGCTCCCGCTCCGACACGGCCGTCGCGGGCGCCGAGTCGTCACCCCCGGGAGGCGTGCCTGGCAGCGCTGCCGAGGCAGGCGCCGGTGCGGCGCCCGAGGGTGAGGCAGGCGCCTCCTCCGTGGTGGTGCACGTGGTCGGGGAGGTGCTCGCGCCCGGGCTCGTCGCGCTGCCGGCCGGAGCGCGAGTCGCCGACGCGCTGACGGCCGCGGGAGGCGCCACGAGCGCCGCCGACCTGGCAGCCGTGAACCTCGCGCGCCACCTCGTCGACGGGGAGCAGGTGCTCGTGCCGCTGCCAGGGCAAGCGGTCCCCGCCGCCGCCCCGGGCGCGGCGCAGGGCGGAGTCGGCGCACAGGGCCCCGCCAGCGCGCTGGTCGACGTGAACACGGCTGACTCCGCCGCCCTCGACGCCCTTCCCGGCATCGGGCCGGTGCTCGCCGAGCGCATCGTCACCTGGCGCCAGGAGCACGGCCGCTTCACGAGCGTCGACGAGCTAGGCGAGGTGTCCGGCATCGGCCCGACGCTGCTCGGCCGCCTGCGGGCGCTGGTCCGGGTCTGACCGGGTGCGCCCGCCCGTCGACCTCAGGCTCGCGCCCGCCGCGGGAGCGGCATGGGCCGCTGCCGCCGTGGCGGTGCTGTTGCCGCCCACGACCGCTGCGCTGGCGGCCGCGGCGGCGGGCGCTGCCGCGGTGCTGGCCCTGGGGTGGGCCGTCGCCGTCCCTGTCGCAGTCCCCGGCGCCGGCGACGGTGGCGACCAGGGGGCCGGCCGACGCGTCGAGGAGGCGCGACGCGCCCGCGTCGCAGGGTCGGTGCTCCTCGCCGCTGTCGCCGTGGCGGTGGTGCTCGGCGCGGCGGCCGCCCAGCTGCACGCACGGCAGGCGAGCGGCCTGGCGGCGCGCGCCATCGACCAGGCGACGGTGGTCGTCGCGGGCACGGTGCGGACCGCGCCGATCCCCACGGCCAGCCGGTGGCCCGGCGCCGAGCCGCGCTTCCGCACGGTGCTCCAGGTCGAGTCGGTCGAGGTCCGCGGGGTGCGGTCCCGGTCCGCTGCCCAGCTGGCGGTGCTGGGCGGGCCCGGGTGGGACGCCCTGCCGGCGGGCGTCAGCGTGCGCGCCTCCGGGCGGCTCCTGCCGTCCGACGCCACCGGGCGGGAGGCCGCGGTGCTCATCGCACCCAGTGCGCCCACCGTGGTGTCGGACGCGTCGGCGCTGCTCACCGCCACGGGCCGGGTGCGCGGCGGGCTCGTCGCCCTCGCCGCGCGGCTCCCCGGGGACGCGGGCGCCCTGCTTCCCGGCATGGCGGTGGGGGACACCTCACGGCTCCCCGAAGACCTGGCCGACGCGATGAGGGCCTCCGGCCTGACCCACCTCACGGCCGTGTCGGGAGCGCACTTCTCCCTGGTTGGAGCTGCGGTGCTGAGCGCGGCAGCGGTCATCGGGCTGCCGCGCCCGGTGAGGGCTGGCCTCACCGCCGCGGTGCTGGCCGGCTTCGTCGTGCTCGTGGAGCCAAGCCCCAGCGTGCTCCGAGCGGCTGTGATGGGCGGGGTGGGGCTGTGCGCGTTGCTGCTCGGGCGCCCGGCGCGGGCCCTCCCCGCCCTGGCCGCCGCGGTGGTCGCGCTGCTCGTGGTCGACCCGTGGCTGGCCCGCGAGGTGGGGTTCGCGCTGTCCGTCCTGGCCACGGCCGCCCTGGTGCTGCTCGCCGGGCCGCTGGCCGCGCGGTGGACCAGGACGGGCCGGACAACCGCAGCCCACGCGGTCGCGGCGCCGTTCGCCGCGCAGAGCGCGTGCGCGCCCGTCGTGCTGCTCCTGACGCCGTCGGTGTCGACCTACGCGGTCGCGGCGAACCTCCTGGTGGCGCCGGTCGTCGCGCCGATCACGGTGGCCGGGCTCGCCGCGGCGGTCCTGGCGCCCGCGTGGACGCAGGGCGCGACCGTTCTCGCCCAGGTGGCGGGGGCCGGATGCTGGTGGGTGGGAGCCGTGGCCCGCACCGCGGAAGGCCTGCCCGGCTCGAGGGTGGCGTGGGTCGGGGGAGCGCCGGGCGCCCTGCTGCTGGCCGCGGCCACCGCGGCAGCCCTCGTCCTGCTCCTCGGCTCCCGTGCCCCGGAGACCACCACGGGCTCCGACCTGGCGTCGCCCGGTGGCGGCATGGCCGGCGGTGGAGGGCGCCACGGGGTGGCGGGTGGCCCGGCTGGTGGGTGGCGCGTGGCAGGCTTGTGGCATGCCTCCCACGCCTCGCTCGACCAGTCGGAGCGCCCGCGGCGCCGGACGCGCGGCCCCGGCGGGGATCGCCTGGGACGAGGTCGAGCTCGCGCCCGTGGTGCTCGTCGCCGGCGCCGAGGGGCTCCTCGCCGAGCGCGCGGTGGACCGGCTCGTGGGGCTCGCCCGGGAACGTGATCCCGGTGTCGAGGTCACCACGCTGGACGGCGCCCTGTACGGCTCCGGCATGCTCGGGGTCGTCGCCAGCCCGTCGCTGTTCGACGAGGACCGCGTGGTGGTCGTGGAGGGCGTCGAGCGCGCCACCGACGAGCTGCTGACGGACGCTCTGGCCTACCTCGCCTCGCCGGCCCCCGACGTCGTCCTGGTGCTCCGCCACGGCGGTGGCCAGCGCGGCAAGAAGCTGCTCGACGCGGTGCGCGCCCAGGGGGCGCCGGTCGTCACGTGCGAGCCGGTCAAGAGGGACTCCGACAAGGCGGCGTTCGTCTCGGCAGAGCTGCGGCGCGCCGCACGTCGGGCCGATCCCCGCGCGGTGCGGGCGCTCGTCGACGCGGTGGGCGCCGATCTGCGCGAGCTCGCCGCCGCCTGCGCCCAGCTGGTCGCGGACACGACGGGGGTGATCGGCCCCGAGGTCGTCGAGCGGTACTACGGCGGCCGGATCGAGGCCACCGGCTTCCGGGTGGCCGACGCCGCGATCGAGGGCGACGCGGGCCAGGCGGTGGCACTGCTGCGCCATGCGCTCGCGACGGGTGTGGACCCGGTGCCCGTCGTCGCCGCCCTCGCCATGAAGCTGCGCACCCTCGCGAAGGTCGCGGCGACGCGTGGGCGCGGTGGGGCGTCCGTGCGCGATCTGAGCCTGGCGCCGTGGCAGGTGGACCGGGCGCTCAAGGACCTACAGCGATGGACCCCCGAGGGACTGGCAGAGGCCATCACCGCGGTCGCCCAGGCAGACGCGGAGGTCAAGGGCGCCGGGCGCGACCGCGAGTTCGCCGTCGAGCGTGCGGTGCTGCGGATCGCGTCAGCCGGATCGCGGTGATGGCACCGCCGTGGTGCGGTCCAGCACCGACGTGGCTGCGAACAGGTCCCCCTGGAACAGGTGGAACCCCTCCTCTGCGCACCTCGCGCGGGCGGCCTCGTCCTCGACGCGCTCGGCGATGAGCGCGGCGCCGGCGCTGGCCGCAAGGTCGACGAGCGGGGCGCCGGAGAGCTCCAGGTCGCGGTAGTCGATCTTGACGTAGTCGGCCCACGGCAGCAGCTCGACCTGTGCCGGGGTCCCGGTGAAGTCGTCGAGGGCGATGCGGTATCCGTCTGCCCGCAGGCGCCGGGCCCCCGCGAGCACGCTCTGGTCCACGGCCACCGACTCCACGATCTCCAGGACGAGGCGGTCGGGGTGCGGCGGCAGGGGCAGGGCTCCGACGAGATACGAGCGGGTGATATTCACGAACGCGAGCCGTCCGTCGGCCACCCGGTCGGCGCCGCCGTCGAAGACCTGCTGGAGCACGATCGTGGTGGCCCGATCCTGGTGCTCGGGCGTCCAGGTGTCGACCCTCAGGGGACGTGCCGTGGGGGAGCGGTAGAGGAACTCGAAGCCGACCGGGACGCCGTCGGGGGCGACGATGGGCTGGCGGCCGAGCAGCGTGGGCCAGCCGCTGCGGCGGGCGGCCGAGGGGCGCGGTGGGGCCAATGGGACGCCCGCGGCGTGGGGCGCCAGGTCCGATCGGGTCACGGTTCTTGAGAGCGGTGTCACACGAGGGCATGACGCGTCGTGGGTGATGTTCACCCGGTTGGCTCAACCTGCGTGGCTGCCCCGTGGCGCCGTCGACCGGTCGAGGACGGTGGCCCGCTCCAGGAGGTTGCCCTGGAAGAGGTCGAAGCCGAGGTCGCGGCTGTGACTGAGCATCCACCGGCGCTCGACGAACTCGGCGATGAGCAGCGCCCCGTGGGACCGGGCCAGCTCGACCACCGGCCTTCCCTCGATGTCGAGGTCGCGGACGTCGATCTTCACGAAGTCGGCGTACGGCAGCAGCTGTCGTTGCCCCAGCCGGCTGATGAACCCGGGGATGGCGATCCGGTAGCCGCGCTCGCGCAGCCGCTGGACGCCGGCGAGGACCTCCGTGTCCACGTGGACGTGATCGGCCACCTCGATGACGAGCCGGTCGGGGCGCGCCGGGATGGGCAGCCCGCCGACCAGGTGGGCACGTGGCATGCGGATGAACAGCCATCGGCCGTGCGCCGCCTTCTCGAGGTCCGCCCGCCCGAACGTGGCGCGGAGGACGTGCGCGGTGGCCCGCTCGTGCTGCAGCTCGGTCCACGCGCGGGCGGCGTGCTCGGGGTCGGGGTTGCGGAACGAGAACTCGTATCCGAAGGGCCGCAGCCGCGTGGTGAAGATCCCCTGCCGACCGACCAGGACTTGCTCCCGGGCCACGTGGCGCTCCCACTCGTCGCGGAGCCTCGCGGGGACAGCCTCGTCCACTGCCGCGCCGAGGAGGGCGGTGCGATGCGCGTCATCGGTCATGGGTACTATGACAGCACATACAGCGGGCTATGACATTCGCCCTTCCGCGTGACCGGGACCGGAGCCTGGCCGGGAGCCGCGGCGCCTCGGCCGGGCGGCATGTGAGGGACTCACCCCATCGGGGTGCACTTCACCCCAGACGCGCGTCGCTGCTGGCTTCATGCTGGTCAGACGGTCATCATATGTTTGACAGCAAGTCAGCCAACTGTGACAGGAGAACTCTCGTGACTCGCACCCTGAAGGCCGTATCCGTCTTCGCCGTGGCCGCCGTCCTGACCCTCGGCGGCTCGGTCGCCGCGCACGCGGGCGAGGTGACGGTCTTCTCCGGCGCCACGGGATGCTGCCGCATGATGAAGTGACGTGCGCGGCTCGCTGAAGCGGCCGCGGGAACGGGCGCCGACCGCGTGTCGGCGCCCGTTCGTGTTCCGGTCCAGTAACAATCCCTCGAAGGGATGCCGACAGGCCCGCACGTCACAGGTACAGTGACAGGCTATGACCACGATCGCTGACCGCGTGCGCCAGGCCAGGCTCGCCGCGGGACTGTCGCAGACCGCGCTCGCAGGGGATGCGTTCTCGCCGAGCTACATCTCGCTGATCGAGGCCGGGCGGCGAGAACCCACCGACGCCGCGCTCGCCGTCCTGGCCTCCAGGCTCGGCTCGACGGTCGAGTATCTCAAGCACGGAGACGATGGCCCCAACGAGGCGCGGACCAAGCTCGAGATCGACTACGCCAAGCTCGAGCTCACCTCCGGCGAGCCGACAGCGGCGAGGGTGCGGCTCTCCCGGCTCGACCTCGACGCGGTCACGCAGGCGCTACGGGTGGACGGGCTGCTGACCCTCGCGCGCGCCCACGAGTCGCTCGGCCAGCTCGAGGAGGCCGTGGCGATCCTCGAGCCGCTGCTCGCCGACGCCCGGGCCCGCGGCCACCACATGGACGCCGCGATCGTGGCCACCGGGCTCGTCGCGTCCTACCTGGAGGCCGGCGACCTGCACCGTGCCGTCGAAGTCGGCGAGCGCACGCTGCGCGACCTCGACGGGGCCGCGCTCACCGGGTCCGACGAGTACCTGCGGCTCGCGTCCACGGTGCTCTGGGCCTACGTCGAGCGTGGCGACCTGCTCTACGCGACGCACCGCGCGGCCGAGCTGATCCGGCAGGCCGAGGAGGTCGGCAGTCCGCGAGGGCGGGGCAGCGTCTACTGGAACGCCGCCGTGGTCGCCGAGCACCGTCGCGACTACGAGCTCGCCCAGCGGTACACCCAGCGGGCTCTCGCGCTGCTCGGCGAGGGAGAGAGCGGGCGCGACCTTCCGCGGCTCCGGTTGAACTACGCGTGGCTGCTCCTCCGCAGCGACCCCGCGGAGCCGCACGAGGCACTGCTCCAGCTCGACCGGGCCATCCCCGAGCTGATCGCCGGGGGCTCGGAGATCGAGCTGTCCCGCGTGGACGTCGAGCGCTCACGCGCGCACCTCGTGCTGGGGGACCCGGTGCTCGCCGAGGCGTGCGCCCGGGACGCGATCGCGCGGCTAGGCGACCAGCCGCGGCTCGAGACCGCGGTCGCCCAGCTCGCGCTGGGGGATGCGCTCTACGCCCGGGAGGACGTCGCGGGGGCGACGCGGGCGTACCGATGGGCCGCGGACATGCTCGGCATGATGTCCGCGAACCGCAAGTCGGCTGCGGCCTGGCGCGAGCTGGGCGACCGCTTCATGGGCAACGGGGACGTCGCGGGGGCAGCGAACGCCTTCGACCGGGCGCTCCGTGAGGCGGGCATCAGGCCCGCCGTTCCAGCTGTCCTGCGGGAGGTGTGGAACGCGGGGGTGTGAGCCCAGCGACCGCCGGACATGGCGAAGGCGTCACCCCGCAGGGGGGGTGACGCCTTCGTTGGTCCTAGGGGCTCGTCAGAGAGACGAGACCGCCTTCGCCAGCGCGGACTTCTTGTTGGCTGCCTGGTTGGCGTGGATCACGCCCTTCGAGACAGCCTTGTCGAGCTTGCGCGACGCGGAGACGAGGGCGACCGAGGCGGCCTCCTTGTCGCCGCCGGCGACGGCCTCGCGGACGCGACGGATGTGCGTCTTGAGCTCCGACTTGACGGCCTTGTTACGCAGGCGCGCCTTCTCGTTGGTGCCGATGCGCTTGATCTGAGACTTGATGTTCGCCACGTGAGGACTTTCTGGTGTGTTCGCCTGAGCGATCGATGAGGTCGTAGAGGGCTTGTCCAGCACCGGGACTTGGGCGTGGGGATACCCGCGGAGAGGCACTGGACGAGTGCCCGCCGACCTGGGCGGACACGCGACTGCCCATCCTAGCAGTCGAACCGCACGTCACAAGGCGCGCACGACGCGGTCGAAGACGGCGCGGTCCAGCACGGCGCCCTCGCGCCGCACGGCTGCCGGGTCGATGCGCAGCACGCGGTCCAGGCGCACCTCGCTGGGCCGTCCCCGCGTGTCCCAGGCTCCTGCGCCGATGTCGACCCACCGGCGTCCGTGCCGGGCCTCGTCGGCGGCGTCCAGGTCGTGGTCCTTGCTGGTGAGCATGAGGCCCAGCAGCCAGCGCCCGTCCCGGGCGATCACGAGCACGGGCCGGTCCTTGCCGCGCGACGGGTCGTCCTCGTACGCGACCCAGGTCCACACGACCTCGCCAGGGTCGGCCTCGCCGTCGAGCCGGGGCGCGTACTCGGCGCGGACCGGCCCGGTGTGGTCGCCGGGCGTGGGCCTCGCCGTGGTGGGCCGACGCGCGATGGGCGCGGCGCGTCCTCGCTCGGGCCTGGCGCGGACGCTCTCGTCGGCGCGGCGCAGCACGGCGCGGATCGCCCGTCCCCACCGTCCGCCCGCCACCCGCACACCCTACGGCTGCTCGCGGGACGCAGGAGGCGCGAAGCGGGACGCAGGGTGCGGCGTGTCACACACCCGACATCTGACCGCGGTAGGTTCCGGACATGGCGGACCTGTTCGACGACTACCCGGCCGGCCCCGCCTGGGACGAGATGCTCGACCGGGGTGGCGAGGTGCGCCCCGCCTACGGGAACGTGCACTCGGCCCTGGCGCAACTCTCGGCCGAGGACCTGCGCGCCCGCGCCGAGGCGCTCGCCCGCTCCTACCTCGCCGAGGGGGTCACGTTCGACCTCGCGGGCGAGGAGCGGCCCTTCCCGCTCGACGTCGCGCCCCGCGTGCTCACCAGCCAGGAGTGGGACCAGGTCGCGCCCGGCGTCGCCCAGCGGGTCCGGGCGCTCGAGGCGTTCCTCGCCGACGTGTACGGGCCGCAGAAGGCGGTGGCCGACGGCGTCGTGCCACGAGGGCTGATCGTCTCCTCGACGCACTTCCATCGCGCCGCCCGCGGGATACAGCCGCCCAACGGCGTGCGCGTGCACGTCTCCGGGATCGACCTGATCCGCGACGAGGCGGGCGTCTTCCGGGTCCTCGAGGACAACGTGCGGGTGCCCAGCGGGGTCAGCTACGTGCTGTCCAACCGCCGGGCCATGACGCGCACCTTCCCCGAGCTGTTCGCGACGCTGCGCATCCGCCCGGTGCAGGACTACCCCCGGCGCCTGCTCTCGGCGCTGACGGCCGCGGCGCCGGCCGGGGTGGACGACCCGACGGTGGTGGTCCTCACGCCCGGAGTGCACAACAGCGCGTACTTCGAGCACTCGTTGCTGGCGCGCACGATGGGGGTCGAGCTGGTCGAGGGCCGCGACCTGTTCTGCGCGGGCGGGCGGGTGTGGATGCGGACCACGAAGGGGCGCCGGCGCGTCGACGTCGTCTACCGGCGGGTCGACGACGACTACCTCGACCCGGTCGCGTTCCGCTCCGACTCCCTGCTGGGCAGCCCTGGCCTCATGACCTGCGCGCGGGCCGGCACCGTGACCATCGCGAACGCCGTGGGGAACGGCGTCGCCGACGACAAGCTGGTCTACACCTACCTGCCCGACCTGATCCGCTACCACCTCGGCGAGGAGCCGCTGCTCGCGAACGTCGACACCTGGCGCCTCGAGGAGCCCGGCGCCCTCGAGGAGGTGCTCGACCGGCTCGACGAGCTGGTGGTCAAGCCCGTGGACGGCTCGGGCGGCAAGGGCCTGGTGGTCGGCCCGCAGGCGAGCCGCCGCGAGCTCGACGAGCTCCGCGCCCGGCTCATCGCGGACCCCCGGGGCTGGATCGCCCAGCCGGTGGTGCAGCTCTCGACCGTGCCCACCCTGGTCGGCGACAGCCTGCGCCCCCGGCACGTGGACCTGCGCCCGTTCGCGGTGAACGACGGCGAGCAGGTGTGGGTGCTGCCCGGCGGGCTCACCCGGGTCGCGCTGCCGGAAGGGCAGCTGGTGGTCAACAGCTCCCAGGGCGGCGGGTCGAAGGACACCTGGGTGCTCGGCGACGCGGCCGCCCGCCGTGGCCGGACGAGCGAGCGCCCGGCGCCGGCCGCGCCCCAGGCGCAGGCGTCCTCACCGGTGCCGATCGACGCCAACCCCACCGACGACCTCCGCGCGCAGGCCAGCCAGCAGCAGCAGGCCCTCGCCTCGCCCCCGGCCACCCAGGAGGCGCCGTGCTGAGCCGCATCGCCGAGTCGCTCTTCTGGATCGGCCGGTACGTCGAGCGCGCGGACGACACCGCGCGACTGCTGGACGTGCACCTGCAGAACCTGCTCGAGGACCCGTGGTCCGAGGAGGACCTGGCGTGCCGCTCCCTGCTGTCCGTGATGGACCGCACCGACTTCCCCGCCGAGGTGCGGGTCGGCCGCGAGCTGGTGCTCGACGTGCTGGCCTACGACCGCCGCGCGCCCGCCTCGATCGCCGGGGCCCTGACGGCGGCCCGGGAGAACGCCCGCCGGGCGCGCGAGACGGTGTCGACCGAGCTGTGGGAGTGCCTCAACACCACCTGGAACCAGCTCCCGGCCCAGGTGCGGCCCGGCCGGCCGCATGACTACTTCACCTGGGTGCGGGAGCGCGCGGCGATCGTGGCGGGGCTGGTCGACTCGGTGACGTCCCGGGACGACACCTGGCAGTTCATGGTGCTGGGCCGATCGCTCGAGCGCGCGGACATGACCGCCCGGCTGCTGACCACGCGCGCGCTGGCCGGGGCGTCGGGCCCGGGGTGGACCACGCTGCTGCGCTCGTGCGGCGCCCACGAGGCGTACCTGCGCACCTACCGGGGCATCGCCTCCGACGAGCGGGCCGCCGGATTCCTGCTGCTCGACAGGCTGTTCCCCCGATCGGTGGTGCACGCGCTCGGCCAGGCGGAGGCCTGCCTGGCGGCGCTCGAGCCGGTGGCGGACCGCTCGGCCGTGGAGGACGCGCGCCGGCACCTGGGGCTGGCGCGCACCAGCCTGGAGTACCGCCCGCTGCTCGAGGTGCTCGACGGGCTGCCCATGGAGATGGAGCGCGTGCAGCGCGCCTGCTCGGCGGCGAGCGACGCGATCCGCGGCCGGTACTTCCCGACCGGCCACCTGACGACCTGGGTGGGTGAGGCGCTGTGAGCCGGCTGCACGTGGTGCACACGACGTCGTTCCGCTACGCGTCCCCGGTCACAGCCTCGTACAACGAGGCGCGGATGACGCCGCTGTCGCAGCCGGGCCAGGCCGTGCTGGAGTCCCGGCTCGACGTCTCGCCCATGACCTGGTCCCACGACTACCGCGACTACTGGGGAACGGCGGTCACCGCCTTCGAGGTGCTCGTGCCGCACGAGTCGCTGCAGCTCACGGCCGAGCATCGCATCGAGGTCACGGACCGGCCCGCGCCGCGCCCGCCGTGCTCGTGGGACACCCTGGCCAGCGCGGAGCTGCGGGACCAGCTCGCCGAGTTCCTCGCCGACACCGCGACCACGGCCGCGCCAGCCGAGGTCGCCGAGCTCGCGGCCCGGGCCAGGCACGGCCGTGAGCCGCTCGACGCGGCCGCGGCGATCTGCGACCTGCTGCGGTCCGAGGTCGAGTACGTGCCCGGCACCACCTCCGCCCATACGCCGGCCAGCGAGGCCTGGGCGGCGCGGAGCGGGGTGTGCCAGGACATGGCACACCTCGCGGCGGGGGCGCTGCGCAGCGTCGGGCTGCCGGCGCGGTACGTCTCGGGCTATCTGTACCCCCGGGGGGACGGGGCCGTCGGCGAGACGCTCGTGGGGGAGTCCCATGCGTGGATCGAGTGGTGGGCGGGCGACTGGCACCCCTACGACCCGACCAACCGCACCCGGGCGGGCCAGCACCACGTGGTGCTCGCGCGAGGGCGCTCGTACGACGATGTGCCGCCGCTGCGGGGGATCTACGCGGGGGCCAGCACGCAGGACCTGGACGTGCGGGTGCGGATCACACGCGAGTCCTGAGGGCGCGGCGGGTGCGGGGCACGGTCGGCGGGTGGCCCGGCGACGTCAGGTCGAGGGCGTGCTCCGGCTCGGGATGGCCGAACAGCCACCCCTGCCCGTGCGTCCAGCCGTGCGCGAGGGCCAGTCGGCGCTGCTCCTCCGTCTCGATCCCCTCGACGACCCCGTGGCTCGACAACGAGTCGACGAGGGCCGCGATCGCGGTGCTGATCCGGTCGCAGGCCCCGTTGTCGCCGAGCCGCACCGTGAACGAGCGGTCGAGCTTGAGGCCGCGGATCGGAGCGGACAGCACCGACGACAGCGCGGAGTACCCCGTGCCGAAGTCGTCGAGGACGAGCACCACGCCCAGCTCGGTGAGCATGTCCAGGTCGGCGCGTGCCAGGTCCGTGGCCTGCAGCACCCCGCTCTCGGTGATCTCGATGCCCAGGCGCTCGCCGGGGACCCCCGCCGCCGCGAGGACGTCGGCGACGGTCTGGGCGAGCCCGCGCGAGCCGCTCCCTCCGTCGTCGCGGCGCCCGATCTGCCGCGGCGAGACGTTGACGTACACCCGGCCGGGGAGCTCGGGGTGGCGGGCCAGGAACGCCACGGCCTCCTCGATGACCCAGGCGCCGAGCCCGACGATCAGGTCGGTGTCCTCGCACACCTGGATGAACTCGCCCGGGAGCAGCAGGCCGCGCTCGCGGTGCTGCCACCGCACGAGGGCCTCGTGCGCGATGACCTCGCTGGTGGAGAGGTCGACGATGGGCTGGTAGTGCAGCACGAATTCGCCGCGTTGCACGGCGCCGCGCAGCTCTGCCTCGACGGAGATGCGGTGGAGCGCCTCGCGCCGGTACTCGTCCTGGTAGACCTCCCAGCGGGAGCGCCCGGACTGTTTGGCCACGTACAGGGCGGTGTCGGCGTCGCGCAGCACCCGTTCGGCGTCACGTGAGCCGTCGTTGACGGTCAGACCGGCGCTGAGCCGGGGGAGCACGTCGTGCCCGCCGACATGGACCGGCGCGTGCACCACGTCGAGCACCGCGTCGAGCAGCTCGCCGGCGTGCTCGGCGGAGGCGACCTGCTCGAAGACGATGACGAACTCGTCGCCGCCCACCCGGGCCACGGTGTCCCCGGGTCGGATGGCCGAGCGCAGGCGGTCGGCGACCACGCGGAGCAGCAGGTCGCCCGCGTCGTGGCCCAGCGAGTCGTTGACCCGCTTGAAGTCGTCGAGGTCCGCGAAGACGACCGCGACGTGGCCGGGGGCGTGCGCGTGCTGCTGCAGCGCGTGCGCGAGCCGGTCCAGCAGCAGCCGGCGGTTGGCGAGCCCGGTGAGGTGGTCGTACAGAGCGCGCCACTCGAGCAGGTCCTGCGCGCGGCGCATCTCGGTGATGTCCTCGATCTGGTGCCACAGGTGCAAGGGCTTCCCTGACGGGTCGCGCACCACGGTGACCGTGAGGCGGGTGTGCAGCAGCGTGCCGGCGCCCGTGATGAAGCGGCGGCCCATGGTCGCGGACGTGGGGCCGCCGGCGACGCCCTCCAGCAGCCGGGCGACCTCCGTCCGCCCCTGCTCGCGGTCCTCGGGGTGGGCCAGCTCGTCGAGAGGGCGGCTGAGCAGCTCGGCGTGGGTCATGACGAAGGATCGGGCGAGCGCGGCGTTGGCGCGGACCACCCGGCCGTCGAGGTCGACGAGCGCCATCCCGATCGCCGCGTCCTCGAAGGTCACCCGGACCATGTCGGCGTGCATGGCCAGGGCGCGGGCCTGGACGACCTCCGGGCCGGCGTCGTCGACCGTCACCAGGAGCGCGGCGTCCTGCGTGCGCTGCTCGAGCGGGGTCGCGGTGACCCGGAGCCAGGAGGGGTCGGCCTCGGGCCGGCCGAGGCCGACGACGGCGCTCGCGGGGACGCCGGTGCGCAGGGCGGAGGCGGCGGGCAGCTCGTCCCAGGAGATCGCCACGCCGTCCGGGGACCAGGGCTCGAGGTCGGGCTCCCCGAGGACGACGGCGCCGAGGTCGGTCGAGGCGTCGCCGAGCAGGTCGCGGGCCGCGGCGTTGGCGCTCAGCACGGCGCCGTCGGCCCCGACGAGGAGCACACCCTGCGGCAGCACGTCGGCGAGGTCGGAGGTCAGCGTCAGCCGGGCCGCGAGGGGGGAGCCTGGGGCGCCTGGGGCCACCGGATGCTCGTCCTGAGGGGTCACCAGGTTCGTATCGGCCGTTCTGGGGCAGACATGAAGCCTCAGTGCGAAGTCATCGAACCGGTTCGTTTCCGGGCGCCGGGAGCGGGCGGGTCGGGCAGCGGCGCGCGCATGGGACGATGGGTGCAGCCGTCCCCTGCCCACACCGAACCCGGAGCGCACACGTCTTGTCCCCGATTCCCAGTGCCACGAGCATGCAGCGCATCCAGCCGGCAGCGACACCGCCCGAGCTGCTGCGCAACTTCTGCATCATCGCGCACATCGACCACGGCAAGTCGA
>JADGMW010000486.1_pt1 | contig 15953 bp, 17 predicted proteins | sample 8641801 | NCBI WGS metagenome assembly JADGMW01 (sample SAMN16272018, study PRJNA661076) | feces metagenome | isolation source: fecal sample from diarrhoea affected cattle A | host: Bos taurus | place: South Africa: Lokaleng Village, Mahikeng | collected 2019-09
CCTGGCGAAGCCAGGACCGTTGACCACGCAACCGATCACCGCCACATCCATCGGCACCAGTAGATCGTCGAGGCGCCCTTCCAGCTCGTTCATGGTCTTGACCACATCGAAGTTCTGTCGCGAGCAGCTCGGACAGGCGATGAAGTTGATCCCGCGTGAACGCAGCCGCAGCGACTTGAGGATGTCGTAACCGACCTTGATCTCTTCCACAGGATCGGCCGCCAGGGAGATGCGGATGGTATCGCCGATCCCTTCTGCCAGCAGCATGCCGAGCCCAACCGCGGACTTGACGGTACCGGAGCGCAGCCCACCGGCCTCGGTGATGCCCAGATGCAGCGGCTGTTCGATCTGCGCGGCCAGCAGACGGTAGGCGGCGACGGCCATAAACACATCGGAGGCCTTCACACTGACCTTGAAATCGGGAAAGTTCAGGCGGTCCAGATGTTCAACGTGGCGCAGCGCCGACTCGACCAGCGCCTCGGGGGTCGGCTCGCCGTATTTCTTTTGCAGATCCTTCTCCAGCGAACCGGCGTTGACGCCGATGCGAATCGGGATTCCGCGGTCGCGGGCTGCGTCGACTACTGCCCGGACGCGATCTTCGCGGCCGATGTTGCCTGGATTGATGCGCAGGCAGTCGACGCCCAGCTCGGCTACCCGCAGGGCGATCTGATAATCGAAATGGATGTCGGCGACCAGCGGAACCTGGACCAGGCGCTTGATCTTGCCGAACGCCTCGGCGGCGTCCATCGATGGCACCGAGACGCGGACGATGTCGGCACCGGCATCCTGCAGCCGCTGGATCTGCGCAACGGTCGCCTCGACGTCGCAGGTTTCGGTATTGGTCATGCTCTGCACGGCGATGGGAGCGTCACCGCCGACCGGTACGCCGCCCACCCAGATCTTGCGGGTGTGGCGACGCTTGATGGGAGACTCACTGTGCATGTTTTACTGTCCGAGATTCAGGGAAGCGGTCTCGCCACGGATTTTACCGGCAAGGCTGACGGCTTCGCCGTTATAGGTAACTTCCACGCCCGACGCATAACCCAGGCGCACGTCGAGCGGCGCCTTGCCACTGACTGTCCGCGAGGTGCCAGCCTTTGCCAGCACGCTGAGCAGGACGCGGCCATCTGCATCCTTGACCTGGGTCCAGCAGTCCGCGGTATAGCGCAACTGCAGCACGCCCTCACCGGGCGCAGCTGCAACGGTAGGTGCTTGTTCGGCAGCCGCGCCCGACTCAGCCGCAGCTTCCGACTCAACCGTGGCTGGGCCGGTTGGCACGTCCGCCGGTGCCTGGGCTTCCGGCACGGGCTGATTGACTTGCGGCGATTCGGTAACCGATTCGCCGCTCTCGGGAGCCGCCTCGCCCTCTTCCTCCAACGGAAGCGGCTCGGCTGGCCGGGATTCGGTTTCGGGCGCAACGGTAGCAGCGTCGTCGGCGCGATCCAGCAAATGGATCTCGGTGGTACCGTCAGCCGCTTCGACCTCGATGCGTTCCAGCGCCGAAACGGCCGGTGCGGAATCGCTCACTCGCTGCTGGTCCTGCCACCAGTAATAGGCGCCGCCGATCAGCAGCAGCACCAGCGCAAACAGGAAGAAACGCACCATGTTGCGAGACAGCCGTACCGGTTCGTCGATGTGACCCAGGCTGTTCACGCTGGCACCGGCCGCGCTGGTACCGGTGTGCTGGTCGAACTCCTGAACCAGGCGCGCCTGGTCCAGACCCAGCAGCTTCGCATAGGCCCGCACGTAGCCCCGAGCAAAGGTATGGCCCGGCAACTGACTGAAGTCACCAGCCTCTATGCGAGCAAGCGAGCGCTCGGACAGATTGAGCTGCTGCGCCACGGTCTGCAGCGTGAGGTTCTTGCCTTCACGCGCAACGCGCAGCGTTTCGCCAGGGTTGACCAGGCTCGGACCAGCAGCTTCGTGATGCGGCGCGGTCATCGTTGCTCCGAAAGATAAAGCTGATACTCGGGAGTGCCCGGATACAGGCGCTTGAGCTGCAATCCAAGGCTGGCCGCAGTGTCGCGGTCCTGATGAACATTCGCCAGGCGAACACCCAGCAGCAGGCTACGGGCGTTCTGTTCGGACAATTGGCTGAAACTGTCGTAATAGCGCTTCGCCGGAACGTACTGCTTGTCTTCGTAAGCCAGCATCGCCAGTTCCAGCAACGCCCTGGGCTGCCGGCTATCGAGGCGCAGGGCGCGGGTGAAGTAGGTCCCCGCCTCTTCTCGCTGCCCCAGTTGCATCGCGGTCATGCCCATGTTCTGGAACACCCGCGAGCGTTCCGGATACAGGTTGTCGCGGGATGCCTGGGTAAAGCGCTCCATCGCTTCGGCGTAGCGCTTCTGCTCGTAGAGGAAGCTGCCGTAGTTGTTCAGGATGCGCGCATCATCCCGGCTCGAGAGGGCGTCGCGATAGTGCCGGTCCGCCAGGTCGTTTTCCATTTCCTGCTGAAACACCAGCGCCAGCGCCGCGTGAGCGTCGGCGCTGCGCGGATCGATTTCCAGAGCCTTGCGCAGCGGGGTCTTGGCCCTGCCCGCCTCGCCCTGCTGGAGGTAGCCGATTCCCAGTTGAATATAGGCGTCACGGGCCTCGGTGCGTCCCTTCTCGGTACGCATGGGATCGGAAGAACCCGAAGACACGCAGCCGGCCATGAGGCCGGCCATTAAAAGCAGCAGCGCAGAGCGCAGAATCATCAGCATCCCCCTCAGGATCGGTTGCCAGCAACAGACGCCGCAGCAGGACCGGCCTGCAATTCACGTACAGCGATGTAGCGCTCGCTTCGACGTGTGCGATCCATCACCTGCCCGACCAACTGGCCACAGGCTGCATCGATGTCTTCGCCGCGGGTCGTACGTACCGTCACATTGTGCCCGGCTTTGTGCAGGATGTCCTGAAAACGACGGATCGCATTGTTGCTGGGGCGCTCATATCCGGAATGAGGGAATGGGTTGAACGGAATGAGGTTGATCTTGCAGGGAATGTCGGCCAGCAACGCGATCATCTGTTCCGCATGCTCGGGCAGGTCGTTGACGCCCTTCAGCAAGGTGTACTCGATGGTCAGTACGCGTTTCTCGCCCAGCCGGGAGATGTAGTTGCGGCAGGCCGCCAGCACCACGGCAAGCGGATATTTCTTGTTGATCGGCACCAGCTGGTTGCGCAACGCGTCGTTGGGCGCATGCAGCGACAACGCCAGGGAGACGTCGATGACCTCGCTCAGGCGATCGATCATCGGTGCCACGCCAGAAGTGGACAGGGTCACCTTGCGCTTGGAAATGCCATAGCCGATGTCGTCCATCATCAGGTTCATGGCAGCGACCACGTTGTCGAAATTCAGCAGCGGCTCGCCCATGCCCATCATCACCACGTTGGTAATGGCGCGGTCGACCTTGGCCGGTACGGTGCCGAACGACTTGTTGGCGATCCAGACCTGACCAATGATTTCCGCCGCGGTGAGATCGCTGTTGAATCCCTGCTTGCCTGTCGAGCAGAAGCTGCAATCCAGTGCACAGCCGGCCTGGGAGGATACGCAGAGCGTGCCTCTACCATTCTGCGGGATGTACACGGTTTCGACGCAGCTGCCGGAAGCGACGCGAACCACCCATTTGCGGGTCCCGTCGCTGGAAATATCTTCGCTGACCACCTCGGGCCCGCGAATTTCGGCCGAGGCCTTGAGCTTTTCGCGCAAGGCCTTGCCGATGTTGCTCATGGCGTCGAAGTCATCGACGCCAAAGTGGTGAATCCATTTCATCACCTGGCCGGCACGAAAGCGTTTTTCCCCGATGGACTCGAAGAAGCTCTCCAGCTGAGGCTGGGTCAGCCCCAGCAGATTGACTTTACCGGTGGTGGCAATCATGGAATTCACCTGTCACTCAGCGAATGCGCGCGCAGACTTCGGTTTCAGCAAAGAAGTAGGCGATTTCACGAGCAGCGGAAGTTTCGGAATCGGAACCGTGTACGGCGTTCTCGTCGATGGACACGGCGAAGTCGGCGCGGATGGTGCCGGCAGCAGCTTCCTTCGGATTGGTAGCACCCATCAGCTCACGGTTCTTGGCAATGGCGTTCTCGCCTTCCAGAACCTGGACAATGACCGGACCGGAGGTCATGAACGCGACCAGATCCTTGAAGAAGCCGCGCTCGCTGTGCTCGGCGTAGAAACCGGCAGCTTCGCGCTCGGACAGCTGAACCATCTTGGAAGCGACGACGCGCAGGCCGGCCTTCTCGAAACGGGTGGTGATTTCGCCGATGACGTTCTTGGCGACAGCGTCAGGCTTGATGATGGAGAAGGTGCGTTGCAGGGCCATTTGTAACTCCAGATTGATGGGTTAAAGCTAACGAATAAACCCGCGGATTATACGCGGGTCCGGGATGAAAATATAAGGGCGGACTCAAGCCCGGGGGCGGCCGGCATCGGGGGCGGCGCCGTCATCCTGCAGGCCGCTTCGGCTTCAACCCCGCGCCATATGCCAGCGACGCGCCCCTCAGACTTCCTCTATCCAGGCTGCCTGAATCGCCTCAAGCACCTTTTCGCCGCCGCGGCGAGGATCATCGTCGAAGGCTGGCAATTCAACCACCCAGCGGTGCAGCTCCACGAAATTCACATAACGCGGGTCCACATCCGCCTTGAGCTCTGCCAGCTCGATGGCGATGTCCTGTACGTCGCTCCACTTGAGACTCATCTGATCCCTCGCCTCAATGACCTTCGGAAACCTGGTTAATGGTGTACTTCGGGATCTCCACGACGAGATCCGCTTCGGCCACTACAGCCTGGCAGGACAGGCGCGAGTTGGGCTCCAGGCCCCAGGCCTTGTCCAGCATGTCGTCCTCGAGCTCGTCGGATTCCTCCAGCGAGTCGAAGCCTTCGCGAACCACCACGTGACAGGTCGTGCAGGCGCAGGACTTCTCGCAGGCGTGCTCGATATCGATACCGTTGCGCAACGCGGCGTCCAGTACCGTCTCCCCGGGCTGCGCCTCAACCACCGCACCCTCCGGGCAATGATCGGCATTGGGCAGGAAAATAATCTGGGGCATCTGGGTCAATCCTCGATATCGTTGAGTCGTCGACCGGCCAGTGCGGCCTTGACGGTAGAATCCAGTCGGCGCGCGGCAAAGGCATCGGTGATCTGGCTCAGGCGCTTGATCTGCCGCTCTACGGCCGCACCGTCCTGACTGTCCAGCAACTCTCGCAGCGCCTGCATCTGGCTTTCGATAGCCAGACGCTCCTCAGCGTCGAGCAGTCGCTCGCCATCCGCCGCAAGCGCTGCCTCTACGGCCTCGAGCAGACGCTGCGCGTCGACCAGCTGCTCGCGCAGCGCACGTGCCGCCTTGTCTTCGCTGGCCTTGTGGAAGGAGTCTTCCAGCATCCGTGCGATCTCGCCGTCGGTCAGCCCATAGGAAGGCTTGACCTGAATGCTGGACTCCACGCCGGACGCCAGTTCACGCGCGGATACGCTGAGCAGCCCATCGGCGTCCACCTGGAAGGTCACCCGGATCTTCGCGGCACCCGCCACCATCGGTGGGATACCGCGCAGCTCGAAACGAGCCAGGGACCGGCAATCGGCGATCAGTTCGCGCTCACCCTGGAGCACGTGGATCATCATCGCGGACTGCCCGTCCTTGTAGGTGGTGAACTCCTGCGCGCGCGCAACCGGAATGGTGGTATTGCGTGGAATGACCTTCTCCATCAGGCCACCCATGGTCTCCAGCCCCAGCGACAGCGGAATCACATCAAGCAGCAACAGCTCTTCGCCGTCACGATTGTTGCCCGCCAGTGTTTCGGCCTGGATCGCCGCCCCGATGGCGACAACCTCATCCGGATCAATATCGGTCAGCGGCTGACGTGCGAACATTTCGCCAACCTTCTCGCGCACCCGCGGCACTCGCGTCGAGCCACCGACCATCACCACTGCGCTCACCTCCTCGGGCTCCAGCCCCGAGTCGCGCAGTGCGCGACGGCAGGACCTGAGGCTGCGAGCGATCATCGGCTCGATCAATTCGTTGAAGCGGTCGCGAGTCAGCACCCCACTCCAGCCGCCATAGGTCAACTCGACCGCGTCGGCGTTGGTGAGCTGCTCCTTGGCGTCGCAGGCAATCTTCAGTACTGCACGCTGCGCGCCCGGATCGAGATCCGCGGACGCACCTGACTGCTCGAGAATCCAGCCTGCCACGGCGTGATCGAAGTCATCTCCCCCCAGCGCGGTATCGCCGCCAGTGGCCAGCACTTCGAACACCCCCTTGGTCAGCCGCAGGATGGAGATATCGAAGGTTCCGCCGCCCAGGTCATAGATTGCCACCACGCCCTCGGCCTGCCGGTCCAGCCCGTAGGCGACGGCTGCGGCGGTAGGCTCGTTGAGCAGCCGCAGCACGTTCAGCCCGGCCAGGCGCGCAGCGTCCTTGGTGGCCTGACGCTGAGCGTCATCGAAGTAGGCTGGCACCGTGATCACCGCACCGACCAGCTCGCCGCCGAGCGTTGCTTCGGCACGCTCGCGCAGCGCACGGAGAATCTCCGCGGAGATCTCCACCGGGCTCTTCGCACCCTGCACCGTCTCGATGAAGGGCATCTGCGATTCGCCCTCGCTGAAGCGATACGGAAGCTGCCCGCCCAGCTGCTTGACGTCACCGATGCCGCGCCCCATCAGGCGCTTCACCGAAACGATGGTATTCAGCGGGTCAGTGGAAGTCGCCTGCCTGGCGGAGTAACCGACATCGACGTGATCGGCGTGGTAGCGCACGGCGGACGGCAGAATCACGCGCCCTTCGGCATCAGCCAGAGGCGCGGTGACACCGCTGCGCAGCGCGGCCACGAGAGAGTTGGTGGTGCCCAGGTCGATACCCACGGCCAGCCGGCGCTGGTGGGGCTTGGGACTTTGTCCTGGCTCGGCAATCTGAAGTAAGGCCATATCCGTCTGATATCGAGCGTAACGCCAGGCGCTACGTAGGGTTAATCGTCGAGGCGCTCTTCCAGCTGACGCACTTCCTGCACCAGCTTGTCGAGGAACTGCATGCGTCGCACCAGTCGCTCCGCCTCCTCACGCTGCGATTCATCCTGCCAGATACCGGCAAAGGACTCGTTCAGCAGCTGTTGCGCAGACTTGAGACGCGCCTTGAAAACCGCAACGCCGGCAAGGTCTGCCTCGTCGTGCAGGTCTTCAAGCTCCTCGCGCCATTGCATCTGCTGCATCAGGAACGCAGGATCCTGCACCGTCGCCTCGAGCGGCATCTCGCGCCCCCTCAGCTGCAAGAGGTAGCGAGCCCGCCGCGACGGGCTTTTCAGCGTCTGATAAGCCTCATTGAGGTTTGCCGACTGTTCGATGGCGTGGCGCTGCTCTGTTTCACCCGCATCAGCAAAGCGATCCGGGTGAACCTTGCGTGCCAGTTCGCGATAACGTGCGGACAGCTGATCCAGGTCCAGGTCGAAGGCGGGCTGAAGCTCGAACAGCGCAAAATGACAGGGAATACCCACGGCGCCCTCAGATGTTGAAGCTCTCGCCGCAGCCGCATTCGCCACGCACGTTGGGGTTGTTGAACTTGAAGCCCTCGTTGAGGCCCTCACGGACGAAGTCGAGCTCCGTACCATCGAGATAGACGAGACTCTTGGGATCGATGACGACCTTGACGCCATGACTGTCGAAGACCGAATCCTCGGGCGCCGGCTCGTCAACGAATTCGAGCGTGTACGCAAGCCCGGAGCAACCGGTGGTGCGCACCCCGAGCCGCACTCCGACCCCCTTGCCTCGCCCCTCCAGGGAGCGGCGCACATGCTCGACCGCAGCGCTGGTCATGCTGATAGCCATCGAAACCTCCTTTAAGCCTTGGGCAAGCCTTTCTTCTCGCGATAATCGCGCACGGCCGCCTTGATCGCGTCCTCGGCCAATACCGAGCAGTGAATCTTCACCGGCGGCAGCGCCAGCTCTTCGGCCAGCTGCGTGTTCTTGATGGTTTCGGCTTCTTCGAGGGTCTTGCCCTTCATCCACTCGGTCGCGAGGGAGCTGGACGCGATCGCGGAGCCACAACCGTAGGTCTTGAACTTGGCGTCTTCGATGACACCCAGATCGTTGACCTTGATCTGCAGGCGCATCACGTCACCGCAAGCCGGCGCGCCGACCATGCCGGTGCCGACAGTAGGATCCTCGGCGTCGAACTTGCCGACGTTACGGGGGTTTTCGTAGTGGTCGATGACCTTGTCACTGTATGCCATGGTGCAATCCTCGTTGATTCAGGCGATGCGGAACGGACGACTCAGTGGGCGGCCCACTCGACCTGGGAAAGATCGACGCCGTCCTTGAACATGTCCCACAAAGGTGAAAGCTCGCGCAGCTTGGTGACCGCCTCGCTGACCTTCTGCGCGGCGTAGTCGACTTCTTCTTCAGTAGTGAAGCGGCCGAAGGTGAAGCGGATCGAGCTATGAGCCAGCTCATCGTTGCGGCCCAGCGCGCGAAGCACGTAGGACGGCTCCAGCGACGCAGAGGTACAGGCCGAACCCGAAGAAACCGCCAGATCCTTGAGCGCCATGATCAGCGACTCGCCTTCGACATAGTTGAAGCTGAGGTTCAGGTTGTGCGGAACGCGCGAGGTCATGCTGCCGTTCACGTACAGCTCTTCAAGGTGTTCGACCTGCTTGAAGAAACGGTCGCGCAGCCGGGTGATGCGCTCGTTCTCGGCGGCCATTTCTTCCTTGGCGATGCGGAACGCCTCACCCATGCCAACCGACTGATGCGCAGCCAGGGTACCGGAACGCATGCCACGCTCATGACCACCACCGTGCATCTGCGCTTCGAGACGCACGCGCGGCTTGCGGCGCACATAAAGAGCACCAACGCCCTTCGGACCATAGGTCTTGTGCGCCGAGAAGGACATCAGGTCGACCTTCATCTTCTCCAGGTCGATCTCCACCTTGCCGGTGGACTGGGCGGCATCTACGTGGAACAGCACGCCGCGCGAGCGGGTCAGCTCGCCAATGGCGGCAATATCGTTGATGGTGCCGATCTCGTTGTTCACATGCATGATGGACACCAGCACGGTGTCATCACGCAGCGCCGCCTCGACCATGGCCGGGGTAATCACGCCATCTTCGCCGGGCTCGATATAGGTAACCTCGAAACCTTCGCGCTCCAGCTGACGGGTCGTATCCAGCACCGCCTTGTGTTCGATCTTGCTGGTGATGATGTGCTTGCCCTTGGAGGCGTAGAAGTGTGCGACGCCCTTGATAGCCAGGTTGTCGGACTCGGTGGCACCGGAGGTCCAGACGATTTCGCGAGGGTCGGCATTGACCAGATCAGCCACCTGCCGCCGCGCGTTCTCCACCGCTTCCTCAGCCTTCCAGCCGAAGGCATGCGAACGCGACGCCGGGTTACCGAAGTTGCCTTCGGCCGTCAGGCATTCGACCATCTTTTCGGCAACACGCGGGTCGACCGGCGTGGTGGCGGAGTAGTCCAGGTAAATCGGCAATTTCATCAGGTATCTCCTATCAGGCTGTCGTCCAGCTCATTCGATGGCGGACGCTTCAATCTTGTCCAGCTGCGGGGCGCGGCCATTGGCACGACGCATGTCCTGGCGCAACGCAACTTCCTGCACCTCGCGCCGGTTGACCAGATCAGCCAGGCTGATGCCGCTGAGGAATTCATGGATCTGCTGACTCAGGTCGCACCAGAGATGGTGAGTCAGACAGGTATCGCCGGAGTGACAGTCGCCAAGCCCCTGGCAGCGGGTAGCGTCGACGGATTCATTGACCGCATCGATCACCTGCACGACCTGGATGTCAGCCATCTCCCGAGAGAGCTGATAGCCGCCGCCGGGCCCGCGAACGCTTGTCACCAGGCTGCCACGGCGCAGCTTGGCAAACAGTTGCTCAAGGTAGGAAAGCGAAATGCCCTGGCGTTCGGAAATGTCCGCAAGGGAGACAGGACCCTGTTGCGCATGGAGCGCCAGGTCGAGCATCGCGGTCACGGCGTAACGGCCTTTGGTAGTCAATCGCATCGGTTTACACCAAGCATCATGGTTTGGCGCAAGTATGCAATACCCGAGTGTTTAGATCAACTATAAGACCTATCAAACCACTCAACCTTTACCACCGAAGCACCGGCAACGATGCAAGCACGCCGGGCCCGGCATCATACCAGCTCGCCCTGGCGCCGCCCATCAGGCACGAGGTCCTTCGCCCTCCTCCTTGATCTCGGCGAAGTCTTCTTCCCGCAGCTCCGGCATCTCCTTGGCGCAGTAGTCACTCCCCAACGCTGTCAGCGCCTGGCACATGCCTTCCATGCGCTCCTCTACCGCCTGTACGTGATCGAGTAGCTGCCCGATCGCCCGGGCGATCGGATCGGGCATGTCTTCGCTTACGCCATAGGCGTCGAAGCCGATCTTCTCGGCGATAGCCTTGCGCTTGGCTTCCTGTACATCGTCGGACTTGACGATGATCTTGCCGGGAATGCCTACCGCCGTCGCGCCCGCCGGAACTTCCCGGGTCACCACGGCGTTCGAGCCCACTTTGGCGCCGGCGCCAACCGTGAACGGCCCCAGAATCTTGGCGCCGGCACCGACGATCACACCATCCTCCAACGTCGGATGACGCTTGCCCTTGTTCCAGCTGGTACCCCCGAGCGTCACGCCATGGTAGAGCGTCACGTCATCGCCGATCTCCGCAGTCTCGCCAATGACGATGCCCATACCATGGTCGATGAAGAAACGGCGCCCGATCTGCGCACCCGGATGGATCTCGATGCCAGTCAGCCAGCGCGCGAGATTGGAGTTCATCCGCGCCAGCCATTTCCAGTCATGCCGCCAGAGCCAATGGGACAGTCGATGAAACCAGATCGCATGAAGGCCCGGATAGCAGGTCAGCACCTCGAAGGCGTTACGCGCCGCAGGATCGCGATGAAACACGCTCTGGATATCTTCGCGCATGCGTTCGAACATCAATCCTTTCTCCGCTTGTGAGGCTCGCCGCGTGCGGCTTTCTGTGTCTCGGTAAGAATGCCGCGCAGAATGTTCATCTCCAGCTTGCTGATACCGCTGCGCCCGTAGAGTCGGCGCAGGCGCGGCATCAGGTGTCGAGGTTTCTCGGGATCGAGAAAGCCGATCGCTATCAGCGTCTGCTCAAGGTGCTCGTAATAGTGCTCGAGCTCATCCGCGGTAACCGGCTGCGCATTGAGCAGCGAGGTGGTCTCGAGCTTCTCCTGCTTGCTCGGCTGATCGCTCGCCGCCAGCCAGGCCATCCGCACCTCGTAAGCCAGCACCTGCACCGCCGCAGCCAGATTCAGCGAGCTGAACTGAGGATCCGAAGGGATATGCACATGGTAATGGCAGCGCTGCAGCTCTTCGTTGGTCAACCCGGCATACTCCCGGCCGAACACAAGGGCCACCTCTCCACCCTCGGTCGCCTGCCGGATGCTGGTTGACCCCGCCTCCCGCGGATCGAGCAGCGGCCAGGGAATCCGCCTATCTCGCGCACTGGTACCGAGCACAACACTGCAACCTGCCAGCGCCTCCTCGAGCGTTCCGACGACCTGCGCCACATCAAGTATGTCGGTAGCGCCCGAGGCGCGCGCAACGGCCTCGGAGCTGGGAAAGTCCAGAGGATCGACCAGAACCAGACGAGACAACCCCATGTTCTTCATTGCTCGGGCGGCACCACCGATATTGCCCGGATGACTGGTATTGACCAGCACCACGCGAATGTTTTGAAGCGACACTTGTTCTTCTCGACCAGAAAGCAAACCGAAATCTTACAGGAACAGCCCTATTGCTCGCCATAAACCATCGGCACGCACAACATGCACGAAATGCTTTCTGCTAGAATTGCCGGCTTTCTTTAAACGACCAGGTATTTGATCGATGCAGCCCATGCTGAATATCGCGCTGCGCGCCGCCCGCAGCGCCGGCGAACTGATTCTTCGTTCCACCGAGCGCCTGGACGTGATCTCGGTAAGCGAGAAGGACGCGAAGGATTACGTCACCGAGATCGACCGCGCCGCCGAACAGCTGATCGTTACGGCCCTGCGCAAGGCCTATCCCAATCACGGCATCCTTGGCGAGGAAGGCGGACTTTCCGAAGGCTCCGGCGAAGGCGCCGATTACCTCTGGATCATTGACCCGCTGGACGGCACCACCAACTTCGTTCGCGGCGTCCCGCATTACGCCGTGAGCATCGCCTGCAAATACCGTGGTCGCCTCGAGCACGCGGTAGTACTGGATCCCGTCCGCCAGGAAGAATTCACAGCCAGCCGCGGCCGTGGCGCCGCGCTCAATGGCCGCCGCCTGCGCGTCGGCTCGCGCAAGAGCCTGGAAGGCGCTCTCCTGGGTACCGGCTTCCCGTTCCGCGACGGGCAGATGGACAACCTAGAAGCCTATCTCGGCATGTTCCGCAACCTGGTCGGCCAGACCGCCGGCATTCGTCGCGCAGGCGCTGCCAGCCTCGACCTGGCCTACGTGGCTGCCGGCCGCTATGACGCCTTCTGGGAATTCGGCCTTTCCGAATGGGACATGGCCGCCGGGGCGCTGCTAATTCAGGAAGCCGGCGGCCTGGTCAGCGACTTCACTGGCGATCACGATTTCCTGCAGAAGGGCCAGATCGTGGCGGGCAACACCAAGTGCTTCAGGGCGGTACTGACCGCCATCCAGCCGCATCTCACGCCGTCGCTGAAGCGCTGAACCGCTGAAGCGCAACAACAAAAAAACGCCCCTCGGGGCGTTTTTTTGTTCGCGCAGTTTACTGTTGCGTCAGCACCAGCTGGCCATCCTGCACCGGGATCCGGTTTCCCGGCTCACGATCCATGCGCACTGTGGCGATCTTGCCATCCAGATCGTAGCGAACGTCATAGCCAACCACCTTGTCGTGGGTGTCGGTCACGGTGCTGCAGCGGGTTTCAGTGGTGGTGTAGGTATCCCCGGCCTGCATGCGCTCCTGCACCCGGTTACCGGCGTAACCACCACCTACAGCACCCGCCACCGTCGCGATCTTCTTGCCGGTGCCGCCACCCACCTGATTGCCGAGCAGCCCACCGACAACGGCGCCTACCGCAGTACCGGCGATCTTATGCTGGTCCTGCACCGGTCTCTGACGAGTCACCGTGACGTCCTTGCAGACCTCTCGCGGTGTCTTGATCACCTCAGTAACCGGCGTGACCCCGAGTACTTCGGCAAACTCAGGCCCGCGATCGACCAGGGTATAGGTGGCGAGCGCACCACCAGCAGTCACCACAACGGCACCCAGAACCGCACCAACCAGCATCGACTTGTTCACTGCATCTTCCTTATTCCGACGGGTAGGACCCCGCTGCCGCGCTTGGGCAACGGGACCCGCCGGAAGTTCCGCATCAAGGAAGCTCGTCAACCTCCTCGACCACCGGCGGAATCAGGTCATCCCGAGTCAACTTGAGCCAGATGAGACTGATGCCGGCGATATAGATGGACGAATAGGTGCCCACGCCAACACCGATGATCAATGCAAGCGAGAAGCCCCAGAGGTTCTCGCCACCGAACACCATCAGCGCGGTCACCGCCAGCAACGTGGAGATGGAAGTCGCCAGGGTCCTTAGCAGCGTCTGAGTAGTGGAAATATTGATGTTCTCGATCAGCTCCGCCTTGCGCAACAGGCGGAAATTCTCCCGGATACGGTCGAAGATCACGATGGTGTCGTTGAGCGAATAGCCAATGACCGCAAGGACCGCGGCGAGCACGGTCAGATCGAAAGAGATCTGGAAGAACGAGAACACTCCCAGCACCACGATCACATCGTGGAACAGCGACAGCACCGCACCGAAGCCGAACTTCCACTGGAAGCGGAACGCGACGTACACCAGGATACCGCCGAGGGCCAGCAACATGCCCAGCCCGCCCTGATCGCGCAGCTCCTCGCCCACCGATGGGCCGACGAATTCGCTGCGCTTGACGACAATGTCGCCACCTGCCGCTTGCCCCCTGAGCGCCTCGGCAATCCGTTCGCCCAGCATGGGATCGTCGCCCGGCATGCGGATCAGCACATCCGTGGTGGCGCCAAAGCTCTGCACCAGGGCATTGTCGAATTCGCTCGCCGCCAGCTGACCACGGATCTGATCCAACGGCACCGGATTCTGATAGCTCAGTTCGACCAGCGTGCCGCCGGTGAAATCGAGACCGAAGTTCAGCCCCTTTACCGCCAGGCTGGCCAGCGAGGCGACGGTCAGAGCCACGGTCAGGACGAAGGCCAGGTGACGCACCGCCATGAAATTGATTACGCGTTTCATCGTCCTAGCCCCTTAAATCCACAGCTTCTTGAGATCGCGGCCGCCATAGATCAGATTGACCATGGCGCGAGTCACGATGACAGCGGTGAACATCGACGTGAGAATGCCGAGCGACAGCGTGACCGCGAAGCCTTTGATCGGCCCGGTGCCCATGGCAAAGAGAATCCCGCCTACCAGCAGCGTGGTGAGGTTGCCATCGACAATGGCAGACAGCGCCCGGTCGAAGCCTTCATGGATTGCGCGCTGCACCGACATGCCGTTCTGAATCTCTTCCCGTATCCGCGAGAAGATCAGCACGTTGGCGTCCACCGCCATACCCATGGTCAGCACGATACCGGCAATGCCCGGCAGGGTCAGGGTCGCACCCAGCATCGACATCAGCGCAGTCAGTACCACCATGTTGAACATCAGCGCAACGGTCGCCAGCGCACCGAAGAACTTGTAGATCAGCACCATGAAGATAGCGACGAACAGGAAGCCCCAGAGTGCAGCCTGGACGCCTAGCCTAATGTTCTCTGCACCCAGGCTGGGCCCGATGGTGCGCTCCTCGGCAAAGTACATCGGCGCTGCAAGGCCACCAGCGCGCAGCAGCAGGGCCAGTTCCGAGGACTCGCCCTGGCCGTCCAGCCCGGTGATGCGGAACTGGCTGCCCAGCGGCGACTGGATGGTCGCCAGGCTGATGATCTTCTTCTCTTCCTGGAAGGTCTCGACGCGCTCTTCCTGCTCGACACCATCCACCATCCGCTTCACGTAACGAGTCTGCGGGCGTTGCTCGATGAAGACAACCGCCATGCTGCGGCCAACGTTGTTACGGGTCGCTCGGTTCATCAGCTCGCCGCCGTGGCCATCCAGGCGGATGTTCACCTGCGGCCGGCCGTTTTCGTCATAGCTGGCCTGGGCATCGGTGACCTGGTCACCGGTGATGATCAGCGAACGCTCCAGCTGCGCAGGCGGACGCCCTTCCTGGCGGAACTCGAAGGTCTCCGTAGTGGCGCGCGGGGCGTCCATTTCGGCTGCCAGACGGAACTCCAGGTTCGCGGTCTTGCCGAGAATGCGCTTGGCTTCGGCCGTGTCCTGCACGCCCGGCAGTTCCACCACGATGCGATTGGCGCCCTGGCGCTGCACCAGCGGCTCGGAAACGCCCAGCTCGTTGACACGGTTACGAACCGTGGTGAGGTTCTGCTTGATCGAGTACTCGCGAATTTCGGTCAGCTTCGCTTCGGTGATCGCCAGACGCAGGACCTGCTGACCATTGCGCTCGCTGGAGGTGAGCTCGAAATCATTGAAGTTCCTGCGGATCAGGTTCTGCGCCGCGGAAAGCGTCGCCTCGTCGGCGAAACCGAGCTGGACCGCATTACCCTGAACAGGAAGACTGCGGTAGCGGATGCGCTCCTTGCGCAGCAAGCTCTTGACCTCACCCTCATAGACATTGAGGCGGGTCTCGATTGCCTTTTCCATGTCGACTTCGAGCAGGAAGTGCACGCCACCAGAAAGGTCCAGGCCGAGCTTCATCGGGCTTGCGCCAAGGTTTCGCAACCAGTCGGGGGTGGTGGGCGCGAGATTGAGCGCAACCACGTAGGCATCACCCAGCGCGCGACGAATGACATCCTTGGCCGGCAATTGGTCGTCTTGCTGCACCAGGCGCAGCAGACCGCCGCGCCCCTGCTCGTCCAGCGAGGCGTCCTTCACCGCTATACCCGCCTCTTCGAGCGCAGCGCGAGCACGATCTAG
>JADGMW010000448.1_pt2 | contig 15941 bp, 15 predicted proteins | sample 8641801 | NCBI WGS metagenome assembly JADGMW01 (sample SAMN16272018, study PRJNA661076) | feces metagenome | isolation source: fecal sample from diarrhoea affected cattle A | host: Bos taurus | place: South Africa: Lokaleng Village, Mahikeng | collected 2019-09
GCTGAACCGTGCGACTCGCGACCGTAGGGTGGATCACGCTTCACCGATCCACCGTATGGCAGTCCACCGAAGGCGCCACCACGAGACTGTGAAACGGTGGATGTGAAAAGCGACATCCACCCTACGCTGAACCGTGCGACTCGCGACCGTAGGGTGGATCACGCTTCACCGATCCACCGTGTGGCCATCCACCGAAGGCGCCACCACGAGACTGTGAAACGGTGGATGTGGAAAGCGACATCCACCCTACGGCAGCAGATGAAATCCCTCGCCGCCGCCGTTGTCTGACCAATGCCTATCGATCTCAGGGAACGCCATGCTGCTCGACATTCAACGCCTCGAAAAGGATCAACTGACCTGCTGGCAGGTTCGCCGCGGTGACGACGAACTGCTGATCGCCGAACAGGGCGCGCAGATTCTCAGCTACCGTCAGGGCGATGCGCCACCGATCATCTGGCTCAGCGAGGAAGCGGCCTTTACCAAAGGCCAGTCCGTGCGCGGAGGCGTGCCGATCTGTTGGCCCTGGTTCGGCGACCTTTCGCGCAATCCCGATGGTGTACTGGGGATGTATCAGGACGATCAGACGGCGCCTTTTCATGGGCTGGTGCGCGGGCTGGACTGGGTCCTGGAGCAACATCGCTGCGAGGACGACATCGCCTTTCTCGAATTCGCCTGCCCGCCGGCACAGACCGGCCTACCGGGCTGGGAACACGCAGTGGAACTGAAACTTCAGATCCGCCTGGACCAACGCCTGCATATCAGCCTGGTCAGCCGCAATCTCGGTGAACGGCCGGTGAGCATCAGCCAGGCGCTGCACACCTACTTCGCAGTCAGCGACATCCACCAGGTGGCGGTAGATGGGCTCGACGGTTGCCCCTTCATCGATACCCTGCAGGACTGGGCGCCCGGCCTGCAGCAGGGCGATTTGCAGTTCAGCGGCGAAACCGACCGTATCTACCTGGGCCTGCCTTCGACGCTCAGCCTGCAGGACCCGGCCTGGAATCGTCGCATCACGCTGCAGACCAGCGGCTCACGCTCGGCCATCCTGTGGAACCCCTGGATAGCCAAGGCACAACGACTCTCCCAGTTCGCCGATGACGCCTGGCAGCGGATGCTCTGCATCGAAACCGCCAACGTCATGGACGACCATGTCCGGCTGGAGGCAGGTGCCAGCCACAACCTGACGGTTTCCATCGGCAGCGAACCAATCCAGGGCGTGAAAAACCTGTAGGGCCGAATTTATTCGGCCACGACCCCGCGCGGAAGTATTGCTCAGGCCGAACAAGTTCGGCCCTACGTTTCCGAAATACGCCTGAACCAGACCTGTTCGACGCAGCGCCAGCCACAACCTGCGGTCTCCATCGGCGCGAACCAATCCAGGGCGTGAAAAACTTGTAGGGCCGAATTCATTCGGCCACGACCCAGCGCAGAAGTATTGCTCAAGCCGAACAAGTTCGGCCCTACGGTTCTGTTGAAGGGTTTAGATGGGTGCTTAAGCGGGAGCCTTGCTGACGCCCAGCTGCTTCAGCCGCTCTTCGAGCAAGGCCGGAAACCGCTTGAACCAGGTCTGGTTCAGCGGTGACGGGTGCGGCAGGGGATAGAGGCTGAAGCGTCGCGCCACACCATCCTTGACCTGCAGCTCGACCTCGTGGAAAGCGCTGAACCGGTCCTCACGCTGCCAGAACTGCTCGAGCCGCTGGCGCGCCGCGGCGGGCTGGTCGATTCCGAACCAGAGGAAGGCCTCACGCCCCAGCGTGATGACTGACTCGCCATGCCAGTCTTCGACCAGCAGCTCGCGCATCAGCGGATGAAAGCGACGCTTGACCTTCATCGACCAGGCCTTGTTGCCGACGGGCTTGTACGGCACGGTGTTGATCCAGAAGAAGCGCTCGCCCAGCTCAAGGCTGGCTTCGAAGTCGGGCATGGGTTCGCCATGCAGGTGCTGGTAGATCACCTTGCGCACGATCTGCCCGCCGCTGCCGATGAAGGGCTCGCCATGACGAACTTCCTCGCGGCCCGGATCACGGCCGAAGAAGGCAACCGGCACCTGCGGGTTGCCCAGGCCTATGATTGGCTCGAGCGGATCCTTCCCGAATCGCTGATAGACCTCGATATCGATGCCTTCGGTCTGTGCGGCAAGGGTGCGAAAGACCTGTCGCCGCGCGTCATCGAGCGACAAGGAAGCTGCTCCGCCGGCGCCTAGAAGTCGAGTTCGTCGACCGGCTCCACCCGCTCGGCCACCAGCGAGTAGGCCGCGTCCGCCAGGTCATTGGTGACCGGCTCGACGCGCAGCGTGCCGTCGACCCACAGCGGAGCGTAGATATCCTCCAGCGTGACGCCGCTGGGATAGCGCACCAGCACGATCTGGTTCGGCGGAGGGGGCGGGACGTGGATGCAGGCGCCGGGATAGGGCACCAGGAAGAACTCGACGCTGCGACCCTGGCTGTCGCTTTCCAGTGGCACCGGATAACCGCCAAGGCGGATCTGCTTGCCATCGAGCGCCGGTACGGTCTTCGCCGAGTACATCACCTCGGGCAGCCCGGGGACCTGTTTCAGCTGGCGTTCATCGCTGAAGCCCAACTGTTCCGGCGTGGCATGGTCGATTTCCGGCATTTCTTCCAGCGCCTTGCGGTCCTCGGCGGGCATCAGTTCCAGCCAATCCAGCTCGAGCGTGGCCGCATGGGCCGGCAGCAGGGACAACGACAGCAGCAACGCGAGAATCGGGCGCATGGGGCTCACAAGGCAAGGGGCCGCAAAGGCGGCCCCGTCGAATGACTGGTTTGCTGCCGGCATCCCGCAGACCGCGGCGATGCCGACGTTTCAATGACTAGTGTTTGCGGCTTGTCACCATGCCATAGATCACCAGCAGAATGATCGCACCGATCACCGCACCAATGAAGCCGGCACCCTCACCTGCCTCATAGAGGCCCAGCGCCTGGCCACCGTAGGTCGCCAGCAGCGAGCCGCCGATACCCAGCAGGATGGTCATGATCCAGCCCATGCCGTCGTCGCCCGGCTTCAGGAAGCGTGCGATGAGCCCCACGATCAGGCCGATGATGATGGTTCCGATGATGCCCATGGGCATACTCCTCTGCGTCCGAAAATGGTCGTTACGTATTCTCGGACCGGAGACCGCCCGGGCAGTTCGCCCCGCAGTGCACCGCGCCAGACGGGGACTCTGCTCTCAGTCGCGGGAGATCAGCGACTCGACCGCGGTGATCTGCCGGTCCAGCGTGGCGCGGTCCGGGCAGCGCAGGGTGGCGTGGCCGACCTTGCGCCCGACCTTGAATGCCTTGCCGTAATGATGCAGGTGGCAATCCTCCACCGCGATGACCTTGGCCACCGGCGGCACCTCACCGATGAAGTTGAGCATGGCGCTCTCGCCCAGCTTGGCCGTCGAGCCCAGCGTGAGACCGGTGATGGCCCGCAGGTGGTTTTCGAACTGGCTGCACTCGGCGCCCTCGATGGTCCAGTGCCCGGAGTTGTGCACGCGCGGCGCGATCTCGTTGGCCTTGAGGCCGCCGTCGATCTCGAAGAACTCGAAGGCCAGCACGCCGACATAATCCAGCTTGTTCAGCACACGGGTCGCGTAATCCTCGGCCAGCGCCTGCAGCGGATGGTTGCTGCTGGCGATCGACAGCCGCAGGATGCCGTCTTCGTGGTTGTTGTGCACCAGCGGATAGAAGCAGGTCGAGCCATCGCGGCCGCGTACTGCAATCAGTGACACCTCGCCGGTGAACGGCACGAAGCCTTCCAGAATGCAGGGCACGCTGCCCAGCGCGGCGAAGGCATCCACCACGTCGCTCAGCTTGCGCAGCACCTTCTGGCCCTTGCCGTCGTAACCCAGGGTGCGGGTCTTCAGCACGGCGGGAAGCCCGATGCGCGCCACGGCGAGATCGAGGTCGTCCTGCGACTGGACATCGGCGAATTCTGGGGTCGGGATGCCCAGGTCCTTGAGCATCGACTTCTCGAACCAGCGGTCGCGAGCGATGCGCAGCGCTTCGGCACTGGGGAAGACGGGCACGAATTGCGACAGGAAGGCCACGGTTTCAGCCGGTACGCTCTCGAACTCGAAGGTCACCATGTCCACTTCGTCGGCCAACTGACGCAGGTGGTCCTGATCGCCGTAATCGGCACGCAGATGCTCACCCAGCGCGGCAGCACAGGCGTCCGGCGCCGGGTCGAGGAAAGCGAAGTTCATCCCCAGCGGTGTGCCCGCCAGAGCCAGCATGCGACCCAGCTGGCCGCCACCGATTACGCCGATCTTCATTTAAGCGTTCCTCGGGTCCGGGTTGTCGAGCACGGTCTGGGTCTGCTCCTCGCGAAACGCTTTCAGCGCGGCGTGATACTCGGGGAACTCATGACCAATGATGCTGGCCGACAGCAGGGCCGCATTGACCGCACCGGCCTTGCCGATGGCCAGGGTCGCGACCGGCACGCCGGCCGGCATCTGCACGATGGAAAGCAGCGAATCGACGCCTGAAAGCATCGACGACTGCACCGGCACGCCCAGCACCGGCAGGTGGGTCTTGGCCGCGCACATGCCCGGCAGGTGCGCCGCACCGCCCGCGCCGGCGATGATCACCCGCAGGCCACGCGCCTCGGCCTGTTCGGCGTACTGGAACAACAGATCGGGCGTGCGGTGCGCGGACACCACGGTGACTTCATGCGGGATGCCGAGCTTTTCCAGCATCTCGGCGGTGTGGCTGAGGGTGGACCAATCGGACTTGGAGCCCATGATCACGCCTACCAGTGCGGTCATCGTCGTGCCTCTTGTCGTGCGCGCAGCGCTACAGAACCAAACGAGCCACAGCCGATGGCCTGGCTCGTCACAGGTAAACCAGCGGGCGCGCTGGTTCGAAGGCGCCGAATTATACCGGAAAGCCATGGGAGGCGCGCCTGTGACGCGGCAAGCGGTGTGGCTCATGCCGGCACCAGAAAGCATCCGGCTCTCGCGCTACTAACCGCTATCACCCTCCCCCAACCGGCGCCACAGAAGCCGTACGGACGCCTTGCGCACCAAGGCGCATCGATAGAGACGAATCTCCAGCGGCAGCCGCCAGCTTTCGTCGGCGCATTCCACCAGTTCGCCACGCTGCAGTTCGGCGCTGACACTCAGGCGCGGCACCCAGGCCACGCCGAGACCTTGTAGCGCCATGCTTTTCAGGCTGTCGGCCATGGCGGTTTCGTACACCGTGGTGTAACGCAGCCGGCGCTGGCGCAGCAGCGCGTTGACCGAGCGGCCGAGGAAGGCTCCGGCGCTGTAGGCGAGCAGCGGCACGCTTTGTCCGGTGCCCAGATCGAACAGTGCGCGACCTTGATCATCCACGGCGCAGACCGGCAGCATTTCGCTGTCAGCCAGGTGCAGCGACGGGAAGATATCTGCATCCAGCTGCAGCGCGGCGTCGGGATCGTGATAGGCCAGCATGAGGTCGCAGGCACCTTCGCGCAGGGCGTGCACCGCATCACCGACGTTGGTGGCCATCAACCGCGTACTGGGGGTCAGGCCCAGTTCACGCAGGCTGGCGATCCATTGCGGGAAGAATCCCAGCGCCAGCGAATGCGCGGCGGATACTTGCAAGACCTCGCCGTGCTGCCCCTCCAGATGGTGCAGATGGCGCAGCACCTCGCCCAGCTGCTCCACCAGGCTGCGAGCGGTGATGAAAAACAGCTGGCCTGCCTCGGTCAGCTCCACCGGCGTGCGCGAGCGGTTCACCAGGGTCAGGCCGAGGGTGTTCTCCAGGCTGCGGATGCGCCGACTGAACGCCGGCTGGGTGACGAAACGGCGCTCGGCCGCCTGCGAAAAGCTGCGTGTTGCGGCCAGGGCGACAAAGTCTTCCAGCCACTTGGTTTCGATGTTCATCAGATCCTCGCCAGCGTAACGCTCTTCGGACGCAATCCGTCACGAGCGCATCATGCCGATGTTGCATGAGGCAGCGATTAACGGCATTGGCCGCCATGCCCGCGCAAAGCCTATCGTAGCTGACATCGCGGCATCGACCGCTTTCGCTCGGATCATTTTCCTCATGTCCTCTGCTGCATCATTCCGTATCGAAAAAGACCTGCTTGGAACCCTCGAAGTACCCGCCGATGCCTACTACGGCATCCAGACCTTGCGTGCTGTAAACAACTTTCGCCTTTCCGGCGTGCCCCTCGCCCACTACCCCAAGCTGGTGGTCGCGCTGGCCATGGTCAAGCAGGCCGCCGCCGACGCCAACCGCGAGCTCGGGCATCTGAGCGATACCAAGCACCGCGCGATCAGCCAGGCCTGTGCGCAACTGATCCGCGGCGATTTTCACGAGCAGTTCGTGGTGGACATGATCCAGGGCGGTGCCGGCACCTCGACCAACATGAATGCCAATGAAGTGATCGCCAACCTGGCGCTGGAGTCCATGGGCTTCGCCAAGGGCGAGTACCGCCACCTGCACCCGAACAACGACGTGAACATGGCGCAGTCCACCAACGACGCCTATCCCACGGCCATTCGCCTGGGACTGCTGCTCGGTCACGACACCTTGCTGGCAAGCCTCGACAGCCTGGTGCAGGCCTTCGCCAACAAGGGAACCGAATTCGCCCACGTGCTCAAGATGGGTCGCACCCAACTGCAGGATGCGGTACCGATGACGCTCGGCCAGGAATTTCGCGCCTTCGCCACTACCCTCGGTGAAGATTTGGAGCACCTGCGCCTGATCGCGCCGCAACTGCTGGTGGAAGTAAACCTCGGCGGCACCGCCATCGGCACCGGCATCAACGCCGACCCCAGCTACCAGGCGCTGGCCGTAGCGCGGCTGGCCACTATCAGCGGCCAGCCGCTGAAAGCCGCGGCCGACCTGATCGAAGCCACCTCGGACATGGGCGCCTTCGTCAGCTTCTCCAGCATGCTCAAGCGCCTGGCGGTGAAGCTGTCGAAGATCTGCAATGACCTGCGCCTGCTCTCCAGCGGCCCGCGCACCGGTATCAACGAGATCAACCTGCCGCCTCGCCAGCCGGGCAGCTCGATCATGCCGGGCAAGGTCAACCCGGTGATCCCCGAGGCGGTCAACCAGGTCGCCTTCGAGGTGATCGGCAACGACATGGCGCTGACCATCGCCGCAGAAGCCGGCCAGCTGCAGCTCAACGTCATGGAACCGCTGATCGCCTACAAGCTGTTCGACTCCATTCGGCTGCTGCAGCGCGCCATGGACATGCTGCGCGAGCACTGCATCGTCGGCATCACGGCAAACGAAGACCGCTGCCGCCAGCTGATGGAAAGCTCCATCGGCCTGATCACCGCGCTGAACCCCTACATCGGCTACGAGAACGCCACCCGAATCGCCGGCCAGGCGCTGCTCAGCGGCCGCGGCGTGCTGGAGCTGGTGCGCGAGGAACAACTGCTGGACGACGCCACGCTGGACGACATCCTGCGTCCCGAAAACATGATCGCGCCGCGCCTGGTGCCGCTGCCCGGCTGAGACCCGCGACCAGGGCGGTCTCGAATTGGCCTACCTTCCCATTGGTTCGGCGAGACCGCCAACACAGGACAGAACCGCACGGACGGGCAGGTACCGACATCCATTCACGAGCGCTGCTGGAAATGTGGCGGGCTACCGGCCATATTCTCGGCCAGGAGCCATTCGGCTTGGAGAAGCACTCATGTATTTGCCCGCCGCCTTTCGCCAGAACGACATTGCCCAACTGCATGCGCAGATCCTGACCCATCCCTTCGCACTGCTCGCCAGCACCGGCAGCGAGGGCGTCCAGGCCAGCCACCTGCCTTTGCTACTGGTGCCGGATGACGGCGAATTCGGCACGCTCTACGGGCATTTCGCCCGGGCCAACCCGCACTGGCGCGAACTGCAGCAGGACGGCGAGGCCCTGGCCGTATTCTCCAGTGCCGACGCCTACGTCAGTCCCAGCTGGTATGCGGCCAAGGCCGAACACGGCAAGGTAGTGCCGACCTGGAACTATATCGCCGTACATGCACGCGGTTCGCTGGAGCTGATCGAGGAGCCCGAGCGCGTGCTGCGAATCGTCAGCCGCCTCAGTGAACATCACGAGGCAACCCGTCCGCAGCCCTGGGCGGTCAGCGATGCGCCTCGCGACTATCTGGACAGCATGCTGCGTGCCATTGTCGGCTTCGCGCTGCCGATTCGCCGGCTGGAAGGCAAGTGGAAGCTCGGCCAGAACCGTTCGGCTGCCGACCAGCGCGGGGTGCGCGACGGTCTGACTGCTTCCACCGACCCACGCGACCAGGCCCTGGCCGCTCAAATGACACTGGAAGAATGATCCCATGACCGAGATTCGCCCGCTCGCCGCGACCGACCACGCTGCCTGGCTCCGGCTCTGGCACGGTTATCAGCGCTTCTATGAAGCGCAGATCCCGGAGGCCGCCAGCGACCTCACCTGGCAGCGCTTTCTCGACCCGGCCGAGCCCATGCATGCTGCGCTGGCCTGGCGCGATGGCGAAGCCGTAGGGCTGGTGCACTGGATCTTCCATCGCAGCTGCTGGACGGTGGGCGACTACTGCTACCTGCAGGATCTCTACGTGGCCGAAGGCATCCGCGGCGGAGGAATCGGCCGGACGCTGATCGAGCACGTCTACACCGAAGCCAAGGCGGCCGGCGCGGCGCGCGTGCACTGGCTGACCCAGGAAACCAACTACTCGGGCCGCATGCTCTATGACCGCATCGCCGAGCGCTCGGGCTTCATCCAGTACCGCAAACTGCTGCCCTGAGCGGCGCCGAGCCGGTCGCCATCCAGGCGGCGAAAGCCGCTTGATCGGACATCGTCAGCTACGTTGCCCGGTTGCTCTGGCACTGCACTGAGCCGATAACAGCGTACGGCCGGCGGGTCAGAAGATCGACCAGCCGATCCGCTCGGTGAGCTTTTCCAGGGCCGCCATGCCGGCGAGCGAGTTGCCTGCGGCATTCAGTTCCGGCGACCAGACGCAGACGCTGAAGCGCCCCGGAACCACAGCGACGATGCCGCCTCCAACGCCGCTCTTGCCGGGCAAACCGACACGGTAGGCGAAATTTCCCGCCTCGTCGTACAGGCCGCTGGTGGCCATGATCGAGTTGACCTGCTTGGCCTGCCGCGTACTGAGGATCTGCTCGCCGCTGTGCAGGCAATGCCCTTCCCTAGCGAGAAAGGCGAAGGCGCGGGCCAGGTCGACGCAATTCATGCGCAACGCGCAGTGGTGAAAATAGCTGCGCAGCACGGCCTCGACATCGTTGTGAAAGTTGCCGAACGCCTGCATCAGGTACGCCATGGCGGCATTGCGGGCACGGTGCTGATACTCGGACGCGGCGACCTTGGGGTCGGAAACGATCAGCGGATTGCCGCACAGGCGCCGGGCGAAATCGCGCAGCGAAAGCTCGGGGGCGACAAACCGCGACTGATTGATATCGCAGATGACCAGCGCTCCGGCGTTGATGAAGGGATTGCGTGGCCTGCCATTCTCGAATTCCAGCTGCACCAACGAGTTGAACGGCTGGCCGGAGGGTTCATAGCCCAGGCGGGACCAGATGTCCTCGCCGCAATGCTGGATCGCCTGGACCAGGCTGAACACCTTGGAGATGCTCTGGATCGAAAACGGGGTCAGCGCGTCGCCCGCGTGCCAGGTCTTGCCACTGACGCCGTAGACGGCAATGCCCAGCTGCGTCGGAGGCACCTCCGCCAGCGCAGGAATGTAATTGGCCACTGCACCCTGGCCGAGCAGCGGCCGCACTTCTTCGAGTATGTCTTCAAGCAGGTTTTGCATGTATCACCACGGAAGTTCAGTCGGTGCTGGCGCAAGCCCGCACACTCGTATGACACTGCAAATCGAGAAACGGGCGGCCCGGATGGCGTATCGAAGCCAGTCGCGGCAGGAAAAGCGCCAGGCCCGGCCTGCCCACCGGCCTAATCCACGGGGGAATATTCGTGACAGGACCCGCAACGCGCCTGTTGGTGCTCTACACCGGCGGCACCATCGGCATGCAGATGAGCGACCAAGGCCTGATTCCGGCCGCCGGCTTCGAAACACGCCTGCTGGCCCAGCAGGTGCTCGAAGGCAAGACCCTGCCGACCTGGTATTTCCGCGAGCTGCTGCCGCCCATCGACAGCGCCTCCATGAGCCAGCACAACTGGCTGGAAATGGCGGCCGTGATCCGCGAGGAAGTGGATGCCGGACGCTGCAACGGCGTGCTGCTGCTACACGGCACCGACACCCTCGCCTACAGCGCCGGAGCGCTGAGCTTTCTGCTGCTGGGCCTGCCGGTACCGGTGGTGCTGACCGGCTCGATGCGGCCGGCCGGCGCGCCGGACAGCGACGCCTGGACCAACCTGTTTGGCGCCATGCAGGCCTTGGACAAAGGGATCGAGCCCGGCGTGAAGGTGTTCTTCCATGGCCGGCTGATGCACGGTGCCCGACTGACCAAGCTGGGGGCCGCCGAGCTGGACGCCTTTGCCGAGTTGCCGCGGCCGCGTGACAGCGAGCGCGCACCGGCCATCGATTCATCGCTGGATTATCGCCGCCCACGCCAGCCGGTCGCCTTGGCCTTGCTGCCGCTCTATCCCGGCATCCAGGCCACCCAGGTGCAGGCACTGCTCGACAGCGGCGTACGTGGCCTGTTGCTGGAGTGCTACGGCAGCGGTACCGGGCCGGCGGATGATGCTTCACTGCTGGACACCCTGAGGGCAGCCCACCAGCGCGGCGTGGCGCTCGCCGCCATCAGCCAGTGCCCGCAAGGGCATGTGGAGTTCGGCATCTATGCCGCGGGCAGCCAGCTCGCCAGCACCGGGTTGGTCTCAGGCGGCGGCATGACCCGTGAGGCCGCGCTCGGCAAGCTGTTCGCCCTGCTCGGCGCGGGGCTCGATCAGGCCCAGGTGGAACACTGGTTCGCCCTGGACCTGTGCGGCGAAAGGGCCGACTGAGCCTGGCTCAGCTTGGATCTTGCAGATAGCGCGGCTTCGGCGTGGCCATCGGCACCGGGCCGTCGCCGATCAGGCGGAACTCACCGCGATCGGCGTCATACGCGAGGATCTCGCTGGTTTCGATGTCGTACACCCAGCCGTGGATGAACAGCTGGCCTGCCGCCAGGCGCGCCGCCACCGAGGGGTGTGTACGCAGGTGATCGAGTTGGGCCACAACGTTCTCACGGGTCAGGATGCCCAGCGTGTTGTGATCGGCGCAGCCACAGTTGCGCTCCACCACTGTCTTCGCCACCTCTGAATGCAGCAGCCAGGCCTTGACCGTCGGCATGCGGCGCAACTCGGCGGGGTTAAGCACAGCCTTCATCGCGCCGCAGTCTGAGTGCCCGCAGATGATGATGTGCTGTACGCCGAGCGCCATCACGGCGAATTCGATGGCCGTCGATACGCCGCCGTTCATCTGGCCATAGGGTGGCACCACGTTGCCGACGTTACGGGTGACGAACAGGTCGCCCGGAGAGCTCTGGGTGATCAGTTCGGGAACGATCCGCGAATCGGCACAGGTGATGAACATGGCCCGAGGCGTCTGCTCGTGGGCCAGCTTCTTGTACAGCTCGCGCTGGTCCGGGTAGACCTCCTCACGAAAGCGCTTGATGCCGCCGATGATATGGTTGAGCGCCTCCTGCGCGGTTTCCTGGTTTTTCGCTGAGTCGCCCATGGTCGTTCTCTTTTCAGTACTGATGATCATTAAAAGACAGCAAATTGATCGGACCGTCGAGCGCACCTGCGCATGGCGGCCATTGCCCGCGCAGACGATCGCTCAACGGCCCGAAGGAGCCGTGCGGCTCCGTTGGCAAAGCCTTAGGCCTCGATCTCGATCAACACCTCGCCCGGGTTGACCCGGTCACCCTTGACCACATGCACGCCCTTGACCGTTCCGGCAATGGGCGACTGGATCTCGGTTTCCATCTTCATCGCCTCGCTGACCAGCAGGGGCTGGCCGGCCTTGACGACGTCACCCTCCTTGACCAGCACATCGACGACGTTGCCCGGCATGCTGGTGCTGACGTCGCCGGGCCCGCTCGCGCGCCTGCGTTGGCTGCCGCCGCTACCGCCCGCGACGAAATTGTTCAGCGGCTCGAACACCACTTCTTCCGGCATGCCGTCGATGGAGAGGAAGAAGTGGCGCTTGCTCTCGCCTTTCACGCCCACGCCGGTGATGTCGACGCGATAGCTCTCGCCGTGCACGTCGATGATGAACTCGGTCGGCACGCCCTCGCCGCCCACCGCGGCGGCAGTGCTGCTATTGGGGATCGGCAGCAGGGCTTCGGGTTGCAGCGTGCCCGCTTCGCGCTCTTCAAGGAATTTGCGTCCGATGTCGGGGAACATGGCGTAGGTCAGCACGTCCTCTTCGCTTTTGGCGAGCTCGCCAATTTCCTTGCGCAGCTTGTCCAGCTCCGGCTTGATCAGGTCCGCCGGGCGCACGTCGATGATTTCTTCGCCGCCGATGGCCTGGCGCTGCAGTTTCGCGTTGATGGTGCCCTGCGCCTTGCCGTAGCGGCCTTGCAGGTACAGCTTCACCTCGTTGGTGATGGTCTTGTAGCGCTCGCCCGCCAGCACGTTGAATACGGCCTGGGTGCCCACGATCTGCGAGGTCGGCGTAACCAGCGGCGGGAAGCCGAGGTCTTCGCGGACCCGCGGAATCTCGGCGAATACCTCGTCGATCCGGTTCAGCGCGCCCTGATCCTTCAACTGGTTGGCCAGGTTGGACATCATCCCGCCGGGCACCTGATTGACCTGCACGCGGGTATCGACCGCGGTGAATTCGCTTTCGAACTGATGGTACTTCTTGCGCACCGCGTAGAAGTACAGACCGATTTCCTGCAGCAGTTCCAGGTCTAGCCCGGTGTCGTAAGGCGTGCCGCGCAGCGCTGCGACCATCGACTCGGTGCCCGGATGGCTGGTGCCCCAGGCGAAGCTGGAGATCGCGGTATCGATATGGTCCGCGCCGCACTCGATGGCCTTGAGCTGACACATGGCCGCCAGGCCGGCAGTGTCGTGGGAATGAATGAACAGTGGCAGGTCGACTTCCGCTTTCAGCGCGGTGACCAGCTCGCCTGTCGCATAAGGCGTGAGCAAGCCGGCCATGTCCTTGATGGCAATGGAATCGACGCCCATGTCGCGCATCGTCTTGGCCTGCTCGACGAACAGCTCGACGGTATGCACGGGGCTTGTGGTGTAGCAGAGGGTGCCCTGGGCGTGCTTGCCGGTCTTCTTCACGGCGCGGATGGCGGTTTCCAGGTTACGCACATCGTTCATCGCATCGAAGATGCGGAACACGTCGATGCCGTTCTCGGCCGCCTTGGCCACGAAGGCCTCGACCACGTCGTCGCTGTAATGGCGGTAGCCCAGCAGATTCTGCCCGCGCAGGAGCATCTGCAGGCGCGTATTGGGCAGCGCAGCCTTGAGCTGGCGCAGGCGCTCCCAGGGATCTTCCTTGAGGAAGCGCACGCAGGCATCGAAGGTCGCTCCGCCCCAGACTTCCAGCGACCAGTAGCCAACCCGGTCGAGCTTGTCGCAGATGGGCAGCATGTCTTCCAGGCGCATGCGGGTGGCGATCAGCGATTGGTGCGCGTCACGCAGGATGGTGTCGGTGACGGTGATCTTCTTCTGATTCATGTCTTTCTCCCTTCGCTGGAGGCTAGAGCCCGGCATGGGCCGCGATGGCTGCGGCGATGGCAATGGCGAGTTCGCTGGGCTTGCGTTTGATCGAGTAGTTCAGCAGCTCGGGATGGTTGTCGACGAAGCTGGTGTTGAACTGGCCGCTGCGAAAATCCGGATTGGCGAGGATCTGCTGGTAATAGAAGCTGGTGGTCTTGACCCCCTGCACGCGCATGTCGTCCAGCGCGCGTGCGCCACGGGCCAGCACCTCTTCCCAGGTCAGCGCCCAGACGATCAGCTTCAGGCACATGGAGTCGTAGTACGGCGGGATGGTGTAGCCGGTGTATATCGCCGTATCGGTGCGCACGCCGGGACCGCCGGGTGCGTAGTAACGGGTGATCTTGCCGAAACTGGGCAGGAAGTTGTTGCGCGGCTCCTCGGCGTTGATGCGGAACTGCATGGCATAGCCGCGGAACTGGATGTCTTCCTGCTTGACCGACAGCGGCAACCCCGAGGCGATGCGGATCTGCTCGCGGACGATGTCGATGCCAGTGATTTCCTCGGTGATGGTGTGCTCCACCTGGACCCTGGTATTCATCTCCATGAAGTACACCTCGCCATCGGCGAGCAGGAACTCCACGGTGCCGGCGTTCTCGTAACCCACCGCCTTGGCCGCTTTCACTGCCAGGTCGCCGATATAGGCGCGCTGCTCGGGCGTCAGTTGCGGGCTTGGGGCGATTTCGATGAGCTTCTGGTTGCGCCGCTGGATCGAGCAGTCGCGCTCGAACAGGTGCACGGTGTTGCCGAACGAATCGGCCAGCACCTGCGCCTCGATGTGCTTGGGCTCGACAATGCATTTTTCGAGGAAGACGTCCGCCGAACCGAAGGCCTTGGTCGCCTCGGAGATCACCCGCGGATAGGCCTGTTCCAGTTCCTGGCGCGAGTTGCAACGGCGAATGCCACGCCCACCACCGCCGGAGGTGGCCTTGAGCATGATCGGATAGCCGATGCGCTCGGCTTCGCTGAGCGCCTCCTGAACATCCCTGACGTTGCCTTCGGTACCCGGCGTAACCGGCACACCGGCCTTGATCATGCTGCGCCGCGCTTCGGTCTTGTCGCCCATTCGGCGGATGACTTCCGCGCTCGGACCGACGAAACGGATGCCGCTCTCGGCGCAGATTTCAGCCAGTTCGGGGTTTTCGGAAAGAAAGCCGTAGCCCGGGTGCAAGGCGTCGCAGCCGGTCTCTACTGCCAGGTTGACCAGTTTGCGCGGGTTGAGATATCCCGCCAGTGGGTCATCGCCGATGAAATGCGCCTCGTCGGCACGCTTGACGTGCAACGCGTGGCGATCGGGCTCGGTGAACACGGCCACCGAACGCACGCCCATCTCGGCGCAGGCGCGAACGATACGGACGGCGATTTCCCCGCGGTTGGCGATCATGAGCTTCTTGATCACGCTGTAGTCCTCGGATCAGTGAGCAGGCGGCCCTGGGGCCGAGAATCACTCGCATCGTGCGAGCGTTTTTAAACTACGCCCGCTGCGCTGATTAGCGAAAATCAATAATTGTTTGTGTAGGGATAAGTAATGCCTTATACAGGCCGCAATCCCGCGGTTTCAGCGGGCGCAAGCGCTTCGCCGCCAGCGAAAGAATCGGAAAAAAGCCATGCGAAAGTCATTGATGCGCCTGACGTTGCGTCAGTTGCAGATATTCCGCGCCGTCTGCGAGCACCGCTCCTACAGCCGCGCCGCCGAGGAAATGGCACTGACCCAGCCGGCAGTGAGCCTGCAGGTTCGCCAGCTGGAAGAACTGCTCGGCCAGCCGCTGTTCGAGTACATCGGCAAGAAGCTGTACCTAACCGACGCGGCAGAGGCCCTGAAACAGGCCGGCGAAGACATCCTCGAACGCCTCGGCAGCCTGGACATGCAGCTCTCCGATCTGCAGGGCTCATTGCAGGGGCAGCTCACCCTGGCGGTGGAATCCAGCGCCCAGTATTTCATTCCGCACCTGTTCGCCGCCTTCAAGCGCCAGCATCCGGAAGTGGCGCTGCAACTGACGGTGGTCAACCGCGCCCAGGTGATCAAACGCCTGAGCGACAACCGCGACGACCTGGTGATCATGGCCCTGGTACCCCAGGACATGGCGCTGGAGTTCCTGCCCTTTCTCAACAACCCCATCGTGGCCGTGGCGCCGCCGGATCACCCGCTCTGCCGCGCGGCAAAGCTGTCACTGCAGGACCTGCAGCCCTACCCGCTGCTGATACGAGAGCCCGGCTCAGGCACCCGCAAGGCCTGCGAGGAGTACTTCCAGGAAAAGCGCGCGCATTTCGCCCAGACCCTGGAGGTCACCTCGCTGGACGCCATGCGCGAATGCGCAATCGCGGGACTAGGC